>Ga0315912_10001929_pt1 | contig 23473 bp, 22 predicted proteins | sample VfabasoilMG_FD_204469 | JGI IMG/M metagenome (GOLD analysis project Ga0315912, IMG submission 204469) | Garden soil microbial communities collected in Santa Monica, California, United States - V. faba soil | ecosystem: Environmental > Terrestrial > Soil > Garden | place: USA: California... | reverse complement strand
AGCCAACCAACGAGGCTTATGCCATTGCTAAGATTGCGGGTGTGAAAATGTGCCAAGCTTACCACAAACAATATGGAAGTAATTTTATTTCGGTGATGCCTACAAATTTATATGGCTTTGGCGATAACTACCATCCAGAAAATTCGCATGTGCTGCCGGCCATGATACGCAGGTTTCATGAAGCTAAAATTCAGAATAAAGAATCAGTGGTCATTTGGGGATCAGGTACACCGCTTCGGGAATTTATGTTTGCCGATGACCTAGCCGATGCGTGTTATTTTTTAATGCACAACTATAATAATCCCGAAGTGATTAATGTTGGTACAGGTGAAGAGATTTCGATTTTAAATTTAGCAAAAATGGTATCCGATACTACGGGGTTTAAAGGACGAATTGAACTGGATAGCACCAAGCCGGATGGCACACCAAGAAAGTTAATGGACAGCGCAAAGTTGAAAGCGTTAGGCTTTCGATATAAAACTTCATTGAAAGATGGGATTAAGTTGGCGTATGCCGATTTTTTGGAGAAACATTGAATTTGTTATTAAAAGATTTATAAAATGAAAAAAGCATTAATCACCGGCATAACCGGACAAGACGGAGCCTACCTTTCGGAATTTCTCTTAGATAAAGGCTACGAAGTTCACGGTATTAAGCGCAGGGCTTCTTTATTCAATACTGCCCGCATTGATCATATATATCAGGATCCGCACGATAAAGGGGCACGCTTAAAGTTGCACTATGGCGACCTTTCTGATTCTACTAACATTATCAGGCTTATACAGGAGATTCAGCCCGATGAGATTTATAACCTGGGAGCCATGAGCCACGTGCGGGTAAGTTTTGAAATGCCAGAATATGTAGCGAATACAGATGCTGTTGGCACTTTAAGAATATTAGAAGCAGTTCGGTTGCTTGGCATGGTTGAGAAAACCAGGATTTACCAGGCTTCTACTTCTGAGCTTTATGGAAAAGTTCAGGAAGTTCCGCAATCAGAGCGCACTCCCTTTTATCCGCGATCCCCTTATGGCGTGGCTAAGCTGTATGCATACTGGATAACCGTTAACTACAGAGAGGCATACAATATTTATGCATCCAACGGAATTTTATTTAACCACGAATCACCTTTGCGGGGCGAAACTTTTGTGTCGCGCAAGGTAACGAGAGCTGTTGCCCGCCTGGCATTAGGGCTACAGCAAAAGCTTTACATGGGCAATCTCGACTCCAAGCGCGATTGGGGCCACGCCAAAGATTATATAGAAGCCATGTATTTAATCTTGCAACAACCAAAAGCCGATGATTTTGTAATTGCGACTGGTGCTACCACTTCGGTGCGCGATTTTCTGGTGAGAGCTTTCAAACATGCCGGGGTTGGTATTGTTTTTAAAGGAAAGGGAGTTGATGAAATAGGAATAGTGGAAAGCGTGGATGATCGCCCTGACTTAGTACTTAAACCGGGCGATGAAGTATTAGCTATAGACCCTCGATATTTCAGGCCAACTGAAGTTGACTTGCTGCATGGCGACCCTACCAAAGCAAAATCAGTTCTTGGGTGGAAGCCTAAGTACGATGTCAATACATTGATTGCTGAAATGGTGGATGCTGACCTTGACCTTTTCAAACGCGATATGCTTTTGAAGCAAGGTGGCTATAGAGTTTTGAGTTATAACGAATAGTCAGCTGACTATTCCACTGCTCTGTCATCGCACAATTTTCTATATTTACCCTTCATTTTGCCTGGATAACGCATGAAACGCATTTTTTGGAGTCTTTTTTTCTTGGCAGTGATTTTAAGTTCCTGTGTTCCGAATAAACGGATTGTTTATTTACAGAGCGATAAAGAGCCGAAAGTAAGCACGGTAACTAATGAAGACAGTCTGGCCAGAATATATAACACGCGACTGAAAGACTACTTACTCAAGCCCAATGATATTATATCGTTGCGTGTGGGTACACTCACACCTACAGAGTTCGATTTTATTCAAAAGTATGAAGAAGATTTAGGGCTTTTGCGCAAGCTTAATCAATATGATCAGGCCAATAAGGCTGGAGGCACTAATATGCGCATGGGAGGAGGAGGAAGCGGAGGCGGAGGTGGTGGCGGAAATAACAATGGAGGAAGTGGCGGAATGACTTCGATATCATTGGATCGTCTGCAAACAGGTTTTGTTATAGACGATTATGGTTTACTGGATTTACCGAAGATAGGCCGGATTAATTTTAATGGCCTTAACATAAGCCAGGCCGAAAACCTGGTTCGGGAGAAGCTGACTGGTTATTTTGAAACCCCGGTCGTCCGTATTCAGTTGCTCAGCTTTCATTTTACAATTCTTGGAGAAGTTAGTAAAGAAGGTCGGTACACTATTTTCGACCCGAATGCCAATGTGTTCGATGCCATAAGTATTGCGGGTAACCTTACCGACTTTGCGGACCGGTCTAAAATAAAAATAGTTCGATTTGTAGGAGATAAGGCAACTGTAATTTACGTGAACACACTAAAAGAAAATTTGCTTGAGCAGCCCGGCTTTTTTCTCTATCCCAACGATCTCATTGTTGTTCCTCCGTTGAAGGCCAGGTTCACTAAGAAATATGCTATACCCAACATAACCACTACATTAACGATTGTCTTAACTTCCCTCTCTCTTATTTTAGTTATTCAGTCGCTTAAGAACCCTTAAGAAATGAGTACAATAGAATTTGGAGAAAAGGAAGCTGGGAGCACAAGTGGAAAAAACCAGGCAGTTAAATATGCCATACGGTTGCTTCGGAGATGGCCATATATTCTTGTGGTATTCATCTTCTTTGTGTTTATAGGATACTTGGTGAATCGTTATGCAACACCAGTTTATAGATTACAGACGCGCATCACCACCAGTAAGTATTCCGAGAAACAACCGAATATGGTGCCGGGGCTGGTTGATGCCAGCTTTTTCCTGAAAGGAATAAGAGACATGTATGAGGAAATACCTACCCTTCTCTCCCCCAGCCGCATTGGTGCTGCCGTTGATCGTTTGAAATATCGCGTAAGTTATTTTTCAAAAGGGTTTATTAAAACGGTGGAGACTCCTAAAGGCGTTGGCTTTGACGTTAAAGTAGATACCGTGATTGAAGCAGACTGCCCATTTGATATCCCAATATTTGTTAATCAGATAGATGAATCTTCCTTCATGATCCATATTCTGGATGATAGTTGGGAAAAGAGGGTGGGAGGAAAGAAATATTTTTTTGGTTCTTTTTTAAAACTGGGTAAATCCATCATTAAAATAAAAAACACAAATGGCCGCATAAATGAAAGCGATAAATACTATTTCGTTTTGAACAGGCGATCGAGTGTTATTAATGAATACCGGTCTAAGCTTCAAATAAATTGGGCCTTAAGAGGTTCATCCATGCTCGACATAAGTTTGCCAAGCGAATTACCCGAAAGGGATATTTTATTTTTGAATGCTTATTATAATGTGATTGCTGAAATGGGGTTGAAAGAGAAAACTGAATCACTCAACAGTACTATTGTATTTATTGATGAGCAGATGAAATACGTAACAGATTCACTGCTCTATTATCAGGCCATCATGGATAAAATGAAGTTAAAAGATCGGAAATTGATGCTCGGCACCGATTATATTTTTACTGAATTCAAAAAACTGGATGAAGCCAAAGCTAATATTATTTTAAATGAACGGTATTTTGATTATCTGACTGATTACTTTGATGCCAATAGTAATCAGGAAGTTTTTGCGCCCAGTGTCAATGAACTATCCATAAAGCCTGGGGATGAATGGGTTAGTAAGTTTATGGAAGATAAATTAAAAGAGAAACTGTTTAAGACCGAGGAGAACGCAAAGAATCCTTTGATTAACAGGGAAGACAGCCTAAAACGAAAATTGGTTAAGGGTATATATGAATCTATTAGGAGTGCTCGCGAGAGAAACCAGGAAGAATTAGCAGATATTAATAAGCAAACGGATGAATTATACAGTTCGATTAGCGATGTTCAGGTGGACTACCGTGAGTTTTCCGGGTACATGCGCGTTTATCAACTCAACTTAACTTTATTTGATTTATTCATTAAACGCAAAACCGAAGCGGCTATCTCCAAAGCCAGTGCCACTTCCGACTACAAAATTATCGATGCCCCATATTATTCCAGGGTGCCGTTCCGGCCAGATAAGCAATTTAACCTTCTGCTTGCGGCATTGCTTGGCTTATTTCTTCCCATTGGCTTTTTTCTGTACCGTGACTTTACCAATCCTACTGTGGTTGATAAGGACGATATTCAGGATCAAACATCCATGCCTTTGCTGGGCAACATTCCGCATAGCCCTTATGAACCAGGGCCGGTAACGCTAAATTACCCTCGCTCTGTCGTTACTGAATCTTTTCGCGCAGTTCGGGCCAGTTTGAAATATGTTGCCTCGGGCTCTGCCTGCAATACTTTTTTGGTCACTTCAAGCGTGGCTGGTGAGGGCAAAACATTTTGCTCTATAAACCTGGCTTACTCCCTGGGTATTTCCAATAAAAAAACAATTTTGATAGGTGCCGATTTGAGAAAACCGGCATTCAAAAAATATCTGGAAGTGCAGAGTTCCCCCGGCCTTTCAGAATATTTGGCCGGTATAGCCACCATAGAGGAAGTGCTATCGAAGGGCAATCTGAATTTGCCTGATATAATCAACTCCGGGAATACGCCACCCAACCCATCGGAGTTACTGGTAAGCGACAGAATGAAGGAGTTACTTGCGCATTTAAAAACATTGTATGAATATATAATTATTGACACAGCCCCTATAGGTATTGTCTCAGACGCGCTGGAATTATTGAAATACACAGATTTTAATTTGTTGATCATTCGACAAAATATTACCCCGAAAGGTGCTTTGAAAATGGTAAGCGATCTGTATGAAGAAGGGAAGCTTAAAAACTTCAGTGTAATATTTAATGATGTGGCGGTATCGGATAAGCGTGGCCGTTTTGGAAGCTACGTATATGGAATTGGCTATGGGGGATATGGCTATGGATACTATGAGGAGGATAGTTCGGGTAAACGTAAACGCAGAAAAAAATCGGCTAAAGATTAGTTTTGCTTTATGGATATTCGGGTCTACACATCAAGAAGAGAAGAAAGTTTATTCAAACTGTTTAAGGAAATATCAACCGGCTTTATTGAAGGCAGGGAGCTGGCCTGGAGGCTTTTTGTGCGCGATCGAAAGGCAAGTTACCAGAAATCCTTTTTAGGGCTGTTCTGGATTTTTGTGCCACCGTTGGCAACGGCAAGCATTTGGATGTTCTTAAAAGGGCAACGGGTAATAGCTATTCAGAATACCCCAATGGCCTATGCGGGCTTTGTTATATGCGGCACCATGCTTTGGGGTATGTTTGCTGAAGCCATTTTAAAACCCATGACCCGTTTCCAGGGTGCCATGAGCATGATGGCGAAATTAAATTTTCCACGCGAGGCTATTGTGCTTGCATCATTCTACGACATGTTCTCCAGTTTTTTACTTCGGCTTCTAATATTGATCCCGGCACTTTGGTTTTTGGGTTATCCACCCACGTGGTATTTTCTGCCGGCCGTTTTTGCAATTTTCGGACTTTCACTTGCTGGGTTTGCCATTGGTATTTTTCTTAGCCCCATTGGTTTGCTGTATGGTGATGTGAGTAAAGGCTTGTCCGTTGCCTTACCTTTTGCCATGTACTTAACTCCTGTTATCTATCCACTGCGTGCCACCGGATACCTTACCTATTTTCAAAACTTTAACCCAGTTACCTCTTTCCTCGAGAGAGCCCGCAGCTTAATGGGAAACTATCCTTTTACAATGCATCAGGAATTATTGTGGTGGTCCGTTGCGCTTCTATTCATGCTGTTGGCTGGGTTGTTGGCTTTAAAAATTGCATTGCCCATAATTGTAGAGCGATCGGGCAGCTAGAGTTAAACAGTTAGATCATTTAAAGAAAATATTGAAAAGGTAGCCATCCATAATGGATAAAGACATACTCATAAAAGCCGAAGGAGTTTCAAAAAAATTTTGCACAGACTTAAAGCGAAGCCTTTGGTATGGCCTAACCGACATTGGCAGAGGGTTAATGAATAACCGCGCTAAGCCAAAATTGCGCAAAAATGAATTCTGGGCCGTGCGCGATCTAAATTTCGAAGTGCGCAGGGGTGAGTGCCTGGGGTTGATAGGCCATAACGGTGCCGGCAAAAGCACCTTGCTTAAAATGCTTAACGGCCTGATTAGGCCCGATGAAGGAAGAATAGAAATGCGCGGAAAAGTTGGCGCACTAATCGAACTGGGGTCTGGGTTTAACCCACTGCTCACCGGCCGAGAAAATGTATACAACAACGGGGCGGTGCTGGGTTTTACCAAAGACCAGATAGACAGGAAGTTTAATGAAATTGTGGTCTTTGCCGAGTTGGAAGAATTTATAGACATGCCTGTGCAAAACTACAGCTCAGGCATGAAGGTGCGGTTGGGTTTTGCGGTGGCCGCTCAAATGGAGCCCGATATTTTATTGATTGATGAAGTGCTGGCCGTGGGCGACATGGGTTTCGTGTTGAAGTGTTTTAATGTAATAGATACCCTGCTCCCTAATACTGCGGTAATATTTGTTTCGCATAATATGGCGCAGGTATCCCGCATTTGTTCCGATATTTTGATGATGGATAAGGGCGTTTCAGTCTTTGAGGGAAGCGATGTGTCTAAAGGGATTGATAAATATTACTCACATTTTGGATCTGCTGAAGGAGTTGTTATACAGTTTAATCGGAATAATGACGCTGAACTGGTTGAATTTAACTTTCTGGGTAACTCGCCTGTTACAAATAAAATTTATAGCCTTAATCGGTTAGATGATCTGGCATTTAAAATTGATCTAAAGATTAAACAGGAATATAGAAACCCGTCCATTGCAGTAACTGTTTTTGATAAGGCACAGCGACCGATTGGTATTTGCCGTAATGAAAATAATCTTTCAGATAACAATGTAACCAAGATAGAAAATGGGTATGTATTTTATTCTGTGCGTGTATCCTTGCCAAGAATAAATCTCTCTAAAGGTGTTTACTCAATTACACTAAATGTATCAGAAGATTTTCGGCATAAACCTATCTTAAAAATAAACTCAATGGCTAAATTTCAAGTGCATTCGAATTTTGATAGTTATCATCCTATTGAGTTTGAAGGGCAATGGAATTAAATATGTTTTTTGATTCACTGAAATGAAGATGTTAAGTTTATTTAAAAATGTGAAAAAGGATAGAAAATTCTTTTGTATTGGTTTAAATAAAACAGGTACAACCTCGCTTGAAAAAGCATTTATAGATTTGGGATTTAAAGTGGACAATCAGGATGAGGCGCACAGACTAATGTATAATTATGAAAAAAGGGATTTTTCAGGAATTATCCAGTACTGCAAAAAATCTGAAGTATTTCAGGATGCTCCGTTTAGTATGAGGTATACCTATATGTTTTTGGAGCAGGCTTATCCCAATGCCAGGTTTATCCTTTCCGTTCGCAATTCCCCGGAGCAGTGGTATGATTCCCTCGTGCGATCCCATTCTAAAAAATTTGGTTTAGATGGAAGAATACCCACTAAAGAAGATTTGGAGAAGGCTAAGCGCCCTCATGGAAGAACGCCTTATATGAATTTAAAGATGCGGTTCGGAACCCCTGATGATAATATTTACGATAAAGATGTATTGATAAAATATTACAATTCGCATTGCGATGATGTGATGGATTATTTTAGGTTGTTTCCCGATAAATTGTTGGTTTTGAATTTAAGTGATCAAGGCGCTTATAAGGTGTTTTGCAATTTTATTGGTGCTCAATCAGAACTCGACACCTTTCCGTGGTTGAATAAAAGTTAATAATAACCAAATGAACAATATACCCGTCATACTCTTAGTATCCGAACGCTCCGGAAGTAATTTACTTCGTACACTTATCGGAAAGCACAAGTCTATTTGCGCTCCGGTATCACCTCATTTGATGGCTGAGTTTTATGATAGCAGAAAATACTATGGCGACTTGCGAGATTCCAATAACACAAAAAACTTGCTACAGGATATGCTATTGGTCGCCAATCATCCTTATCATGATTGGAAACTAGATGAACGTGTTATTTCTGATAATGCGTCAACGGTGCATTCAGTTGTTAGGGGAGTAGATGCTTTCTATTCTGCTAAAACAAAGCAGGAAGGTAAAATTCACTATTGCTCGAAGGGTGTGCACTCGTTTAAATACATTGATGCGTTTAGGGCTGAACTGCCTGATGTTAAATTTGTTCACCTCGTAAGGGACCCAAGGGACCATGTTGCATCATGGATGAAACGGCCAATTAGATTATTAACCCCGTATGATGCCGTAATGAAATGGAAAGAAGAACAGGAAACTTTTATTGATGCTGTTTCTACAAGGGAACTCCAGGCAATCTCAATTCGATATGAAGACCTGATCACAGATACACCCGGAGTAATGACTAAGGTGCTGAACTACATTGGCGTTGAAGTTGATCAAAATTGCTTTGAAACTGATTCTGAAAATAAGGAGTCAAAAAGAAATCCCTACTGGCAAAATCTTTCCAAGCCGGTTATGAAGGATAATAAAGAGAAGTTTAGAAAAGAGCTTTCAGAAGAGGATTTACTAATAGTAGAGTCAATAACAAAAAATGAAATGAATTTTTTTGGCTACAAACCGGTAACTCAAGCTAACTGGACTCCTCCTTCAGGCTATGCGCTCACGTTGCAACAACGCAGAGAACAAAAAGCACTGGAACTGCAACAAAATCCTAAAGAGCAAATGGATGATCTTGACGATAAACGGATCGCAGTGAATGCCCTACGAAAGGAGAGAATTAATGCCTGGGAAAAGGCGAATCCATCTTTTACTATTAAGTCTGTTTCAAAATCTGCTAACAATTCTTTTGTACGAAATAGATTGAAGTACCTTTCCTACGCAGTGCTGGGAAAAAAAATCACATCTGGAATTTCCAAGAAAGTTAAGGGATGATTCTGCTTGTGGTCGGTGTTGTCACCGACCACAAGCGCATGAGTTACTACCAACGAAACTACACTCACTAGCGTTCAATTATTCGACTGAGATAGATGGATAAGCTGTATAAATTAGGAAGTAAGATAGGCACGCGTTAGAAACGGGCGCTAACGGAGCTATTATTTTTTTACTAATTTTGAACAAGGATTTTAGGTTCCCGTGGCAAAGACTCTGCGAGGAATGGATTTCGTTAAACCGTTTAGCTACAAAGTAATATTTTTTGTGTACATAAGATGATCCTGGTAACCAAGCCCTTCCTTCCACCCAGTCACGAGTATCAAGTTTACCTGGAGGGCATTTGGCAGCGCAACCACCTCACCAACAATGGACCGCTGGTGCTTGAGTTGGAAAAAAAACTAATGGAGTATCTTGGAATGCCCAATTTACTTTACCTCAGCAACGGCACCATTGCAATTCAAATAGCTATAAAAGCTTTGGGTCTGAAAGGCGAAATCATTACCACACCCTTTTCTTATGTGGCCACTACCAGCAGCATAGTGTGGGAAGGTTGCACACCGGTTTTTGCTGATATTAACCCCACCACCTTTAACCTGGACCCTGCCCGTATTGAAGAAGCCATTACCCCTCGCACCAGCGCCATACTGGCTACACATGTATACGGCAATCCCTGCGATGTAGAGGCCATCGATACTATTGCCAAACGCCACAATTTGAAAGTAATTTACGATGCTGCACACGGCTTTGGCACAAAGTACAAAGGCAAAAGTATTTATTGCTATGGCGATGTGAGCACGGCCAGTTTCCATGCCACCAAGTTATTTCACACGATAGAAGGTGGGGCTGTCTTTACACATGACCCGGACTTATTAAAACGGATGGATTACATGCGCAACTTTGGTCATGATGGCCCTGAGAAATTTAATGGCGTAGGCATCAATGGCAAAAACTCGGAGTTCCATGCTGCCATGGGTTTGGTAAACCTGAACTATGTGGATCAAATTTTACAAGTGCGCAAGGATCAGTCGGTACGGTATGACCAGTTGTTGAAGGACTTGCCTTTGCAAAGGTTAAACCTGCAGCCAGGCGCGGAATTTAATTATGCTTACTATCCGGTTATCTTTCGTTCAGAAGACATTCTTCTTAAGGCCAAGGCAGCATTGGAGCAACATGATATTTCATCAAGACGTTACTTTTACCCGTCACTGTCCGGACTCAATTATGTAAAGAGCAAACCGCTTACCGTGGCTGATGATATTGCCCGAAGAATTTTGTGTCTGCCTATATATCATTCTCTTACCTGTGATGAACAGAAGAAAGTGGCCGATACTTTGTTTCAATCTATGGTTCATTAATCTATGACGGTGGCTATTATGCAACCTTATGTATTTCCGTATATCGGATACTTTCAGTTGGTTCATGCTGTTGATACTTTTGTGTTCTATGATGATGTTAATTTTATTAAACAAGGATGGATAAATAGAAATCGAGTGTTGCTGAATGGCGAACCCTTCTTGTTCACAATACCAGTCGAACAGATTAGCTCATTTAAGGAAATCAGGCACGTAAACATGCATGAGCGCAATTATAAAATTTGGAGTGGAAAATTTTTAAAATCGTTATCCCTTTCCTACAGTAAAGCACCTTTTTTTACTCCAACCTATAATCTAGTTCAGAATGTTTTGGCCTCAAATGTGACTTCGATTAGTGATCTTGCCGAGGCAACTGTAAAGATGATATTTCAATATCTGGGTATTAATAAAAAATTTCTAGAATCATCTATCGACTTTTCGGAGTCGAAAGGAATGGAACCAGCTGATCGGCTGATCGCCATTTGCAATAAATTGAATGCCGAACAATACATTAATCCCATTGGTGGAGTAGAACTTTATGACAAAGCTTATTTTAAAAACAAAGGAATTGACCTTAGTTTTCTAAAGGCATTTTCCAACATTACCTATAAACAAGGCTCCAACAAGGAATTTGTCCCTTGGCTTTCCATTATCGATGTTATGATGTTCAATTCAAAAGAAGAGATTCGGGCTATGTTAAACTTATATACGTTGGAGTGACGAGCCGTGTAGCCATACACAGTGTTCCTCGATCAGGCTCCACCTGGTTGGGTTCCATATTTGATTCTCATCCAAATGTTATTTACCGGTATCAGCCCCTGTTTTCGTTTGCATTTAAGGATTATTTAACCCCAGAGTCTTCACGGGATGATATACTGGAATTCTTTAAAAGGATTTCTGTTTCTAACGATGAGTTTATTACTCAAGCGAACGATAAAAGGCGAGGGTTGGTGCCCTCTTTTGAAAAGAACATACCTGAAACAATTGTTTACAAAGAAGTTCGCTATCATCACCTGCTGAACAGTATGCTCAAGAGTGACAATGAGCTTAAGATTATAGGATTAGTCAGAAATCCGTTAGCCAACGTACACTCTTGGTTAAATGCTCCCAAGGAGTTCAAAGTCGAATTAAATTGGAAAGTGGAAGATGAGTGGCGGCTGGCGGCTAGGAAAAATTTGGGTAAACCTGAGGAGTTTAACGGATTCGAAAAGTGGAAAGAAGTAGCGTTCCTTTTTGAAAGGCTTAGTGCGGAATTTCCTGATCGGTTTAAGTTGGTGTCTTATTCATCTCTACTGACGAATACAGAGTCAACTATAAATCGTTTGTTTAACTTTGTTGGACTATCAATGAATGAACAGACGAAACGATTTCTTGAACTGAGCAGAAGCAGACAAGGCAGCGATGCTTATGATGTTTACAGGTTGAAAGAAAAAGATGATCATTGGAAGAATATTTTACCAGAATATATTGTCAATTATATCATGAATGATATTCAGGCCACTCCTTTAGAGAAATATCTCAACTAACAATGGTATTCGACTTATTCAAAGCTACGTATGAGAAGCAAGCAGTTCAGTTATATCCTAGCCAAGCAGGATACGATCCATTGGTGAGTGTCGCCATTCAAACATATCAACACAAGGCATTTATAAAACAATGTCTTGATTCGGTGCTTACCCAACAAACCAATTTTAATTTTGAAATATTATTAGGTGAAGATGCATCTACAGACGGCACCCGGGAAATTTGCATTGAGTATGCCAAAAACTACCCAACCAAAATCCGCCTGTTTCTGCACCACAGGGAGAATAATATAAAAGTTAATGGAATGCCAACAGGCAGGTTTAATTTTGTTTTTAATCTATTCTCAGCAAAGGGAAAATATATTGCTATTTGCGAAGGCGATGATTATTGGTCTAGTCCCTCGAAGCTTCAAAGGCAGGTAGATTTTTTAGAAGCCAATACGGATTGCATCCTTTGTCATCATTGGCAGGAAGTTGCAGAATTGAATGAAAACCAGGAGTATGTTGTAAAACCTGCACCAATTGAAGGACATGGCTACTTTCCGGAGGTAAAGTCCACGGTGGGCCGGATATTCTCAAACGAATTGCGCGTTAAAGCGCGCACCCTCATGTTCAGAAATGTGAACCTTGAATTTCCGGATTGGTATTTCAAGGTGGCCTTTGGTGATGTTCCACTAAGTATGCTGCTGGGTAAATTTGGTAAGTTTGGGTTTATTAATGAACCTATGGCGGTTTACAGGCTAACGGGTAAGGGAATGTCAACACAAGGGTCTTCAAGGAAAATGCATTTTTATGTGCATTTTTTGTCGTGGATAAAAATATGGGAGTATGGCAATATGCATTATAACTACCTGTATAAAAAAGAAGCAAGTGCCACAATTGTTTCATTTTATAAGTTGATTTTAAATAGATATGGCAAATCGCGCGCGATCGTACTTAGACTTACCTATCATTTGCTCTATAAAAGTAATTTATCGATTGGAAGAAGAGTAGCGATATTTGGGAAAGTGGTAAGCGACTTTTTTTAGAAAGATTGGCAATGGGTTAATATTTATTATTTTTATTTTACTGTAATAAATATGGTTATTCTATCGGCAGGCATGCAAAAATCAGGCAGTGCCTACATATATAATATTATTAATAACATTTTAATATTTTCGGGTTATAAAGATGCCCGGCAAATTAAAGACCGCTACGGGTTAAGTGAACTATTGAAATGGCACAACAATAATGTTGGTGACTTTACCTTTAAGAATTTATTTAAGTTATTGGCAATAGGGTTTCAGGAAAAAAAGTTTGCCATAAAAACACATAGCGGGCCAACAACGCTTGTTAACAGTCTGCTAAAGCTGGGGCTTATCAAAGCGATTTACATTTATCGCGACCCGAGGGATGTAATGGTTTCTGCAATGGATCATGGTAAGAAAATAATTGAGCAGGGGGAGAATCATACTTTTGCCGAAATGGTAGATTTTGATGTTGCTATAAAGAATATTAAGAGTTGGGTGGATGTGTTTTATAAGTATCAGAAGAACCCTAATGTATTGACTGTGAAGTATGAGGATTTGATGTTGCGACCAAATGATACAATTAAGCATATTTGTGAATATCTAAGTGTGAACATAAGCGCAACTCAAGCCGAGACTATTCTTAATAAGTATAGTAAGGATAATCCTAATGCCGATATGAAGGGATTGCACTTTAATAAGGCGGAATTGGGGCGCTATAAATCAATGACGTCCGATCAATTGCAGTTAATTGAAATGGAATTAGGTGCTGATATCAGGTTTATGGGCTATGCACTATGAGTTTCGATGATTCTAAGCTTATCTTTATAATATCTCAACCTCGATCGGGGTCAACGTTACTGCAAAGTATTCTTTCCAATAATTCGTTGGTGGCAACGGCAAGCGAGCCTTGGATACTGTTGCCATTTCTTTCACTTTATAAGCCCGGGTTAATTACCGCCAGGTATGACTATGACATTATGACTTCAGCGGTAAATGAATTTGTACACCTGAATGCTGGGGAAGAGGAGTTTAAAGCCAAGCTTAAGAATTTCATTTTATCAATTTACTCATGGCTTGATGCACCAGGCACTAAGCATATATTGGATAAGACGCCTCGTTATTATGAGATCGGTCAGCAAATTGTTGATATGTTTCCGCAGGCAAAAATTTTGGTGTTAAAGAGAAATCCATTTGCGGTTTTAAATTCCGTAATAACATCATGGAATATAGATACCTTCGAAAAACTTATTTATTATAAGCGTGACTTAATCAATGCACCGCAATTGATTAATAAATTCTTGAGTGACCATAGAGATAATAAAAATGTGCGTGAAGTTTTTTATGAGGACCTAGTAGCGCATCCGGTAAAATCTTTTCAGGGCATTTATCATTGGCTTGGTATGGAGTTTAAAGAAGGATATTTACAGTATGGAGGAAATAGTAAGCTAAAAGGTAATTTGGGCGATCAGGTTAGTGTTAAAAGTTCAACCATGCCAGTTGCTGAAAACCTGGATGCGTGGAAGGGCCTAATAAAGATTCCGTTTTGGAATAATTTCTTTCGGGGGTATTCTTGTTATTTGGGCGACAATTTTTTATCAGAGTATGGTAAGTATGAAGCCTGGAATTCAAAGAAGACAGATGAATTTAAGTATTTTATGTTGCTGGCTAAACTAAACAATAGGAAAGCATTAAATGTGAAACAGGAAGTGGTTCATCTGGCGAAATTATTTTATTATTATTTGAAATTTGGTAACTATAAAAGTAGTAGGGGTATTGTTAAAGAGGGCTTTGATAGAAAATGAACGAACCTGTTTTTTCCATAATAATTCCAACGTTTAATTCGGAAGGAACGATCCATAAGGCTATTGCAAGTATTCTTCATCAAACCTTTACCGATTTTGAAGTTTTAATTATGGATGGTGCCTCTATGGATAAAACCATAGCGATTGCACTTGGTTTTAAAGACGATCGCATAAAAGCATACAGTGAGCCCGATCATGGAATTTACGATGCAATGAATAAAAGTTTAGACCACGCAAAGGGTGGATGGGTGTATTTTTTGGGAGGTGACGATGAATTGTATGATAACCAGGTTTTAGATAAAGTGTATGCAAACATTAAAGAGTCTGATGTTGACGTTTTTTATGGACAGGTATTGCTTTCGAAAACAAACACCTTGTATTGCGGTGAATGTGATGCTAAAAAATTAATATTCTCAAACATCTCACACCAGGCAATTTTCACAAACAAAAATGTATTTAATTTGATTGGGAGGTTTGATTTGAAATATAGGATATGTGCCGACCACATTTTAAATGTGAAATGGTTCTTTAACTCAGCCATTAAAAGAAAATATGCAGACCTGGTTATTGCAAGGTTTGATCAAGGTGGGGTGAGTAGCCAGCGTGATGATGAACAAAAAATAAAAGATTTACCAGGCCTGGTGCGCCAACATGCAGGAATAGTTATTTACTGTAAGTATTATGTGCTAAAGCCTTTTATAATGAGGCTTAGGAAAAAAATTAAGTATGAAAAAAATCGCGTTTACGCTCTGTTCAAATAACTATTTGGCCCATGCCAAAACGTTGGGCGACTCCCTACGGAAAACAAACCCGGATATTACATTCGTGATAGGATTGACTGATAAACTAAGCCACGGGATAGACTATACATTTTTTGAGCCTTTTGAAATTTTAACCTACGATAAACTGGGATTTGATTTTTTTGATGAGATGATTGTTAAATACAACATCATCGAATTTAACACATCGGTTAAGCCATTTTATTTCGAATATTTTTTCTCCTTGTACAAGGGCGCTATGGTTTATTATTTCGATCCTGATATTTTATGTTACGGAAGTCTAAAGGAATTGAATGACTTATTGCTTGTTAATAACTTCATCCTAACACCACACATTACTAAACCAGTTAATGAAGTAAGTATTTTTGAGCCAATAATCTTAAATGTTGGAATATATAATCTTGGCTTCATTGGCATTAGAAACACATCTGTATCGGCTATGTTCTTAAAATGGTGGCAGTATAGGCTTAAAGATTATTGCTATATGGCACCACAAAAGGGGTTGTTTGTAGATCAGATTTGGATTAATTTTTTGCCATTATTATTTGATGGAGTGCATGTTACTATGTTACCCAATTACAATATGGCTTGTTGGAATATTAAGGAACGAACACTTATTAAAGCAGGTGATGTATATTTTGTGAACAGCACTGATCACCCATTGGTCTTTTTTCATTTTAGCGGGTTCAGTCCGAATGAGCCGAATTATATTTCGAAATTTCAAACGCCAGAATTTTCACTGGAATTTTTATCAGACTATAAAGATTTGTATTCTGAATATGCATCATTAATAAAGCAAAATAAATTTGATTCTTTGCGTAAGGTTAAACCTTTGTTGGACTTTAAGCCTATTAAAGAGAGTTCTAAAAAGGTTACTTATTCCTTTAAACAAAGAATAGGCCGGTCCATAAAGTTTCGCTTTAATAAATTTCTCAACTTGCTGTTTGATATTTGAATGCGCTTGTAGCTTTTATTGGAAGCGAATTTGATATGTACAATCTTTATATATGCTTTTATCTGTCATAACCATCAATTTAAACAACAAGAAGGGCCTGCAGGAAACAATTGAAAGTGTTGTCAATCAGAAGTATAGAAATTTTGAATACGTTATTATAGATGGTAACTCGAATGATGGAAGTATTGAAGTAATAAAGCAATATTCGAATGTTGTTAATAACTGGATAAGTGAGCCCGATAAAGGTATTTATGATGCGCAGAATAAGGGTATTAAACTATCGCAGGGTAATTACCTGCTCTTTCTAAATTCTGGAGATAAGTTAGTGGATGATAATATTCTGGAACGATTAGCCGTACAGATGAATGGTGTAGATATTGTTTATGGCGATTTGGAAATTATTGAACCGAATAAGCGCTGGGTAAAGAAATACTCACAACCGCTTACCTTTGGTTACTTTTTGCGAGACACCCTTCCACATCAGGCATCTTTCATAAATAGAGATATTATTAATAAGTGTGGCGGATTATTTGATGATTCGCTATCGCTGGCCTCTGATTGGAAATTTTTTCTGGATGCAGTGTGTAGAAAGAATGCTACTGTCAAGTATGTTGATGAAGTGATAACATTGTATGATTATTTGGGTATTAGTTCATTAAAAGAAAATCAAACTAAGCTGTTAGATGAAAAAAAAATGGTTCTGGAAAATGAATACCCGAGATTCTATAAGGAGTCTCCGGATATTCACATGCTAAATGCAATTAACGGTAAATACAGACAAGTTATTAGTGCCAGGTTTGTTCGGCTATATTTCTACATTCGTAACTTTTTCTCGGCCGATAAAATTACTCTTCCATAAGAAATACAGCATTAAATGAATATTCTGCTTTCTGTTATTACTCCTTGTTATAATTCAGGTAAGTATTTAGTTGAAGCAATTGATAGTGTTATTCAGTGTAAACAGAACGACTGCGAAGTTATCATTGTAGATGATGGATCCACCGATTTATATACATTGGAAGTGTTGAATAGTCTGGAACATCAGGGATGTAAAATAGTAAAACAGGAAAATTTCGGTCCGGCATCGGCAAGAAATGCTGGAGTAAAGAACTCAAACGGGGAATTTCTTTTGTTTTTGGATAGTGATAATAAAATCAGACCTGAATATATAAGAAAAGGAATAGGGGTATTGAGGGCTAAGCCATCGGTTGGTGTTGTTTACGCCAAAGCAAATTTTTTTGGTATAGATCTGCCTAAGCCACGGTTTACACCAATGAAATTCGACTTTGATAGTATACTCATTGGCAATTATATTGATATGTGTTCTATTGTGAGGAAGAAAGTTTGGGAAGAGCTTCATGGTTTTGATGAGAACAGAACGCTAATTGGTTATGAAGATTGGGAATTTTGGATTCGCGTAGGTTTAAGCAGTTGGAGTTTTGAATATATTGATGAAATATTATTTGACTACCGGGTGAGGGATAATTCGCTGATGGCCGTAATTGATACGGAACGTAAAAATAAAGCAGTTGAGTATATTAGCCATAAGCACTCTTCTGCAATTTTTAAGCGATATAAATATTATTACCGATTAAACGCGCGTTTCCAAAAGAACCCGTTACTTTATTTTCTTAAACTTTGTTATTGTAATTATATTTTAGGTAAAAAATATCTTCCATAGAATAAATTAACTTCAGCTAAAATTGTATCTGATATTCTCCTTAGAGAGGCACGTGAGTAATTTATTTCTCTAGCCGCATGCCTTAATAGTAAACACATGAAAAAAAATATTGTCTTTACCCTCTGCTCCAACAATTACCTTGCCCATGCCAAAACATTGGGCGATTCTGTTCTTACAACCAACCCCGATTTTCATTTTATAATTGGTTTGGTTGACAAGCGCGACCCGGAAATTGATTATTCCTTTTTTCAGGATTTCGAAATCATAGATTACGATGCCATTGGCTTTCCTGTTTTTGAGGAAATGATAGTACGTTATAATGTAATTGAGTTCAATACGGCTGTTAAACCTTTTTATATCGACTACTTATTGAATCGTTACGGAAATGGATCAAAAGTATTTTACATTGATCCCGATATTATACTCTATGGAAGTTTTAAAAAACTGCTGTCTATTTTGGACAGTAGTAATATTGTGCTTACCCCCATGCTAACCGTAGCGAACCCCTCAGTGACTACAGATGAATTGGTTGCGCTGCGTCACGGTATGTATAACCTGGGTTTTATTGGAGTTGTATATGGCGATGAAACCTTTAGATTTCTTGGTTGGTGGATGGAAAGATTGAAGACACACTGTGTAATAGATAAACCAAGAGGCTTGTTTGTTGACCAAAAGTGGATTGATATTGCACCGCTTTTTTTTAAAGGCATTTGTCTATTTCATGATGCCGGATATAACATGGCCTGGTGGAATTTGGCCGAGAGAAAATTATTGAAATCAGGAGATGCCTATTATGTAAACGATCTTCAGCATGAACTAGTATTTTTTCATTTTAGCGGGTATAAAGTAGGTAGCCAATACTATACAGGCCGTATGAATAAACCTGAATTTGCTTTGCAGGCCAGGCCTGAATTGCTGGAGATTTTTAACGACTACTCAACCCGCTTAATAAGTAATCAGTATCAGCAATTTGAGCAATGTAAACCTCTATTAAAATTTGCGCCCTTAAAGAAAGCTCCGAGGAGCATAATCAACAGAGTTAAGGCAAGGGTTAAAAAACTCTTGAAAAAAACGTTGGCTTAGTTTTGATGGATTCTATGACATCGAATCAATTTGGCATTTCAGTGGTTGTGTGTACCTACAATGGGAAAGAGCGATTGCAACCTACATTGAACTCTATCCTTAATCAAAAAATTTCTTCGGCATTATTTGAATTGATTGTTGTTGACAACGCTTCTCAGGATAATACCCGTGATTTTTGTGAGAAGTTATTATCTGACCTGGGGGCTGCAGCGAGCTGGAAAATTGTAAGCGAACAAAAACCTGGCCTTAATAATGCCCGCCTTCGTGGACTTGTAGAGGCAAAATTTGATGTTGTTCTTTTTTGTGATGATGATAACACATTGGCTCCCGATTATTTGAAAGTAGCATTTGATTTATTGGAAAGTAACCCGGCAATTGGAGCTCTGGGCGGATGTGGAATTCCATCTTTTGTTGGAGCTAAACCCGGTTGGTTTGATCGGTATAGTAATAGCTTTGCTGTGGGGCCACAAGCATCGGTTGAGGGTAAGCTCGCAGAAAAGCCTGCTGAACTTTATGGCGCAGGGACATTTTTTAGAAAAACCCCGCTGTTAAATTTTTTTGATAAAGGTTTTACCACCATAATGTCTGACCGTAAAGGTAAAAGCCTCGCATCGGGTGGAGATGTGGAGTGGTGTTATATTGTTCAATTAGCAGGTTATGAAATTTGGTACAGTCATCGGCTAACCTTTATGCACGTTATGCCGGAAGATCGAATGCAGTGGAGCTATTGTTTGCGTTTGAAGAAAGGTATTGCTTCGGGTGCAGGGAAGTTATTTCCATATAAGGAATTAATTAGGAACCAAGCTGCAACGTGGAATAGTTTTGTCTCCCGTTGGATATTAAGAACCATAAAATTGAATTTTGCTTTTTTAAAATTTAAAATCCAACTTTTATTTAGAGCAGATCCGTTGAATGCAGACATTGAGTTAGCCAATGTTGTATGGCAGGCTAGAATAACTTCCTGGTGGTTAAATGGATTTAATGCTTTTAGAAATTTTATACTTTTAAAAAAGTTTTCGACAAGTAATCGGTTTAGCAATACAACTGAATTTTGAAAAGTTCAATAAAAAAAATATATATTTTTTTTCGAAGTCAATACTATTTGATTCGAGCTATATGGTTGATACCCGACCAGGATCGTACCGATAAACCTGTTTATATATTCAATCACATTCCTAAATGCGGAGGCACCACTTTGCTGAATGTTCTTAGAAGTTGGTTTATCGTAGTTCGCGATTATCCACCACACGATGTGAAATTTCCCGATAAGAAAGAGTTGGAAAGGAGAATGGAATTTTATTTAGCACATCCGGTTGATATTTCGAATTTTAAGCCATGGGAAATTTTGGTTGGTCATTTTCATGATAGTCCTTTTCTTCTTAATCAACGATATTCGATTGCGCAAATTGATACTCGTGTGCGAATAATTACCTTTCTTCGGGAGCCATTAGAACATCGGTTATCATTGTATTTTTATGCTAAAAGACGTAACCATAACTGGATTAAAGATGTAGGGCTAAAGCAGTTTTTAAATTCACCCTATCACCAAAATTATTTTGCGCGGGCATTGCAGTGCGATGAAACTAATTATGAGAAGGTGTTATCCGGGTATTATTTTATTGGCTTGGTTGAGGAATTTGAAAATTCAATAAGATTCCTGGCTAGTGACCTTAAGCGACCTTTTTCTCGCAAAATTCCACATTTAAACCGAACCGAAAGGATGAAGAGCCCGGAGCTTGAATCTATTGATTTGGATGAATTTAAAAAGTTAAATGCCCTGGACTACAAACTTTATGAATATGCAAAAAGCCGTAAGGTTGGTTAAATTTTTTTAATGTCTCTAATGCTTTCTTCACTCTGCAACATTTTAAACATCGGGTTGATAGCTATGCAATATTTTTTTAATGACTGAGAAAGTTGATATGATGCCCTTCTTCTCTATTATTATTCCAACTTATAATCGCTCGCAGGTTTTACCAAAGGCAATTGATAGTGTACTGAGTCAGGCTTTTCACAATTTTGAATTGATTGTTGTGGATGATGGAAGCAATGACAATACAGAAGAATTAGTGGAAACCAAATATGGTGGAAGGGTAAAATATGTTCATCAGCAAAATGCTGGTGTGTGCGCGGCCAGAAATAATGGTGCGAAGCTGGCATCTGGTAAATTTCTCGTGTTTCTGGATTCGGATGATTGGCTAAGCGAAGACTGTCTGTTGGTGTATCAAAAAGCTCTGATGGATAGTAGTCTTAAGCTGGCGTTGGGTATGATATATTATTTTGATGAAAGTGATAGGAAACAAAAGGAGAAGTATCCCATCAACTACATGGAGAATAAAGGACAATCACTCCCCGGAGCATTTGCTATTGAAAGGGAATTTTTTTTGAATTTGGGAGGCTATGATACAGAATTAACCTATGCTGAAAATACTGACTTATTTCTCAGAATCAGGTTTAATAAGTTGATCCCATCGAACCAGGTTACATTAGTAAGCGGTGGTGGAGTTTGTAAGATCAAAGAAGATGGTGGCCAAAGAAGAGAAAGGTATTCAATGGGGCGTTACCGGAGCGTGAAATATTTTCTCAGCAAGCACAGCCATTATTTTGAAACATCGAAGAGCGAATTCATTAACTTTCAACGAGTATTGGCCGTTAGCGCACTGGGAATTGGCGACTATCGGGAAGCGAGGAGATCGTTAGCGGCTATAATCAGAAAATTTCCCGGTTCTATAAAAACCTATTTCCAGTTGATGCTATTTTTATTCCCGATAGTGGCGAAAAAATATTATAACCTGAGTATTTTTTTAAACAGTAGGGTTAAGCAATAATCAAATGATGAAGCTAATTCCTTTAGAAACAGTCAACAAAGTATTTACGTGGCACAATTAAAAAAAATCATCAAGAATATTATCCCAGCATACTTCATAGACAAACTCATTTATCTGAAGGGAGGATGGGGCGCTAATCCATATTATCCGTATAACGATCAATCCAAATCCATTTTTATTCATATTCCTAAAACTGCTGGAATAAGTGTGAAGCGGGCGTTGTTTGGAGGAATTAAACGCGATCATATAAAATTAAAATATTTCGAGGCGTATGATGAGGCAAAGTATGCTTCTTACTTCAAGTTCGCCATAGTAAGAAATCCATATGACCGATTGGTGTCATCCTATTTTTATATTAAGAAAAGTCAGGATGCTTACGGTAAAAGATTGGAGTCATTTCGAGATTTTTCATCTTTTATTGTAGCGATTCAGGATGCCAGGTTGAGAAAAGTAATTTTCGAAATTCCACATTTTTTGCCCCAATCTGAATTCCTAAAAAACAGGAAAGGAGTTATTGGTTTAGATTTTCTGGGGAGATTTGAGAGCCTGGAAAATGATTTTGCCCATATCACTAATATGCTTGGAGTTGATGCCAAACTTGAGCATCATAACCAATCTGTTCATAAGTCTTACCAGGAATATTATGATCAGGTTACGCTTGAAATTGTAGCTGATATTTACAAAGAGGATTTTAAATTATTAGGATATTGATATGTCCCAGTCATTCGATTCTGTAAAGATCGCTTCTGTTATAGTAACCTTTAATCGTTATGATGAGTTGCTTAAAACAATTAAGGCGATATCAAACCAGGGAATAAAACAGTCAGAGATAATAGTTATAAACAATAAGAGTACGGACGGCACTTCCGAAAAACTTCCGCTTGAATTTTCTGAAGTAAAATTGATTAACCTTCCAGAAAATATTGCATCAGCCGGTGGATTTGCCAGAGGGTTGCAGATGGCCAACGATATGGGCTTTGATTGGGTTTGGCTGTTTAATGATGACTCACGCCCTATGCCAGGAGCGCTGGCTTCAGTAATGAAATACCTGACTCGTGCGAGTGACCCGAGCATTGGGTTCATTAAGGTTTCTAATAAGGATGAGAAGGGTAGAGCGGTCTTGTTATATTGGAATGGCGCACGTCAGCCGGTTTATACTGATGTGCAAGACAAATTATTTCAAACCGATTTGATAACGTTCGATGGCTGCCTTATTTCGAGCAAGGTGATGGATGCCATAGGCTACTGTGACCCTGAGTACTTTATGGGCACCTATGAGTTTGATTATTGCCTTAAGGCAAAAGACGCTGGCTTTAAGATTTATACGTTAGCGATCGGTATGATCGAGGATGGGAAACTTGGATCTGCAAAGGGCACTCCGCCCTGGCGGCAATACTATAACACAAGAAATCATCTTTGGTTGGCAATCAACCGAAAATCATTTACGAT
>Ga0315912_10001928_pt1 | contig 23497 bp, 29 predicted proteins | sample VfabasoilMG_FD_204469 | JGI IMG/M metagenome (GOLD analysis project Ga0315912, IMG submission 204469) | Garden soil microbial communities collected in Santa Monica, California, United States - V. faba soil | ecosystem: Environmental > Terrestrial > Soil > Garden | place: USA: California... | reverse complement strand
GTGATAGCGCAGACCCCGAGCCTCGGAGGCCCGTGCGCGCTCTTCATACTGGTGACTCCAGAGAACCTCCTCTTGGGCGCGGTAGCAGTCCTCGGGACCGAACCATGCGCAGGCTTTGAGGCTCTGGCGAAGGAGCCCGGCGGAAGTGTGCACCGTAGGAAGCGCGGCGTAGTTCCACCACCACACGTCCTGCACCATGTTCCAGTCCCGGGTGTACGTGGCCAGGAACTCCCAGAGCCAGGGACGCATCCGGCCCACCTTCTCACTGTTGGGTTGGAGGATGAAGACGGCGCTCCCGGTCGGCTTGAGCACCCGGCGCACCTGCTCGATCACACCGGCCATGAGGACGTGCCAGTCCTCCTCTGTGAGCCTTCCGTAGGGCCTATCGATCTCGGGGTAAGGAGGGTCCGTCACCACGGCGTCGATGGAAGCGTCTGGGAGCTCTCGAAGCTTGGTGATGGTGTCTCCTTCGAGGATCTGCCAGCGGGAGGTCACGTGCACCAGATCGTCTTGGCCGGAGGGAACCACTCCGCGGGCCACGTCGGGCGGGTCTCATCGAAGCGGCCATAGACCACGGAGGAGTACCAGCCTTGGAGCTTCTTCACGATGGCCTTGAAGCGGGGGATGGAGGCGTCCACGTCGAAGGACCACTCCAACACCAGACGACGCCCGGGACGGGTCTCCAGCGCCTCCAACAGGGGCATCTCAGCGCCCTCTACGTCCATCTTCACGTCGGCTCCGGGGAGCAGAACGTCTCGTACATGGACGGCAGGAACCTGCACGGTGGAGCCTCCCTGCCAGGGCTTGAGGATGGAGTTCCGCCAGAAGTTTTTCTTGCGCCCGTTCACATGAAGTGTGACCTCCGTGCGCTCATCCCACACGACGGCGGCTTGGTGGAGGTGTACCCGGTGGTCGAGGCCGTTCAGGGTGACGTTCTGCTTCAGGAGGTCGAAGCTATCCGGGTCGGGCTCGTAGGCGTGGACGGTCGCTCCCTGTGCCGCGAGGAGCACCGTGAACGCTCCGATGTTGGCTCCGAGGTCGATCCACTGGAAGCCGTCGAGCGGGAAGTGCTTGCGAGCGTAGGCGCGCTTCTCGACGACCTCCTTGATGGCCTTGATGTCCGAGGAGCCGGGACGTGTGTAGAAGGAGAGCCCTCGCACCTTCACGAGGTCGAGGGCCGGAGGAGTGCTGCTCATGGTGTGGGGGTTCTCTTCGCCTTCGTGAGGCCGATGCGTTCAGCGGTGGCCACCGGGTCGAGGCGTGCGCGCTCACGCTCCGTCTTCTTGGTGCGAATGCGCAAGAGCTCCTCCTCCGGTGAGAGGCAGTTCGCCATGAACTTCAGGGCGTACCAGACGATGGAGTACCGGTAGCTCTTGGCCTCGCTGAGCCGTCGCATGGGGGCGACGCCATGAAGCCAGCGGCTCCCGTCGAAGAGGAGCATCGACCGGTCGGCGCACTCGAAGGTGAGGCCCCACTCGGGAACGACCAGCTCACCACCTTCTGTGTACTCCCGGAGCACGAGCATGGCGCTCCAAGAGTCTGGGAAGTTTCCTGTGTCGAGGTGGTACGCGAGGTAGTTGTTGGCGTTGATGATCCCGGAGGTGAAGGTGTCTCCGGGGAGCCTCCACTCGGGGCGTACCGCTCCCACAAGCCGGTCCCTCTGGCGTGTGTGCTCCTGCGGGAATGCCTTCTCGAAGTAGGAGGAGGCGTAGCCGGCCCACTGAGTGAGCAGTCCGTGCGCGTGCGGATCCTCCCGAGCGAGTGCGGCACAGTGGCAGTAGTCCGCTCGGATTGGGATTCGAGGAGCGTTCCCGAACGTCCTGGAGTGTGTGGTGAGTCCTCGTGTCCGGGCGCTGGTTGAGTACGAGATGCCCTTCAGCGCGAGCCGGAGCTCTTCTACCGACTCCTCCGGGTGAAAGTACAACCCGAGAGGGCCGGACGGACCAAGGATGAGCGTGGACTTCTGCACCCGGCGGTAGGTGGGCTCTGCCTGTGCGTGCGTAACCTTAAGCAGGTTACGCACGGGATCGAGGGGAAGGAACGAGGGAAGACGGATCTCATCCATGGGAAGCGGGAGTGGGCGCGGACGGGGCCACGGCCGGAGCTGGAAAGGGGTGCATCCCGAGCAGGTGCAGCACGACCTCCGTGTTGCTCATCAACCCGTGCCGCTTGGCGTAGTCCTGGAAGGCGTTGAGCACAGGCTCGAACTGATGCCCTGGCAGGTACAGCACCACCTGTTTGATCTCGTTGTTCAGGTACGCCTCTGCCGCTTCGATCGGAGTCTTTCCGAGTGGTGCCTTTTCGATGGGCTTGTCGAGGTCCACCGCTGTACGCGCAATGAGCGCCTCCATCTCTGCGTTGTTGAAGCCCAGGTCCCCGACCTCGATCCCTTGCTTGGTGAGCTCGTCCATCGCTTCAGCCAGCTTGTGGTCGTCCCACGAGGAGAGCTCCGCGGTGCGGTTGTCTGCGACGGCGAAGGCGCGTGCTTGCTCCAGCGTACCGGAGAAGACCACCACCGCGAGGTGGGTCCACCCGAGTTGCTTGGCCGCTTCGAGCGTGCCGTTCCCCGCGGCCACCGTGCCATCGGGCACGATCACGATGGGCTTCTGCTGCCCGTACTTCGTGAGGCTCGTCTTGATGGCCTCGATGCTCCTCGCGTCGTGCGCACGCACGTTGGTGGGATCGGGCTTCAGCTTCGAGAGAGGGCGCTTGAGCTTGGAGAGGGCGGGATTGATGAGCTCCATGCCCTGGATTGTATCACGGAAGACGCTTGCGGTTGCGGCTCACTTCCGGGTCGAAGCCGTTCGGGTAGAGACGCTTGATCTTACGCACGTTGTCCGCGGCTACCTCTTCGAGCGTGAGCCCCACCCGAGCGGCCACCCGGTCCAAGTAGAAGAAAGTGTCACCGAGCTCTTCTCGCACCCGTGTGATGTCGAGGGTGTGCAGGTGCCACACCACCTTCTTGATGAGACCCAAGACCTCCGCGGCTTCCTCAGCGAGGCCCACCGCATGGTACTCCAGAGGCATCTGTGTGCCCTTGTACTGGTCGTTGGGCGCGATGGTAGAGCGGTAGTGAGCGAAGGTGCGGAACTCCGGAGGGTCGGACGCAGGAGGTTCCCGTCCGTCGTAGAAGTACCCGCAGATGGCACAGCGAGCCCCGTCCGGGTGCTGCCAGACTTGGGCTTGTGGGTGGTGCGGACAGCTCCCTCGATGGAAGCACTTGGGGCAGTGCTTCCAGATTCCGTTTGGGTGAACCTGCAAAGGCACACCATGTTCCGCGCAGACGTTGGGGTCTCCCACGACGGCGATCACTGGTAGAACCCGAACACGATGTAGTGCCCCGGCCCGGTCTCCACGACGGCCGCCCAAGGAGCCGGAGCAAGCGCGCCGATGGAGAGCATGGCATCGGCAAGATCGTTCGCGGTGCGCTTGCCGGCGAGGAACACGTAGAGGGCCTGCCTCACGCGCTGCACATGCTCTGCCGGGAACTGCTCGCGCTGAAGCTCCTTCTCTACCTCGCGCTCGAAGCCTTCGGCGTCCAACGGCACGACCCGAAAGACCGGAATGGGTAACCCTGTGCTCTGCACCGCGAGCGCTGGTGTGCTGGCGCAGGCGATGAGCTTGAACCTTCCCTGAAGCATCTACTCCTCCAACTTCAGGACGCGAAGCGCGGGCCCGAGTCCCTCGATCGCCCGAGAGCTCACCTTCCCGAGCACCCAACGCAGGGTGTTGTACACGTCCGTGTTGAGCGCGATCTTACCAGCGTCCTGCCCCTTCAGGAGCTTGTTGAGCACCCGACGAGAACGAGGCGGCTTTTCGTCGGCGCCCTTGGTGCCCTTCGTCTTGCCCACCTTCGTGTCCACGTCGCCGCGAGAGATCGGGCCTCCCTTGGCCAAGAGCTCGTCGAAGGCTGCGAGCTGCTTTTCCGAGTCGCCGATGGCCGCGAGGCGAGCTGCTGAAGTGGCCGCGATCTTCCCTGCATCGACGGCCCTCTGAATCTTGGTCGGGAGCGTGAGCAGCGCGCGCCGTGCCTTGATGGTCTGGACGGTAACTTGGTACGCGCTGGCGGCTTCCTGCTCTGTAGCGCCCAACACCGTGATGAGGCGCTCCGTCATGGCCGCGATCGTGAGGGGCGAGTCCTCCTTGAAGCGCAGGTTCCCGATCAAGGAGAGCTCGTAGAGGTAGCGCTGGTCTCCCTTGCGGAAGATGATCGGAACCCGGTGGAGCTCCTTCTCTTCCTTCCGCAGCCGCTTGTTCGCCTCGCGGCATGCACGCACGCGGTCGCGTCCCTCCACCACAACGAGGGCGTCTTCTTGACGGCACACCTCGACGGGCTTGAGCACACCGTGCGTGTAGACGGACTCGATGAGCTCCACAGGCACCGGGAGGTCGTTCCGCTCCTTGTGGGAGAGGATGCCCTCCACCGTGTTCTCGTCGGCCACCGTGTCCAAGCCTTGGATCACAAGGTTGTCCGGGTCTGCGTTGTACAGGTTGGACCGGGGCAAGCTCTCTAGGAGCCCACCACGTTCCCGCTTGCTCTTCGTTGCTTCCGCTGTTGCCATGGTCCTTTACCTCCGCTCGATACGTCCCTGAGAAACGTGAAGCCGCTGTGCCGCTGGAACGCGCGCCGCAAGGGCCTCTGAGTGCGTGATGAGCACGACAGCCCGATCCACCGCGAGGTCGTGCAGAGCCTCTGCCACGGCGTCCACGCCCCCCATGTCGAGGCTATCAAGTACCTCGTCCAACCATAGGGTGCCCGGAACTCTGCCATAGGCAGCCGCGCTCACTTCAGCAAGAGCAAGTAGCAGGGCCACGTCGATTCTTCGGCGCTCCCCACCCGATGCCGCCCAGTAGCCCTTGCCTCCTCCTGCGCCCAACACCTCCAGACTGATGGCCTCAGAGGTCGTGCCGGCCTTGGTTGTGGTGTAGGACTTGAGCCGGAGCTCCATGGGGCGTGGGGCAATGCGAGAGAGCCAGCCATTGGCTACCGCCTCGATGCCTTCGAGTGCCCGGCTGAGCACATGCGCGCGCACGCCCTTCATCCCCAGCACCCCCTCGACGGCCTTCAGGGTGGCCTGTTCCCGAGCGAGTACCACGCCCTTGTGCTGTAGGTGTTCCAGGCTCGCGGATGCCTCCTCCAGGTCTGCCAGGGCATGGGCACGTTGCCGGTTCCACGAGGCTTGCCTGTCGGCCCATGCCCGATGCTCTCTCTCCCACTCGCTACGACGCTGCGCGATAAACCGGAACTCGTACTCACTCTCCGCAAGTTTCACCTGCGATGCAGCAACCTCCTCAGCGCGTGTGCCTATCGCCCGCTGCACCCGAATGAACTCGTCGACTCCTGCCTGTGCGTCCTGAAGACCTTGCTGTGCCTCGGGTAGGGCAACCTCCAGTTGTCGGATTCGCTCCGCACGCTCGGGATACTCCGTGCTGCCACAGACCGGGCATGGGTCTCCGGCTCGGGAGGCTTGGAGCTGTGCCTGAATGGCCTCGATCCGCCGATAGTAGTTGCTGCGCTCCCCCTCCATCCGCGTGAGGGCTTGCCCGGCTGCACGGAGCTTGACCTCCAATTCACGCCGTTCGGCGAAGAGAGCCTCGTGCCGCTCCTTGTCATACAGGGCATGAGGAGCAGCAATCAGCACAGCCGGCTCTACCGGCTCCGGGTCCTGCACTTGGTCGAGCCCCGACAGCACTCGCACAGCCCCCTCCCTACGACCCTGCGCCACCGCAAGCGCTAGGGGCTGGTCGAGCATCCGAACCTTCAACTTGGCCGCGTCGTCGCGCACCTTCGTCCAGGCTTGGTCGAAAAGCTCCAGCCCTAGAATCTGCTCCAGCAAGTGCTTGCGCTCTGCGTCCGTGGCCGTCGTGAAGTGCGCCGCATCCTGAGAGCTCAGGACGTGCGTACGACGCCAGACCTCCAGGTCTCCAGCGTGGGCCTCCAGGGCAGCCTGTGCCTTCGTGGCGGTCTCGTAGGTCACGAGGTTCCGATCGTGAGGAACCCACTCTAACTTCTTGGAGCCCTTGGCTGTGACGCTGCGCTGCACCTCCATGGTGGTCGTGGTCACTCGCACGGAGCCCACCTCTCCCGTGAGCCACGGGTCCGTGCCTCGGAGCGTGCGTCCCCAGAACGCAAAGGCAACTGCCTCAGCCAACCGGCTCTTCCCGGCCCCATTCGGGCCTGAAACGACGACAAGCCCTCGCTCTGGGAGATGAACGTGTACCTCTCCAGGCAGGATGAAGTTGTTCAGGTGCAGAGCTTGAACGTGCATTAGAGCCCCTCTAGAGGACACTTGAGCAACTCCCCAGCGGTACGCATAGCCTTCTGGAAGTCCTCTGGTGAGAGCCCGGTTTGAGCCCGCACAATCTCCTCCAGAATCTCAATCTTCTGTGCTTGCTTCCGCAGCTCTCGGAACACCTCCTCTTGGAAGGCACCTTGTGTCAACGGTCGCAGGTTCTTCATCCAAGGTACTCCCGTGCACGGTCGAGAACTTCGGCCCGGTCAATTCCCTCCTCCAGAGCAACCCCGGCCACGTAGTGTGCGAGAGCTTCCTGGAGGGTCTCCGCGCTCCGAGCCCGTTGCGAAGCCGCCTGTGCTTGGGCGCGAAGGGCCTCCTGCTCGATCTGCACGGTGAAGCCCGCGATGATCCCACCCTCCCTCAACTCTCGAAGGTGAGCCGTCACACCCTCGACGTTCGAGGGTGCAGTCTTCCAGCGCACGTACAGCAAGTCCTGCTCGTCGGCCTCGTCGAGTATGTTGTTGAGGGCTCCTGCCTCCGTCACGGTCACGAAGCGTGGACCGGGGAGCTCATACACTGAGAGCCCACCCGGACCAAACGAAGCAACCGTGCCGTACAAGCCACGAAGCCCAGGGTTGTCCCAACCGGTTGGGACAAGAGCCCCTACCTGCAACACGTCAAGGGAGGAGGTGCGCCAGCGCTTCCGAGCGTGCCAGTTCCCCGCAACGACACTCTCGATCCCGTGCGCGGCGCAGAGGTCTTGTAGCTGCTCGATGGAGACAGCGTCCGCTGCATCCTTCGTCCAAGGAAGAGCAGCCCGCATCGCCGCGTCGTGGATCCCCAGGTGCAGCAAGAGAAGCCTACGCCCGTGCGAGGGGTAGCCCTTCAAGAGCTCCACCAGTGCGCCCGGGAGCCACTCCTTGGCGTGCCCAGAGCGGTAAGGAACAAGGAGCACGGTGGCCTCATCCGCCCCAAAGTCCCGAGCGCACGGCGCCTCGTACACGTCCATTCGTGGCACGAAGACGAATGGGCCAAGGGCATGATCTCCGTCCTCATCCGAGACGAGATCATGGTTCCCCGCGAGCAGGTGTACTGAGAGGGGATGAGACTTCGGCCAGAGCGCTTCCATGGCTGCCGTCACGAGCTGCGGAGTGGGGTTCGACGTGTCGAAGAGATCCCCCAACACGAAGAGGTTCGTCTCCTCTTCGTGGCGACAAGCGTGCGCCTTAGCAGCACGAATCACGTTGAGCGTCTGCTGTGCGCGCTGGTTGACTCCGGCCACCACCGAACCCCCTAGCGTGCGATGGTTCCCTAGATGAACGTCGCCGACGAAGTACAGGGTCACAGAGTCTCTCCTGTCCGCTCGGCTGCAAGCTCTTCCTCACGCTCCGTCAGCTCCCGTGCAATGCGCGCGAGGTAAAGCGGGTCGGGTACTACTCCCGGCTTCAGCTTCTCAGCCTCGTGGCGCAAGAGCAGCGCGAGCGCGTGCATGATGAGCTCCATGTTCGAGCGCTTTTGGTTCACCGGCATGGTCCCTCCAGGACGTGAAACGGGAGCACACACTTTCCGCAGATGAGATCCCCGTTGGGACTCCGCCACTCCGTGTGCAAGAGAGCCCGGCAGAACTCACAGAGCGCCCAAGGAACCGGCCGCTTCTGTTTCGTGCGCCTCCGCGGCACCTGCACGACCAGCGCTACCATCACTTGGCTCGAAGGGCAGCGAGCAACTGCGCGAAGAGCTCCGGGTTGGAGGAGAGCACCTCGCGAGCGGCGTCCCTCCCTTGCCCTAGGCGAGCATCCCCAAAGCTCCACCAGTTCCCGGACTTCTCGATGAGCCCTAGCTCCAAGCCCACGTTGAGCGCATCCCCGTACCGGTCGATGCCCTGCCCGAAGCGCACCTCGAACTCTGCCTCCCGGAAGGGAGGAGCCATCTTGTTCTTCAGCACCTTCACGACGGTGTGGCTACCGACCACCTCTTCACCGTTCTTGATGGCCTGTCGACGCCCGACATGGAGGCGAAGGCTCGCGTAGAACTTCAAGGCGTTGCCTCCCGTCGTGGTCTCCGGGTTCCCGAACAGTACCCCGATCTTCATCCGAATCTGGTTGATGAAGAGCAGCGTGACGTTGTTCCTGTGGGAGAGCCCGGTGAGCTTGCGAAGGGCTTGCGACATGAGGCGAGCGTGCAACCCCATGTGCGCGTCGCCCATCTCCCCATCGAGCTCTGCCTTGGGCACCAGCGCGGCCACGGAGTCGATCACGATGAGGTCGACAGCACCGGAGCACACAAGGTGCTCGACGATCCCGAGGGCCTGCTCTCCAGTGTCCGGCTGGGAGATCAAGAGGTCTGGAACAGAGACACCAAGCGCAGTGGTGTACTTCGTGTCGAGGGCGTGTTCCACGTCCACGAAGGCAGCGATGCCACCACTGCGCTGAACCTCTGCAACGGCATGCAGAGCGAGCGTGGTCTTCCCGCTGGACTCCATCCCATACACTTCCACGACTCGACCACGAGGGTAACCACCGCACCCGGTAGCCCTGTCCAGCGCGATAGAGCCAGTGGGAATCACAGGCACGGGCTCCCTCGGCCCGTCCACCTCCGGACCCAAGCACTGCAGAGCTCCCCGTCCGAACTTCTTGCGCACCTCCGCAAGCGCCGTCTCCAGCGCGTTCTTACGGGTTGTGGGCATCGTTGGGAAGTCGAGTACCTTGGCTGCCATGAGAACCTCCTCCGTGCGTAGAGGAGCCCTTCACGACGGTCCTGCGTTCGGCGTGTGAGCCAGCCGTGCAGGGTGGATCCGCTGCACAGGTTGATAGCTCTGTTGCCTTACCGCTTACACTTCGCGAAGGGCTCCGGTGGGAGTCTGAGGCTTCGAACCTCAGCCCGTTGAGCTGTGTGAGGACTAGGCTCCGCTACAGGGTGAAGCGAAGGGAACGCACAGCTCAGCAGGGTCCTAACACCCCCGCTCCCGTCTCTTGGCTCACCGGACGGGCACGGTGTCTTATCAGGCGGCCTACGCTCACATAGCCAGCCAGCCCCTCTCCAGGGGCGTTACGCAGGGCTTACACCCGCCATCTAGAGGGATGAGACTCTCAGCCCCGAGGGTAGTTCGGAGCCAGCGGGTTCGGAGCGGTGGAGACGTTGGTGACGGGCTGTGCTGCACCCTGCATCACCGTCGAACCGAGGCGCGGTCCTGCGGGAGCCGCCATCTGCGAAGGGGCTGGAGGCTTGGCGAGCCCCATAGGACGAGCTCCCGAGGCAAGAGAAGAGCGCGCGGAGTTGAAGTACGCGACGAGCTCTTCCGGAGGCACGGTGTCCACAAGCGCGTTGAGGTCGTGCCGCAGGTCGAGAATGGCCACGATCCCCTCGTCGGAGTCAGCCAGCGGAGAGCACTGGCGATCCGCGGCCACGTTGTACTTGGTGTCCTGCCTGCCCGTGCCCGTGCGCGTGATGATGATGTCGAAGCCCTTGGAGGTGGGATCCGTGAAGTCCCCACCCAAGCGAGGGCTGGCCCGAATGGCGCGGAGCTGCATCTGAATCTGCTTCCCGAAGCCCAGCACCTTGGGTCCGACATCGGGCTGGGAGCGGTCCAGCACGTTGGCGTAGATGCGCAGACTGTGCGCAAGATCCTTCGCGCGCTCGCGCTGGCCGGGGTCCGGAGAGCGGCCAAGCTCTTCGGCCTTCGCGCAGGCTGGGCAGATCCCCACACCCTCCACCCGTGGGCAGGCGAAGACGATCTTGCGATCGCTCCCGGGAATGGGGTCGATGTAGTGCATGGAGGTCACCCGGAAGGGACTGGTAGCACCCTCCGGTGGGGGCAGGATGCGGACGACGTTCTCCCCCTCGATGAGCTCCATGAAGGAGTTCCCGGAGGCAGCCTTCACCTTGGCGTCGTCCTCCGTAGCGGCTTCGAGAGTGTAGCTTCCGTAGCGAACGAGGTTGCTTGTGCTTGTCATGTGTGAGTTCCTTGTGCAGGTTCAGTGGTTGAGTTGTGTGGGTTGTTGGGGGGACTTCTTACAGACCGTCGCGTCGAGCGCGGCGCACCTCCGATTCGACGGCGAGACCCCGCTTGATCGTGGGGTCGTTCTGCATCTCCTGTCGCATGTGTGCGCCGAGGGAGATGAGCATGTCACGCTTGGAGAGAAGCGCATCGAGCACACCGTAGAGGCGCACCTTCTCTGCCTCGGCCACGATCTCCGCACCCTTCGCGCGCTGGTAGTCCGCGCTCATCACGAGCTGTTGCTCGACCTCCGAGATGGTGACCTTGCCCTTGTTCTCGATCCCGAGCTGTGTCCGGATGATGATGGAGCACGAGGCCGCGACTCGTTCCAGGTCGTTCTTGGCCATGAGGTACGTCTGGTAGGCCCGACTGTACTGATGGTTCCAGTAGGCCAAGTCTCCCGGGAGACGAATGAACTCCTCCTCCAGGGTGCTTGACTCGATCCGAACACACTCCCGAAGGTACTGTCCTTCGTCGTCGCTCGGGAGCTGAGGTGCGGTGGTTGGGCTTGGCATCGTTTGGTCCCTCTACCTTTACTCTTGGGCAAACCCGTTCAGGAAACTTTCAAGCCCTGCATCGAGCCCCATGCAGCGCCCACCTTGAACTCCGCCTCGACCGGCACACCCCAGCTCTCCCACCCGCACATGATGCGCTTGAGGTTCCAGGCCACCTCTGCCACATCCTGCTCCCGCACCTCCACAAGGATGGAGTCGTAGACGGTGAGCACGAGCCGGGCCGGAATACCGTCTTCGTCCAACCACCGCTGGAAGGCTCCCAGGCTCGCGTTGGTGAACTCCGTCGCGGTCCCTTGGATGCGCGTGTTCCACGAGGAGCGTTCGGCGTTCGAGCGTGCCTCTTCGTCTGCGTCCCCTACACGCCAGAGCGGGCGAATACGGGCGTCACTCCCGGCCCACCACGTCCGGCAGTACCCCGTGCGCCGTGCGAAGGCGAGGGACTCTTGAATCCATTGGTGCAGGCGTTTGAACTTCCCGAAGATGGCGTCGATGAGGGCCTGAGCTTTCGCCTTGCTGATACCGAGCTCCGCGCTCAAGCCCGCGGCAACCTTCCCGTAGAGGACACCGAAGTTGATGATCTTCGCTTGGTCTCGTAGGGGGTGCTCCTTCGTGATGTCCTCCGGCTTGTAGCCCAACACCGGGGCCACCATCTTGGCGGTCTGGAGGTGAAAGTCGTACTTGCCCTTTTCCTCCTCCGGGGCGCGGTGAGCCTCTCGGAACACCTCGATCATCGCCGGGTCCTGCGAGAGCATCGCCGCTACCCGAAGCTCGATCTGCGAGTAGTCCCCCTCCAGAAGCAGATGCCCGGGAGGTGCCACGAAGATGTCCCGGCACATCTTGCCCTCTGCGGTCTTGGGCCTCGGGATGTTCATCAGGTTGGGCTCACGGGAGGAGGGGCGCCCAGTGTTGTGTGTGACGATCCCTCCCGTCACATGACTGGCGTCCTCTTCAACCGTGAGCCCGTAGGTCGGAGCGGCAGGTAGCACCTCCACGAGCACCACCGTAGCCTCCCCGAAGGAGGCACGCTTCCCCGCAACATGAGCTTCAGGCTGCCACCGCGTGCCGTTCCGAACACCCCGAACCAGCGCCCGGCTCACTCCAAACCTGTCGGCAAGCGCTTGGTTGCTCGCGACTGCCAGAGGCGTGGCCCGAATGGCATCGGCCACGGCCGGCGTCAGGGCTACCTGCGAGTGTCCTGCATGCCGGTGCGACATGCTTCCGTGCTTCCGTGCGTCCGCGAAGTTGGTCCGGTGATCGCCCCAAGCCAAGTTCTCTAGGGTGTTGTTCCAGGCGTACCCGTCGAGGTGCATGGCAATGGGGCCTGTCCTCTCGGGAGCGAACGTCTCCAAGACTAGCCGGTGCACCCCAAAGTCACGACGGTCTGCGCCCCTCGTACGCGCTCCTCCACGCTTGAGCGTGACCTTCAGGTGGCCCCAACGACCCTTGGACTGGAGGGTTAGGACGTGGCCCGTATGGGCATTCCGAACGCGCCCCCAGGTAGAGACCTCGAACGGTGCCCACCCATCTATGGTCTCCCACACTTCCCCGCCCGAGTGAACCGCAACTGAGGTTCCCACCTTCAGGCTATCCGCACGTTGCCACCCTGCACCCGCACGATACTGGTGGTTGGCCGTGGTCCGCAGGTGTGTGCCGTTCGAGAGCACCACGTGATAGATGGGAGCCGGAGCGAACTCACTGCGCTCAACGACCTTCCGAGGGCGTCCTTCATGCGTGAGCACGGTGTCCCCCACCCGCACCTGCTCCACAGGAAGGTAGCCCCTCGCTGTCAGCACGAGCTCCCCGGCAGGCATACACTCCGTCCCGTCGAGCAAGATGCTCGGGTGGATGCGTCCGTCCGAACGGATGTAGAACTCCATCCCGTCGGCGTACTGGCTCTTGAACTTCGTGCACTGGCGGTACGCGATGAGGTCTTTCACCACCGGATGGTCGATGCCCTCCAGTACCTCCGCGGCCGTCGAGGGCTTGCCTCCCGGCGTCACGTGCGTGACAGGAGTGTTGAGCTGCCCGTACACCAGCTCTGCCACGTCCTTCGAGCTGTTGGGGTTGAGGTCACCGTAGGGCTTCAGGCGTGCGCTGAGTTCTGCTTCTTTGGCAGCCATGGCGGCTTGGAGCTGGTAGATCGCAGGCTTGCTGACCCCGATGCCGTTCCACTCCATCCGCTCCACCGCGTGAGAGAGCGGGGCCACTACGTTCTGCCAAACCCCCCAGAGCTCGGGGTTCGCGCGAAGCTCGCTCTCTAGCTTGCGCCCGAGGCGTGCGGTCGAGACGGTGTCCCTCGCGTTGTAGCTGTTGCGTAGGTCGTTCGGCAGCGCCGCGAAGGCGTAGGTCTTGGGACCGGTGCCGTGGTGAATCGCGCGGAGCATGCGGTCTACGTCGGCGTCGCTCATCGCCATGCAGCGCACCGAAGGTGCGATCTGGACGGCTTCGAGGGAGAGCTTCCCCTTGGAGTATTGGAGGGAGAGCTTCTGAAGGTTCTTCTTGGCACTGTCGATCAACGGTTCGATGTCAGCCTTCCCCCCTCCCATGCCGACGAGGTACTGCATCGTCTCCAGGTCTGCGTGTGCATCTGCCTGGAGGAGCTTCCGCCAGAGGCGCACGTCTCCAGCCCAACCGCGCACCCGCACGCCCAGCCCGTACTCGATCGCATGGGCGTCGTACTTGGCGTTCGACCCGATCTTCTTCGCCCGGGGGTCTTGCAGGTACGCCTTGAGCGGTGCGTTCACGGCAGAGTCTTCGAGCTCCGCGCGACCCCACACGTACGCAACACCCTCCTCCGACTCTTGGCGTGCCGTGAGGGAGAGTCCCAACAGGTGGTAGCCCGGCTCGTGCACGATCCCGAAGGTCTCCACGTCGAGGGAGGCCCACTCCGCGGTGCGCATCTCCTGACAGGCAGCAAGGGACTCCTCGGGTGTCGTGACGATATATACGGTGCCACCTGTGGGCGGTGGCATGGGAGGGGAAGCCGTCAGCGCCCACTTGATATCCGCGTCGAACCAGGACCGCACGAACCGGTTCCGGAGGGCAGCGGCAGGGTGCAGCACAAAGAACACCGGCACCCCCGAGGCCGTGTACCCGTAGCCCTTCCGGGTGCTGAAGGGTGAGATTCCGTGGCCAAGCACCGCGGTTGCCGCCGTCGCCCCGAGCGCGAGAATCCTTGCGGGCTTGGTCTCTTGGAAGGTGCCTGCGAGGTAGGGCCGACAGGCTTCGATGTAGGAGGGCTTGATCTCCCGGGAGCCAGGGGCACAGCGCAGGGCGTTCTCGATCACGACCGGACCCTTCCAGAGCCCGAGGGCACCGCGAAGAACGGTGCCCGAAGCGCCCACAAAGGGCCTGCCCTGGCGGTCCTCGTTCTCTCCCGGCCCTTCCCCCACCACAAGGAGCGTCGGCCCGTTGGTGGGACCCGAGAGCTCCGCAGCCATGCACACGGTGCGTACCCCCGTACTGAGAGCGCAGCGTGTACAGCTCTTGTCGAGGGGGATGGGTTGGAGGTTCTCTACGGCGAGGGACGCGGTGGGGTAGAGCGGGAGAGTGTGCATGCTACGTGTTGGCCCGGTCCATGGCGATGAGCTCCAGCGTGCGGGAGACACGCTGCCCAATGTCGCCGGCCATCCGCGAGATGGCCAACACCTTCGGACGGAGGGCTACGCAGTGCGCCGTGATCTTGGCTGCGTCCGTGAGACTGTAGCCTCCTCCCTCGGGACTCACCATCCAATCCATGACGGCACGGAAGCCCGGTGCGACGAGGAGTGCAGGAGGCACGTCCGTCGGCGGCTCGAAGCCCGCGAGCTCTTCCGTCGCGGGCGGGGTTGCCTTCGAGGCCAGGGCGTTGCGCGCCAGCTCTGCGACCTCTGCCATTGCGACGAGGGACGTAGCTCCCGAGGCTTGCAGTCCGCTGACGGCCGGGTCCTGCCCCACCTCGATCTGTGCGTAGTAGACCTCTCCCTCCTTCCAGCTCTGAATCCAGAACTGCCCGTTGTTGATTCGCTCGACGGTGCGGCCCGGAGCCTCCGGGGCGGCGACACCCGGAAGGTTGGGCTGCTTCTCTTGCGTGTCCGGGGTGCTGGTGGGGGCAGCGGGTGCCTCCTCCTTCGCCGGCTGGTCGGCGGTTTGGGTAAGGGCCTCGGGACCGGAAGCCTTCGGAGCTCTCGGGGCGCGCTTGGCCTTCTCTTGGACGGAAGAGACGGACGCACCCGAGACCGCAGCTCCGACCGCGGGGGACACGCTGAGGGTCCCGGTGCTCTTCACCTCGGGAGCGGTGGCCGTCGGAGGCACCGGCTTGGGCGCACCACCCGAAGGAATCACGGGACCCACGGGTGTGCTGTCAGAACTCATGCGGCTAGAGAAAGCGCCCGGCGTTCCAGGGAACGTGTCCATTCCCGCCATGCGCCGAGCCAGTTCCCTCTGCTCTTGAGTTTGCCCGCAGAGCCCCTTGAGCTCCTGCACGATGTCCAGCGCCTCCTCCATCGTGCCCTTGAACTGTACCTGTGCTCGCACCTGCCCGAACTCGTCCGCCTCGTGAATCTGCACCGCAACGATCTTCATGTCCCTGTTCCTTCCTTAGATCCCGAGCTCCGTGTAGAGCGCTTGTCTTGCTTCCTTGGTCCAGCCGAAGGCATCGAAGGAGGCGTCGAAGTCCTGCGAAGCCACGCAGACTTCCCGCATCATCAACGCCGCCACGATCCGCACTTCCCGCTGTGCGTGCTTGTCCGCGCGCAGGTGGAGGAAGTGCGTGAAGCTCAGAAAGTTGAAGCTCACGTCCTGAGTAATCATGGAGGCATGAGGCAGAACGAAGCGCGCCGTCTCCTTCGCCCGAGACCGCACCTTCTTGCGCACATCCTCCTGTAGCTTCTGCCACGCCTCGTCCGACACGTTGGGCTGAGCCTCTCGCGAGCCCATGTGCTGGTTGACCTTCCAGTTCACGAAGGCTTCGACCAAGAGGTGGTAGCCGTGCACCGCGTTCTTCACGGTGGAGTGGTAGGTCTCCCGGAGGAAGGCCGCGTGAGAGCTCCGCTCCGCTTCTGCCGCTGTCGGCCAGTCGTCCGGGTACAGGTAGTCATCCCCGTGAAGCTCCTTGTACCGGGCGCTCTCAGCATTCACGGACACGGCGATGCGATGCTTGATGATGTGGATGTGCGTGGCCTTGTCGGCACGCACGAGGAAGTGCAGCACGGACTTCTCGAAGGGGCTGGTGTGGCGTGGCTCCCTCCAGTTCGAGGTGTCCCGGTGAGCAAGGATCTTGAGGAGCTGCGGGATCCGAGCGCGCTTCTCTTCGGTCAGGTCCCGCTTGGTGCTCGTCCAGGCAGACAGTGCGTGCGTGATGTCTCCTCCGTACGTTCCGAGGAGCTCTACGGTGATGTCCGAAGGCTGAGGGTTCGCCATGTTACTTGGTTCCTGGTGGGTGAATTGTTCCTGACAGTTCCGAGCTCTTTGCGCCTTGCTTCCACTGCCAGTCTTTGATCGCTTCCGCGGTGGCCTTGGTGATCTCGCGGATGTCCCGAGGCGCGAAGAGTGCGCAAAGGAACATCGCGTTAACGAGCACCCCCGCGAGGTGGTGCAGGTGTCCGCCCGTGTCCGGGTCGAACTCCTCTCCTCCGCGCCAGAGCTCTAGGTGCCGAACGAGAGCCGCGTAGTAGCGCTCCCTCGCGTCAGAAACCTTCCTCCAGTTCTCGGCGGCATACTTGACCTGTCCATAGCTCAGGCTCGCGACCAGCCAAGCAAGCGCGGCCACGTCCACGAGGTGGTAGGCCATCTTCCCGTCATCGTACTTACGACCGTCCATCAGGAGCCTCCGGCTGGTTCAGCTTTCCGATGACCAGCTCGCAGAGTCCATACGGCACGAGAGCTACGAGCGCGTCATCTGCGTCGAGCACAGCCCACATGCCCGGCGGTACCGGCATCCGAACGATGTCCTGCACGTGGCTCGCAAGCCTCGCGACGACCGGGCAACGGTAGCTCCTCCGCATGCTTACTTCCTCTACCCTTACTCTTGGGCAATCACGCAAGAGAAAGTGCAGCCTCGTAGTCTAGCCAGTCCCGATCCACTTCGTCCGGGTCTTTTCCCGGAGGGAGCCGAACGCTGGCGGCACGTACCCCAAGGAACTTCAGCTTCATCGCGAGCGCCCAGCCCTCTTCATGGGCGTCACCGTCGAGCACGATCACGACAGGGCGAAGAGCACGCTGGAAGCACTCGACGTGAAAGGGCAGAGGCTTCCCGAGGACTGCTACCGCGTCCGGCCACAGGGCATGCGCGTCCAGCGCTCCCTCCACGACGTACACCGGAGGAGCACCGTCCTCGTAGAGCGCGGGTTCGTTGTAGAGGTATGTGGCCCGGTCGAAGCGGCGGGCGTAGCGGTACACACTCGAACCGTCCGGCGTGCGCTTCCCAAGGTAGTACCGGCTGACCCAACCCTTGAGCCTCTCGGGGTTCTGGTAGTCTGGGAAGGGGATCAAGATCCGGTGCTGGTTCATCCCCCAGGTAGAGCTCCCGACACCCGTCTCACGGCCCACCTCGGAGGAGAGGCCGCGCCCCTCGTAGTAGGTGCGTGCGAGGTCGAAGGCTGAGAGCTCCGCGGAGGGCCCCTCGTAGAGCGGCTGGTATCCCCAGCACGGCTCCGGGTCCGTGGGCTTGCCGGGCAGTGCCTCCTCTTCGGGTTCCGCCTCCGTGTTGGGAAGCTCCTCCCGCTCTTGCTCCGTGAGCTTCCCTTTGAGGCCGCACTTCTGGCAGTGGTACCCGCCCGTCGCGGTGTTGTACCCGAGGGAGGCGCGCTTGTCCGGCTTGCCGGTCTTGTCCTCGCACCGCGGGCAGTTCGCCCGGAGCCAGCCCTTGCCCTGCATCCCCGCGAAGGCCGATGTCACAGCCTCGTGGTCCTCGCGCCAATCCGGGTTCTCAGGGTTCGCGTCGAGCGGTGCCCAGTAGTCCGTAGAGCGGCTACTCATCGCCCGTGGTGCCCACACCGTTGGCCGCGCACATGACCGTCGCGTTCGGGTAGAAGCCCGGAGCGGTTTCGTCGATCTCCATGGCGACGCTCGCAGCCTGCTCGTCGGCGATGAGTACGAGCCGGAGGCGAATGGAGGGGTAGCCCCGAGCCTTCTGGTCGCGAAGGTAGCCCGCACACAACCCGCGCTCCTTGACGGGAAGTTGGAGGGTCTTGTGGCACGCGAAGATGGAGCCGTGCTCCGGGTCCCGCTCTGCTTCGAGAACCTTCTGGAACTCCACCGGGTGCCACTTCCCCACCGGAGAGCTCAGACGGTAGGGACAGTCGTTACAAGGCTTCTTTGCGTGCTTCCGCTTCATGCCGTTGTCCTTCCACCAGAGCATCATCACAGGCCACGAGGTCCCCGGTTGCGCGCAGTACCGCAATCGCGACAAGCCACACCTCCTGTGACCAGAGCTGCACGAGGCAGTGAGGACACCTTGGGTCGGAGGTGTGTAAGTTCTCGCTCGTCCCGAAGAAAGACCGACCGCAAGGACCACAGGTCAACAGGCAGTCCATGAGCGGGTTCGGCTGCCGGAGGTAAAAGGGGCGAATCGAGTGCATCTTGAGGTCTTCCGGCCGCATGGCCAGCCTCGTCGGAGGAACACTCACCCACTGCGCTCGCTCACGCGAGGCCCTTCTGCTCGGCCCACCACCGCGTCACGATGAGCGTCCCTTCGTCGTCCTTCTCTTCTACCTCCGAGTCCTCCGAAAGCTGGCTTTTCGGCACCCAATGCTGCACGCCGTCCTCGAAGTCACAGAGGATGGCTGCGTCCGTTTCGGCGATGCACTTCACGTCCTCGAAGGACTCGTATCCTCTGGGCATCTCAGCTCTCCTCCTCTGGCGGAAAGAGACCCTGCTCTTTTGCGAACTCGGCGACCACGGCCCGAAGCTTCGCAGCAAGAGCCTCCCGCTGGTCTTCACGGCCCTTGATGAACGAGACCTCCAAGGTGAGTGCAGGCCAGTGCATACCTGCACTTTCCTCCTCCTCCGTGAAGCCGAAGGCCGGTGCCGGACTCCCAGAGCGGTGCTCAGACAAGCGCAAGAGCGCCATGCTCGTGAGGCTCCCGTGCTTCCCGGAACGCCCCGTACCACCACCCATCCGACCCGCAATCTTCCACTCCTCCTCTCGGGAGAGGTACGCATGCTTCGTGCCCGGAAGGAGAGCTTCCCCGAGATGCTTCGTTCGACGCCACTTCGCCATCAGTAAAAACTCCTACTTCTGCTCTTGGGCAACCTGCACGGACCAATCGGTCCACTCGGAGGGAGCCGGTACGATCCTCGCGCGGTCGAAGTCTGTCGGAAGAGGACCCACCTGGAAGTTGGCTCGCCCCGTTCGGTTCTTCGCGCAGAAGATCAACATCTGAAGACCGTCGTCGCGCACGTTGAGCGTGAGCACCACGTCCGAGACACGACCCTTGTGGTGCGAGTCGGAGGCGTGGTGCAACCCGAGGCGCTTCTCCCGGTCGTTCGCGGGGCGGGTTGCCTGCGAGGCCGTCCAGGCCCATCGACCGGGCTGGTGAGCGACACGCACCCGGAGCCCTTCGTACACGTTCCGCATGGCGTGGTAGTCGTCGTCCTGCCGCACCTTGGGGTCGTGCATCTTGTCCGCGTAGTCGATCACGACGCAGCCAACGGGCTCCCCTAGGTAGTCCTCGCACCGTGCGGTCCATTCCACGATGTCCTGCACCGTCGTGGCGTACGGCGGGAACTCCTCCACGAGCATGGAGCCCACCGACGGGTGCATGATCTCCATGCGACGCTGAGCCTCCTTGCGGTCCAACGGGTTCTCTAGGATGCACTTGAACGGCACCCCCGTGAGGTTCGCGTAGAGGCGTGCAAGCTGGACGTGCTTCGGGAGCTCCAGCGTCGCGTAGATCGTGTTGTGCTGGCTCCGGATGGCCTCGCAGGCTTGCGCGACGAGCCACATGGACTTCCCGGCTCCGGAGTCCCCCAGCACGAACCCTAGTTGCCCCCGAGGCATGCCCTGGTCGAGCTGCAAGTCCAGCTCCAAGATCCCGGTCTGGAGGCGCTCTACACCCTCCAGCTCTTCGATCGTCGAGAAGCCCGATTGCAGGTCCATCCCCACGGAGGTGTTCGTGACCCCGAGACGACGGGAAGCCTCAATCTTCGCGGTCACCCCGTCGAGAGACTTCCGGTTCGCGTAGGCGTCATGGGCGTCTAGGATGGCCTCGCTCTCTAGGCGGCGACGGAGCACCGGCACGAGCTCCGCGACGACGGACTCTTCGTTGGGAAGCCCGGCATCCTCGGCCGCGTCGAAGAGAGCGCCCACCTGTTTGATCTGCTCCAGTGTGACCTTGCCCTCGCTCATCTTCCGCCGGAGGCGTTGAAGCACGAGCAACGCGCTCTCGGGGCCGTGGCTCCGCTCCTTCGCCATCACCCGTATGGTCTCCAGGATGAGCGTGGCTTCCGGCAGGCCCATGCACGCCGGGTCCAGCGCGAAGCCGAGGCGCCCCCAGAAGTTGGCCCGAGAGGCGCACAGCGTGAGTACGGCCCGCTCAAAGGCAGGGTCCATCCAATAGGGTTCTTTGGGGTGGGACATGCGTCAGTAAGCCTTCCTGCACACCCAGTGAATCTCACGGTCGCTGTGCTTCCCTCCGTCGTAGCGTTCGAGCACAGGCGTTCCGTCGAAGGGATGGAGCGAGGTCACGACGTACGGAACGTAGGCCACCTGAGGGCCGAGGTACGCGCGAGCAAGGCTCTCCTGACTGATGAGGCGCTCCTGCCTCGTCCTTAGGTTCTGTGAAGTTGCCATGTGCTAGCCAACCCTCGCGCTGAGACGTTCGATGAGATCCTCCAGGTACTTGACGGCATCGGGTCGTTCTTCGTGGCGAGCGACCTCTAGCCGTGCGTGCGTGGCTGCCAAGAGCCAAGCCCGAGAGGGCTTCCGGGTGCGGCACTGCTCGGGGCGGTAGTGCTGGCGCACCTCCTTCTGCGTCGCCGGGTACACGAGCGCCCAGTGCGCAACGCACATGAGCATCTCCGGGCGCACAGGCTTCTCACAACCGATGGCGTGGCAGTGGTGGGGACGCACGGCGCTACTCCCCAAACGCCAAGAGGAGGAGTGGACTCGCCATCAACAGCACGAGCGTGAGCGCGATGTAGAGGAGCTCTTCGTCCGTCACCGCTGCACCTTGCAGTCGTAAGCGGTTTCCATCCGACGCTTCAGGAGGTCATCGCAGCTCGAAGGGTCTTGCTCGACGGCTTCGAGGCGCGCTCGCTCCACGCCGAGAATCTTCGCAGCCTGCCCAAGGGTGAGCCCGACGTACTCCCGAGCCTCCCGCATGGGCTGCGGAACACCCGAAGCGACGCGCTTGAACTTCTCGATCTCTTCGAGGTCGTGCGCGGTGGGCTTGCCTCCACAGGCGATCACGCCCTTCCCGAGGTAGTGACACTTCCGACGCTTGCTCATTGCTTCGCTCCCTGGCATGCGCGTTTCTGTGCAGCCCTCTGCCGTGCACAGCGCCGCACCTCGCGGTGGTAGACGCAGTAAGACTCCTCCCCTGCGGGTGTGTTGCGACGAACCCTTCCGCGTCGGGCAGTGCACCCCAGCACGGGGCACTTCTCTTGTGCGTTGCGCGCAGGAAGGAACCGGCCCCACCGACGGAGCTCACGATGTTTCTGTCGTGCTTCAGCGAGCGCAACGGCCTCTGCCGGAGTGCGCCCCTGGGACACAAGCACCGTGAGCCAGGAACGGGACACGCCCACTTTATCCGCGGCTGCCTGCTGCGTTCCCCACGGAGCCCAAGGCCCCGGAGGAAGCGCCATTGCATCTTCGAGACGCTGTGCTGCACGACGCGCACGTCCCGGGTGCCGTCCGCAGGTAGAGCATCGCTTCAAGGCTCTACCTGCCCCCGAAGGTGAGCTCGTACACGAGCCATGCGACGCACAACCACCACCCGACGACCACACCGCAGAGGAAGCCAGCAAGAACGATCACGTCCAAGCCTCCCCTCGTGCAACGAGTCGGTCGATGGCGCGTTGCTGCGCCCGGTTGCCGTCCTGCGCGGCACGCACCATGCGCTCCCAGGTGTCGCCCGGTAGGTACCTGTCCATGATCGCCATGACCTCACCTCTGCTCTTGGGCATCCAGCGCCGAAGATCCGCCCAAAGCGCGAGGTAAGTCGCGTAGAGCCGCTTGTGCTCCTCACACGGAAGGGGAATCCCACCCACATAGAGCCCCTCATCCTGTCGGAACCAGTCGAGGCGCTTGCGCAGTCTCACGAGAGACCAGACCCACACGGCCCGCGGAGCTCCGCCCTTCACGCGCCCCTTGCCCACCATGTGGTTGGCCCACACGTCCATGCTCCAAAGCGCCCACGCGCTCGGCGCGATGTCGTGCTCCAGGCAGTAGCCCGCGGCCTTGCACAGCAAGGCATAGTCCTTGTGCGCCGTGATCTCCCCCCGGGCAGCGTAGCTCCGGTTCGGGAGGTGTGGGTACCGAGTAACCAGCGCCCCCCGGTAGGCTGTGGCAAGGGCCTGCGCCCGCTCTGGCGGGGTCATCTGTGGGCTCAGGAGCTTGGGGGAGGGAAGGAAGGGTACGGGAAGCTCCTGTGGGCTTGGAAGGGTCGGCAGGAGACGGCGCCCGAGCTCTTGGATCCAGAGCCGGAGGGACCCTCCCGCCCCGAAGCCCCCGATCGATCCGCTCCCCACCGTCGGCGCAAGCGCGGCCCTTTTCTCAGGGGTCGGAGGAGCGATCACCCGGCGGGCGGGGAGTTCTGCCTCCAGTCGAGGGAGGGGGCGCGGCCTTGGTCGGGGTGGTAGCCGAACGGGAGGGGAGCCGTACACCGGGCCGGACGGAGCACGAGGAGGTCGAGGTACCAGTCGAAGGGCTGGGACGGAACCGGAAACAGAAAGTGCAGGAGGGTGTGCTTTTCCCTCCTCCGACCTGAGGGAGTTCATGGCGTCAGCCTTCGATTCTCTCCGAAGGAGAGAGGAGAATTCTCTTACTGTCTCCTCTGAGTTCTTCTTATAGGGTGGTGTACTTGAATTCGGCTGCGGAATTCCTGCGGGATCCTCTCGGTTCGGGTCCTCCATGGCTGCTACCTCGACAGTGGGGAGTACTCGCTCAACGGGCGTGGGAAGTCTGGAAGGTCGGCCCGCTCCCGGGCGCTTGCCGCCGTGGTTGCCTCTCCGGGCAAGCTCCTGCGCCGCCCAGGTCATCGTACCGGCAGGGAGCACGAGGTCTTCACCGTTCCAGCACAGAAGGTCCCGGATGGGTACCAGCTTGGCATCCGGGCCTCGACGGGGAAACGGTGCTCTCTCCTCGTCGGCGTGAACAACCCGGAGCTCTCGTGCACCGGAGGGGTGACGGTACCGCTGTAGGCCGGCGTCCCGGAGCCTCCGGAGCTGGTAGCGTACCTCCGGGAGGGTGAGGCGGGTGGCCACGGCGATGCCGGCCGCGGTGGGATGCAGGGCGTACCCGTTGAACTGTAGTTGGAGTCGGAGGAGGTAGGCCAACACGGCCATCCCGGGAGGCCCCAACGCCTGTTGGAGCTCCTTCGGGAGGCACCTTCGGAGCGCAACCCGCACGGTCGGGGCTTGCTTTCCTTGGGGTTCTGCCGCAGTTTTGGGGTGGGTTTGGAGCGCTAGCATCGCTTCCGAATTCGAGGGTCGAACAGGCGTTAGCAGCGCCACATCGACTCAGTCTTTAGAGGCTCCCGGAGTCTTCACCTCCGAGGGCCTCACTATGCCTTGAAGGCCGTTGGCTGAAAAGAGGGAAGGTGGTAGCC
>Ga0315912_10001927_pt1 | contig 23498 bp, 23 predicted proteins | sample VfabasoilMG_FD_204469 | JGI IMG/M metagenome (GOLD analysis project Ga0315912, IMG submission 204469) | Garden soil microbial communities collected in Santa Monica, California, United States - V. faba soil | ecosystem: Environmental > Terrestrial > Soil > Garden | place: USA: California... | reverse complement strand
TCTCACCGTTCATCGGCCCTGGGGATCGTATACCGTGCTGGAAGAAGGTCCTGGTTTCAAGGTGAAACGAGTGACTGTCAATCCGGGCGGGCGACTCTCGCTCCAATTGCATCACAAACGCAGTGAGCATTGGGTGGTCATTGCCGGCACCGCGCGTGTGACCAGAGGCGAAGAGGTTTTTGATTTGCAGATCGGCCAGAGTACGGCTATCCCGGTCGAAACGATGCATCGACTGGAGAATCCAGGTCTTGGTACGCTGCACATTATTGAGGTGCAGAATGGGCCGTATCTTGGCGAGGATGATATCGTCAGATTCAAAGACGAGTACGGCCGGGTGACGAAGCACTGACGGCTGACAAGCGAACAAGCTGACAGGTCTGCTGGTCACAAGGTATCCACTTGTCAGCATTCTTTCCTGTCAGCATGTCAGCTATCTTGAGGAGACCTCATGGGTTTATTCCGCGAATACGATCTTAGAGGGATCGTCGGCAGTGAGCTGACGGTGGAGCTGGCTGAACGTGTGGGGCGGGCCTATGCAACGTATGCCTCAGGGCGCGGCGTCAAGACGATCAGTCTTGGCCGTGACGGCAGGCTCAGTTCTCCGAGCCTGCATCAGTCGCTTCTGAAAGGGCTCCTCGACGGCGGACTTGATGTGATCGATATCGGGGTTTGTTCTTCGCCGCTGGTGTATTTTTCGCTGTTCACCCTGCCGGTCGGGGGCGGCATCATGATCACCGGCAGTCATAATGCGGCCGAGTACAACGGGTTTAAGATCTGTGTCGGCAAAGAAGCGATTTACGGCGAGGCGATTCAGGAACTTCGTCGGGTGATGGAGAAGGGCGTATTTGTGTCGGGGGCCGGGCGTCTGTCTGAGTATGCGATCATTCCGGACTACCTGGCCTACATCAAGAAGAGTTTTTCGGGAGTGAATGCCCATCGACTGCATGTCGTGATCGATTGCGGAAATGGAGCGGCATCGCTGGTGGCGAAGCAAGCGCTGGAACTGCTGGGCTGCAAGGTGACGGGGCTGTATTGCGATCTGGATGGACGGTTTCCGAACCACCATCCGGACCCAACGGTTCTCGACAATCTTTCCGACCTCATGCAAACAGTGAAGGATCAGAAGGCGGATGTGGGCATCGGGTACGACGGGGACGCGGATCGAATCGGCGCGGTGGACGAACGGGGCGATGTGCTCTGGGGTGACCGGTTGCTGGTCGTGTATGCGCGGGATATTCTGGCCGTGAAGCCCGGCGGTGCGATCATTTCAGAAGTAAAAGCCTCGCAGAGCCTCTATGACGATATTGCTGCGAAGGGCGGGCGTCCAATTATGTGGAAGACTGGCCATTCGTTGATCAAGGCGAAGATGAAGGAGGAGTCCGCCGTCCTCGCCGGTGAAATGTCCGGCCATATGTTCTTTGCCGATCGGTACTTTGGATATGACGATGCCGTCTATGCGTCCTGCAGATTGATCGAGATTTTGGCGAAAGGGACGCTGCCGCTCTCGGCCCTGGTTTCCGACTTGCCGAAGACCGTGGTGACTCCGGAGATTCGTGTCGACTTGCCGGATACCGTCAAATTTGATGTGGTTCGATCGATTCAGGCAAGATTTGCGGACTATCTAAAGACGAAGCAAAGTCTGGGGCCTGCCGATCTGGTGCTCCGCGACCTCATCACGATCGACGGTGTCCGGGCCGTATTTGACGGAGGGTGGGGCCTTATCAGGGCCTCCAACACGCAGCCCGCGCTGGTCTTGCGATTCGAAGCGGTATCCTCCGAGCGCATGAATGCGATCCGCTCGCTGATTGATCAGGAACTGTCTCATGCGAGACGGACGCTCGGGCACTAGCCATTGTTCTCTCTCCATCCGGTGTGTGCATCATGCGCTGGCACCACGTGGTCGCTCTAGGCTTACTGGGCCTATCCCTGCCTGTTCACGCCGCTGATTCCACGCATCCATTTCGGATCGGTGAACGTCTGACATACGAAGTGTCGTGGCTTCATATCACTGCGGCTACTGCCGTGATGGAAATCGCCGGTATGGAGCGTGCCGAAAGTCATACGCTCGCCAAATTGGTCGGAACTGCGCAGTCCAGGCCGGTTCTTACTGCCTTTTTCCCTGTCGACAATCGGGTCGAATCCGAAATCGATTTCACCACGCTCGTGCCGAAGCATATGACGTTCCGTCGACGGGAAGGGAAGAAAAAAGAGGACATTGAGTATGTGTTTCATCAACAGGAGGGGACCGTCACAGCAGTCAGAGGAGGCACTACCGAATCGTTGCCGATCCCTGTAGGGACCCAGGACATCATCTCCTGTCTCTATTATACGAGGAGTGTCTTGCCGTTGAAGCCCGGTGCATCGCTGAGGATGAATGTGCATCACGACAAGAAGAATCGGCCGGTCGAAGTGCGGGTTGAGGGAATTGAGACTATCGAAAGCCGTTGGGGAGACATGGAGACTGCGCGAGTGCTGGTGATTATGCCGTTTCACGGGCTCTTCATGAACCAAGGGAATATCCGGGTGTGGCTGACCACCGATGAACGCCGCATTCCTGTGCGTATGAAAGCGAAAGTAATTCTGGGATCGATCGTCGCCGATCTGGTTGATGGGGTTTCCAGGGTGGGTCTTGCGAAATAAGTGCAGGATCATTGATTGTTGTTCAGGCAAGGCAAACCCGCTATACTATTGTTTATCATGAGAGAATTTCCTCTTACCTTAAGCCGGTTTATTGTCCAGAACCAAGCCTCGCATCAAGGTGCGACGGAGGAGTTTACCAGCCTTCTGACCCAAATCGGCCTGGTCGGGAAGCTCATCGCGCAAGATCTTCGGCGTGCCGGGCTTATCGATATTATGGGAACGACGGGTGGCTCCAACGTACAGGGAGAAACAGTCAAGAAACTGGATGTCATTGCCAATGACGCTTTTGTCAAAGTCTTTCAACACAGCGGATATGTCTGTGCCTTGGCGTCGGAGGAAATGGAAAAACCGATCTCACTGCCGGGCAATTGGCCTCAGGGCAAGTATATGTTGCTCTTCGACCCGCTCGATGGGTCTTCGAATACGGATAACAACATGCCGCTCGGCGCCATTTTTTCCGTGCTCAAGTTTGACCGGGCCGATCGGTTGCCGACCGATGAGGAATTAGTGCGCAGGGGGACGGAACAGGTGGCCGCCGGCTATTTGTTGTACGGATCGAGCACGATGCTCGTCTACACGGTCGGACAAGGCGTCCATGGTTTTACACTTGAGCCTGGTCTTGGCGAATACCTGTTGTCGCATAGACAGATCACAATTCCTGAGAAGGGCAAAGTCTATGCTGCCAATGAGGGCAACTACCATAAATGGCCGGCCGGAACGAAAAAATATTTCGACTTTCTCAAGGTCAGCGACAAAGCGACCGGCCGTCCATATAGCGCCAGGTATTCCGGCTGTCTGGTGGCCGATGTCCACCGTCTCTTGATCGGAGGCGGGATCTATCTCTATCCAGGCGAAACCGACAAGCCCGACGGGAAGCTGCGCTTGCTGTATGAGGCAAATCCGCTTGCGTTCGTCGTCGAGCAGGCAGGGGGGAAAGCTTCGACAGGGACATCGAGGATCATGGAGGTAGAAGCCAAGAAGTTACATCAGCGTGTCCCGTTGATCATAGGAAGCCGGCAGGACGTAGAAACGGCGGAAGCCTTCATTCAGGGCAGAGCATAACAACGATCGGTTGCGTGCCACGCCCGTCTCGGTTACTATTTCATTAATGCAGCAAGTTGTGACGGTTCAACAGCGGAGTGATTGATACGGACAACGACCAGAGATGTAGCCGGGGAGGATACGTATGGGAGATCGGGTTCAAGAGATTCTGAGCTGGTACGGCAGTGATAATGCCGGTACCAAGACCAATATCGCGCGCATGCTGCGATCCGGCAAGCTGGCGGGGACTGGTAAGCTGGTCATTCTGCCGGTCGACCAAGGGTTCGAGCATGGGCCGGCACGAAGCTTTGCGCCGAACACGCCGGGCTACAATCCGCACTATCACTTTCAACTCGCTATTGACGCCGGTTGCAATGCCTATGCGGCACCGCTGGGATTTTTAGAGGCCGGCGCGGGCCATTTCGCCGGGCAGATTCCGCTGATCCTCAAGTTGAACAATCATGATGTGCTGCATGACGACAAAGATCCGCTTCCTTCGGTCACCGGCAGCGTGAAAGATGCCCTTCGGTTGGGCTGCAGCGCCGTAGGATTTACGGTTTATCCCGGTTCAGTCCATTGCAATGCCATGTATGAGCAGTTGAGGGCGATTGCTGAGGAAGCAAAGGAGAACGGGTTGGCCGTCGTGGTCTGGTCTTATCCGCGTGGCTCCGCGCTCAGCAAAGAAGGAGAAACCGCCATCGATGTAGTCGCCTACGCGGCGCACATTGCGGCTCAACTTGGTGCGCATATCATCAAGGTGAAGTTGCCGACTGCTCATCTGGAACAGGCTGCGGCCAAGAAGGTCTATGAAGCGACGCAGATTCCGATCAAGACATTGGCGGAGCGTGTCCAACATGTGGTGCAGAGTTCGTTCGACGGGCGGCGGATCGTGATTTTCTCAGGCGGCGCGAAAAGCGAAGATAAGAACGTGTTTGAAGAGGCGAAGGCCATTCGCGACGGGGGAGGATTCGGTAGCATCATCGGCCGAAATTCGTTCCAACGTCCGAAGGCAGAGGCGATTACGTTTCTTCACACGATCATGGACATCTATGCAGGCAAGATCCGGTAGGATCGCACCAATATGAAGCGTCTGGAACAGGCATGATGAATCAGTTGGATCAAGAACAGAGATCGCCGCAAGGGGGTCGTAAGTGGATCGTCACGGCGTCATTGTTGACGGCGGGAATGATCATCGGTTTCGTCGTCGCGTCGGATCTCGGTTGGCTGCCGACCGGCCATGCAGTGCCCGATGCGTCGTCCGCTCCGATCGCCAGACCGGTCGCAACAGCGCCGCAACCGGTCTTGTCAGGCGGTGGCGGACAGACATTCGTTGAGATCGCCAAGGCGGTGAAGCCGGCGGTCGTCAACATCTATGCCAGCAAGAGCAGTGGACGGGGAGAGGGCCCGCATGGAGGGCCCCTCGACGATCCGCTTTTCCGAAAGTTTTTTGGAGATGAGTTTTTCAGGAGGTTTGAGCAGCAGCCGAAGGATCGCAAGGAGCGGGGGTTGGGGTCAGGTGTCATTGTCGAGTCCAACGGCCTGATCATCACCAACAACCATGTGGTCGGTAAGGCGGATGAAATTCGCGTTACATTGTCTGATAAACGGGAGTTCAAGGCGAAGCTTATCGGCACCGATCCGAAAACAGATGTCGCCGTCGTCCAAATCGATGCGACAGGTTTGCCGACCGTTGCCTGGGCCGATTCGGATCAATTGGAAGTCGGCGAGTTTGTCTTGGCCGTGGGTAATCCATTCGGACTGACGCAGACGGTGACACTGGGCATCGTGAGTGCGCTGGGGCGGGCCGCCGGCATTGCGGAGTATGAGGATTTCATCCAGACGGATGCGGCGATCAATCCGGGCAATTCCGGAGGCGCCTTGGTCAATGTGCGGGGCGAATTGGTGGGTATCAATACGGCCATTTTTAGCCAGAGCGGCGGCAATATGGGAATTGGTTTTGCCGTGCCGAGCAATATGGCCAGGTCGATCATGGGCCAGCTGGTGCAGACCGGAAAAGTTGTACGGGGCTGGCTCGGTGTGTCGATTCAAGATCTCACGCCGGAATTGGCGTCTCAGTTCGGGGTCAGCGAAACAAAAGGCGTGCTCATCAGCGATGTCATGGACGACAGTCCGGCCAAAAAGGCAGGCTTCGAGCGCGCCGATGTCATTATCGAATATGACGGCAAACCCATGGATTCGTCGGCCCATCTCCGCAATGCGGTGGCGCAGACACCGGTCGGGAAAAAGGTCGCGGTCAAGATCCTTCGCGATAAGACACCCAAAACGATCGAGTTGACCATCGCAGAACAACCGAAGTCGATGACGCAATCGGGTGAGGGGGATTCGGGTGATTCGGCAACACCGACCGGCGTGCTATCCGGTCTCGACGTGCGGGAGCTGACTGAAGAACTCACAAGCCGATACGGGTTGAAGTCCGGGGAGCGCGGTGTGGTCATCGTGCGGGTGAAGCCCGGCAGCTCCGCCGAAGAGCTCGGCGTTCGTGAAGGCGATATGATCATGGAAATAAACCGCCAGGCGGTGACTTCGGTCAAGGCGTACGAGCGGATGGCCAGCAAGTTACCGAAGGATCAATCCGTGCTGCTTCTGCTGAAACGACAGGGGCGAACGATTTATCTTACGCTTCGTCCATGATCGACTGAAGTTCATGGGGTCTATCTGGTCTGTCTCGTGTGTATGGTCGAATGAAGCGAAGCGGATGAAGCGACAAACTAGATGGACCAGACAGACGCTGTTCCCCGTCAGATCCCGCTAGTCGTTGCCCTTATGCCCGCCGCAGGGCGAGGGCTTCGCATGGGCGGCTCGGTGCCGAAACAGTTCCTTGCGCTCGGCGGGCAGCCCCTCATTCTTCATTCTCTCCGCGTACTCCAAGCCTCTCCTGTCATTAGTGAGGTCATTCTGGCTGTTCCCCAGAGTGAAATGGACTATTGCCTCACCGAGATCGTGGCCAAACACGGCTTCACCAAGGTGACAAAAGTAGTGCCCGGAGGGCAGGAACGGCAAGATTCAGTTCGGCATGCGCTTGAGGCGACCCGTGACGATGTCGAGGTGGTGCTGGTGCATGATGCGGTCAGACCGTTTTTCACACAGCGCATGGTGGAGGAGGTTGTAACAACAGCCCATGCAAAGGGCGCGGCGATCATTGCGCTTCCCATGAAGGATACGGTCAAGCAGGTAGGGGCCGATCATATCATCGAGCGCACGGTCGATAGGCAGTCGTTGTGGCTGGCGCAGACTCCGCAGGCATTTCGTCGAGATTGGTTGCTGGCTGCTCATCGGAAGGCATATGCGGAAGGGGTTCGGGCAACCGATGATGCGTATCTGATCGAATGGTACGGACATCCTGTGTCGGTGGTCGAGGGAAGTGGAGAAAATATTAAAGTAACAAGGCCGGAAGACATGATCATCGGCGAAGCGATTTTGGCGGCGCGTTTGAAAGGGAATAAAACTGAAGGCTGACAGGGGACCAGGGCAACACGATTGCTTTGCTGACAAGAGAACAAGGTGGCGGGCGAAAGAGTAGTCAGCGAATGAGGGAAGAAGCATAAAGCGGGAATCGTGCTAGCTTGCAGACCTGTCAGCTTGTCAGCAGTATCAAGGGGGTATGATGCGCATCGGCTACGGCTATGACGTACATCCGCTCGGACCTGGGCGGAAACTGATTCTGGGCGGGGTGGAAATTCCGCACAGCAAGGGACTGCTCGGCCATTCCGATTCCGATGTCCTTGTCCACGCAGTCTGTGACGCGCTCTTGGGGGCGATGGGGGAAGGCGATCTGGGTCGGCACTATCCAAGCTCCGACCCCAAGTATAAGGGAATCTCAAGCCTGAAATTGTTGGAAGATGTTATGTCGAAGCTGAAGGCCAAGGGATATCGGGTGGGGAATATCGATACGGTCATTGTGGCGCAGGCGCCGCGGCTTGGGACGCATCTTGCGGCGATGCAGAAGAAGATGGCGGAAACCGCGGGGATTGATCCTGATCTGATCAATGTGAAGGTCAAGAGCGGAGAAGGACTTGATGCCGTCGGTAAAGAAGAAGGCATGATCGCTCATGCGGTCTGTGTGATTGAGCGGATTTGATGCTGACAGGTGTGCAGGGGGGTAAGCTGACACGATTGAATTATGGGAAGAGCCCATGGGTTTGAAGATCTCACGGTGTGGCAAGCAGCGAGAGAACTTGTGCGGTCGGTGTATCAATTGACGAGCAGTCAGAAATTCCAGAAAGATGCGGCGCTTCGGGACCAGCTGAGACGTGCGGCAGTTTCCAGCATGGCCAACATTGCAGAGGGATTTGAAAGAGGCTCGAGGAGAGAATTCGGCAGGTTCCTTTATATGGCACGAGGGTCTGCAGGCGAGGTGAGGAGCCATTTGTATGTGGCCAAGGACTTGGATTACATTACTCCATTAGAGTTTGATGAACTGAACGGTCAGGCTACCAGGCTTTCAAAAGGCTTGTTCCGCTTCATCCAGCACTTGGAATCACCTGGATCCGTAACCTAGCCGCAGGCTTGTCAGCCTGAGTCCTTGTCAGCCATGTTTCAAGCCATCAAACAAGATCTCCAAGCGGTCTTTGACCGAGACCCTGCTGCGACCAGCAGGCTGGAAGTCATCCTGACCTATGCAGGCTTCCATGCGCTGCTGGCCTATCGGATTTCGCATCGACTCAAAGCGATGGGAATCCCGTTCCTGCCTCGCGCAATTTCACAACTGGCCCGCTGGCTGACCGGAGTTGAAATTCATCCCTCGGCTAGGATCGGAACAGGGTTTTTCATCGACCATGGCATGGGCGTGGTGATCGGCGAAACGGCTGAGATCGGGGATTACGTGACGCTCTTTCAAGGGGTGACGTTGGGAGGGACAGGGAAGGAGCGAGGCAAGCGGCACCCGACGCTCGGTAATCATGTAGTGGTGGGTGCCGGTGCCAAGATCTTAGGCGGGATTACGATCGGCGATAACGTAAAAATCGGGGCGAATTCCGTCGTCTTGAAGAGCGTCGGAGCCAACTCGACGGTGATCGGTGTCCCGGGCCGTGTGATCAAGTCCCAGGGTGAACGCATGCCGGATGCGACCATGGACCAAGTTGATTTGCCGGACCCTATCAGTGACCGGTTCCTGGCACTCGAACAGGAATTGATCGAGCTCCGCAAAAAAGTCGACGAGCGCAACGCCTGACCACAACGATTCCTCTGTTGGCCTTCGGCAACACTCCCCTCTCGTTCTGATCCGACGCGCATCGGTGTCGACCTCCTGTTCAATCCATGGTTAGCGAGGCGAGGACTATTTCGACTGGTTCGATAGGCAGTCGCTCATGAAGTGGGTTCGCTCGTCGCTCTTCAACTTCTGCTCGCCCGCCTCTTAAGTACCTACCGCTGTTTTGGTAAACGCTTTCCGCTCGCTTAGCCTGGCTGACCCTCAACCGGACGTGTCCTCACGGTCAGCTCCGTTCTCGCCTGAAGGCGGAAGATTTTTCTATGGGAAATGGGGTATTCTCTCCGGCGGATCAGCGCCTCGCGACGGCGCCGTCTCGAATCGTTCCGGAAACATCAAGGAAGGGAATCCATGAGTTCAACTCCAGGCGTCACACGGTCGAGCCAATTTAAGAAGCTCCTCTTGTCGGAGGAGCTGGAATTCATTTGTGAAGCGCATAACGGGCTCAGCGCGAAGATCGTTCAAGAAGCCGGATTCAAAGGCATTTGGGCCAGCGGCCTGTCGATCTCAGCCCAATTCGGAGTGCGTGACAATAATGAGGCCAGTTGGACTCAGGTGCTGGAGAATCTGGAATTCATGTCCGATGCGACGACGATCCCGATTCTGCTGGATGGTGACACGGGATACGGTAACTTCAATAACATGCAGCGGCTCGTCCGCAAGCTGGAACAACGCCAGATCGCTGCGGTGTGCATTGAGGACAAGCTCTTCCCCAAGACAAATAGCTTCATCAAGGGGGATGCCCAGCCGATGGCGGACATGCAAGAGTTTTGCGGGAAGATCAAGGCCGGTAAGGATGCCCAGACCGATCCGGACTTTTGTATCATTGCCAGAGTGGAAGCCTTTATTTGTGGGTGGGGATTGGCGGAAGCCTTGCGCAGGGCCGAGGCCTATCGTCAGGCAGGCGCAGACGGCATCCTGATTCATAGCGCGCTCTCGGTGCCGGATGAGATTCTTTCGTTCAAACAGGAATGGGGAAAGCGATGCCCTGTCGTGATCGTTCCGACCAAGTATTACGCCACGCCGACCGATGTGTTTCGGCAGCATGGATTTGCGATGGTGATTTGGGCGAATCACATGTTACGGAGTGCCGTGGCTGCCATGCAAAAAACTGCCCGGACTTTGAAGGAGCAGGAGCATCTGCTCTCGATCGAAGACAAAGTCGCGCCGGTGTCGGAAGTCTTCCGCCTGCAAAATGCCGCGGAACTGCAAGATGCCGAAGACCGGTATCTTCCCCGAGGCGCCGAAAACACCAGCGCGATCGTGCTGGCCGCCTCTCGTGGCGAAGAGCTCCGGGAGCTGACCGAGCATCAGCCCAAGACGATGGTGAAAATTCAAGGGGTGCCGATCCTTTCCCATATCGTCGATGCCTACAATGCTGTGGGAATCAAGGACATCACGGTCGTTCGCGGCTATAAGAAGGAGGCGGTGACGCTGCCCAATCTGACCTATCTGGACAACGATGCGTTTGCGGAAACCGGCGAGCTCGATTCGCTTCACAAGGCCCTCTGCGCGCAGAAGGGCCATGCCAAAGATCTGATCGTTTCGTACGGCGATGTGTTGTTCAATACGTACATCCCTCAGGCTCTCTGCCAGGAGAAAGAGGACTTTGTGATCTTCGTAGACAGCGATTGGCAGAACCAGAGCAGCTACGCCCGCCTGGGCGGCTTCGCCGAATGTTCCCTGCCGAATTCGAAGAAAGCCTTTAACGCCAAGATCTATCTGAGACAGTTGGGAAACACCGTGTCAAGGGAACGTACCCATGGCGTCTGGATGGGCTTTCTCAAAGTATCTCCTGCCGGAACCTTCCAGTTGCAGACCATCCTTCCTGCGATCCTGGCCAATCCTGCCAATCGCAAAGCCGGCATTCCTCATCTGTTGCAAGAATTGCTGAAGCGTCAGTATCCGATTCGAGTGCTGTATACGGTTGGCCATTGGCTCGACATTAACAGCCTCGATGATGTGGTTCAGGCGGGCAATTTTTGACCGGCACTCCTCCTCCCGCGTACTCGTAATCGACACGTATCAAAAACAGCCCCTGTGGAGGGGCTGTTTTCCCGGCAGCTGAGCGATCGCGCGCATTGAGGATGGTTGTGAGACTGTCCGGTGGCCGTTTGCCCTGGCCGACCTCGACTAAAGTCCCGACGATCGAGCGGACCATTTGCTTCAGGAATCGGTCGGCATAGGCTTCGATGCGCAATCGATCTCCCTCACGCACAACGGTTAGATGCTGAAGGTGACAGATAGGGTCGTCGTTGTCCGTCGGTTGCGTTTGGAATGACGAGAAGTCGTGCGAGCCGGTCAGTGCCGCTGCGGCCCGATTCATGGAGACGTCGTCCAGCGGCTTATGGATATGCCAACAGTATTGTCGGTCTACCGCCGGACGTTCTCCTCGATTGAGAAGGCGGTATTCATACAGTTTGCCTTTTGCAGAATGTCTGGCATGGAACTCATCGGGCATGATGGCGGCCGATCGGACGACGACGGTGTCTGGGAGATGCGCATTGAGCGCCCTGGTCCATTCATAGGGCGTCATGGCCCGGTCGATGCGAAAGCTTACTGTCTGGCCGATAGCATGGACGCCCGCATCGGTCCGTCCTGCGCCGATCACAGGGACGTGTGTTTGCGTCACCCCTTCGATCGCGGTTTCGATCGTTTCCTGAATCGTGGGCTGGTCAGGCTGGCGCTGCCAGCCTGCGTAGGCAGTGCCGTCATATTCGAGAATGAGCTTGATGGTAGGCACGTTGTCGAAGGTTACATCCGGTTATTGGCGAGAAATGCGCTGATGCCTTTGAATAGCGACTGCGCGACGTCTCTGACGAATACCGGTTTTCGGAGCAAATCTTCTTCGTCGGGGTTGGAAATGTACGCAATCTCCGCAAGAATGCTCGGCATGCTTGTAAAGCGGAGTACGTAAAACGGAGCCGTTTTTACGCCGTGGTCGTTGATGGCGTATTGCCCGTTCATATGAGTGATCATGGCTTCTTTTGCGGTCCAGGCCAGTTCGAGTGAGGCTTCGATTTTCTTCGTCGTCAGCAGATCGGCAACCAGATACTCCCACCCGACGCCGGTGCTGCTCAGAGGGGTGCCGTTTTCACGAGCGGCCACTTCAAGCGCACGCTGGTCCTTGGCCTCGCCGAAATGATAGATCTCGATTCCTTTGACGGAGCGTGAAGGATGCGAATTGACATGGACCGACACGAACAGGTCGGCATTGTGGCGGTTTGCGTACTTGGCCCGCTCTTCCAGCTCGATGAAGATGTCACGATCCCGCGTCATAAGCACGCGGACTCCCGGCTGTTGGCTCAACAGTTCTTTGAGCTTCAATCCGACTTTGAGCGTGATGTCTTTCTCTTCTGTCTGGCGCTGGCCGACCGCGCCGGAGTCCTTCCCTCCATGGCCTGGGTCGATGACGATGGTGGTATAGCCCTTCGTCGGCGGCGCAGCAGGTTGGATCGGCGGAAAGCTTGAAGATGGAAATGGTTGCTGTGTTTCGATGTTCGAAGGCGGGTTCTGCTCGGACGGGCGTGTGATATCGACGACCAGGCGCGGAGGATTGACGAGCGTGAATTGCTTGTAGGTCCGAAAGGAGCCGGTCGGAATCGAAAGAGCAACGGTATGAGACGTGGCTTGTGTGACGGTGAAAGGAGAAGGCAGGGTGCCGTCGCTCGCTTTAAGCTGTGCAGTGTGGCTCAGCGACGTGTTCGGAAGTATGAGCACGATGCGGCTGGGGTTCGTTGTCCGTCGCTCGATGGCCTTGGCATAGCGATCCAAATCCAGGACGAGTCGGGTTTTTTCCGGGCTCGTGAGAATGCGGAAGTCGTGGACGACCACGGGTGCGAGAGAGGCGGTTGTCGCGTTGAGTTTCGATGGTTTTGAAGATTTCGATGCGCGTGGACGCTGATCTTGATCGGCCAGCGGCGCAGCAGAGATGGCGGGAACCGAGATAACGCTGGTCAAGGTCGAGAAAAAACCGCCTAAGATCAAGGCGGTGAGCCCTATCGAGAGAATTTGTTGCCGGAGACGCATAGGCATGGATTTCAACCATAGAATAGGCAGACATGAATCTATTCTCAGATGTCATGTGTCTTGTCAAGGGATTCCATCGGTCGGCCGATCACAAGGGCTGCGTTGACAGGGCGTTCCGGTCCGCGATAGCGTGAAGTATATGCCGATACACCTCATTATTGATGGATATAATGTGCTGGGCCGTCTCGGAACACTCTCGGGCCACATTGAATCGGCGCGCGAATCTCTGCTGCGTGATCTGGCTGCCTATCGTCATCGGAAGAATCATCCTATCACCGTTGTCTTCGATGGATGGCAGCAGGGGCAGCCGACGGAAGGACGCGAGCATCGGGCCGGCGTGGAGGTCATCTATTCGAAACGTGGAGAGCGCGCGGATCAAGTCATTCAGCGGCTGGCGCGGGAGTATGGGGCGGACTGTGCGGTGGTGAGTTCTGATCAGGAAGTGGCGAGGTCGGCGCGGGTGTCTGGCGCCATAGTGATCGGCGCGCAGGAGTTTGCAGGGAAGCTCCGGGCTGTCCCGCGTGGCGGAGGGCTCGCACACAAGGAATTGGACGTGCAGGAGGAAGCGGCTCCTCCACGTGATTCGAAGAAGAAGGGCAATCCTCGAAAGCTGCCCAAGGCGCTTCGTCAGAGAGCGAGGCAGCTCAAGCGATTTTGAACAGCCGTTTTGCGTTCTCAGTCGTGGCGCGTTCGATTTGCTGGAGAGACAGCGCTGGTCCATGAATGGCCGCCAGTTGCTTGGCGACAAACGCCACAAAGGCCGGTTCGTTTCGTTTCCCTCGATGAGGCGCCGGGGTGAGATAGGGACAGTCGGTTTCAATCAGGATCCGGTCCAGCGGTACGGTCTTGGCAATCTCCCGCAGCATCGTGGCGTTCTGAAAGGTCAGAATCCCCGAGAAAGACAAGTAGAACCCCAGTTCCAGCGCGTCTTTTGCCAGCCAGGCATCTCCGGAAAAACAGTGAAACACCCCGCCGATTTCCGACGCACCTTCTTCCCTTAAAATCGTTATCGTATCTTCCTGCGCTTCTCTCGTGTGGATAATCACGGGCAGCCGCAGTTCGCGCGCGAGCTGAACCTGTTCGCGGAATCGCTCACGCTGTTCCTGGGGCGAGGAATGATTGTAGTGGTAGTCCAAGCCGATTTCGCCGTAGGCCACAACCTTCTTGTTCTTGGCAAGACGGCGAAATTCGCCGTACCAGCCGTCGCCGATGTGTTTGACTTCGTGCGGGTGAACGCCGATTGAGGCGTACACGAAGGGGTGCCGGTCGGCGAGGGCCACGGCGGCTTGGCTGGTCGAGAGATCGCAGCCGATCGTAATGAAGGCATCGACACCGGCGTCGTGCGCCCGTGCAATCATGGCCTCCCGGTCGTCATTGAAACGGGCGTCGTCCAAATGCGTGTGGGTATCGATCAGCATGCGGGGTATCTGGTTGGTCTGGTTTGTTTGGTCTGTTTGGTTTTTTTGGTTGAATGAAACTAACCAGATAAACCAAATCAACGAAACAAACCTGCCAACCAGTCAGACAGGTTTGGTCACGATCATGTCGGCTAGTTCGGTCAGCAGCGAGGCCGTTTCATCCCAGCCCAAACAGGCATCAGTAATGGAGACACCATGCTGAAGAGCCACGCCTTCTTTCCAGGCCTGCTTGCCCGGGCTGAGATTGCTTTCCAGCATGAATCCCATAATGGACTGGCGGCCGTCGCGGAACTGACGAAGTACCTCGCGGGCCACGAATCCTTGGCGCGTGTGATCTTTACGGGAGTTGTCGTGCGAACAGTCGATCATGATGGGGCGGGCGATACCTTCGCTCGCGACGGCTGCTTCGGCTTTGGCGACATGCTCATCTTCGTAGTTCGTTTTCCCGCCTCCGCCTCGCAGCACGATATGGCGGTCGGGGTTGCCCATGGTTCGGATGATAGCCGTTTGCCCGTCGGCGTTGATGCCGACAAAATGATGGGAGGCGCGGGCCGACGTCATCGCGTTGACGGCGACCTGGAGGCTGCCTTCCGTGCCGTTTTTGAATCCGACGGGCATAGAGACGCCGCTTGCCAATTCGCGGTGGGTTTGGCTCTCCGTCGTCCGGGCGCCGATGGCGCTCCAACTGATCAGGTCGGCGATGTATTGCGGACTGATGGGATCGAGCAGTTCCGTCGCGCAAGGCAGTCCGAGTTGATTGATGCGCAGGAGAATCGTCCTGGCCAATTCCAAGCCGGTGGCGATGTCGCAGGTGCCGTCCAGGTGGGGATCGTTGATCAGACCTTTCCATCCGACGGTGGTCCGAGGTTTCTCGAAATAGGTTCGCATGACGATCAAGAACCGGTCACGCAGCTCGTCTGCGACAGGTTTCAGCTTGAGGGCATATTCATAGGCTGCTTCGGCATCGTGGATAGAACAAGGACCAACAATCAGCACCAGCCGGTCGCGATCCTGCCCGTGAAGAATTCGGCGGATAGCCTCCCTGGTCTCTACAACCAACGAGGCCGTCTGGTCAGTGATGGGAAGTTTGGTCTTGATGGCGCGCGGAGAGGGCAGCGCCTTAATTTCACCTACGTGCTGGTTGTCGATCGGTCTATTCACAGTACCTTGTTCTCCTATTCGTAGGGCGCAAGCATATACGAAGGCATGAGAGAAGTCTACCAGAAGAATCATAACTCATTGAAGAATAAGATGAACTGTCTATCTGTCGTGGTGTTTGTTTGACAGAACTCTTGGAATTGTGGTACTCGGTCCACAGTCTTATGGGTAACATGAGTCTCATTGATCGGTTGAGAGCAGGGTTGTCGGCCGGTCTTATTCTTCTGCTCCTCGTGTTGGCACCTTTTGCCGTCGCGCAAGACGTGCATCATGAATTGGCCGCTGCCGACACTGACGGCCATGAACACTCCGATAACGACCTCTGTCAGTGGGTTCAGCACCACACGGCAGGATCGCTTGATTTCGATGCCTCGAAACTCGCTTTTTGCGAACTCGCCCAGCCGTACGAGTTACCGGTTGAGCCTCCGCTGCTTTCCGCTGAGCTATCGACCGTCGGTCCTTCGCGTGCACCACCTCGCAGCTAGCTTCTTCTACTGTCAACCCTGAGTTGAGTCGGTAAGCCGGAAGGATCTGGCTTGCCCGCTCTGCCAATTTTGTTGTTCACCAGGGGTTTGCCAACGAGGAGTCAAGCCATGCAACGTGCTGGTTGGTTGCGAGCATTTTGTCTGTGGTCGGTCGCGATGACAGTGTCAGGAGTATCAACTTATGGGCCGCTGGCTTACGCCGAGGAGGGACAACCCTCTGCGACGATCATGGGCTTGGTCCAGAATCAAGATCTACGGCGGGTTGCACAGGCGGTGATCGAGGTAAAGGATCAGGCAGGTTCGCTCGTAGCATCCGGTGTGTCCAATGCAGCGGGGGAATTTACCCTGTCGGTTCCAACAAGTGGGACGTACTCGGTCAGTGCGGTACAAGAAACCTATCGGAGCGAATATGTGGTGCTGACGCTAGGCGAAGAGCCGGTGAAGCCGGTCACACTGACGCTTTCCCAGACCAAAGAGGTGTCGCTGGAGGTGGTGGCACCCTTGCCGCCGATCAACACCAAGGCATCAAGCGAGACCTATTCACTCAGCCGGAAGGAAATCGATATTCTTCCGCGAGGCAATAACAACGACCTACACGATGTATTGCTGACGATTCCGGGCGCGGCCTATGGATCGTTGAAGCAGATTCATATCAGACAGGACCATGCGAACTTACAGTTGAGGATCGATGGTGTGCCGATTCCCGAGACGGTTTCCTCGACCTTTTCCGATGTCATTTCCCCACGGGCCTGGGAGCGGGCCGACATTGTGCTGGGCGGTATGGAAGCCAATGTGGGCAATAAGACAGCTGCACTCATCGACATTACGACGAAGAGCGGCACAAAGCCCGGATTCGGGTCAGTTCAAATGTTCGGTGGGTCGAATAAGACGATCAACCCGTCGTTTGAGTATGGTGGCACGATCGGCGAGAAGTTTCGCTATTACTTCTTGAACAGCCATCTGGCGACCAATCGAGGGATTGAGCCTCCGACCGTCGGGCACTCCATTTTTCACGGGCAGAGCGAGCGAAACCAGACCATGTTTCGCGGCGACTATCAGTACGACAATAACAATAACATTACCTTGTTGTTCTTGAACTCCATCGCGAAATATCAGATTCCGACTTCCCCTGGACAATCCGCGAATCCAACAATTCTTGGCCTCTTGCCGCCAGGATTTACGCCGGTGCCTTCGCAAATGATTGATGAGAATCAGAAGGAAAATAACCAATATGGTCACCTGGTCTGGAGGCGGGATATTAATACCCGAAATTTTTTCAGTTTGGCTGGGTATTTCCGTCACACCAGGGCCACCTTTCGAACGGATCCGCTCAATGTTTTGGCCTATGTGCCGGAGGTAGAAGAACCCTTCTCGGCCGGGAGCCAAGACCGGACGGGCTATTCCGGTGGCGTGCGGTTGGATTACACATTGGTCCATAGCAAGGAACACTTGATCAAGGCTGGGTTCCAAGTCGATCGGACTCAAGCGATCAACAAGACGAGACTGTTTACCTTTCAGGATGACGGCATGGGAGCCCCGACCGGAGGCGTCATCAACACCGGCGGCGATAACCGGCTCATCGGGTGGCGACAGGAATTCTGGATTCAAGACGAGTGGACGCCAAACGAACATTGGACCTTTAATGTCGGAGTCCGTGCCGATGTCGTCCAGTATCAGCGTGACGAGGGGCAGATCAGCCCACGAGTCGGGGTGACGTACCGGTACAATCCCGCCCACGCCTTTCACGTGTACTATGGCAGGCTCTTTACCCCGCCGAATCTCGAGAGGCTTGCCTTGGCCGGCTTGAATACAGAGGGAACGAAAGCGCATCCGGAGGATACCACCAATAATCTGCCGCGGGCTGAGCGGGCCCATTACTTTCAACTCGGCAGCGTTCATGCCCTGACGGATTGGGCGACCCTCCAGCTCACGGGTTATTATAAGCTCGCCAATTATCTCTCGGACGCACATCAGTTAGGCACGACTCCCTTGCTGAACTATATTGCGTTTGAACGGGGATGGACCAGGGGGGCCGATGCCGCGCTCAAGGTCTGGTTCATGGAGAATCTGACGGGTCGCGCCAACATCGCCTGGGGACAGTGCAAGGGCTATGGTTTACAGTCCGGGCATAATCTGGTGCATTTTGAAGAAATCGCCGATATCACTTCGCGCAGCGGCGTGCATTGCGATCATCAGCAGACGGTGACTGCGTCAGGTATCTTGAGTTACCGGTTGTTCGATCGCACCACCGCCACCGGGCAGATGCTGTTTGCGTCCGGACTACGAACAGCAGAAGAAGGCGCGAAGACCAACTCCAGCAGTAGCCCGTCGTATACGATCTATAACTTTTCGATCTCCCATGTCATTCCCTTGCCCTGGGCCGGCCAGAAATTCGTAGTCGGGTTTGATATCGTGAATGCGTTGGATCAGAAGTACTTTATCAACCAAGGTGAAGGCAGTATCGGACTTGGTGTGTCCCATGCCGGTATGCCGCGTTCCTACTTCTTTCGCGGCCAATGGTTCTTCTAGCCGGATGCTGAAACAGGCCACCGGGGGATTCTCAGCCGTCCGTCTCCTTGCGGCGTACCCTCAGGGTACGCCGCAGATGCGAGGCTCCCTGTGGCATTGCCGTATGAGCTTGTTGGGTGTCTGATGATCTGTGGTATAAGGAGAAGAGGATCGGGAGGGGGAACCGAACAATGGGATGGTTTGCTCATGAATGACCGGGGCTACAGGGGTGTCGCGGTCGTGCTCTGCGTCCTGTTTTTTACAGCACCGGCCTTTGCTGTGACGGGAGATAACGCCACGCATGAAAGTGACCACGAAGAAGATGCTTTGGAATTGCCGGAGGTACATGTTCATGGATTATCGTTGAACAAGGATCAGCAGCTTGGTCCTGTGGCGAAATCAACTCCCTGGCCCGGTGTCCCCCCGGCGCTCGACGGAAGAGAACTTGACGATTGGATGAAAGCCCGTCTATTGGTCTCGAAAGAAGCCAAAGTCACCGTTGTGGTGTTGGAACCCTGCAAGCATCGCGAACTCACTACCGCCGGCATTGCTGCGCTCGGCAAATGGACGTTCGATCCACAGATGAAGGGCGATGACCCTATCGATGGAGAGCTGACCGTCCGTATCCACTTCAGGACCAGATAACGAAGGTCGCTGGTCAGTAGGCAACGGTCATTGGACAGGATCGAATACAATCCTGATAATGAGCGTCGTGATGACACATGACTATTGACCAGTGAGTATTGGCTGATTATGGGTTTGGACGAATCGCTGTTTTTCGCCATCAACGGACTGGCCGGCCGGTCGGCCTCCGTTGATCAGTTTTTCCTCCTCATCGGAAACCGCAGCACCCTCTATGTTCCGGCCGCATGCGCCATCGCGTACTGGATCTGGGCCTATCGTCGGGAAGCCCTGCTCAGCGGGCCGATCCTTGCCGGTGCGGTGGGTCTGGCCGATTTTTTAGGGGGGCAGCTGAAATGGTTGTTCGAGCGGGTCAGGCCTTGCCGTGCATTGAGCCAAGCAATCACCGTTGAGCCGGGGGGCTGCGGAGGCTTATTCAGTTTTCCTTCGAACCATGCGGTGAATGTTGCTGCCGCAGCAGCGTTTCTTCAGGTCTTGTATCCGAAAACGGGGTGGGTGACCTGGCCCATCGTCGGGCTGGTCGGGTTCGCCAGAGTCTATGTGGGAGCGCATTACGTCACGGATGTGTTGGGAGGCTGGGTGTTGGGCGGTATGCTGGGCGGCGGGTTTGCATGGCTCCTGCTGCAGTGGCCGGCATTCAGAAAAAGTGAAAGGTGAGAGGTGAGTAGTAAGTGGTAAGCGGTGAAACGGAAAAAGTAAAAGGTGAAATGGGAGAGGACTACTCTCCTCGCCCTTCCCCCCGTACCCCTAACGCTTTACGCGGAACGCGTTTCCACGCAGCCCAACAACTTCTCCTTCAAGCCTTCGACATCGTACCCTCTTCCAATCAGCACGATTGCCGGCTCCGGCTCATCCAATAGGGTGATCGGAGTGATTGTGGATTGGCCGGGCGGTGAGTATTGAAACTCCTGTAGCTCCGGCGCGTTTGTAAACCGGAAATAGCCTTTCGCCCGTTCGAGTTCTTTCGGCAGAGTCTTGAGCCATGCCAGAAACTGTGGTCGGTTGATCGTTCCCGTCAATCGGATTGCCGTTGCGATGGGATGATAGGCCGCGCGAGGACGAGCTTTCGCCGGAGACTTGTCGAACAGGACATTGGTCGGCGTGGTTGGACCGGCTGAGGCACGCGGAGCCAAGAGCGCCGAAGGGTCGATGCGTGCATGGGTCGTTTCCCACAAACGGGCGTAAGGATTCTGGGTCAGGATCTGGTTGCGGAACGATTCCCAATGGCCCGGCACATAGAGGTCCTGTTTGTTGAGGATCAGTTCGTCTGCGCAACGAATGGCTTGAGTCGTCACATAGGCACTGGAGTGGCTCTCCTCGGCCGACACCGGATGGAGCAGCGCGATGATCCGTTCAAGCCGGGCCAGCCGTGCCGTATAGAGATCAGTGACAGCATCGACCACTTCCGCCGGGTCGGCCAAACCCGAACATTCCAGAATCACAACATCAGATGAATAATCGCGCACCAGTTGGGCGATGCCCCAGGAGAGGTCTTCCTTGGTGTCGCAGCATACGCAGCCTCCTGCGAGGTTCATCACTTGCTCGGCGATCGCGCCGGCCCGAGGTCCGTCGATGCTGATGTCGCCGGCTTCGTTCATGAGCACGCCGGCCCGCAATCCCTGAGCTTTCCAGTGCTCGAGTAATCGCATCAGCAGGGTCGTCTTTCCGGCGCCGAGGGAGCCACATAGGACATAGAATGGGACCGGCATGGTTCGCTCCAATTCAAATAACGAGTCGGATCACGAGTTCGAGGGAGTCAGGAATCGTATTCTACCCGTAGTGGATGTAACAGGAAAGGTCAATGGTGGTGGGCTAACGCGCCGGTTTCATGGCTGTGGTCGGCAAGCTTTCTAAGGTCGCAATGGATGTCATCGGGATCGCAGCATTCGGTTTCCAGTTGGATGGTCATGTGTCTGATGCCAAAGTCCATCGTGATACGGGTTTGGATCAGTTGCAGCAAATCGAGGGAGGGGCGGGACTCGTCGATCATCACATGAGATGTCAGCATGATCAGGCGTGGCTCGACGGCCCAGATATGGAGATCGTGCACATTCTTGACGCCGGGAATCGCCTCGATAGTTGCAGCGACGTGAGAGGCGCTGATGGCGGGCGGTGTTGATTCCAACAGCACTTCCATCGATTCCTTGAAAATGGGCCATGCGCCATGGAGGATTGCGCCGACGACGAGGAAGCTGACGAGAGGGTCGAGGATATTCCATCCCGTCAGCCAGATCGCCCCGCCGCTCAAAACGACGCCGAGCGACACCCATGCATCGCCCAACATGTGCCAAAAGGCGCTGCGGATATTCAGGTCGTCTTTTGCGCCGCGCTGCAACAGCAATGCGATACTGAGATTGGCCGCAAAGCTCGCGGCGGCGATGCCCATGATCCACTCACCATCGACAGGGACCGGCTGCCAAAGCCTATTCATGCTGAGTAGGGCGATACCCAGTGCCGTCAGCAGCAGAATGAATGAATTGAGAAAGGCCGCGATGACACCGGCGCGGTGGTAGCCGAAAGTCCGGGTTTCACTCGCCGGCCGTCTGGTGATGATATGTGCATACAGCGCTAGGAACAGCGCGCCTTGATCGACGAAGTTGTGTCCGGCGTCGCTCATCAGCCCGATGCTGTTCAGGAGAATTCCGCCGATGAATTCCCCCAGGATGATAAGGCCATTGAGCGCCAGCGCAAGGTAGAGGCGTGAGCGCAGGTGTTCGAATGAGGTGAGGGAGGTCATGGCTTAGTGTCGCATGCTCATGCAATGAGGGCAAGTTTCCGGGCAAGTCAGTACAGTGGGGACGTAAATGGCAAGTGGCAAGTAGTAAGTAGCAAGGGGGAGTCTTCCGGAAGGGGGGGCTCCCCTGTGTTTATGCCCGCTGTTGCAAGAGCCGGCGACGTGGGGGAAGTGCTGAGGCGGCAGCTCTTCGCCACTGGCCACTGACTACTCGCCACTCACCCTTCAGTGCTGAGTTGTCAGTCTGAGACGCAACCGTGACGGTGTTTGTGCTAGAGCGTGATGAGACCTTTGGGCTTGGTCCCTGTGGAAGAGGCCAAGCTCTTTGCTCCGATTAGCGTATGCGCGGCACGGTCACCCACCCGCATAGAAGAAGAACTGTTCCGTCTATTTCACCGGAATGCTGATTACCAATCCCCCCATGACATCGTTGATTTTGAAGTCCCGTTTTGGGCTGTCCGGATGGGCGTTATGGCATCCGATGCAGGCCTGGGTCACGGCCAGATCCGGGTAGACCGCTTGGAAATACCGGGTGCCTCCTTCTTTCACAAAGCCGGTGTAGGGTTTCGTCGGATGCGTGAGGACCGTCGCCAGGCCGAGTTTCTCAATCTCGCTGGAGGCGGCATTCCGCTTGTTGATCGGCCACAGGCTGATGAGCCGATATTGTATGCCGGTGCCCTTTCTTCCCATGATACGACCGGATTCCATCAGCAGTTGAGCCGGAAGCGGCAGCGAATTCGTTTCTTCCCAGTTCTCCGAGGCCACGACCACCCCTTTGGCCTGCATGCGTTCAACCACGTGCCTGGTGTACGCCTCCCGGTCGGCTTCAATCATGGCATACAGATAGTTTGCCACCTGTTCGATCGGCACACTTGCCGCTGTCCCTTCCGCGGCTGCGCGATTCTGCCCGAGGAGGCCGGCGGTGAACAATCCAAACACCAGGATGAGGACACCCTGTCTGAATTTGCTGGAGAATGTCATACGCGACCTCCTTGGTTTCTCCATGAACGCACCGGCGCCATACGCCGTGGCTTCAGGAAGGGGTACGATATGTAGTTGCTGCAATGATGCGCAGTTGTTGCGATGAACGAGTGAATCAGTTGGATCATCGAATAAGGAATGGGAATATCTAGAGGGAAGTAACGGCTAGAACTGACGCAAGATATGCGAGTTAGGGGATTGTGATGCCCATCGGTGCAGTCAGGAGAGATAACGTAAGAGGAGAATTTGGAAGCCATAGCCCCGTTCTCCTGCCGAGATGGTGAGACGAGTCCACTGGATCATACGATGAGTCAGCATACGCTTTGGTGGCCATCAATACAATGATCGCATCTCCGATTTCTGGCTGTGAGCCACTGAGAGAGATTCAGTGCGTGCCTATAACTTTCAAGTTGAGGGCTCCGTCGCTCATGGCCCGAACGTAGAGCGCGTTGACATCGGCGAACACACCAACTCCTTGCACTGACGACACAGTTCCATGCGTCGAGATGGTCGGATTTATGGAGCGATTGAGTGCGGCCGTAAAAAGGCCGCGCAGCCGGTCTATCGCCGGCCCCACTCCGAGAACAGCTTCATTCGAAATAAAATCTCGGAATGCAGAACCATAGATCCAATCG
>Ga0315912_10001926_pt1 | contig 23502 bp, 21 predicted proteins | sample VfabasoilMG_FD_204469 | JGI IMG/M metagenome (GOLD analysis project Ga0315912, IMG submission 204469) | Garden soil microbial communities collected in Santa Monica, California, United States - V. faba soil | ecosystem: Environmental > Terrestrial > Soil > Garden | place: USA: California... | reverse complement strand
TGGCTTGTTCTTGTGCGCAGCAGGAACAATCTGGCAGGCATAACCCGTGGCTATCTTCCATTCGGGTAGAACAGAAAAAGCATTTGCAATCGTCTCGGTTGAGCCGACTTTCTTGTTCCAGGCGGCCATGACTGGCGTGGGACGATAGTACTTTTCAAAAAACTCAACGAGCTTCTCCATCGTCGGATACTTCTCCGAGCGCAGACAGAACCAAGCTTTGTCCATATCCCACCAGCCCTCGGCATCAGGGTCTCGATGTTCCGGGTCTGCGCATTTGGCAAGAACCCGCAACAAGCCGATAGCCTTGAGGTAGTGGCCAAGGATATCGTGGCGGCAGCCCTTCAGCTTAAGTGGTTCAAAGCTCATTGAGGACTCACAGTCGGAGTTGATTTCCCTGCACGAATTGAGGCCTGGATGTCGGCGGCGCGAAATAAAGCTTCCAGGAAGGCGAGTCGGAACGGACCATAGTGCGTGAGGAGACGAAGAACACCTTTCGTGTAGCTCTCATTCCCTTTGTCATCGCGCCCCATGCGGCGACAGTCGGTGGAGAGCGAAGCGCATTGGAGTTCCTGACCAGCGATTGTAACAGCCGCCAGCGCGTCTCCATTAGCGATGCCTCGGACCGTTTCAATGTCCTTTTCATTTTTCGGGTGCCGGGGAATCTCGTCGCGCAAGACTTTTCGCACTCGCCCGTGATGGCTCATGATGAGATACTCGGCAAGCAGACTCTCGATAGGTCGCTGAGTACCGTGTGCAGTCTCAGACTGTCGGAAGGCAAGCGCGGAGGCAACCTCATGTGCAAGTCCAGGCGTGAAAGACCGGCGGAGTTTCGTAAGCTCCCTTCTCAGTTCGTTACCAGTAAGCCCCGGACTTTCCGAAAGGGAGAACTTTGCGATAGGCCGCACATCCGCCGAAATGTCAATGCCGGCTTCCTTCAGCGCGGTCTCCGCCGCCGACTGCCATGAGGGATGATTCTTACCCAAGTCGTGCCAGTGCGTAGCTGTGAGGATGGCTGATCGTTCTTGTGGAGAGAGACCCATTGTTCCTTCTAATGCGTCGGCAATACGCTCCCACTCGATAGTCACATCGTTGGTATGTTGAGCGATGCTCTGCCAGCCATTCTCCAGACTGGAGAGCATCTCTTCGTCCGAGGGCATCTCACTCGGCTCATAGACGGAGGTGACCGGTTTATCGTCAGCTTCTCCCGTCCACCCCGAGACTTCGCGGTATCCGCCAGCCGTGGTAGGCAAGAGGATGGTCATGCCTGGAACAACGTCCAAACCCCGAACGCTTTCCCAGCCAGCATCCTTGCCGCGCCAGACCCATCCTTTCGAAAGGACCGCTGCTCGGGCGGCCTTCGCTTTTCCGATGGAAACAGGGCATAGTTCCTGACGTTGAAAATCAGCGGAATAACCTGGACTCTTGTCCGAATCCGGCCACTCTCGCCACGCCACGTAGAGATCGGTCTCTTGGTCAATACCCCGGACAAACGGAGACACGTCAGTGAAGCCAAGCGAGAGATTTGCGTCGGTATCAAAAAAATCGAGGAGTTCGTGCTGTTGGAGAGAATAGGGGCAGCGATCAATGGAATCGCCAACTTCAGTCTTGATCTTTTCCAACGAGGCGGGGGAGGCATCACCGGTCAGCTTTTCCAAGGCTATCCAGGCTGCATCGCACTTCGCCTTCTCATACGGTAGATGCTTCAGTTCGGCTTCCTTCTTTGCTTTGTCCTTCTTCTCTTTGGTCTTGAGATCATTTGACTCTGGATCAGGCGCTTCAATCCCCACAACAATTGCCTGCGGCGTGAAACCATGCAGCACCTGATTGTTAAAGCCAAATTCCGCACTTCGATTTAAGCGTCCGAATCGTTGCACGAGGCACGCAAGCGGTGCGATCTCGGTCCATAGGATGGCGCTGGAAAGATCAACCCCTGCTTCAATGACCTGAGTGGCGACGATGATCTGCCCTCCATGATGCTGTTCAACATTGGGCTTATCCAATCGCGCGACCTGCTCCATTCGCTCCTTTGGACGGAAGCGGGAGTGCATCAGCAAGATATTAATTTCGCCATCGTCTGCCAATTTCGCTTTGATTGCGTCATGAACAGCGACTGCGCGATCTACCGTATTGCAAATGATCAGGGTTCGGCGTGGCAGTTCCGCAGGAGCCGCCTTGAGAGCAGCAGTCATCTGCTTGTGCTTTTCGATAATCCCTTCAATGCGCTCTGCGGCGGGAGCTTTCTCGCCAAAACTCCAAGTCTTCTCAATCACCACGGACTTTGTTGCCAGCCGCCGCTCTGCAACCATACCGGTAGTCGCCAGCTTTTCTTCGTCTGACAGTCCAAAGAAGAAGGTCTCCGGGCGTTCACTCCCTCGCCAATCGCGAGTCTCCAAATGCTCCCGATTGGCGGTCGCAGAAGCATACCAAGTAACCGAACGCCCTTCTGGATAAGAATCAAACCTCGCCGTCGAAACGGATTCACCTTGAAGACGGAATGCCTCCAACTGACATGCCGTGGCGAGCCCCGGCCCCATCAATTGCGTTTCATCCAACACCCACAGACAGTCGTTGTTCAGCAGGCCGAAGTCCATCGGCCAGCGGTAACGGCTCATTCCGTAACCACGGTTAAGCGCCCGGCTGAGCAACATGTCCTGTGTCCCAATCAGGATTGCAGGGCGCTCAGGTTCTAAATGCCAATCTTTGGCTTCTTCACCGCCCATGAGGACATGCAATCCGACTGCTTCGGATAGGTGGTGCTTCTTCAGCCATAGACGGGTATTCCCCGCCGTCTGTTCAACCAAGGTTCGCATCGGCAGGCAATATACCAGACGGCGTGGCCAATCTGGTCTGTTGAGCTCAACTCGATTCCATAACCAAGCTAGAACCACCGCAGCAGTTTTGCCAAGTCCAGTGGGGATATCGATCAGTCGAGATTGACACGCCGAGCCAGAGTTGCCGCCAGCGAACCGGCGTTGGTAATCAAATGGTTGGTTGCCGGTGGCACGTTCAAAAAACTGATCGAAGTTCGGCAAGCTCACCACCTACCAAATTCTGGAGTTTTATTTTCAAGACTCCTGATCCTGAATTGCTCAGCAAGTCGAATCTGGTACGGGTATGGCGAATGCGTAGCGCCATCAACCACCACCGCTTCGCGAAAGAATGCCACAAACTCTTCCATCTGGCACCTGCCTCCGATCTCAGGAACCGCCATTTGCCGGGTTGGCAAGGAATTATCTAGTATATGCTACTGGCGAGTGGTCTGGAGGGTTTAGTTATCGTGGATTAGGCGTAGGGTTAGGCCTGTTGATGAGGCTGGGCCTGAGCAAAACGCACTGGATTTGCTGGTACAACAAGAAATTTATTTGAATTACGCACCGCCGCATCAAGATGCTGAATGTGACTTCCCACACAGTCCGGAACACTGCGGCGGGTTCTCAGCCGCCAATTTCCCGGTTTAAATAAATGCCTCAATAGACAACCGGAATCGATCCGCCAGAAGGCGTGCGTGCGCCTTGCTAATCTCTCGCTTTCCGTTCAAGACTTGGGAGGCGACCGCGCGTGAGCCGAACACCTCCACCAGATCAACCGGTCGGAGTTCATTCTGCTCCATTAGAAACTTAAGTACATCGAGCGGAGTAGACGATGGCGGGACCACCGTCCGGTCCTCGTACTCGGTGCAAAGGTGAGCAAGCAGCAATTGCAACTCATACTCTTCGCCGCGAAGTCTGCGCTTCTTTTCTATTGCGTCCAGTGCTTCAAGCTCTGCCGCCAAGCGGTCGAATTCTTCATCGTTTTGGATTATCCTTGGCCGGTGCTTGTCGAGTAGCCGACCGTATTTCTTTTCGTCTAATACGCCCACTTGTGCCATGCGTTCCTTTCATACTCACGGTGTGTCAAGAGTGCCTTAATGTAAATTCGTTGGTTCCGCCAGCTAACAACGGTGATGAGCCGATAGCTGTTTCCAACTATGTCGAAAATTAAGCAGCGGCCTACCTGATCGACTGTGCGAAATGTTCTGCGGCACTCTTCGATGTTTTTCCATCGGGCTGCCCTGGCTACTCTCCACCAAGCGTCCAACGCGGTAGCGGAATTTGAGTGCATTCTCATCATCCGCCGCAGAGATCTGCGGTTGATCACGTTCACTATTAAATGTTAGCAAATTGCTACCAAGTACGCTGGCTCTGAGCCTTGTGTGGGATGGTGCTGATCCGAACTCTCAACAAATCTCCCACATACTAAACTTATAGTCAACACCATGGACCTCCAACTTTTCGGACACGTCGCAGTAGTCACCGGCGGAGCCAGCGGAATTGGCCTCGCCTGTGTCCGCGCTCTCGAACACGAAGGGTGTCGTGTCGCAATTTGGGATGCCTCCGACAACGTCCAGACCCTGTCCACCGCCCTGGCCATACGCGTCGACATCAGCAACTTCTCCGAAGTCCAAGCCGCCGTAGAACAGACCGAATCCGCCCTCGGTCCCATTGCTCATCTCGTCCACGCGGCTGCTGTCGGATCAGGAAAATTTGGCTTCCCGTTCACAAACCTCGATCCGAGCGACTGGCACCGCGTCCTCGACGTAAACATCATGGGCATGGTTCACGTGGCACAAGCCATTGCTCCGCGCATGATTACCAGGCAGGCCGGCACCATGGTCTTTGTCGCTTCCGTAGCAGGCCAGATCGGTTCCCAGACCGATCCTCCTTACAGCGCGAGCAAAGCCGCCAACATCAATTTTGCCCAGTGTCTGGCGAAGGATTTAGCTCCGCACAAAATACGCGTCAACGTCGTGAACCCCGGCATGGTGCGGACCCCCCTCAACCGGCGCGTTTGGCAGGCATGGAATGATCAGCAACCGCCCGACAATCGCCGCTCCTATGACGATTGGGCCGAAGCTAAAATCCGCGCCGTCACTCCTCTCGCCCGCTGGCAGGAGCCTGCCGAGGTCGCCGACATGGTCACATTCCTATCCTCGCCCCGAGCTGCACAAGTCACTGGCCAGACCATCAATGTCGATGGCGGACAGGTAATGTACGCCTGAATTTGAATTACTACAAATGTAGCTACATTCGACCCCGTTGCAGTTTTTACCCACCTCCACCCAAATCAAAAACTATAACTCATTATAAATCAACAACATCCACCAGATAAGTCGTGACAATTGCAAACCCAAAAAACTAGTCACAATCGCAGTCAATTTATTTCTGTTCTATTTTCAATAACTTAACAAATTCAAATCATCAGCACCAACAATTCCCCTGCTAAATTTAAAAACAGGTGAGATACCACGGCCACCCAAGTCCGTATCCGTGTTCATCTGTGTTCATCTGTGGCCAATAATTCAAATTCACAAAAGGAGAAATCATCCCATGCGACGCAGCAAAAAACAACGCAAAGCCGCCCAACAAAACGGAGCCAAATCACAAGGCCCCGTAACCATCGAAGGCAAACAGAAATCCGCCCAAAACGCCCTATCACACGGCCTAACCGCCCAAACCGTCTGCCTCCACTTCGAAGACCGCGAAGCCTATAACCAGATCCAAAACGCAATGATCAAGCGCTTCCAACCAGCCGACGACACAGAACTCTTAACCATAGAAGAACTAACAGTCCTAACCTGGAAACTCCGCCGCTGCTGGTCCATCCAAACCGCCCTCGACGAACTCCAATTATCTGAAGACCAAGCCTATATTTCCAAAAACTTCCACAAAGTAGACGACCCAACCCGCATGGCCATAGCCGAAAAAGGCCACGCCAAAAACAAAGAAATAGAAAACATGCGCCGACACGAGGACCGCATCTCCCGCCAGATCACCAGAACCACAAACCGCCTCCTAAAACTCCAAAAAGATCGCCGAGAAGCAGAGGAGCGCAACCCGCAACCACCTGAAAACACACCAGAAAAACCCGTAAATGAAAATATACAAAACGAACCCGAGCACGACACTCAAATTCACCTCGTGACCCTGCCAACCGAGCCGCAACAAGACCAAATCACCGAAAAGGAGACCGATACATGCACTGGACCTGTCGAAACACAACCAGATATGAGCTAGGATTTATACGAAAAACTGCGGAAGAAATAGCAGCCGCTACAAGTGTGCCCGCTCAACCACCGCCGGACCAAACCGACGTCATCACATCAAAGGAATTGGAACTCGCCCTCATCAAAGGCCAGCAAAAGTTCGCTGGCTCGACGCCGTTTATCCAATGGCTCTGCCTTGAAATTTCAGGTAGAAACCCGTGACCTTACTCGAAGAACCTCGCGGTCGCGGCCTTGGTAACCTCAATGTCCGCGTCCGAATGCGCCGTGGACAAAAACGCCGCCTCAAACTGCGAAGGTGCCAGGTACACTCCCGACTCCAACATATGATGAAAATATTTTCCAAAGCGCGCCGTGTCGCAGTGCTTTGCCGTTTCGTAATCCGTCACCGGCTGATCTGTGAAAAACAAAGTGAACATCGAACCAACCCGGTTCACCGTCACCCCCGCTGGCAGGTCCGCGCACAGTTTTGCAGCCTGTGTTTCCAGCTTTGTGTAAAGATCCGGATGCTGCTCCAGGTGCTTCAGCATCGCGATTCCTGCAGCGACAGCAAGTGGATTTCCGCTCAGTGTTCCCGCTTGATAAATTGGACCGGACGGAGCAATCTTCGACATGATATCGGCGCGCCCACCATAGGCACCGATGGGAAGTCCGCCGCCAATCACCTTGCCCAGCGTCGTGAGGTCCGGCTTAATGTTGTAACGCTGTTGCGCGCCGCCATGGGCGACGCGGAAGCCTGTCATCACCTCATCAAAAATCAGCAGTGCTCCGTGCTGTGTGCATTGCTCACGAAGTGCTTCCAAAAAACCCGGCGCAGGCGGGATGCACCCCATGTTTCCTGCCACTGGCTCCACAATCACCGATGCAATCTTCGACCCGTTTCGCCGGAATGCTTCTTCCACGGCACCAATCGAATTGAAGGGAATGGCAATCGTCGTTTCCGCAAACCCGGCAGGGACTCCAGCCGTATCCGGGAGCCCCAGCGTCGCAATGCCGGACCCCGCCTTCACCAGCAGCGAATCGACGTGGCCGTGGTAGCAGCCCTCGAACTTGATCGTAATGTCCCGGCCCGTGAATCCGCGCGCCAGACGTATCGCGCTCATCGTAGCTTCCGTGCCCGAACTCACCAAACGAACCATCTCCATCGACGGCACGGCAGCCCGGATCATCTCTGCCAGCTCGATTTCACGCTCGGTGGGCGCGCCGAAACTGGTCCCGGTCGGGATCACCTCACGCAGTGCCTCACAAACTTCCGGGTGACAGTGGCCCAGCAGCAACGGTCCCCACGAACCGACGTAATCGATGTAGGAATTGCCATCGGCGTCGAAGATCCGAGATCCCTCACCGCGGGTTATGAAAGGCGGAGTCCCGCCGACACCGCGAAAAGCGCGTACTGGCGAGTTCACTCCGCCAGGGATAATTTTTTTTGCCCGTTCGAGCAATGCTTCGGACTTAGAGAGGTTCATGTTTGAGAAAGAAACTGAGAGTGGCTTCGCCAAGACTGGCTCCGAGATTTGAGAATAACCGATGACTCAGGCCATCGTAACTTTGCGTTCCTGCGAAAATGTCCTGCATCAACTCGCGAAAGCGCGGACTCCGTCGGATGAAGGCAACCACACGCGTCGGAATGGCTCCGAAAAGGAAGCGCCCCGTGAAAATTCGGTGGGCCAGCAGCGCCGCAATGTGTAGATCTCTTGTGAAGTCGGTATCAAGAACAGTGCGGTAGGCAGCGGCTTTGGCGTCAGGGGAAAGGCTGTCGTTCAATACCGTTTGTGCCGCTAGATCGGCGGATCGCACAGCGTAATAGATGCCTTCTCCGGTGACAGGGTCAACCAGACCAGCCGCATCACCGACAGCAAGCCAGCCATCTCCGGCGACGCGGTTGTCTTTCCAGGACCGCGCATGCAGAGCCGGAAGCATGTGGGCGTAAAACTGTGCATTCTTTCGTGAGATGCCTTGCTCCTGCATGTATCTCTCCAGCCGAACGCGCAAGGCCTGCGCCGATTCGCCTTTGCCGCAGATGCCCACCGAGAGGTGCCTCTGTCGTGGGAATACCCAGATGTAACCTTCGATGCCGCCAAGGAAGTGTACGTCAATGTGTTGGCGATCATCTGGAACATAATAACCGAGTGCGTACATGGTATCGTCCGCGGTCCACACGGTCCCCACGCTACGTAGCGGGTTGCGAGCCCCGGTCGCGACAATGCAGTAGTCGGCTGCGATATTTCCGTTGAGGGTTGACAGCGTCCAGCCCGTGCCTTTGCGCTCGACGTTGGTGACGCGGGTCTTTTCGATCTTAGCCCCAGCCTTCTCGGCACGCTTGAGGAGCATAAGGTTCAGGTCGTAGCGCGAGTACACAAGGATCGGCTTCTCAAGCTCAAGACTCGCGCGTCCGGCCTTGGGTGCGGACAAGAAAGATTGCGTAACAACTTTCTTCGGAGTGTTGTTGTCGATCAGAAAGGGATACTGGCTGTAAGCTTTGTAAGTAACGCCGCCGCCACACGGCTTCTCCCAGGCGAGCTTTTCATCTATGAGGATGGTGTCGAGACCTGCGCTGGCAAGGCGTTCGGCAGCAACGGCTCCTGCTGGACCACCTCCCAGAACGGCGACGGTTTTCATTTTGCGGCTGGGGGGAGCGGTGGATGGCCGGGCGGCAATTCGCCGGTAGGTTGCGCACCGTGCGGAGCCGAACCGGGGTCGCCGAGGATTTCTTTTTTATCGACAACCCATTTGTTGCCGTCGCGCTTGAGCTGGTAGGACATGCTCATCGCGATGTCCGCACTGCCTTTCGGTCGGTAACCCACCGTGACGCTGGCATCGTTCTCCCGATAAGTAGCGGCAGTGACATCCAGATCCATGGCACCCATATTGAGGTCCGTTTTTTGAGCCGCAAGATGTTCCAGAATAGCCGACTTGACCGCTTCCGGATTCTGAATGTTCTTGGAGCAGCCTGCCAGCAGGAGGCAACAGGCGAGGCAGAGATTAAGAGACTTCACGTTCTGATTATAACTTTGAGCGACCTATTGCGGTTCGGTTCGTCTATTCCTGAACGATGCGATTCTCATGGGCAGCAATTCTCTTGTTTTGCAATTTGGCCTCCGCGCAGCAGTGGCCTCAGTTTCGAGGACCGGATTCAAATCCGGTTGGTAAGGACCCAAAACTTCCGGACAAGTGGTCTCTCAAGACTGGCATCGAATGGGCCGCGAAGATTCCAGGACGGGGCTATTCATCTCCCATCGTTGTGGGGAGCCGTTTGTTTTTGACAACGGTGACAACAGACGGCAAATCGAAGGTCCCGCAAACCGGCGTTGACTTCAGCAACGATTACGCCGCAGAGCTCGAAAAGCAGGGCCTACCCGAAGCGCAAATCGTAGAGAAGTTGAAGGCCAGAGACATCGAAATGCCGGAAGAGGTGAAGCTGCACTACTGGCTGTACTGCCTGGATCTTAAGACTGGAAGCACCGTCTGGCGGAAGGAATTCTATTCCGGTAAGCCTCCCGGAGGGCGCCATCGCAAGAATAGTTTTGTGTCAGAGACGCCGGTTTCCGATGGCAAAACAGTTTTCGTTTATGTCGGCAATCTTGGACTATTCGCCTATGACATGTACGGTGAACGTAAGTGGGCTGCGATGCTCGCATCGTATCCCATCTATTTGGACTTCGGCACCGGTGCTTCTCCAGCGCTGCATGAGAATCAGATCTTCATCGTCAATGACAACGAGAAGAAGCAATTCATCGCCTCGTTCGATAAGCGCACCGGCAAGATGTTATGGCAAACGGAGCGGAACTTCGGAGATCCGGCTTATCCTACCCGCTCGGGTTGGGTCACGCCGTTTGTTTGGAAGACCGCCCAGCGGACCGAGGTAGTCACCATCGGTTCTACCGTCGCAGTCAGCTACGATTTGTCCGGCAAGGAATTGTGGAGGATGACCGGAATGGGCAAGGTGCCGATTCCAAGCCCGTTTGTCTACGAAGGCTTATTGTACTTGGATGGCGGTCAGGCTTCGCCGATGGTTGCGGTAAAGCCGGGTGCGTCGGGCGAGATTGCGACCGGCGGTCCCTTTGTGGAGTGGTCCGAACCGAGGGCAGGAACCTATCTGCCGACTCCCGTCGCCTATGATGGGGGCCTGTATGTGCTGACCGACAAGGGCATCCTCACTCGCTTTGATGCCAAGACCGGAAAGACCAGCTACAAGTCCAGGCTGGCAGTGGATGCGGGCGCGTTTACCTCGTCGCCGTGGGCGTACAACGGTAAGATCTTCTGCCTAAGCGAGGAAGGGAAGACCTTCGTCGTAGCTGCGGGAGATACTTTTCAGTTACTGCACGTCAACGAATTAGACGAGATGGCTCAGGCGACTCCAGCCATTGTTGGCGACCGTTTATTGTTACGGACCGAGAGTAGATTATATTCCATCAAACGTTAGATAGAATCTATAGACGGGGTCCATGCAGACAATTCTCGTCATCGACGACGACGAAAACCTTCTCGATACAGTGGCAGTCATCCTGGAAGAGGAAGGCTTTAAACCCGTTGTGTCTTGCGATGGGAAAGCGGGTTTCGAAAAAGCTCTCACCCTGAAGCCCGACATGATCATCGTCGATCTTCGACTTCCTGGTATGAACGGCATCGATATCTGCAAGCAACTGCGGGCTGCCCAGGTACACACGCCAATTGTTGTGCTGAGCGCGGTTGGCGAAGAGGTCGACAAGGTTCTGCTTCTTGAGATTGGTGCGGATGACTATGTCGTCAAGCCCTTCGGCCGGCGTGAACTGCTGGCTCGTATTCGGGCAATCCTGCGGCGGGCTTCCGCTGATCAGCATACGGTCCTGAAGTTCAGCGATTCGGAAGTGGATCTGGTCCGGCGAACCGTTCGTCGTGGCAAGGAGGAAGTCAAGATGACCCCGGCCGAATACAGCCTGCTTGTGTACTTTCTTCAGAATCCTGACCGTGCTCTAACGCGAGACATGATTCTCAATTCGGTCTGGGGCTACGATTCTTTCCCCAACACTCGCACCGTAGATGCCCATGTGGTCAAGCTTCGGCAGAAGCTGGAACCGGATCCTATTCAGCCGCGTCACTTTCTCACAGTCCATAGTGTGGGCTACCGGTTCATGCCGTAATTTACAAGGAATTAACACCTTCCCACTGTTCATGAGTACCCTGTTTAGCCAAGAATGGATTAGAGGGCATGTGCGTTGAAGTCTAGACTCATCATCATCGTGGACGACTCTCCTCATGTGGCCGCCAGCCTGGAGGTGGCGCTGGAGTCGGTTTCCGGAGTGCGGCTCACTGCGGCTTCTAATGGTGCCGATGCGCTGAAGATTGTGAATGCGTCGGCGAATATCGCGGCGGTGATCACCGATCTGGAAATGCCCGGTATGGATGGCTTTGAGCTGATTCGGAAAATCAGGGAGCGTAGCGGACAGCAGTTTCCCATCATCGTCACCAGCGGTAAGAGCGATCCTAATGCGCCTGCCGATGCGCGCCGGGCCGGGGCCGATGCTTATTTCGCCAAACCGTATTCTCCAGCAGCGTTGCGGACCACACTGGAGGGCCTCCTCTCTCAAGGCGCATAATTGAGTATCAACTCCTATGCGTGCCAAATCCCTTAGGCTACTGCTGCTGGCAAGTGCTTCCATTTCACTTTGGGCTCAGCAATCCTCAACAATGGACCAGGTTCTAGAACGCCTGAGCCGTCTTGAGCAAGAGAACGCGTCACTGCGGCAAGAGGTTCGCCAACTTCGCGGCGACCTTGACGTACTTCGCGGACCCGTCCCGGCCGAGGTCCAGAAGCTGGATGAACGGCTTACCATTCAGGAGCGAAGAGTGGATGAGCAGGCGCAGACCAAAGTGGAAGCTGCACAGAAGTTCCCCGTCCGTTTGACGGGAACACTGATTGCGAATTTGTTCCGCAACGGGCCAAACGCGAATGGTCAGGACACTCCTCTGTTCTCCGCAAGGGCACCTGGACGCCGCACGGCGGGGCTGACGTTCCGGCAGTCTATCATCGGGATGGAGTTTCGTGGTCCCACGGTGTTGTGGGGCGGGAAGATTGGCGCGCGTATCTTTACCGATCTCTATGAGAGCTCCATTGAACCGAACTATTCTCCTCTGCGCTTGCGGACCGCAGTATTTGAAGTTGCCTGGAAGAACAGGACACTTTCATTGGGTTTGGAAAAACCCCTCATTGCTACGTTGGACCCCAATACGTTTAGCTACTCCGGAATCTCCCCTTTGACCGGGTCGGGAAATCTTTGGAAGTGGCAGCCGCAGTTTCGCTTCGAGCAGCGATATAAGTACGGCGATTTTGATACTACAGCGACGGTGGCGCTGGTTCAGACAACCGAAGATACGGGTGTGGATGGCGGGCTTGGTCTGAATTACGAACGACGGCGTCCCGGTATTCAAGGCCGTTTGGCTGTAATGCGTCACTTTGATCCGGACCGTCGGGTGGAATTTGCTCCCGCGTTCCACTTCAGTTCCAGCCATATCGGCGGGCGTTCGGTTAGCTCATCTTTGTTCGCTGTGGACTGGTTTGCGAATCCCTTCCGGCATCTAGAGTTCACCGGTACTTTTTTTGTAGGGAAGAATGTCAGCCACTTTGGTGCTACGCGGCAGAGCTTTGTTGTAAGTCCTGGTGGCTCGATCTATCCGGTGCATGCGGTTGGTGGATGGGGGCAAGTTTCCGTTCCTTTTACGAATCGTCTTTCCTGGAACGTGATTGGAGGGACACACGACGACCGCAACCGGGATGTCGTGTTTGGCGGCATTGCGGCCAATCGAAGCGGGGTTACCAATATCATGTACCGTTTGGGACCCAATGTGATTGTCTCTTTAGAGGGAATGCAGATTCGCACCTACTATCTTGGGACAGGAAGGACAAAGAACAATCGCTATGATCTTTCGGTTGCATACACTTTCTAGAATTGCGTTGGTGCTGATTGCCGTATCCGCCGATGCTGCAACCGTGTCCGGTGCTTTCACGCTGGCCGACTCGAAGGACCCGGTCGTGCGGAAGAAGCGCGACTATTCAGGCATCGCGGTGTGGTTGGAACCTGTTGGAGGCAGAACACAGCCGGCCCAGCCGCGCGTGCATACGATGCTGCAAACTAAGAAGAGATTTCAGCCACATGTGCTGATTGTGGAGACGGGTTCGACAGTAGAGTTCCCCAATCTGGATCCAATTTTTCACAACGCGTTTTCCAATTTTGATGGACAGCCGTTTGATGTTGGCCTTTATGCGCCGGGGACGACCCAGCGTGTGAGATTCGCGCGGGATGGGATCGTGCATGTGTTTTGCAATATCCATGCCACGATGAGTGCGGTTATTGTTGTGGTCAATGGCCCTTGGTTTGGCGTTACGGGCAAGGATGGGGCGTTCCGGTTACCAAATGTTCCCTCCGGGTTGTACCGGCTGCATGTTTGGCACGAGCGGGCCAGTCAGGCAACACTACGCAGGTTGGAGAAGAGTATTGACATCGGCGCGTCGGACATTGATCTTCCGATCACGGCGATTTCGGAGTCAGACTTCATTGAGCTTCCGCACATGAACAAATTCGGCAAAGACTATCCACCGGTGCCGTCCCCTGGCGGAAAATACTGATCTTTATGCCACGTCTGTCGCTGCTTTCGCGAATCTGGCTTTCCACTTCGGTTGTACTGACGTGCCTGTTCGCTTTGACGACGGTGTTGTTGCAGTGGCACACGCTGCAAAGTACCAACGAGAGTCTCCGGGAGGAGGTAAAGGCGAGCTTTAATGCGTATAACTCGCTGTGGAAGTCGCGGTCTGACTCGCTGGCGTCTATTGCGGGGATCGTCAGCATTACTCCCAACGTTCGGATGGCATTTCAGACCCGTCATCGCCCGACGATTCGGGACGCGGCAGGCGAGATGTGGGTACGTGTTTCCGAGCATACGCGGGAAGCCGCATTCTTTGTGGTGACCGATCCCAAAGGCAATATGATTACTTCGTTGGATACGGTTGCTCCGGTAAACTTCCCACGTGTCTGGCCGCTGGTGGAGCCGCTCCGCAAGCAGTTTCCAAAGCAGGGCGCTGGTTTTGCCGTGATTGAAAACCAGTTGTTTCAGTTGGTGGTAACGCCAGTGTATGTGGACTCCACCGTGGGACCATCGCTGATCAGTGTCCTGGTTACGGGTTACGTGGTGGATCATCTGGTGGCGCAGAAATTGAAATCGGATACTGGCGGGAGTGAATTTCTGTTTGTCTCGCAGGACCGCGTTTTTGCCTCGACTCTGAATTCCCGTGCGACGGAGGTTTTGCACGGGGTTACCAAGAACATGCAAGATGGTGCCGTTGTCAGCGACGGGGTCCACGAATACATTCCATTGAGCAGCAACTTGGTGGACGTGGAGGGGCGGACGATTGGGTCTCTCTCTGTTTTCCGGTCCTTTGATGCAGCACGGCATCGGACGGCATCCTTACGGCGGGATCTGTTCTGGATGTGGTTGGCGGCGATTGCCGCTGGTTTGGGTGTGAGTTATGTTCTGGCCAAGCGGATTATTCATCCCGTGGAGATGCTGGATCGCGCAGCAGTAGAAATCACCAAGCAGAACTATGACTATCGTGTGCCAGTGGAAGGTACTGATGAGATTGGCCGTCTTGGGGCGACGTTCAATTCCATGTGCCAGTCCATTCAATCCGCGCGGCAGGAACTGATCCGTCAGGAGCGTATATCGACGATTGGCCGCATGGCCAGTTCTATTGTGCACGACTTGCGCAATCCGCTGGCGGCGATCTACGGCGGTGCCGAGACTATGGTGGATACCAACTTGAGTCCGCCGCAGATGAAGAGGCTTGCTGAGAATATCTATCGTTCGAGCCGGAGAATTCAGGAGATGCTGCAAGATCTGTTGCAGGTCACTCGTGGCAAGGATGGGCAGAAAGAAGTTTGTGCGCTGGCTGAAGTGGTGCAATCGGCAGTGGATACGTTGCAGGCGTTGTCCAAGGCGCAAAATGTTGAGGTGCTGCAGCGGGTTGATCCTTCCATTGAGGTGTCGCTGGAGCGCTCCCGTGTCGAAAGAGTGTTTCAAAACCTGATTGGGAATGCGGTGGAGGCAATGCCAGGCGGGGGACACGTGATGATCACGGCCGAGCGCAAGAACGGGTCGGTTGAGGTTTCGGTGTCCGATGACGGTCCTGGCATAGATGCCGGGTTACGTCCGCAATTGTTCCAGCCTTTTGCCACGCATGGTAAGAAAAACGGTCTGGGGCTGGGCTTGGCATTGGCTCGGCAGACAGTGATGGATCATGGTGGAGATCTGTGGGCACAGGAAAGTGACGGCAAGGGAGCGACTTTCCGGTTACGGTTTCCGCTGCGGGGCTGAGATTTTCTGGAACTAATCAGTCCAATCCATCGAATACATAACAGGAGGGCGGCTGATCCGTCCATGGTAGGGATGGTGACTGTTTCGAGTTCCAGTGATGATGCCGTTTTGGCAGCGCAGATCCGCAAGGGCTGTGAGTTGTCCTGGACCATTCTCTATCAACGTTTTCAGGGCAGGATCTACCGTTTTGGCTGGCGGATGAGCGGTTCTCCGTCTCTGGCGGAAGAGGCGACACAGGAGACGTTTTTAGCTTTGCTGAGGTATCCCGAGCGATTTGATCCGGCCCGCGGCAGTTTGGGTTCTTTTCTGTTGGCGATTGCCAGGAAGAAAGTACTGGATCTTTTGGAAGCCGAGCGCGGCTATGTAGCCATGCCGGAGGGAAAATGCGAGAATGTTGGCGCAACCGAGGATGTGGATGTCATGGGACAGTCTGCTGTGCTGCGGTTGATTTGTGGTTTGCCGACGCCATACCGCGAGGTAATAGTGTTGGTGGAGTTGGACGAGTTGGACTATGCGGAGGCGGCTGCGGCATTGGATTGTCCGGTGGGTACGGTGCGGTCCCGTTTGCATCGCGCCCGGCAAATGTTGATAGAGAGGATGGTGCCTGTATGTCCGGCATGACCCCCGATCCAGAAAAGGAACAAATGTTGTCGGAGCAATTGGCTTTGCTGGCTAAGCGGAGTGGTGTGATGGAGGCTCCGGCGCGAGTGGAAGCGGAACTGTTGCAGGCATTCCGGCACAAACACGCAAGACGTGCGGTGTGGCCGTATTGGTTAGGTACTGCCGCCGCTGTTGTGGCTACGATTTTCTTTGTTGGGCAACCGAAGGACATGATGCCCCCGGCGGTGGAGTTGCCTCCGGTGATTGCTGCGGTTCCCAGGGATGTCCCGGTTGTTCCGCCGGTGGCTCCTGTCGTGCCGCGCGTGGTGCGTACGGCTTTGCGAAGCGCGCCCGCTCAACCGCGCGAGATTGCGACTGATTTTTTTGCTATGCGCACGGGACCGCTGGTGGATCCGGGCGAGTTATCCAGTTTGGTGCGCATGAGTGTGCCGCGCTCGACGATGTCACAGTTCGGATTGCCGGTGGATTGGGCGAATGCGGACGCGGCGATTCGGGCGGACGTGTTGATTGGGCAGGATGGTGTGGCGAGAGCGATTCGATTTGTCAGGTAAGGAGATTCTATGAAAAAGCTTGTGATCATTTGTTTGGTCGGCGGATGCCTGTTTGGGCAGACGGAAGAGGCTGTCGAGTGGCAGGCCGGGGTTGCGCGAGGAAACCTAGCGATTGCCGCACAGTCGGCCACCTTTAATTTCATTGCGGCTGGTCCGGCATCAGGGGTGCCACAGATCAAGGGATCTCCGTTTACTGCGGAAGGCGTCACGGAGTTCCGTCAGATTCTTGCCGATGGTACGGTGATTCAGCGGACCACAAGTTCGAAGATGGCGCGAGATGGTCAGGGTCGGACACGGACTGAACAGACGTTGATGGGGCTGGGGTCGGAATCGCCGCGGCTTGTGACGGTGTTTGATCCGTTGTTGAAGCAGACCATGATCCTGGATGAGAAGCGGAAGAGTGCGACGATTACAAAGTTGAGTGACTTTCCATTTGCAGAGCATGCCGTTTATTTTGACTCCACGGGTTCGGCTGGAGGACCGACCTTTGAGCGCCGGGTGGAGGTGCTCGATGAAACGGTTACCGCTCCGGGTACAACTGGCGAGCGCGTGATTGCGCTTAGTGGCGCAGTGCGTGGTGCCGCGTTCTATTCCAATGCCAAGCAAGAAGCCAGAACCGAGGATCTTGGTTTGCAGGTGGTTGAAGGTCTGAAGGCGAGCGGTACGCGGACGACGACTACGATACCTGCGGGCGCGATCGGCAATAGCCGCGAAATATCGGTGGTGCGGGAGAGTTGGTTTTCTTCAGAGTTACAGATGGTGGTGATGAACCGGACTTCCGATCCGCAGTCTGGAGAAACCACATATCGGTTGACCAATATTCGAAGGGCGGAACCAGATGCTTCGTTATTTACGGCACCGGCTGATTATGCTGTGCAAGGGCCGCAGGATACGATGATCCGGAGCGAGAGACGGATCGAGAAGTAGTCTTCCGGTGTCTCGCCCAAGCTGCTAGGGGCACTTGAACGGCTGAACCATTCCTAGATCAAACTGCACGATGCTACCTGCAATGCATCCATGGCGCAAAGCAACCTCCGGCAGTTGACTAATCTTGTCTTGTAAGAAGGCTGCCCAATGTGCTGGACTGCCGGAGGGCATCATCACCCAGAGGGTTGAAGGATGCCTTTGCAGCGCAATTTCAAAATCCTCCTTCAACGTTGTTGCAAATGGACTAGATGCGAATTGCTCCTTGCCGCGGTTGCAGCACGGCCAGGTGGTATTGCCTACATAGACACACTCCGGCTGCCAGTTAGTCAATTGGCGGTAGAACTTGAATTGCTCCAAGGCACCGCCGTGGACGAATATGCAGGCACCTGGTTTCCAGGCAGAGGCGACGTAGCGAACCGCGGCACCGTACTTTTCGGTTGGCTCCACCTGTCCTGAGAAGAACAGCGAAGAGCCCAGAACAAAGAGTAGTGCTCCTGCCGGAATCGCCCGTTGGAGAAAAACTTGCGGTATTTTTCGGGAGACTCGTTCTAAGCCGAATGCCACAAAAACCGAACATGAGGGGAGCGCCCAGAGCACAAACCGGCTGGGGCCAAGGAATGGATACATCTTTACCGCACTGGCTCCAAGTGCTGTTGCGATTCCGAGAGGGCCTGCAAGTAGTAACGTTCTGCAAATACGATCACCTTTAAACGCCCCAAGTGCTGCGGCAACCCAACCCAACGCAACCAGCGCTGAGAATCCGAATGTGATTCTCTGATAGGAGGCAGACAGAGGCATCATCAGATCCCCCGTTGTGGTGAACGCGCGCGGGATGTCCGACCAGCCATGTGTACCAAAGAAAGAATCTTCCCAAAGTGAGGAGAGATAGGGAGAGTGATTTGGGACCAGGAAAAAGAGATACAGTGCGCCAAGCGCGGTGCCACAGGCTGCTGCGAAGGCGATTCTTCGCGTCCGCAGGGCGAGGAATACTGCGGGCATGAACCATGTCGCAGGGAAAGAAAACCCAAGCAGTAGCGGAATCAAAAAGGCCGCTCCGCGCCATCTGTGGTGCAATTCTTCCTCCCGCAACAGCACAACGAACAGAAAAAGCAGAGCCCCTACAAACAGGTCGACCCCGTACTGCTTTACCTGTTGACCGTACTTAATCCCCCAGTAGTTCGCACAAACCAACGCTGGTGGAATGAAATACCAGGGCCTAGGCAGTACTTTCTGGGCGGCTACAAAAACCAAAGGTACGGCAAACAGCGCGGCAGCCCAGGGAATGGCGCGGAAAGTGATTTCCGTCGCGCCGACGATTCCGATCCACGTCCGCATCAATAGCAGTAAGAATGGCGGAGTGGTTTGTACCCAGACAGGATAGTAGATCATTCCATGGATGGACGGCGACATCACGGAATTCGCAACCCAGGCTTCATCCAACCAAAGGTTTATATGGAGCCACGCCAACCGGGCAGGCAAACTTGCCACCATGATCGCGGCGCATAGTGCGAGCTCGGAGATCTGTTGCCTGTGCGACAAGGTTTCATCTTGGCACATGGAACGACCGCTTACCCGTCGCTGCGTTTCTCCAATGTCGCCATATAGTGGACCGAGTACGGGCGTGAACGTTGACTGTTTTCCAAAGAACGCTCCAGTGCACGAAATGGTCCCATGAACATGCGCGGGACAAAATCAGGCAGGAACGTGAAATGGGCTAATTTGACTAGTTGCAAGCCAGGCACATGATTCCATCTTTCTGTTTCCAGCCAGTATTCCGTTCCATCATCAATAGTTTTCAGGATTGGAAAAGCGTACCCCATGTAAAAACGGAAAAGTGGATTACGCGGGTTGGTTTCGTGAATCATAAACCGGCCTCCCGGCTTGAGTACACGAGCCACTTCACGGCACGCGGCAGCCTGGGCTTCCTTGCCTGGAAGGTGGTGCAGTACGCCGATTGTGTAAACGAAGTCGAGACTGTTATCGGCAAAGGGGAGCCGCAATGCATCACCGACTGCTACGATGGCTCCTGCTTTGCGGGCAGATTGGAGCAGGTTGATTGCGGGGTCAATACCAATTACATTGTAATTCCTTCCGCGCAAAGCGATGCATTGCCTTCCGAGACCGCACCCGAGGTCAACGCCGACGCCGGCCGTAGCTGGCGGGGAAGGTATTGAATCCGCAATCAGCTGCAGCTTACGTTGCAGCAAGTGGTCCCAGATGTGGCTGGAAAACTGATCGGAATATCCCCCGGCTATTTCGTCGAAATGTTCAGATGCTGTTGCCACACCGGCGGAGTTGGAAAGAAATTTGAGTTTCCAGACAAAGAAGATGGCGGCCGTGATTATGGAGAATCCAACGGTGGAAAGCCGCACAACGGTAACGATCGCGATTGCATCGAGGGTGGAGATCCCTCCTTGCCCGAGCGCATCGATTGCGACGCTTCCCGCAACACCTACTCCCGCCGGCATTAGACCCAAAGCCCCCAGAATGGTGGACCGTCCAAGCACCCCCATTCCTACTGCGAGCGGCACATGATATCCAAGTCCGGCTGCCGCCAACGGAAATAGAAAGGCTACGGGGAACCATGCAAGCAGCGATATTGCAAATGCGGAGGCGCGATCTGCGGCCGGTCGTGTTGCAACGGCACTTGCCCCTGGAACAGAGAAAATGACTCCGATGCTTGGGGTGACTACTGCGCCTATGGCTCCGGCGCAGGCGATCAAGACTGCAAGTAGTCTGGTGGTTGTGTCAGAAGCAGCGATCATCATCATCGTGCCCAATGCTGAAAGATCCAGAAAGCGTTCGATAAAAAACACCATCGCGATTGTTATAGCGGGTACTCCGAACTGTTGCCGGATCATGACTGCGCGCACTAATTCTCCGATGTATCCTGGAGTGGCTAATCCAACTAGTGACGCGATATAGACGGAAAAACTGCGCCGGATGGGAATACGGACTCCGGCACGACGCAACAGGAATTGAAATCTCAAGAAGCGGAAAAAGATGCAGTATGCGGTCACCAGCGGCAAAGGAAGCAGATACATCCAGCGAATCTCGGCGATGCGCGACAAAAGTTGAGCCAAGCCAGGATGGGTAAACCACCAGCCTGCGGCCAGGGCTCCAAGGGCGATCAATGCCAGGTTGAAGCGGAACAGATGTTTTGATCTATACAAATCCGTTTCCTTATAGAAGAAGGAGAGTGAATCCTTAGGATAGACCATGGCGCTATGATGTGACATGAATCTGATGCAAGGGGCACGACTCAACCTCAAGCCGATCACCGTTGTTCGGCTAGCCGCTTTGCTCGCCGTATTCTGGATACCTGTAATTGTCGGGCGAGACGCTGTCGCAGGTGTCGCCTCTCTCAGTAGCCTTGCGAGCGGCCCAAGTCCCTACCTCAACATTAACCATTTTGGATTGCTGTATCTGTGGTCGCCGTTGGTTTGCATCAGCGCGATGATCATGCTGTTGTCCCCGGGATTTCTGATCACCCTCTTATTCGATGGTGCGGGCAACATTGCCACATGGTTTTTGAATACGGTTGCCGTCAGTCTGGTGCTAGTGAGTCTCGCCGTATGGTGTGCAACCGCAACAACAAGCGGCGAGTTTATTGTAGCCATCGGCGTTTGCCATGTTGCAGCTACGGCGTTGCTCCTTATTCGACTTCGCCTCGGACGCCAAATAGCGTGGCTGCCTCCCGGTCGTGATTGTATTGCAACCCTTGTGTCGGTAGTGATTGCCTCATGGCTTATGGTTGCGCTGTTGACACCGAAATTATTTTGGGAGGATTTCAATGGGGATGGAGTGCACTCATTTGAAGCGGCGCGGCTTTTGCTTCACCAGCCTTTCCCGTTTTGGCCTGCTGGCGTCGGTGAACTCAGCGGGTACCCGGGCACAACGACCATGCTCGCTTCGTATCCCATGTCCTGGTTCTTGCGCCTTTTTGGCAGCGCGGAGGGAGCTGCGCGGTTGCCTTTCGTCCTCTACATCTCGTCCCTATTTGCTGCGGTTGTTGCATTAGCCGAGTTTGGTCGTGCAGCTCTCAACCTGACCAGTCGTTTATTGATCTGGGTTGCGCTCGCCGTATTTGTAGTCGCGGTTGGCTACAGCGACTCTTACAGTCCCTACTCGGCTGATATTGCCTTGCCCGCTGCGCAGCACACTTTTCATGTAGTTCTGTTTCTTGGCGCGATCCTGGCTTATTTCGAGAACCGCTTTTTCTGGATGATGTTCTATCTTCTGATTTCCTACGTTTCGCTGCCTACGACACCGTTACTGATAGGGTTCTGGTTGATCGCAATGGTATTGGTGTGGAGGCCTTTGCCTGTGCGGAAACTCGCGTTTGTGGTTGGAGGGTTGGTGGGATGCATGGCTTTTGGTGCAGTTTTTCCGATGGTGTTGAGGCAATTGGCGCTGCCTCTTCCAGGTATTGAGCACGGGTTGTTTGGACTCGCTAAGCACTTTGCATATCTGAATCTCACGGACTGGCACCGCTTCCTGTTTGTGATTGTGCCTGGCGGCGGACTTCCGTTTTTCGCTTTGTTTTTCTGGCGGCGGCAAGACTTGATCGCCAGATCGATCACCCTTGTAACGTTGGCATACTTTTTCTTTTTCTATTTTCAAGCAAGGACAGCGCTCCACTATTACATTCCTTCGATGCTTTTGCCGCTTGTGGTGTTTTGGAGGACGGTTCCTGACTTAGGTGGCCGTTTGCGTGTCTGGGTGCCTGCAGCAACGGCTGTGTCCGCGATATTCTGCTTTGCCCTTTCGCTGCCAGAACATTGGACTCCGTATACTACTTCCAGCCAGTTAAGCGCGTACTTTGAGTGCCGTTACGAGTGGTACGGAAAAGGATTGGCCGATCTGAATGGGGCACGGCTGATTGGGAAAATTTTTGCCGAAGATTGGAAGCCTGGAGTCCCTGAAGTAAAATTCGGTGGGGCTCCGTATGTATTTCACTACTATTCGCATGTGCCAAAGACCAGGAAAAAGGTTGAGCCGAATTATGTTATTGCGCCGTCCAGTCTGGATCCCCCTGTTGGATCTCGATTGCTTGGAACCCAGGAAGGGTGGTCCATCTTCGTAAAGAACGAAGCTCTCTGGAAAGAACATCAGAGCACTCGTCCGAACGTTCCAGCAGGTAGCAACCTATACTGGATTCCCAGGGAAATACGCTTCCTTACACTGGCAGATGATCAGGTGATGCCAGGGGTGATCAATCTCAAAGCAGTGCTTTCCGAAAACGGGTTTGATGTGGACGGAATCCGTGGTCGGCTTGGCCAGAAGCAGAAGTAAATCTGGCTATTTCCGAAAGAGGAAAACAGCTATTTCAGCCGTTAGGTTCGGCCTGGAGACAACCTCTTTCGCTCCGGAGAGGAAGACTCGTTTATCGACGGTCCAACCCATTTCCTGGACCAGTTCTTCGAAATCATCGATGGTTAGAAAATGAATATTTGGCGAGTCGTACCAGCGGTGGGGGAAGAGGTCGGTTTGCGGAGCTCTGCCACTGAGCAGGTGGGAGAGACGCACTCTCCAGTGGCCAAAGTTTGGAAATGCTACCACAGCCCGACGGCCCACTCGTAGCATTTCTTTTAGGACCAGCATGGGGTGCATCGTTTCCTGAAGGGTCTGGCTTAGGATCACGTAGTCGAAGGCTTGATCGGGGTAGCCGGGGAGGCTGCTGTCGATATCGCCCTGATAGACGGAGAGTCCTCTGGCAATGGCGTTTTTTACGCGTATGGCGTCCATTTCGACGCCTCTTGCCTGGACCTGTTTATTGTCGACTAACCATTTAAGAAGATCGGCTTCTCCACAACCGAGGTCGAGTACTTTGGAGCCGGGTTCGACGATGCTGCCGATAATGGCGTAATCGCGGCGACCCAGGACGTCACGGACTTTGCCGTGCTTAGCGCTTTCGGTCATCTTCGCGATACCTCTTTTAACGTTTGATCGAGGAAGCCACCGACCATCTCGGCTTGTTCGGCTACTTCGACGAGGAACGCGTCATGACCGTAGGTA
>Ga0315912_10001925_pt1 | contig 23506 bp, 21 predicted proteins | sample VfabasoilMG_FD_204469 | JGI IMG/M metagenome (GOLD analysis project Ga0315912, IMG submission 204469) | Garden soil microbial communities collected in Santa Monica, California, United States - V. faba soil | ecosystem: Environmental > Terrestrial > Soil > Garden | place: USA: California... | reverse complement strand
AGCTTGCTGCGGGCCGGCCGATACCCAGGGCCGCGGCTTCGGCGATCGCGGCCCGAAGCGCCGGATCCGCGACTTGCTCGAGCCGGCGACGAAGGTCCTCGGGCAGCGTTGCGCGCGGTGCGGCCGGCTCGGCGCGGGGTAGGGTGCCCTGGCCGGCCGAGGGCCGCACCCGGAAGCGGATCGAATCGACCGCGAGCCCGAGCTCCTTCAGGCGTGCGATCAGCGTCGGCGTGAAAAAGGTGAGCTCCTGCGCCCAGACCGCCGAAGCGACGTGCAGGGTGAGCACGCCGGCGCGCAAGCGGCCCGGCTCGCTCCGGGCTGCGATCTTCGGGCCCACCGCACGGCGAAAGGTTTCGCGATCGATGGCGACGCCGCCCGCGCGGGCGCTCACGTCGCGCGCGCCTTCGAGCAGCACGCCGAGCGGCGACGGCGAGCGCGGCCGAGCGAGCGCCACGGGTGCCCTTTCGGCGCTACGGGTTGACGACGAACTGCTTTTCGCCGCGCTCGAAGAAGCCAATGATCTGGCGCGCGGCCGCCAGGCCCGCGTTGACGTTCGCTTCTTCGGTTTGAGCGCCCATCTTGTTCGGCGTCACGTAGAAACGAGCGGCGTACTTCTCTTTCAGCGTCGCGAGCGTCGGGTCGCTCGGCGCGATGTCGGTGAGGTAGCGGATGTCCGCGCGCTCGGCGAAAACTTCGAGGAGCTCCGCCTCGTTGATGACCTCTTTGCGGGCGGTGTTGACCAGCGTCCCGCCCTTCGGCAAGAGCGACAGGAGCTTCTTGCCGATCGAGCCCTTGGTTTCCTTGGTGGCCGGAACGTGGAGGGACACGTACTCCGCCCGGCGGTAGAGCTCCTCGACCGAGCCGACGGGCTCCACGCCCACGGCCTGAAACGCCTTGGCATCGACGAACGGGTCGAAGGCGAAGACGGGCATGCCGAAGCCCTTGGCAATCGCGGCGACCGCGCGACCCACCGCGCCGAAGGCGTGCAGGCCGAGCGTCTTCCCGCGGATCTCGGTGCCCGTCTTGCCGTCGAACTTGCCGCGGGCGGCGTAGACCATCATCCCGAACACGAGCTCGGCGACGGCATTCGCATTTTGCCCCGGCGTGTTCATGACCGCGATGCCCTTTTCCTTGGCGGCCACGCAGTCGATGTTGTCGTAGCCGGCGCCCGCCCGCACGACGAGTTTCAGCTTCTTCGCGGCACCGAGCACCTCGGGATCGATGATATCGCTGCGAACGATGGCCGCGTCGGCGTCGGCCACGGCTTCGAGCAGGGGACCTTTCCCCTTGTAGCTTTCGAGCACGCGCGCGGTGTAGCCGGCTCCTTCGATGATGGAGACGACCTCGTTGCGGGCTGCTGAGGAGAAAGGCTTTTCGGTGGCGAGAAGGACAGTCTTTGACACGTGAAACCTCGTCGAATTGCCGGGCGGTCGGCCGCGCGGGGCCTCATGCCTAGCACACCGTACGACGAGTTCCTCGAACGATCGCGGACCAGCCCGGAGAGCCCGGCCGGGCTTGTTCGTCGTGGTTGACAACTAGCGTCGCTGACTCGACATTCCCGGTGCCACGGATGCTCGGGTCGACCGACCCGCCCGTTGCGAGCCCCCCCAACAAGGAGTTTTTGCCCCATGGACTTCGAGGTTCCCCCGCTTCCGTACCCGAAGGACGCGCTCGAGCCGGTGATGAGCCGCGAGACGTTCGATTACCACTACGAGAAGCACCACAAGACGTACATGACGAACCTGAAGGGTCTGCTCGAGGGCAAGCCCGAGGCTCAGAAGAGTCTGGTCGAGGTGGTTCGGACGAGCTCCGCCGGCGTCTTCAACAACGCGGCCCAGGTCTACAACCACACGTTCTTTTGGGAGAGCATGAAGCCGAACGGTGGTGGCGCGCCGCCGTCCGGTGACGTCGGTGACCTCATTGCCGGCATGGGCGGCTGGGACAAGGTGCGTGCCGATCTGATCACCGCCGGGCTCGGCCGCTTCGGCTCGGGCTGGGCGTGGATCGTGCGCGACGGAAACAAGGGCGCGATCATCAGCACGCCGAACGCGGAAACGCCGCTCACCACCGCGCAGGTGCCGCTCCTCACCGTCGATGTCTGGGAGCACGCCTACTACATCGACCACCGCAACAATCGGAAGGCCTTCCTCGAGGCGTTCTGCGACAAACTCCTCAACTGGGATTTCGTCGCCAAAAACCTGGCAGCCAAGTAGGGCGCCGTGCGCGGGTGCGGGGCGTCGCAGGGCGCCCCACCCGCCACGTGCTCTAGGTGACTTCGCCGTTGATCGGTAGGATTGGCGCCCAGGTGAGGCGGGCGAGCACCTTGTCGTCGATGATCATGCCGCGCTGGCTGAAGTAGAGAACGTTGTCGGTGCCGTCTTCTCGCCACTGGCCGACGAAGGCGATGCCGCGGCCCTTCTCGTCGTACCCGAGCTCGACGATCGCGTTCTTGAGCCAGCGTCCACCACCTTCGAACTCGAGCGTCTCGGGCAGGGTGTAGAAGCCCTCGGCCGGGAGTTGTTTCAGCGTCCGCGCCCACGTCGGCGAGCGGAGCGGTGTGGTGGGCTCGCCCCAAAACCAGCGGTTTCGGCGATTGCTGCCCGGGCGCACGACGAACTTGCCGCCCCCATTGTTGGACTCGCCAACGAAGACGAGCACGTTGGCCGGGAACGTGTCTTCGTGGCCCGGCATGGGCTGAGTGGTGCGGTAGAGGCCGTTGTCGGGAAGGTCCAGCATGGGTTGTTTCACTTCTTGCGAGGGTCGAGAGCGCTTCGACTCTAGTCGAAAGAGGCGAGGCGACAAGCGAGGGGACTTTCGCTAGCGTCCATGGCCCAAGGAGCGAAGCGATGGCGAAGGCGAAAGCGAAGTCAAAGGCGAAGCCGAAGGCGAAGGCGAAGGGGAGCGCGAGAGCGAAAGCCAAGCCGAAGGCGAAAGCAAAGCCGAAGGTGAAAGCCAAGACGAAGGCCAAACCGGCAGCGAAGAAAGTCGCCGCGAAAGCCAAGAAGGCAGCAGTACGGGTCGTCGCAAAAGCCAAGAAGGCGGCGGCAGAGGTCGTCGCGAAAGCCAAGAAGGCGGCGGCAGAGGTCGTCGCGAAAGCCAAGAAGGCGGCAGCGCCCGCCAAGCGTCCGTCACCTGCAGCCAAGGCATCGAGCCCGAGCGCGAAGCCAGAGAGCGGACCGCGGCTCGCGCCCGGCAGCCCCGCGCCACGCTTCGAGCTCAAGGATCAGGCGGGCAATGCTCTGAGCTCCGACGCGCTCCGAGGAGCGCCGTACGTCCTTTACTTCTATCCCAAGGACGACACCTCCGGCTGCACGCGCGAGGCGTGCGGCTTCCGTGACGCGGGAGCCTCGTTCGGCAAGCTCGGCGCGAGGATCATCGGTGTCAGCCCCGACTCCGAGGCGAGCCACGCACGATTCGCCGAGAAATACGGCCTTCCGTTCACGTTGCTCGCGGACCCGGACAAGGTGCTCGCCAAGGCGTACGGCGCCTGGGCGCTGAAGAAGAACTACGGCCGCGAGTACATGGGCATCCTTCGCAGCACCTTCGTCGTCGACGCGAAGGGCGTCGTCCAAAGCGCCTTCTACGGCGTGAAGGTCGACGGTCACGTCGACAAGGTGCTTACCGCCGTCGGCACCGCGTGATGGCGACCTAAACGGCGCGAGCCGGCCAGCTGACGGCCGGGAGCGGGAAGTTGGGCTTCGCGAACAGGTAGCCCTGCCCGTAGTGCACGCCGGTGTCGCAGAGAGCGCTGAACTCGTCGCTCGTCTCGATCCCCTCCGCGACCACCACCGCGTTCAGGTCGGCGCACAAGCGCACGACGCTGGTCACCAACCGCTGCTGCCGCGTGCTCTGGTGCACGTTGACGATCAACTCGCGGTCGAGCTTCACCACCCGCGGCTCCAGATCGATGATGCGCTTCAGGTTCGAGTACCCGGCACCGAGGTCGTCGACCACGAGGTGGACGCCGCCTCGCACGCGCACTTCCTTCAGCACGTGACGGCAGAGTTCGAAGTGCGTGAGCGGGACCGACTCGGTGACCTCGAGGAAAATCTCGTCGTCGTGGGCGTAGATCGGATCATCGGGCCGGATCAGCCACGGCTCCTGGAGCTCCTGCGGGTGGACGTTCAGGAACAGGGGCTTGCCGGCCCCGAGCGGCACCGCGATCTCGCGCACCATGCGGCCGAGGCGCCCGACGCAGCCGGCGCTGACGGCGCGTTCGAAGAGCACCGGTGGACTTTTCAGCTTTGCCCGGGCGCAGCGCGCGAGGGCTTCATACGCAAACAGCTCCCCGTCGTTCATGCTGACGATGGGCTGGAAAACGACGCTGAGCTCGTCCGGGCTGACGAGATCCTGAAGCGCCAGGAAGGAATCCCGGCCGGAGCCGACGCCGGCGTGAACCACCGACGGGACGCGGGTGCCTTCGAGCGGCGGGGGGTAGGAGCTAGGGCTCAGGGGTCACTCCGAAAAAGCTGGACAGTTTCCGCAATTTTCCACTGTTACGTCTATCATGAGCAGGCCCACCCTTCAAGGCGACGCCCCGGTTATTCCCAAGCATTTCTCCCAAGCGTCTTCCAAGGGTTCGGCAAGGGTCCCTTCGTGGCTCCTACTGTTCCCTGTCGCGCGATGCCTCACCTCTTCCTCATCTGTCTCGTTCGTTCTCGTTTGGTCTCGCCCGATCACGCCTACGCACCAAAAATGGTGATGGTTAATGATGGCAACCGAAAAGTCCGCTAATCGAAATCATCTCCCAAGACGCATTTCAGGGTTGTTTCGGCCCCTCGGCGGACGTCACGCCCGCGTCATAAACGCCCTGTCGTTCGGGCTTTTGGGGCTCGCCCTTGCCTGCGAGCCGACCGGAAAGGAAAGCAGCGCCCACGCCGCTCGCACCATTCCCGACCTCGCGAAGGTGGCGGCTGAAGACGTGCGAGAGCTCAAAATGGGATTGCCGCTCGGCGCTCAGGAGCTCGACAAGCTCCTTCCGGCAGGCGCGATCGCCGAGGTCGACGCCCGGGACGCGAAGGAGGCGCTCAACAAGGCGCGGAGCCGCGTTCAGGACCTTCGCGTGGCCAAGTCGACCTTCTTTGCGCTCGTCGCGCCGTCGGGCGTCGTCGTCCGCAGCGACGGCGAGCAGGATCGGCTGGTCGGCAAGGACATTCTCGCAGCATTTCCCGAGCTTCGCGGGGCCCTTTCGGGCGGAGTCGTCGAAACGCGCGGCAGCATGGCCGAAGCGGCCGAGGTGCGCGGCAGGCCGGACGGGCAGCGGGTGGCCGGCGCCCCCATCGGCACGCCGGGCCAAGCTCGCGGGCTCTACGTGACTGGGTGGTCATGGTCGGCGTACGCGTACCGGCTCGAGAACTCGGCGCGAAGCAGCGCCAGGTCCGCCGCCGAGAAGGGAGCCAAGACGCCGCTCCTCTACGTCTACGTCGTCGTCGGGCGGGACGTGTTCGGCGCACCCGTGTCACCGGACGTCACCGCCAACGCGATTCGTGACCTCGACGTTGTCGGCAAGGCGAAGGCGGGTCAGCCGTTCACGACGTCGCTCGAGCTCACCGGCCGTTCGTTCGGCCTGGCCGCAGTGGTCGTGCCGGAGCTTGGGCCGAACGTGGCGCTCGCCCTGCTACGTAGCGAGACCTGAGCGCGCGCCGGCGCTTCCCGCGGCTCAGTCGGAGCTCGGCCCGAGACGGCCGAAGCGATGTAGGGCGACGAAGGAGACCACGACGCCGGCCACGGTGACGAAGCGTGCGAGTTCGTCGTCGTTCAGGGCAAGCACGATACCGAACAGGGTGAGGGCCGTTCCCACGACGATCAAGAGCCGCGCGCGACGCTCGTCCCGCTCGAGGGGCAGCGGTGCCGGTGCGGGCGCCGGTGCTTCACTCATGGCCACTTCTCGGCGTGGGCGCGGACCAAGAAATCACGCACGTCGCGACGGAGCTTGAGCTCGGCGGTCACCGTGGTCTCCTGGTGCTCCTCGCCTGCGTGGTCGTCGTAAAGGTAGTCGGCGTCTTGCAGAACGAGCACACGCGCGTCCCCGTCCTCGCCGATGCCGCTGACGAGCTGAAGCGCGTCGCCCATCCCGGGATCCCGAGCGGCGAGCGAGGAACCGAGCGCGTGACGCTCGTTCACCGTCACGTACGCGACACCGTACTTTCTACCTTGAGCCGCCACGTCGACTTCGAGCTGCTTTCCCGGCGCGAGTGCGACCGGCTTGCCGCGCACCGGAAGATCGCGCTCGTCTTGAAACGCCTGCAGGATGATCTCGATCGCGCGACGCTCGTCGAGCGGGCGGGTCGGGTTCGCCGCGCGCGGCGGCGGCGCGCCACACCCCGCCGCGAACGTGACGAGCGCGAGCCAGCGGAGCGCGGCGCGGGGAGTTCCGCGAGCGTCTGGACCACCCAGGAGCCCGTGTTCCGCTGTCATTGGACGCAAAAGGTAGCCAAGTGGACGAGCTTTAGCTAGCTCTCGGCGACCATGCGACGCACCCGCTCGCTGGCCGTCCCTGCCTGGGCGCTTCTCGCCGTCGTTCTGGGCTGCGGAAGGCAGGGGCTTCCGGACCCGAAGCAGGCCGCCCGCGCCTACGCGGAGGCGGCGGCGCGGGGGGACTCCGACCGCATCTATTCCCTCCTCACCCGCGAGGCCCGGAGGAACATCGGGCGCGACGGAGCCCGCCGCTTGGTCGCCGACTCTCGTCGCGAACTCGCGCTCCAGGGCAAGGCACTCGCAGCGCCGGGAGCGCGGGTGGAGGGCCATGCGACGTTGCCGCTCGCCGACGGGACGGAAGTCGAGCTCAGCCTGGAGGCGGACGGATTTCGCGTCGATGCGGCAGCGACGCTACCGAGCGCTGCGCGGACTCCAGCCCAGGCTCTCGACGGACTCCGGCGAGCGCTCTCGCGCAGAAGTTACGTGGCGTTGCTCCGCGTGCTCAGCCAGGAGTCGAGGAGTGCGATGGAAGGTGACCTGCGAGCACTGGTGCGCGGGCTCGAGGACCCCCGGGCCCTCGACGTGCGGGTGAACGGCGACCGTGCGGATGTCGAGCTGCCCGGCGGACACTTCGTCTCGTTGAAGCGCGAAGGTGGCGTGTGGCGCGTCGAGGATCTCAAATGACCCGTGGGCTCTCGCGGCGCGCGGCGCTCGGAACGCTGCTGGCGGCAGTTGCCCCGGTTCGGAGCGCCGCCGCGTTCGGAGAAGCCGGGGCGTTTCGCGCCCGTTTGATCACGGCCGGCAAGACCGGTGCGCTCGGCGAGCGCGCGAGCGGCGCTGCGCGCTGGGGCGCCGAGCTCGCGCGGAGGACGAGCGCTCCTTCGGGGCTACTCGGCCCGCCGATTCCGGCGGATCGCGGTGCCCTCCTCGCCGAGCCTTTTGCGGTCTGGTGCGGGAGCGAGGACGTGGGCACGCTCTCGGTCGCCGAGACGCGCGGACTCTTGCGTTTCTTGCGGCTGGGAGGAACGCTGGTGGTCGACGATGCCGATCCCGCGGGGGGCGCGTTCGGACGCTCCGTGCGCCGGGAGCTCGCGCGCGTGGTGCCCGAGTCGCCGCCGGTGCGGCTGCCGCCGTCGCACGTGGTGTATAAGACGTTCTACTTGGTGGAGCGGCCGATGGGGCGCCTGCTCGGACCTCCCCACGTGGATGCCGTCGTGCGCGGTAGGAACGCCCAGGTTCTGTTCCTTTCGCACGACCTGCTCGGTGCGCTTTCGCATTCGGGTGGTGGTTTCACGCTGCCCGTGGAGCCGGGTGGCTCCGAGCAGCGGGAGCGGGCAATACGGTTCGCGGTGAACATCGCGATGTACGTGCTTTGCTCCGACTACAAGGACGACGTCGTGCACGCTCCGTTCCTCTTGCAGCGGCGGGGCGGCGCCCCGTAGCGGGGGTCGACGGGTAGGACCGTGGAGACGTGGTCGATCGCGGAGGGAGTGTCGCCGCTCTGGGCCGGTGTCGCGGCCGCCGTGGTTCTCGCGTGGCTCGGTTTTCTCTTGATCGAGGTCGTGCGCTCGCGCCAGCCGCGGCTCGTCTTGATCGGGACCGGTGTGATCGCCGCGCTCGTCGTGCTGGGTGCGGTATTGCGCCCGGCGCGAGTCACGTCGCGCGGGAGCCGGGTGGGGCCTCGCGTCGTCGTACTCGTCGATCAGGGGCGCCGCTTGCGGTTGCCGAGCGAGAAGAAGGATCGGCGCGCGATCGCCCTCGGGGCCGCGCGGGAGGCCAAGCGGCGTTTCACCGAGGCACGGGTCGAGCTCCACGGCTTCGGTGACGACCGCCTCGAGCCACTCTCGCTCGACGATCCGCTGCACGGCGAGCGACAGCTCGGCGAGGAGAGCGACCTCTCGGCAGCGCTCGGCGCGCTCGCCACGGCGCCCGGTGAGCGGCCCGCGAGCGTCGTCGTGATCAGCGACGGGCGGCTCTCCCGCCCGACCGAGGGTGCCGACGAGGCCGCGATGTCGCGCGCGATCGGCGGGCTCCACGTGCCGATCCACACCGTGCGGGTGACGGAAGATCCGCTGAAGGACGCGAGCGTGCGCCGGGTGGCTTCGGCCGGGGCGGCGGTGGCACACCAGCCGCTCGTCTTGCACGTGAGCGTCGGCTGTGCCGGCGGTCTCGGTTGCGAGGCCGTTCCCGTCCGCGTCCGCGAGCACGCCCGCGGCGGCCCACCGACCGAGCTCGCGCGCGGTGTCGCCAAGGCCTCGAGCGGCGAAGCGACGCTCGACCTGGAGGTGACGATCGAGCGCGCCGGCCGGCGCGTGCTCGAGGTGATGATCGAGGCCCCGCGCGGCGATCGCGTTGCGGAGAACGATCGGCGCTTCCTGACGCTCGACGTGGCGCGGGAGCGCGTGCGGCTCCTCCACGTCGCCGGACGCCCCACCTACGACGTGCGCCAGCTGCGCCACTGGCTGAAGAGCGACGAAGCCATCGATCTGGTCGCGTTCTTCATCCTGCGAACGAACGGCGACGATCCGAACGTGGACGACGACGCCACGGAGCTCTCGCTGATCCCGTTCCCGGTCGATGCCCTGTTCACCCAGCACCTCCCGAGCTTCGACGCCGTCATGCTGCAGGACATCGACGCCATCGACTACAAGCTCGAACCGTACTTGCCGGCGCTCGCCGGGTACGTGCGCGCGGGCGGCGGCCTGATCATGGTGGGCGGGCCCTCCAGCTTTTCGGGCGGGGGTTACGCCGGATCGGCGCTGTCGGCGGCACTCCCGGTCGAGCTCGTGGGGCACGGCGAGCCTTACGATCTGCGCTCGTTCGAACCGCGGGTGACGCCCGCCGGCAGGGCCGCCGCCATTCTGCGCGGTGCGAGCGATCTGCTCGGCGACCTCTTGCCGAGGATGCAGGGCTCGAACACGCTCGGGCGGCCGCGGCCAGGCTCGATCGTCCTCTGGGAGCACCCCGATCGGCGCGTCGACGATGCTCAGCCGATGCCGGTGCTCGCGCTCGCGGAGCCGGGCGATGGGCGATCCATCGCGCTGGGATTGGACGGAACCTACGCGTTCGGGTTCGGCGAGATCGCGGAGCGTGGTGGAGGTCGCGCCTACGGTGCGTTGTGGGAAGGACTGCTCGGTTGGTTGATGCGTGACCCTCGCTACGAGCTCGGGCGCGTGTCGTTGCTCGCGCCCTGCATCGCGGGCGAAGAAACGGCGCTCGAGGTCGTCCCGCCGCCGGACGAAAGCGGAGGGCTCACCCTGACGCTCGAAGCCCTCGGCGCAACCAGCGAGACGATGCTCGAGCGCCGAATTCCGGCGACCAAGCAGCCGCTCAGCGTCGGCATCGGGCGCTTGAAGCCCGGGGGCTACGGCGCGCGTTTGCGGGTCGGGGCGGCGCCGCCGCTGCGGTTCGATTTCGCCTGCGAGGCGGGCGGCGAGGCCTTCGCGGACAGCCGTCCCGATCCAGCGCGGCTCACGCGCATCGCTCGCGCCAGCGGCGGCGATGCGGTAACGCCTGACGGCATCGCCGGCTTGCCGCTGCCGAAGGCGACGGAAGTGGCGGTCGAGCGCCACTCGGCGCCGCTTGCGCCGCCTTGGTTGTGGACACTCGGGGCCGCGGTCGCGCTCGGCGTGCATTGGATCTCACGCCGGCAGCAGGGTCTTTCCTGACACTCGCCGCAGGTCGCGGCGGAAGGACGGCGAGATCTGATAGCCTTCCAGGGATGCTGCGTTCGGGCGCGCCCTTCCTCGTCGCGCTCCTGACCTTGTGGTCGGCGCACGCGAGCGCCTCGATCTGGCCCAGCGCAGCCGCTCGGGTCGAGCGCGACCTCGCGCACGAGGAACCGGAGCAGCGCCGCCGCGCCGCCGAGGCGATCGCCGAGCTGCCGCGTCCGGCCGCGCGCCGCTTGCTCGACGTGGCGCTGGCCGACCCGAGCGCGGACGTTAGGCTTGCGGCGGTCGAGGTCGCGGTGCGGATCCGAGCGGAACACCTCGGCTCGAGGCTTTCGGGCTTTCTGTCCGACCCTGACAGCCGCATCCGCCTTTCCGCGGCCGAGGCGCTCGCGGCGCATCCGGATGCGCAGACGCTGGTCGCCCTCGGCCGGGCGTCGTCGGATGTCGACGCCGGTGTCCGCGCGGCCGTGGCGCGGGCGCTCGGCGCGTCGCTCCGAGCGGAAGCGGTCGTCCCCCTGCTCGGCCGACTCGATGATCCTGTCCCGGAGGTACGACGGCAGGTCGTGTCGGCGCTCGGGCGGTTGCGCGATGCGCGCGCAGTGATCCCGCTCCTGGCGAAGGTCGAGGACCCGTCGGGACTGGTGCGGCGTGCCGCGGCGCGGGCGCTCGGCGCTCTCGGCGATCCGCGGGCGGTCGGCGCCCTGGTGCTCGTCCTTCGCGATTCGGACGAGTCGGTGCGGATCGCCGCGGTCGAGGCCGTCGGTCGCTTGGGCGACGCGTCGGCCGCGTCGAGCGTCATTGCGGTCCTGGCCGATCCGAGCGAGCCGGTGCGCGCTGCGGCGGTGCGCGCGTTGGGCCGCCTCGGAACGCCGGAAGCGACGGCGGCCATCGTCGCCGAGCTCGGCCGCCCGACCACCGATCCGGGTGTCCTGATTGCCGCGCTCCGGCTCGGTCGCGAGCGCGCGCTGCCGGCGTTGCGCGCCTGCCTCGACGCCCACGGGGGGTTTCGCGCCGCGGACGGCTGTGCGCTGTCGCTCGGCACGCTCGGTGACTCGAGCGACGTGCCCAGGCTCCGCGTCGCGCTGGAGCGGGGCGAAGTTTCGCCGCGCGCAGCGCTCGCGGCGCTCGGTGCGCTCGGGGCCCCCGAGGCGATCCCGATCGTTCTCGAGCGCGTCGCGGATCCCGACGCCGCCGTCCGGCGGACGGCGCTGACGGCGCTGATCCCCCTGCTCGATCCGGCGCGTCCCGACGGCCGCGCGGTCGATCCGCTGGTGCGCGCGCTCCGTGCCCGTGGTCGCTCGCTCGGCGAGCGCACGGTGCTCCTGGGTCTGCTCGGACGCACCGGAGCGCCGCGTGCCGGCGCAGCGTTGTCGGACGTTGCGAAGAGCGCGACGTCACCCGAGATGGTGCGTGCAGCCCTCGATGCGCTCGGGGAGATCGGCCCGGCGGGCTTCGACGCCGTGCTACTCGACGGTCTAGATCACGAAGACGGCGCCGTGCGCGCGGCGGCGGCGCTCGCGCTCCGGCGCGCGGGCGGTGCTCGGGTCGCGGGGGCGCTGCTCGATCGGCTCGAGCGCGCCGCGGGGCAGGATCACGGGGCGCTGACGTTGGCCCTGCCGGGCGTCATGGCGCGCTCGTCCAGCAAAGCATTGGTCTCACGGGTGTCGCGCCTGCTCGCAACCAGCCGCGGCGGCGAACGCGATGGCCTGATCGAGGCGCTCGGTGAGGGGGGCCCAGCTGGACTCGACGCCCTGGTCGGCATCGCACGGAGCCCCGATGCCGCGGACCGGGCCAAGGCGGCCGAGGTGCTCGCGGCCCGTCCGGACGGCGTGAAGGCTCTCCGGACCCTCGCGGCTGATCGTGATCCCGCCACGCGAGCCGCTGCCGTTTGGTCGCTCGGTTCCGCGGGCGGAGCCGCGGACGCCCCGACACTGGCCGCGCGGCTCGACGATCGGGATCTCGCGGTTGCTGCCAACGCGGCCGGAGCACTCGGGCGCCTCTCGCGGCGAACCGGGGTGGCCGTCGCGCCGTGGCTGTGTCCGGCGCTGACACATCCGTGGAAGGGCGTGCGTGCCAACGCGCTCGCCGCGCTCGCTCTCGCGCGGGCAAGCTGTGATCTCGCCGTCGTCGTGGAGCTGCTTGCGCGCGACGAATCGGCGGCCGTGCGCGCCGCTGCGGCGCGGTTCCTGGCAGGGCAGGGCGACAAGGCGGCGCGCGATGCCCTCGTCCGCTGCGCCGACGAGGACGAGAGCGCGCGCGTCGCGACCGCATGCGCGGAGCCGCCGACCACGCCGTCGGGCAGAGACGAGGGGGTGCTGGTGGTCGTGGTACCCACCGGCGAATCGGAGCCAGTTCCGCGAGCGCCCTTCGCCCTGCGTTTCGCGGACGGTACGCATCGCCTCGGTGTGGCCGATCGCCGAGGCGCACTCTTCGAGCGGCGGGCACCAGCAGGGGCCCTCGAACTCTTGCCGCTGACGAGCGCGAACGAGTAGCGATGGTTGCGCCCATCGTCATCGATCTCGGAGTCGCCGACGCCCCGCGCGAATCCGTGCAGGTCCTGATCGAGGCCTGTTCTCAGGCGGCGGCGGACACCGAATGCCACCTGGTGCGGGAAGCCCCCGACGGTCCCTACGCCGCCGTCGCGATCGTCACCTGGGAAGCGGATGATCGGGTTCGGGTGGAGGTGGGCTTGCGCCGCGCCGAGGGGGCCATCTGGCGCTCGCGCGAGCTCACCTTCCAGGCTGGTGACGTGAGCGTGGAGCGCTACAAGAGCGTGGGCTTCGTCGTCGGCACGTTGGCGAGTCAGCAAGGGTCCGATCTGCCGCCACCGACCGAGCCTGCGCACCCTCCACCGGAGGCGAAGACGCCGCCGCCGCCCCCGGTCGTGGCGCCGACCCCGACCGAACGTGATCCGATCGCTCCACCCCAGGAGCACCCGCGCGGGTGGATAGCCGTCTCCGCGACGGGCGGTCGGGCGGTCGACGAGGGTGGGCCTCGCTACGGGACGAACCTTCGAGTGGGCGTCCGGATCGTGGCGCCCTTGTTCGCCGTGGTTTCAGCCGGCGCGTGGATACGCCCGCGAGACGAGCACGGCCTCTATCTCAGCTGGATGGACGCCGGCCTCGGCCTCGGTGTCGCGCTCGGTGAGCCCTCGAGCTCACGCTTGGAGTTTCGCGCCGAAGCCGTGCTCGAGCACCTCACCGGGGAGGCGCGCACCGAAGCCGGCGTCGACACCAACGCCAACACTCGCGGTGGCGCACGCCTCGGCGCGGACGGTGTGGTTCAGGTCAGCGACTTCGTTGCGCTCGTGGGAAGCGTGGAGGGGCTCGGCCGATTCGGCACCACGGAGTTCCTGGTCGAGGGGGCTCCGGTCGGATCGACCACTCGCTTCGAGATCGGCTTTGCGCTCGGCGCGCGCCTCCATCTCTAGGACTTCGCTCTAGGGCGTGCCTAGCGGCTCGCAGCGTCCGGTCGAGATGTCGCAGTAGCGATACTGCCCGCACTGGAACATCCCCGTGCAAGGCACGCAGCGGCTCGCGGTATCGCAGACCGGCGCGTCGAGCGGGCAATCGAACGCCGAGCGGCACTGCACGCACTGCCCGTACAGGCAAACGTCGTTGCCGCAATGCGAATCGCCGGTGCATTCGACGCACACGCCGAGCTCTCCCTCGCAGAACGGCAGGTGCAGGGGGCACTGCTCCCAGGTGAAACACACGGGGGCGCAGGCGTTGGTGAGAAAGTTGCAGTTCTCGCCCGCGCCGCAGTCCGCGCCCGAGACACACGCAACGCAGTGGTTCGCGTTGACGTTCGAGTTCCGGATCGGCACGCAGTACGGGGTGCTCGCCGTGCAGTCGAAGTTCGTCATGCAGTCGGTGGAACCCGCTCCGCCCGCGTTCTCGCCGGATTCACCGCCGTCACCGCTGGTGAGCCCGGTGCCGCCGTTGCCGAATGCTCCCGTGCCGCCGCGCCCACCCGTCCCGCCGGAGGTTGCCCCGCCGCGCCCCGCCGTGGCGCCGGTTCCGCCCTTCGAGCCGCCCGTCCCGCCCGTGGTCGCCCCGCCGCGGCCCGCCGCGCCGGCTATGCCGGCGCCCGATCCCGCCATCCCGCCGCCGCCCGCGGGGCGTAGAAGGTCAAAAGTTTCGCCGGCGCACCCCGCGGCGAGCGCCATGGCAACGAGCAGGGCTCGGCTTGGCCTGAGCATTCGGGGCGAGTCTAGCTGCCTGGTGACTGTCGCGCCGTCGGGTTGGGAGCAGGCGGGGGCGAGGTTTTTTTCACGTGAATGGTATTTTTCAGCCCCCCCCGCGGCTTTCATCGCCATTCTGACCGCCCGGACGGGCGGCACGCGGGGGGCTGGGTGCCTGGAGCTGGGGATATTGAGGTACAATCTTCCTCAGTGAGCCAGCCTATCCGCGCCGTAACGACCCGCTTGCGGTTGATCGACGGGGGGGCTGATCCGAACGCCGCCGGGCCGAGCGACGAAGAGCTCGTCGAGGCCGTCCAGCGCGGCGACACCACCATCGCGAGCCAGCTCTACGACCGCCTGCTCGGCGCCGTGGACCACGCCCTCTACCGCGTTTTCGGCCGCCGTGAGCACGACCACGACGATCTCGTGCAGGCCGCCTTCGAGCAAATCGTGCTCACCCTTTCGCGCCGGTCGTACGCGCGAGCCTGCAGCCTGCAGACGTGGGCTTCGACCATCGCCACCCACGTCGCGTTCAACGCGCTTCGGGCCCGCCGCCGTGAGCGGCGCGTCTTCGACCGCGATCCGTCGAACACGGGCGACAGCGAGCCGGTGTCGGCGGCGGATCTCGAACGAGCGGCCGGGGCACGCGCCGACCTCGAGCGCGTTCGCTCGTCGCTGGTGCAGATGAAGCCGGAGCGTGCGGAGACGGTTTTCCTGCACGACGTGCTCGGCCACGACCTCGCCGAGATCGCACTGATGACGCGCGTGTCGGTGTCGGCGGCACAGTCCCGCCTGGTGCGCGGCCGCCGCGAGCTTCGCCATCGGCTGACGCGGGAGCTTTCGTCATGACCGGCCGGGACAGCGATCCGGACCTCGTGCGCACGCTGCGTGAGCTCGGGCGCGTCGCGGTGCCGGTGCCCGAGGCGGCACGCGCCGAGTACCAGCGCGAGCGCGTGACCCGTGCGATCCGCCGTGCGCTTGCCGGTGTCGGAACCGGGCGGAGTCCGGCGCGGCGCGCAGTCGTATGGCTCAGCGCGGCCGGGCTGGCGCTCGCCGTCGGCGGGGCAGGCGCGCTCGCCGCCCACCGTGTGTTCGGGTCGACCGCGGCCGTCCCCGCTCAGGCTTCGTCCAGCGTCGTCGCCGCTCGCAGCGTGCACGGCACGGTCACGATCGAGAGCGCAGGCATTCCGCGCCACGCGCTGGTCGGCGACGTGTTCCGTGGCGGCGAGGTGGTGACCACGGGTCTCGAGTCGCGCCTCTCGATCGGCATCGAATCAGGCTCCGCGGCACTGGGAGCGTCGGGCGAACTCGAGTTCGTTGCACCGACCCCCCGCGAGCGCCGCGTGCGCCTCGGTGCCGGCACGGTCGACGTCGATCTCCCCATCAAGCTCGCCGAGGGCCGAAAGCTCGTCGTCGAGACACCCGACGTGGACGTGATCGTGGTCGGCACGGCGTTCAGCGTGGGCGTGGAACGCTCGAGCGGAGCGGTGGCGACGGCCGTGACCGTCCGGCGTGGCACCGTGTGGATCATGCAGGGCGGCAAGCAACGCGCCGTCCTTTCAGCGGGTCAGAGCTGGCGCACGCCTTCGGCGGTCGCAGTGAACGAGACCGTGGAACCGCGAGAAGAGCCGGCTCAGCGCTCCACGCGCGGCACCGCCGACACGGCGCGGCCCGCCGAAGGCACGCTCGCGGAAGAAAACCGACTGTTCCAGGCGGGCTTGTCGGCGCGGAATGCGGGCGATCCGCTCGCCGCCGCCGACGCGTTCGGGCTGCTCCTCGGCCGGTATCCGCGCTCGGTCCTCTCCGAGCAGGCGCTCGCCGAACGCTTCCGCGCACTAGAACGCGCGGGCCGCCCCTCAGCCGCCGTCGCCGCAGCGCGCCGCTACCTCGCCGCTTACCCGCGCGGCTTCGCACGAGTGGACGCCGAGCGCATCGCGCAGGGCCCACTCGGCGAACGCTAGGCCGCTCCCGCTCCCGAACGAACCGCTCCCGCATCCGCTCCCGAGCGGGCCCGCCACCGCACCCGACCTCCGGCTGAGGTCGCTTCGCTGAACTCGCTCAGCCGCCCTTGGCGGCGCAGCGCATCGCGCACTGCAGGTCGCCGGATGCGCAACCGCACTTGCTCTTGGGCTTCGCTGCCGGAGCAGCAGCGGGGCTGTCGCTCCCACCGCCCGTACTCCCGGACGCCTTCTTCGTCCCCGTGTAGCGGCGAGCTCCCGTCCCGCTGGCCTTCTTGGTCGGCGACGCTTCCTCGGCTGCCGACCCGGTGGGCGGGGGTGCCGCGGTGAGCGTCGGCGTCGGAGTCGGCGCCGGCGCGGCGACGGGTGGAGGGGGCGGGGGAGGGGCCGCGACCACCGGCGGCGGGGGCGCGGGCTTCAGGATCATGGCGAGGGCCACGATCACCGCGGCGGCCACGATGGCAATCGCGATGAACAGACCCGTTTTGCTCTTCTGCGGTGGAGCGAGATCGACGCCGCCGAGCCCGCCGCCAAGCGGCGAACCGAGACCGAGCGGCGCGGCAACGCCGAGCGGCGACGGTGCGAGCGGTGCCATCATGGCCGGCGCCCCCCCGAGCGGCGCTGCTCCGGCGCCGTCCGCTTTGACGGCGGCAGCCGTGAGCGCCTTGAGATCGATGAGCCCGGAATCGTCGCGGTTCGCGGAGCCCGCGGTGGATGACGACGAGCGGATCGGAGCGCTCGCCGTGGAGGATTTGGTGGGTGCCGATGCAGAGGTCAGCGCGCTCAGCGAGAACAACACCGAGGACTCGTTGCGAGCACCGGTCCCGCCGCCGCCACCGCCAAGGCCCACCGGTTCTGGTGCACTCGTGGCGACTTCTTCTTCACTGCCAGCGCGGTCGATGCGACCGAAGAGATCGCTGCTACCCGACGCCCGCGCCGGCCGGGCCGCTGCGCGCACTGGGCTTGGCTGCGCTTGAGGCTGCGCCTTGGCTTCCCACGGTGCCGGTGCAGCGGCCGCAGCGCGTCCGCCGCCGCTCGCCGCTGCGTGCAGCGCGTTCACGATGTCTTCCACTTCCGACAGCGGCTTCCAGTCGGCGAAACCGTCGGCCCACACGTACGTTTCACCGGTGATCTGCCCGGCGTTGTAGGCGGCGAGGATGTCGCCGAGCGGCATCGTGCGCTGATCGCCCTCGCCGAGGTCCACCGAGTACTCGGGACCGCCGACCCCACTGTGCTCCTGGACGGCGGCGTGATCGTCGGGGGCATCACCGCCAGCGGAAGCGGTGACCTGAGGCGGGTCGACCTTGCCGTCGATGACGATGGTGGCGCCGCACTTGCGGCAGCGGATCTTGGCCAGGCGAGAGACCACCTTCTCGTCTGAGATCGAATATTTGGCGGAACAGGAGGGGCAGCTGATCTTCACGATTGTCCTCGTGACGGACCTAGGGGGCGCGAGCGCGAAAATAGTATCATCCGATTCCCGCCACGGTGTGTGACGGTCTCGCATTCACCAAGCAATACGAAGGGGTGCGCGATTCGGTCTTGCCTTTTGATACTCGGGAGTAACGGTCGCCGGAGCCGACCCTTTTAGCCAGATTCGCCGCGCAGCGCCAGCCTTCTAGGGGCGGGGGAAGGTTCGACCCATACGACACCCGCCCCCGAGGCCGGCTTGGGCGGCGCCGAGGGGGAGGGCCAACGCCCGCCCTGTTCAGGCGATTCAGTGAATCGCCTTCAGACGGCCGAGCCCGGCCCCCCGCCCAGGCGGGCGAGAGCGGTCAGCGCGGCGATGCGCTCCGCGAGTTCGGGGTTGTCGCCCTCCTCGGCCCGGAGCGCGCGGAAGAGCTCGTGGGTCGCCGCCGCGAGCTCCCCCCGGGTGATGAGGTCCTCGGCCCGTTTCGCGTAGAGCTTGGCGCCGGGAGACCGACAGATGTCGTCGAGCGACCGCGCGGTGGCACCGCTCGCCGGGGCGTGCCCTTCGCCGGAGTCGAGCCGGAGCTCGCCGCGCGCGAGCGCGAGGTCGTAGCGTGCGCGTGCCTCGGGCACCGAGAGCGCCTGGTACGCTTCCACCCCGCGCTGAAAGACGCGGAGCGAAAGGGCGCGCGCCTCCTCGTCGTCGTTCGGCTGCGCGTCGGGGTGGAACGCGAGTGAAAATTCGTGAAATGCGCGACGGATCGCCGCCAGGTCCGCCAGCTCGAGGACGCCGAGGATCTCGTAATAGTTGGCGTCGTCGATCACCTCGCTCCACGCGTCGAGGTGTGCGCGATCGAGGGCTTGGTCCGGGTCGTCGTCCGCCACGGCTCTTCGCCTCCCCGTTCATCCCGCGGGGTGTGCCGCGTGTCGCGCCGCGAGCCCCGCCACCTGGTCGAACTCCGGCAACCCCACGAGGTGCACTCTGGCCGACGTGCTGCGCCCCGTTTGCACGTCGCGCGCGCTGACCTCCAGCATTCCGTTGGTGTCCAGGGCGAAGGTCACCGCGATGCGCACCTCGCCGCGACGCCCGGCACGAAGGTCCGACAGCTCGACCTCGCCGAGGAGCGTGTTTTCCATGAACCGATTCGATTCGCCCTGGCCCACGCGCACCCGCACCTGCGTCTGGTGATCGGAGGCGGTGACGAAGTCGCGGGTCTTGCTGCAGGGCACCGGGGTGTTGCGCATGATCAACGGGTCGGCATACCCGGCGACGGTCTCGACCGAAAGCGTGAGCGGTGTCACGTCGATGAGCACGGGCGGCGGCGCGGCGAGCGCGAGGGGTGCCGCCACCACCTGCGTGCCGAGCGGCGCCGTGCCCCCGCCGAAGGGCGGTACGGGGACGGACGGCAGCCGCACCCCGTGATCGGTGTGTTCGAGCACCGGGCGGTCGCCGACGCGTGTGGGGACGTCGTCGGGCACTTCGGGCATCGGGAGCGACGACTCGTCGAGTAGCTCGAACTCATCGGGTTCGAGCGGGTCCGCTGCGTGCGCGACGGGCGGCGGTGCGGGCGGGGGCAAGCGCCGCTCGGGCGGTGGTGGTGGAGCGGGAACCGGGGGCAGCGGCGGCGCTGCCGGAGCGCTGACGAGAGTCTCGGCGTGGCGTTCGGCCGCAGCCGCTTCCGGACCGAGACCCGTGCCGGTCTTGGTGCGCGCGCGGGCACCCAGCCCCATCAGTGTTCCGCCCTCGGCGCGGGTGGGCGCAGCAACCGGCGTCTTCGGCGGCTGCAGACCGGGGCGCGTCGGCATCTGGCGCTTGGGCTCGAACGGCTTCGTCTCCGGCGCCGCTTCGCCCGTGTCGACCATGCTGCTCAAACGCAGCCGCCCCGGCTCGGCCGGTGCGGGCCCCTCGGTGCTCGGCCGCGTGCTCCGCCCGATGTTCGGCTGCGTGCCCGCGCGCCGCGCCGGCATCGGCGGCGCCGGCACCGGAGCGCGACGTTTCTCGGTGCTCGAGAGCGCGATCGCCTGGATCGCCGCCCCGACTGCCACCACCTCGTCCGGGTTCACGTCGTGGCGTCCCTCGCGGCGGAAAAACTCCCCCGCGCGCTGCCGCACCAGCGGGATGCGCGTGGAGCCGCCGACCAGCAGCACCTGGTCGAGATCGGCCACCGTGAGCCGTGCGACGCCGAGCGCTTCCCGGCACGTGTCGAACGTCTGGTCGACGATCGGAGCGATGCAGATCTCGAGCTCGCCCCGCGTCATCTCGAAGTGAAAATCAATCGATTTGCCCTGGTCGCCCTGCATGACGTCCGCGATGTCGACGGATGCGGACTCTTCGACCGAGAGCTGGTGCTTGAGGGCTTCGGCCGCCATCCGGAAGCGGTCGAACAGCACCGGATCGGTGCGCACGTCGTAGCGCTGTTGCCGGAGGAAGAGCTCGGCCATGTGCTCGGCGATCGCCACGTCGATGTCGTCGCCACCGAGGAACGTGTTACCGGCCGTCGCCAGCACCTCGAACACGTTGTTCGACAGGTCGAGCAGCGTCACGTCGAAGGTGCCACCGCCGAAGTCGTAGACGGCGACGCGCTCGGAGCTGTCCTTGCCATAGCCGTAGGCAAGCGCGGCGGCGGTCGGCTCGTTCAGGATGCGAAGGACCTCGAGGCCGGCGACGCGGCCGGCGACCTTGGTGGCGGCGCGCTGCAAGTCGTTGAAATTCGCCGGCACGGTGATCACTGCCTGCTCGACCGGCCCCCCGAGCGCCGCCTCGGCGACGCTCTTCGCCTTGCGCAGCACGAACGCGCTGATCTCGGGCAGCGTGTAGCTCTCGCCGCGCGCGTAGATCAACGTCGATTGGCCGGGCCCCTCGCGCATCTCGAATGGGAGGCGAGCGCGAGCACGGCGCACCTCTTCGGTGTCCCAGCTGCGGCCGATCAAACGCTTGACGGAGTAGACCGTGCTCAGCGGATCGATCACCCGGCGATCCTTCGCCGCTCGCCCGACGAGCACGCTGCCGTTCGGGTGGAACGAGACGACCGATGGGATCAGGGTGTGCTCGGGTCCGTCGGGTAGGGCGCGCGCTTCACCGTCCACCAGCGCGGCGACGACGGTGTTCGTCGTGCCGAGATCGATGCCGACCACGGCGCTCACGCTCGCGCCTCCTTCGGCGACGTGGCGAGCTCGGCGAGCGCCTGGTCGTACCAGCGCTCGATCTGGCGTCTGAACGGCCACATCCAGCCGTACGCGCCACCGGTGAACCGTTCCACGATGCGCGCTCTCAAGCCGGGGGCACGCGCGCTCTCGATGCCGCGGAGCTCCGCCGTGGCCTTGAGCGTCTCGCGGTAGGCCTCCCACTCGAGCCGGGCGCGGCCGTAGGCGAGCCCGAGCGGAAAAAATGGGATCAAGTAGAGGAAGCTCATCAACGCCATCCCGTACCGGCGGCGCTGGCGCAGGTGCACGCGTTCATGGCGGAGCAAGATGGCGCGGTCGACGTCCGGCGTCGTGTCCCAGGAGAGGGGTGTGTAGAGCGTGTAGCCGATCACGGTGTGGTAGTGCGTGAGGTACTCGCTCTGGCTGCCGAAGGTGAGAACGCGGAGAAGCCGGTCGATGGCGATCGAAAGCCCATGGCCGCGCTTCGGCACCAGGCGAAAATCCGGGAATTCGTGGCTGATTTCAGCGATCAATCCCTCGGCGAGCGGCACGGAGCGTACGGTAGCACCGCCAGGGCCCCGACCGAAACCGACGCTCGACTTCCGCTGGTGGCGGCCATGGTCGTGGCGGGTGCGCTCAATCCTGTTTCCGGCCGAGGACGTCGCCGTCCTTGAGCACCCTGCCGTTGACGAGATCGGCGCCGCGTGTTTCGCGCTTACCTTCGGGTGTTGCTCGCACGATCTCGATCGAGCCGCTACCGGTCGTCACCAGCGGGCAGCCACTCCGCACGTGAACCGTGCCGGGTTCGCCCGAGAGTGCTTCCGTACTCGGGCGCACCATCCCGAGTCTGAGCGTCTTGTCGCGCAGGGTCGTGAACGCTCCAGGGCGCGGCGCGAGCCCGCGCACCAGATTGGCGATCGCCGTCGACGAACCACGGAAGTCGACCCGGCCGTCCTCGCGTGAAAGCGGCGGCGCGAGCGTCGCGAGCGCAGGATCCTGCGGTTCGGCGTGAAGCTCGCCGCGGACGGCGCGCACGAGATCGGTGCGGATCACACTCGCCGCGAGCTCCCCGATGCGTACGGCGAGCTCGCCGGCCGTCTCTTCGGCACCGATGGGAATGGCGTGGCGGCTCATGACGGGGCCTGTGTCGAGCCCTTCATCCATCTGCATCAACGAAACCCCGGTCTCGTCGTCGCCGCGCACGATCGCCCACTCGATCGGGGCGGCACCGCGGAGCCGAGGTAAGAGTGAAGCGTGGAGGTTCAGTGCGAAGGTACGCGGGACGAGCAGCACGTCCCGCGGCAGGATGCGGCCGTAGGCGAGCACCACGAAGGCGTCGGGCGCGCGCGCCTCGAGCCAGGCGCGCAGGGCGCCGTCGCGCACCTTGACGGGCTGCGTGACCTCGAGCCCGCGCGAAAGCGCCTCGACTTTGACCGCGGGGGCGTGCAGGGTGAGGCCCCGGCCAGCGGGCCGGTCGGGCTGGGTGACGACGCCCACGACCTCGCCCACCTCGCCGGCCGCGATCAACGCCGGAACGGCAATGGGCGGGGTGCCGAAGAAAACGACGCGCGGGCGCATGAAAGCGCGCCGAGTATCCGACAAAAGCGATTTCGGGGGGCTGGCTTTGTGGGCTGGGCTGATTACGTTGCGATCTAAGCCCATGAGCGAGAAGAAAAAGCCAGCGCCACCGCCACTCCCCACTTCTGGTCCGCCGCCGAGCGAAGAGGAGTTGAAGTTCGGTGACGAGCTTCCGGTGCTCCCCATCCGCAACGCGGTGCTCTTTCCCGGTGCCGTTGCCCCGTTCGACGTCGGCCGCGAGAAATCGGTCGCGCTGGTCGAGGACGTGCACAACCTCCAGAGCCCGGTCATCGCCATCTTCGCGCAGCGCGATCCGTCGACCGACGACCCCAGCGCCGACGATCTTTATCCCGTCGGTTGCGCCGCGCGGGTGCTGAAGGCTCTGAAGCACAGCTCGGGCAACTATTCCCTCATCCTCCAGGGTCTGACCCGCATCCGGCTCGACCAGCTGACGGCGACGAGCCCGTACATGCGCGCCCGCATCGCTCGCGTCGAGACGGCCGGCAGCGAAGACGTGGAGGCGGAGGCGCTCGCGATGAGCCTCCGTGACGTGGCAAAGCAGGTGATCCAGCTGATGCCCGAGCTCCCGCGGGAAGCCGGCTCGCTGATCGACTCGATCCAGGCGCCGGGCGCGCTGTCGGACCTGGTCGCCGCCAACCTCGATGCTCCGGTGGAGGAGAAGGCGCAGCTGATCGAGACGGTCGAGGTGAAGGAGCGCATCCGTAAGGTGCTGAAGCTCCTCACGCGGCAGCTCGAGATCCTGAAGATGCGCGAGCGCATCAACTCCCAGATCAAAGAGGAGATGGGGAAGAACCAGCGCGAGTACGTGCTGCGCCAGCAACTCAAGGCGATCAAGGAGGAGCTCGGCGAGGACGACGGCGATCAGGGTGACCTCGACGGTCTCGAGGAGCGCATCGCCAAGGCGAACCTGCCGAACGAAGCCGACGGCGTCGCCAAGAAGCAGCTCAAGCGGCTGCGCTCGATGCAGGTCGGCAGCGCCGAGTACACGGTGGTCCGCACGTATCTCGACTGGATCCTCGATTTGCCCTGGTCCAACGCGACCGAAGACAACATGGAGATCGCCGAGGTGCGCCGCGTCCTCGACGAGGACCACTACGGCCTCGACAAGGTGAAAAAGCGCATCG
>Ga0315912_10001924_pt1 | contig 23522 bp, 18 predicted proteins | sample VfabasoilMG_FD_204469 | JGI IMG/M metagenome (GOLD analysis project Ga0315912, IMG submission 204469) | Garden soil microbial communities collected in Santa Monica, California, United States - V. faba soil | ecosystem: Environmental > Terrestrial > Soil > Garden | place: USA: California... | reverse complement strand
GCAAGTGCATAGACCCAGGCGAGGCGGCGGCTGAACTCAAACATGCGTTTTCACTGTCAAGGCATACCTGCGTGGTGAACGTCCTGAACTGACATTGCCGGAGGCGGTTCCACGCCAGATCATAGCGCCATGAAAGTCCCACCTTTCAAGCTCGACGCCTGGCTCGCGGCACACGAGTTTGCGACGCCGCCCATCCGTTACAACCTGGCCTCGAGCACCGGCCCGCTCATGACGCTGGCCGAGATCATGGCGCTCGGCGGCGGCAGCTTGCGGCAACTCGAGGACGTGAGGCTGTCCTACGCACCGCCCGAGGGCAGCAAACTACTGCGCCAGCGTATCGCGGCCCTGCACGATGTCGATCCCGATCACGTTCTGCTCATGACGGGAGCATCGGAGGCGCTGATCGCGCTCACCTGCCTGTTTGCCGCGCCCGGTGCCTCGCTGGTTGCGCCGCGTCCGGCCTACCCGGCGGTTCCGGTGCTGGCGCGCGCCTGGGGCATGCAGGTGCGTGAATACGCGCTGCGCCCGGAGTACGGCTTCGCGCAGACCGCCGAAGGCGTGATGGCGGCCGTCGATGCCTCGACGCGAGCGGTGTTCGTGAACACACCCCATAACCCCACGGGTTCGGTGATGCCGGTCAGCGAGCAACGCAAGCTGGCCGAACGCCTCGCCGAGCGCGGCATTCCGCTGATCGTCGACGAGGTGTATCACCCGCTGTATCACAGTGGCGCCGTCCCGAGCGCCGCGAAGCTGCCGAACACCATCGTGCTGGGGGATTTCGCCAAGGCGCTTTCGATCCCGGGCCTGCGCATCGGCTGGCTCATCGATCCGGACGCGGAGCGGCGCGCGGCGTTACTGGATCTCCGCAGTTACTTCACGATCTCCGGCTCGCCACTAACGGAAGCGATCGGCGCACACGTCTTGGCCAATGCGGGGGAAATACATGCAAGGCTTCAGGCCGTGTCGAGCGCCAACCTTTCGCTGCTCACGAAGTTCATGCACGAACATCGCGAAGCGCTGGGCTGGACGCCTCCGGCCGGAGGAACAACGTGTTTCCCCTGGTTACGTGACGGGCGAGACTCTCGGCCGATGTGCGAAGCGCTGGCGAAAGCCGGCGTGTTGGCCGCGCCGGGAGATTGCTTCGAGATGCCGGCGCACTTCAGGATCGGCGTCGGTGCGCTGACCGGCGGCTACCAGGACGCGCTCGATATTTTCCGGGCGGTTCTAGCGGGGTTGTGATGAATCGAAAGTTGTTTGTTTTGGCCGTGATGTGCGCGCCGCTCGCCGGGCTCGCGCAGTCGCCGGCGCTCGCGGAGAAGTTCGAGAAGCAGGTGCTGGCCTACGAGGCCGAAGATCGCGCGACTCCGCCACCCGCCAACGCCATCCTGTTCGCTGGCGACTCGCAATTCTTTCGCTGGAAAACCATCCACGAGGATCTGCCGGACTTCACGCTGATCAATCGCGGCATCGATTCGTTCCAGTTCCGCGATCTGCTGCACTACGCCGACCGGCTGGTGACGCCTTACAAGCCGCGGCTCATCGTCCTGCACGTCGGCGGCAACGACGTGCACAACGGGCGCACGCCCGCACAGGTGCTCGAGGACTTCAAGACCTTCGTGACCACCGTGCGCGCCAAACTACCCGGCGTGCCCATCATCTTTTCCAGCATCACGCCAGGCCCGGGCCGCTGGGAAGAAGCGCCGCAGCGCCGCGAGGCCAACAAGGCGCTCAGCGACTACATCGCCACCCGACCGGACCTGAAGTTCGTGAATCTCTGGGACGCGATGCTGACGCCCGATGGCAAGCCGCGTGAGGACATCTGGGTGGAGGATCGCGTGCACCCCAATCACGCGGGCTACCTGATCCGCGTGGAACTCACGCGCCCGCTGCTCGGCAACCCGGATCTGGCTCGCCAGAAATAATCTCGTTCACGGGCATGAGCCGTTTGCGCGGCATTTTCCGTTTCCTGGTCCAGGAAACAAGGAGAATGTCATGCGTATCCTCGGAGTTCTCGCGGCGCTGGTGTTGAGCACGGCGCCCGCGTTGGCGCAAACCGTCATCCACCCGTACAAGTACGTCATCACCAACATGACGGTGACGGACCTGGGCACACTGGGTGGGCACGATAGCTTCGCCTACGACATCAACGACCTGGGCGATGTGGTCGGTTCCTCCGACGATTCCGCCAACAAGCAGCGTGCCTTCGTGTTCCTCGACGGGCAGATGTATGACATCCACGACCCGAGTGGCTGGCCGTCCTTCAGCTACGCTGAGGCGCGAGCCATCAACAACAGCCGCGTGGTGGTCGGCGTGTACCACAAGCCAAACATGGGCTCTCCCGGCGATCGGCGTCCCTTCTATTACTACCCCGGCATCTGGTTGTCACCGATGCCCGCGAACGCCACACCCGGCACGCCCAATTCGCCCAATATCTGGGCGGCCGAGGCGAATGCCATCAACGACGGCGACTTCATCGCCGGCGCGGCATTCAATACCAACCCCAATCCGCCGCAGGACACCCTGGGGATCTGCCACGACGAGCTCGCGGTCTGGTGGTATGGCGCCAGCTACAACCCGGCCATGCTCTTCTGCATTCCCGATCCGGATTACGACGGCCAATGGGAAGGACAGGGGATCGCGCCTGTCGTCAACGACATCAACAACTCCAACAACCAGGTGGGAACCGATGCCGGCAAAACGCCGCATTCGATGTTTCTCTGGAAGGCGCAGCAAAACCAGGTGGTCGCCATTCCACCGACGCCGCCATTTGCAAATCAGGGCGGGCCGTTTGGAATCGCGCTCGGTCTCAACGACAAGAACTATGTGGTGGGCAGTTTCGGACACGACTCGAATGGCCAGGCGCCGAACGGTTACATCCATGCATTCGTCTGGAACGGTGTCGCGGCGACGTCCACGGATCTCGGCCTGTTGCCGGGAGGCACCGCCAGCCAGGCGTTCGAAATCAATGAGCAGAACATGGTGGTCGGCGACGCCGATCGATCGTGGACTTACAACGGTCTGGTCTACTCACGATCCCTGGCTTTCATCTGGCACTCGACGTTCGGGATGGTCGCGCTACCTGGTCTCAGCCATCAGGGCGTGCCCAGCGGCGGCAGTCTAAATGCATTGATTCCGAGGAACTGCCAATCGCGCTCGATCAACGACCGCAAGGAGAGCAACGGACTGGTTCAGGTTGCCGGGACCTGCGTGACCTCAACCGGCAAATGGCATGCCGTGCGCTGGGACATCGCGGTCAGCAGGGTTCCGCTCTTCCAGTTCTGAAACCTGCGCGGGCGGCGCGTACGAGAGCCCGAGCGCGTGTCCATGCCCAGGAGAAGTCATTCGCGAAAACTGCGAATCCGTGCAAACGTGATTTCCGTTTGCGCGTAGGTGTTTCGATGAATCCGCTTATGACAAGCGATGCGTCACGCTTTCATGCGGCAAACAGTGACGAAAAGGCGCGGCTGTGCGATAAGGAAACCCAACTGGCGCGGCATTTAGGGCTGTTGCGCCAGCCGCAGAAAAAACAACAACGAACGACACGGAAGTCCCTTGAGCAATGTGGGGGGGTTGATGGCCGTGAAGTCCACACCATTGGAACGTGGGTCCCGGGATTCCTACTGGAACACCACTCAAGCAGAACTGCAGTCCGTCAAGCGATCGGGCGACCTCCTGGTCGTCGGCATCGCCGGAGCGCTGATCGTGGCGGCGCTGCTGGTTCGTGACCGCTACTCGGATTTCGAACTGTGGCTGGTGACCGCCGGTACCGTCGCACTGGTCATCGTGACCGGCGTGTGGTTCGTGGTCACCCGCACGCGACGCATCGTCGCGGCGCGGCGCCTGGCCTGCGGGAACTGCGACTACATGCCGCACGACACGGAAATCGTCGACGTGCTGCACTCGCGCAGCTGCCCACGCTGCAAGTCAGAGTTGTAGCCGTCGAGGCGAAATGATTCTCAGGCGGGCGGCGTCTCTTGCCGGGCCTGGTATCCGCTGTTGCGCGCCGGTTTCTCGTGGCGCCCGCTGAAGATGGCTGCGAGCAGCAAGATGTATCCGGCCAGCCGCACCACGACTCCAAACGCGCTGAGCACTGTGTTCAGCCTTCTGACCGTGTCGTAACCACCATCGGCCATCGCCGCGAACATCGCGTACTGCTGGTAGCCCGACAGCACGATGCCGAAAATCAGCACGCCAAAGCCCGCCGCCGCGAGGCCGACGAATTGACCCTTGTATTTGCCGCTGAGCGACATCACCAGGCCGAACAGGAACAGCAGCAGGAACGGCACCTGCCAGATCTGTGACATGAGCCACCCGAACATTCGCCCGTCTTCCATCGACCCCTCCCGATGCGTGAGCCGGTCCGACTACCGCCGAAACCAGCCGCGCTTCAATGCCACGTTCCGACGCTGCGTGTCGAGTACCAGGCCGATGTTGTTCTTATCAAAGCGCTCCAGGATCTCTTCGCTGCCTTTTTCCAGTTTCAGGTCCATTTCCTCCGCGTACAGCGGCAACAGCTGATAGAAGCAAATGCTGGCGCCGTCCTTTGTGGTCAGCCGGAAAAACTCGTCCGGAAACGGATAGTGGCCGGTGGCCATGACGCCCACGAACTTCGTGTTGGCAATGGTCTCCGGGGGATCGCCATTGGGGATGGTGTGGCCATTGCCAATCCACGTCTGGTACTCGTGCGGCAGACGGCCGATCTGCTTCAGCCAGCGGATCGGCCAGTGGTGTTCCTCCGCGTCTTCGCCCACTTTCCAGTCCGGCGGCAGTGCCATGAACACTTCGGCGTGGCGGAACTCTTCGAGGCCTTCGGGGACGCTCATCGGCAGGTCGCCCATGCCGCTCGTCACGAGCAGGTGGAAAGGCCGCTCGGGAGTGGCCTGGACCCACAACACGTCGAGATGCACGAGATCGGAAACGATCTCGTGAAACACGGTGTGCATGGGACCGATGTGTTTTGCGAGGTGCGCCTCGATTTCTTCGCAGTGGATGGCGAAGTGCTCGGGATGCGTGAAATCGGACTCGCGCGGCTTGTGCCGCAGGATGTTGCCGCCCGCGGCCGGGCGATCGATATCGTCATTGGACATCCGGGCTCCCAAACGAAAAGGCCACCTTGCGGTGGCCTCTTCACTTTCTTCTTAGTCTTCGATGAGGAAGCTTCGCAGCTGCTCCGACCTCGACGGATGACGCAGCTTGCGCAGCGCCTTCGCTTCGATCTGCCGGATGCGCTCGCGCGTCACGTCGAACTGCTTGCCGACTTCTTCCAGCGTGTGGTCGGTGTTCATGTCGATACCGAACCGCATACGAAGCACCTTGGCTTCACGCGGGGTCAGTTGCGCAAGTACCGAGTGCGTGGTCTCGCGCAGCGACTCCATGGTGGCCTGGTCGATCGGGGACGCGACGGACGTGTCCTCGATGAAGTCGCCGAGGTGTGAATCCTCGTCGTCGCCAATCGGCGTTTCCATCGAGATCGGTTCCTTGGCGATCTTCAGCACCTTGCGAACCTTGTCTTCCGGCATCTCCATGCGCACGGCCAGCTCTTCCGGCGTCGGCTCGCGGCCCATCTCCTGCAGCATCTGCCGCGAGATGCGGTTCAGCTTGTTGATGGTTTCGATCATGTGCACCGGGATACGGATGGTGCGCGCCTGGTCGGCGATCGAACGCGTGATGGCCTGGCGGATCCACCATGTCGCGTAGGTCGAGAACTTGTAGCCGCGGCGGTATTCGAACTTGTCCACCGCCTTCATGAGGCCGATGTTGCCTTCCTGGATGAGGTCCAGGAACTGCAGGCCGCGGTTCGTGTACTTCTTCGCGATCGAGATCACGAGGCGCAGGTTGGCTTCCACCATCTCCTTCTTCGCGCGGCGTGCCTTGGCTTCGCCGATCGAGACTTCACGGTTGATCTCTTTGATATCCGTGATGGTCAGGTGATAGGCCTTCTCGAGCGCGGCCAGCTTGTCCTGGCGGCGCAGGATTTCTTCCTGCAGGCGGCCCATGGCGTTGGACCACTTCTTGCCGCCCTTGACCTGCTTCTGCAGCCAGCGATGCGAGGTCTCGTTCTTCGGGAACGAGAGGATGAATTCCTTGCGCGGCATGCCGGCGTCGCGCACGGCGATGATCATGATTTCCTTCTCGAGCTGCCGAACCTCGTTGACCTGGTGGCGCAGGTTCGCGATCAGCGCTTCGAACATGCGCGGCGCGAGCTTGAGCTCCATGAATTCGTCTGAGAGCTTCTTGCGGACCTTGAGGGTCTTGGGATCCTTGGCGCCGAGCTTTTCGATGGCGGCCAGCGACTGCACGTAGCCCTTCTGCACGGCTGCGAAACGACGCGCCGCCTCTTCCGGATCCGGGCCGGTGTCGACGGCTTCCTCTTCGCTGTTCTCGCCGTCCTCACCTTCTTCGTTTTCCTCGCCCTCGGCCTTTTCTTCGGCCGGCGGCGGCGCGAGATCCATCTTGGTCGGGTTCTGCGGCTGCGCGATGACGTCGGGCGCGTTCGGGTCGATGAAGCCGACGATGATGTCCACCAGGCGTGCGCCGCCGGTCTTCACCGGCTCGTAAGCCTTCAACAGGTAGTCGGCCGTCGACGGATACATCGACAGCGCCAGGCGCACGGCGTCGAGACCTTCCTCGATGCGCTTCGCGATGCGGATTTCGCCTTCGCGCGTGAGCAGTTCGACCGTGCCCATCTCGCGCATGTACATGCGCACGGGATCCGTGGTCCGGCCGAGTTCGGCATCGAGCGCGGCCAGCGCGGCGGCGGCTTCTTCGATGGCCTCTTCGTCGGTCGGCGTGGACGGTTCGGGCGCGAGAATGCTCTCGTTGTCCGGTGCCTTCTCGTACACCGGGATGCCCATGTCGTTAATGGTGTTGACGATCTCTTCGATCTGCTCGGGATCGACGATCTCCGAGGGCAGGTGATCGTTAACCTGCGAATAGGTGAGGTAACCCTGTTCCTTGCCGCGCGCGATCAGCAGCTTGAGCTGCGACTGGCGCTCTTCGGGCAGCACATTGCGGCGTGCCGGCAGATTGATCAGCTCGGCAGCACCTTTCTTGCCCTTGGGCTTGCCATCGGCAGGCGCGGCTGCGGCCGCGGCAGCGGCCCGTGCGGCCGCGAGCTTCTGCGCGGCCTTGAGTTCCACCACTTTGCCCTTGGTGTCGACCACCGGCGCGTGCGACGCATGCGTCGCACCCTTTTCAGGCGCCTTCACCTTTCCGACCGGCTTCTTCACCTCGACATGCTTCTCGGCATGTTTGCCTTTGGCATTCGGCGCGGCATGCGCGGTCTTGTCTTTGTCCTTCGCGTGGGCGGAGGCAGCAGCAGGCTTGCCCGCCTTCTTGGCGAGCTTCTTCGAGGCAGGGGCAACGGGACGCTTGTGCTTCTGAGTCATGAGTTTCCTACGCCTAAGGCGTACTTCGGAGCGGCACCGTGGGGATTGCCGCCGCCGTGATCAAGGTGGCTTGCGAGAAAGGGGCGGCATTCTACGCAAATGAAAGTGGCTTGACAAAGCGAAAATCGCCAGCCGGTCAACGACTTCCGCACGAGTTTGACCTCTGAAACAACGCAAAATTCGGGCCAAAAGGGTCACGGCCCTCAAAGTATTTGTACGGGTTTTTATCGGCCAGCCGGCCACGCGCTTCAGGCGGCAGCCGTTCCCTTGCTCCGCGCCATTGCGATGGTGAGTTCACGAAGTTCGGTGCGTTCATCGTCCGACAGATCACCCTTGTCGAGCAGTTCCTGGTACCGGCGCAACGTGGGCTCGAGCGCCAGCGTGCTGATGGCCGCGGCCAGTTCGAGCGCCGCACCGGATTCATCGATGCCCGGCAACTCTTCCTGCGCCAGCGCGCTCATTCGTGACACCTCTGGTCGCTCTCTCCATCGCATCAGGAGGACTCCGGTGTTCGCCGCCGGTTCCTGCTGGAGCTGGTCTATGAGCTCGAAGAGGAAGCGCGAACCCGGGTCGTCAGTCATTTCGAGCTGTGTCAGCTGTGCACCCGAAATACGCCCGGCGCTGCCGGGAAAGTGCACCAGCAGCTTCACGGCCTTGGTCACCAGGCCCTTGTTTCCGCCACCATCGCGCGGCTTCTGGGAGCGTCCGGAACTCTGGGAGGAAGCGCGTTCTGGCACCGCCGCTGCGTGGGCGCCGGCAGAGTCTGTGGCCTCATTGAACCATAATTGGTTCAATCTGGCGGCAGGCAACTTGATCGCCTCGGAAAGACGATCAATGAGCAGGTCGCGATACACCCCCGGCGCCACCTTGGTGACCAGCGGCCGGGCCAGCTCGGCGAACTGTGCGCGCCCGTCGGCGTGGGCGAGGTCCGCCTGTTCGGAGAGCGCTGACACGAGGTATTCGGACAACGGCAAGGCGCCATCGAGACGCGACTCGAAAGCCTCGCGGCCTTCTTCACCCACCAGTGAATCCGGGTCGTGACCTTCGGGCAGGAACAGAAACCGGATCTGCCGGCCGTCGCGCGCTTCCGGGAGCGCGTTACCCAGTGCGCGCCACGCCGCGGCGCGACCGGCCTTGTCGCCGTCGAAACAGAACACCACTTCGTTCACCAGCTTGAAGATCCGGCGCAGGTGCTCCGGCGTGGTGGCGGTCCCCAGGGTTGCGACCGCGTAGTTCACCCCCGCCTGGTGCAGGCGGGCGACGTCCATGTAGCCCTCGACCACCATGAGGCGCTTGAGCGTGGTCCGGCTCTGCCGGACTTCGTACAGACCGTAGAGCTCGCGGCCCTTGTGGAACAGCAGGGTCTCGGGCGAGTTGAGGTACTTGGGTTCGCCCTGGTCGATGATGCGGCCGCCGAAGGCCAGCACCCGCCCGCGCGAATCACGGATCGGAAACATCAGCCGGTCGCGAAAGCGGTCGTAGTGGCGGTCGAGGGTGCGGCTGTCGGTGCGCTCACGCTCGATGATGAGGCCGCATTCGAGCAGCACCTTGCGGTCGGCGTCCGTCGAGCCGAAGCGCTTGATCACTTCGTTCCAGGCGTTCGGCGCAAAGCCGATCATGAAGCGCTCGACGGTTTCGCGCGTGAGGCCCCGTTTCTTCGCGTACTCCTTCGCGCGGGCATCGCCGGGCAGAACGCTCGCGAAGTACTTCGCCACCTTGAGGTTCAGGTCGTACAGCGGCTGCGTGCTGCCCGAGTTGTCCGGCTGGCTCGACGCCTCGCGCGGTACTTCCAGGCCCAGCCTTCCCGCCAGCTCCTCGATGGCTTCCGGAAACGACAGCTTGTCGTACTCCATCAGGAACCCGAGCGCGGTGCCGTGAGCCCCGCAGCCGAAGCAGTGATAGAACTGTTTCTGCGGGCTCACCCAGAACGAGGGTGTTTTCTCGTTGTGAAACGGGCAACAGGCCCGGTACTCGCGGCCCGCCTTCTTGAGCTCAACGCGCGAACCGATGAGCTCGACGATGTCCGCACGCGCGGTCAGCTCGTCGATGAAGCTCTGGGGGATTCGGCCGGCCATGGGGGCGGGATTCTACGCTGCGGGGCGGTAAGCCAGCCGTAAGGTGGGAGAAATTAGGCTTAGGTGACACTGAAGAAGACGCGGCCATCTCATCGGATCGCCGGCAACACGAAGATCTCCTTGAGAAGGAGGCAGCATGTCCAACAAGCCCGAAGACCAGTCGAAATGGAACGACGACGGCGAGGTCGTCATCGGCAAGTCGAACGATCCAAACGAGCATCCCGATCTGGAAGAGGAGCGCAAGCGGCTCGGGTACGCAAGGAACCAAAGAGGAATCGCGCTTTGCCTGTCGGGCGGCGGCATCCGCTCTGCGACTTTCTCGCTCGGAGTCATTCAATCGCTGGCAAAGCTCGGATGGTTGGAGAAATTCACTTATCTCTCGACGGTTTCCGGTGGTGGCTATCTCGGGAGTTGGCTCGCCAGTTGGATTCGCCGCAAGGATCTCAAGCAGGTGGTCGCGGCCCTCAAGGGCAGTGGGGAGCCACAGGAAATCCGCAGCCTGCGTGCCAGCAGCAACTACCTGAGCCCACGGGCCGGCGTTTCCGCCGATCTGCTGACGTTGATTTCAACCTTCCTGCGAAACCTCTTCATCAACTGGGCCATCCTGATTCCGCTTCTCGTCGTCGTGACCATGCTGCCGCTGGTGAACGTGGGAGTGGCCGAGGCGATGATGGACCAGGATCGTTGGGGCGCGACAATCGTGCGCAACGTGTGCATTGGCTTCGCGTGTATTTTGATCATCGTCGCGCTGTCGTACTCGGCGAGTGACGTCCCGGATGGAAACGTTCATCAAACGACCGAGGACGGATTTCGCCAATTCGTTTTCTACCCGGTGCTGTTTGCTTCATATCTCGCGAGCCTGGCCCTGCTGGAACGAATTTCTGGCAACAACCTTGCGGATGCGGTCTGGTGGCGCCACGGCGCCTTCTGGCTTTTCGTGGGCATCGGAATCGGCATTCATTCCGTGGGCGTATTGCTCGGCACCTACGTGGTACGTCGCTATCGCAAACACAACGAGCCGAGATACAGCGAGCCTATTCCGGGATTCCGCGGCCTACGCCTCAATCCCTGGTTGAAAGTTCCATCGAACCTCGTTTTCGTCGTCATATCCGGCGCGTTCGCGGGTGCGGTCGCTTATGCGGGCATGCGACTTGCGAATGGGGCTTACCACGCCGTGCTCGCAAGCAAGACCTATGAAGCGACGTGGAGCGCCGCGTATTCGACGCTGGCGGTGCCGTTCCTCCTGCTGTGCTTCTTCGTGGGATCGGTGCTGCATGTCGCGCTGATCCGCCGGAACACCGATGAAGGCGCGCGCGAGTGGTGGGGGAAATCCGGTGGGACCTGGCTGGCTCTTGCCGCCGCCTGGATTGTGTTCCATGTGGTTTGCATCTGGATACCGGCACTCCTCTCAAACTATGGCGCCAGCGTGGTCGGTGGCAGCGGCGCTCTCGGCGGCGTGCTGGTCGCGGTAGTTGGGTACTACTCGAAAAACAAGCCCGATCCGAAACAGGGCAAGGATCTCGACGTCCTGGAGAAACTGAACATCCGGGTACTGGACCTCATTTCCATTGCTTTCATCGTCGCGCTGACCGCTGCCGTCGGTCTCGCCGCCGTGGACATCACGGCCGACCTCGAGGTGCCCAAGGAACTGATCCCCGCCCGGTACTTTGGCGACCTCAACACAAACATGCACTGGAAGTGGATGGGATTGTTGCTCGCCGGGCTCTTCGCGCTGGTGTTTTCCTGGACCGCCGGCGTGAACGCATTCTCGATGCATGCGATGTATGGCAATCGCCTGGCCCGCGCCTATATGGGCGCGACGCGCCCGGTGCGACCGAAGCGCGGTGCCCGTGCACCGCACGCCTTCACGGGATTCGATCCGGACGATGACCTGCCCATGGCCGAAACGGATGACGAACGTGAGCCGAAGCCGGCGAAGACGCCGTTGCACGTCATCAACACGGCCCTGAACATCGTTCGAGCCTCCGCCGAGCATCTCGAGTGGCAGGAGCGCAAGGCCGCGTCCTTCACCGTCACTCCGTTGCGCACCGGCAGTCGCGTAACCGGCTATTGCAGGACCCAGAACATAGGCGGGCGTGCGGGCGTGGAATCCAAGTTGCCCTGGGGAATTACGATCGGGCGAGCAATGACCATTTCCGGCGCCGCCGCCGCGCCCAACATGGGATTTCACTCCTCGCGCCTCGTGGCGATCGTGATGACTTTTTTCAATGTGAGATTGGGCTGGTGGATGAGGAATCCCGCGCCGCTCAACGCCACGCCTTCTGCGGCGAGCAATCAACAGGCAGCGGATCCGGCTGACTCCGGATTCTTCGCGGCGGCCGCCGACAACTGTCGCCAGGCAGTGGCGAGCATCAACACCTGGCTCGACGACCGGCGGCGTCAGAAATTGCTCAAGCAACTCTGTCAAACCGAGCCGGCTTTCCCGTTGCGTGCGTTGTTCGCCGAGCTCACGGGCGACACGCGCGAGGATTCCGACTATGTCTATCTATCGGACGGCGGCCACTTCGAGAACCTGGGCTTGTATGAAATGGTCAGGCGCGAGTGCGCCGAGATCGTGGTGGTGGACGCAGGCTGCGATCCGAAATACGAGTATGAAGACCTGGAGCGGGCGATTCGCATCGTGCGCAACGATTTCGGCGCGGAAATCAGCATTCCCGACGTTCCCACGGCCGAATCCATCAAGGCAACCGGCAAACACTACGCATTGGGAACGGTGACCTACAAGAATGGCGTCGCAGGCAAGATTCTCTACATCAAGCCCGGACTCAACGACAAGGAGCCGCTGGACGTGCAGCGCTACGCGATGCGCTCCCTCGCAAAGGGCGAACCATTCCCGCACCAGAGTACGGGCGACCAGTTCTTCGATGAGCCGCAGTTCGAGAGTTATCGCGCACTCGGCCAGCACAGCGTGAGCACGTTGCCGCCGCTCGAGGTGAACTCGACGTCGCTGCCGATCCGTTTCATGTTGGCGGAGATCGATCGGCTGGAAGAAGTGGCGAAGAAAAAAGCCGAAGAGGATGCGAAGAAAGGCGTGGTAGTGCCGCTCCCCGTGCCTGCCGTGGCAAAACCCGTCGCCGCGGCCGCGCCGGAAAAGAAGTCCGGGTTTGGCGAGGTGCTGTCGAGCCTCTTCAGCTGGGACAAACTACCGGGGCTGCTTGCCACGGCACTGGGCAGCACGGCGCTCGTATCGACGCTCATGCCTGCCACGACGGACACCAAACAGACTGTCGAGCAGACAACCAGGACGACGCCGGGTACTCCGGGCAACCTCCCAACGAGCGGGTCCTAGGTCCGCGCGCTGTGCTACGAGCTGCGGCCGCTCAGCGAAGGATCGCGACCACCACGATGATGCAGAGGAGCAGGGCGCAGATCGATCCGCCGATCACCAGCGGCAGGCGGCGGCGCGGGAAGTGACCGAGCTCGCGGCGCTCGGCTTCGATCTTTCGACTGATGGAGATGCAGACCAGCGCGATGAGGATGAGCGCGCCGGCGGTGGCTATGCCACGTCCGCCCAACTAACTGCCCAGCTTGGCTTTGATGCGGGCGCCGACTGCGCCCATGTCGGCCTTGCCGGCGGCCTTGGATTTCACGACACCCATGACCTTGCCCATGTCCTTGATGGACGCGGCACCGGTGCTCGCAATGGCCTCGGCAATGAGGGCGTCGAGCTCGGCTTCGGAAAGCTGCGCCGGCAGGTAGGGCTGCAGCACCGCAATCTCGGCGTTTTCCTTGGCGACGAGGTCCGCGCGACCGCCTTTTTCGAAGGCGACCACGGATTCCTTGCGCTGCTTGATCATCTTCTCGAGCACCGCGGTGACCTGCGCGTCATCGAGCGTGATGCGCTCGTCGACTTCACGCTGCTTGATCGCGGCCTGCAAAAGACGAATGACCGCGAGACGATCCTTTTCGCCGGATCGCATCGCGGTCTTCATGTCTTCGGTGATGCGCTCTTTGAGCGCCATCGAGGCTGACTCAGCTCGGGCGCGGACGCGCCGAGTAGTCGCGCGGGCTGTTGCGCTTCAGGTGACGCTTCACGGCGGCAGCCTTCTTGCGCTTACGCTCCTGGGTCGGCTTCTCATAGAATTCGCGGCGCCGAAGCTCCGTGAGCACGCCCGCTTTTTCGCACGCGCGCTTGAAACGGCGCAGGGCGGCATCGAAATACTCGTTTTCACGCACTCGAACGCTCGGCATCGAAACCTCAACCCTTTGATCTGTCTGGAGTTTTGCCACGGCCTGCCTGGGGCAGGGGTGGCGATTCTATAGAACGGCCCCGAAAAGGCAAAGCCCCGTCATAGGGCGGGAGTCTCACTCTTATACATGCGCATCCTGGCCCTCGAATCCTCCTGCGATGAGTCCGCGGTCGCCGTCTACGACGATGCGGCGGGGCTGCTCGCACACGAGATCTACAGCCAGATCGACCTGCACCGCGTGTATGGCGGCGTGGTCCCGGAGCTGGCCTCGCGCGATCACGTGCGGAGGCTGTTGCCGCTGGTGCGCACGGCGCTCGCGGATGCGCGTACCGCCCCCGGGGAGTTGCACGGCGTGGCCTACACGGCGGGCCCGGGACTGATCGGCGCGCTCCTGACGGGCGCCGCACTCGGCCGTTCGCTGGCTTATGCGTGGCAGGTGCCGGCGGTGGCCGTGCACCACCTCGAAGGTCACCTGCTGGCGCCGCTGCTCGAGCCGGTGCCGCCGCCATTTCCGCACCTGGCGCTGCTGGTCTCCGGTGGCCACACCATGCTCATCGACGTGGCCGCACCGGGCCACTACACCGTGCTCGGCGAGACGCGCGACGACGCGGCCGGCGAAGCCTTCGACAAGTCGGCGAAGTTGTTAGGCCTGCCGTACCCGGGAGGACCCGAGCTGGCGGCGCTGGCCGAGAAGGGCAGGCCGGGGCGCTTCGAATTCCCCCGGCCCATGCTCGACCGCGCGGGGCACGAATTCAGTTTTTCCGGATTGAAGACGGCGGTGTCGCTCGCGGTGAAAGATCGCTCGGGCGGTGCGCCGGCGGGCCTCGACGCCGCGACGCGTGCCGACATCGCGGCCGGTGTGCAGGAAGCCATCGTCGAGACGCTGGTCGCCAAGACCCTGCGCGCACTCGAGGACACCGGCTACGACGCCGTGGTGGTGGCCGGCGGCGTAGGCGCGAACCGCAGCCTGCGCCAGCGCCTGGACGGCGCCGCCCAGCGCCGGGGAGCGAAAGTCTTTTACCCGCGCATCGAGTTCTGCACCGACAATGCCGCCATGATCGCGGTCGCTGGCATGGCGCGCCTCAAAGCCGGCAAGATCGAGTCCCTGGGCGTCCGCGCGCGGGCGCAGTGGCCTCTAATGGAGATTGGATAGTTCAGTGGGCGTTCCGAAGACACACACCATCCCGGGTTCGACCGATGACACCGGCGACCGCATCTTCCTCCACGGGCTGGAAGTCGAATGCATCATCGGCTTCATCGAGTGGGAGCGGCGCACCAAGCAGACCATCGTGATCGATGTGGAAATGCCGGTGGATTGCGCGCGCGCGGCGCGCAGCGACGACGTGGCCGACACGCTCGATTACAAGAAGGTTGCGAAGCGGCTGATCGGCTTCGTGAGCGAGTCGAACTTCAAGCTGGTCGAGACGCTGGCGCATCGCGCCGCGATGCTGATCCTCGAGGAGTTCAGCGTCGAGTGGGTGCGCCTGTCGGTGAACAAACCGGGCGCGATCAGGCACAGCAAGGACGTGGGAGTGGCGGTGCTGCGCACCAAGGCCGACCTGGCCAGATGAGCATCGTGACGACCGGCCACGTGCGCGTCTTCGTCGCGGCCGGCAGCAACGTCGAGCCCGAGCACAATCTCGAGCGCGCCTGCGCCGAGATCGCACACACCTGGCCCGACGCGCATTTCTCGCGCGCCTATCGCAATGTGGCGGTCGGGTTCGAAGGTCCGGACTTCATCAACCTGGTGACCGGTTTTTCGACGGCGCTGCCGCTGGTGTCGGTGATCGCGCGCCTTCGCGCAATCGAGACGCAGTGCGGCCGTCCGCGCTACGCGCCCAAGTGGGCGTCGCGGACCATGGACCTCGACGTGTTGTTATACGGTGATCGGGTCGAACAGACCTCCGAGTACACGTTGCCGCGGCCGGATCTCCTCAAGCGGCCCTACATGCTCGGGCCGCTGGCCGAGATCGCGCCGGAAGTGATTCACCCCACCGAGCACCGCAAGGTCGGCGACCTCTGGAAGCAGTTCGACGGCGGCGCGCACGACATGCAACCGGTGACGCTGCGCCTGCCGGCGCCGCACGCCTAACAACCTTCCAGCCTGTTGCTTGCGCGGCGACACGCCGCGACGTTGCGCCCGCGCCGCACGCGTACGCGAAAATTGCGTGTCCCGAACTTCGGTACACGTCCCGCATGCGGCCCGGGCGGATTTCCGGCCCAACTACCCGTTCATCCGGCTCGTCAAATCGCGCTTCAGGCCGCGCGGCGCGCTGCGCATTCTCGGTGGCGAGAAACCCACAGTGGGTTTTACGTCACGCGGAGGAGCGTACGCCATGAAACTATCTACCCGGGCAAGTCCCATCACATCACGGGCGCTGTTCACCATCGTGGGTGGCGCCGTGCTCATCAATCCAGCCTTCTCGGACGATGGAGTCGCGCAGGACCAGTCGGGCGAGGTGCTCGAAGAGGTCGTGGTCACCGGATTGCGCGGCAGCCTCAAGGCCTCGATGGAAACCAAGCGTGATGCCGTCGGCGTGGTCGACGCGATCAACGCCGAGGACATCGGCAAGTTTCCCGACACGAATCTTTCCGAGGCTCTGCAGCGAATCACCGGCGTATCCATCGACCGCCGCAATGGCGAAGGCGCGACCGTCACGGCGCGCGGCTTCGGGCCGCAATTCAACCTGGTCACGCTGAACGGCCGGCAGATGCCGACCGCCGACGCGTTTGCCAACGGTGCGGCCACCGGCGGCGGCGTGTTCGGCAACTCGCGCTCGTTCAATTTCGCCAATCTCTCGGCCGAGGCGATCAGCGCGGTCGAGGTGTACAAGACCGGCCGCGCGGACATCCCGACCGGCGGCATCGGCGCGACCATCAACGTGCGCACCGCACGGCCGTTCGACAACGATGGCCTGGTGCTGAACATCGGCGCCAAGGCGCTCAACGACAGCACCAACCGCACCGGCAGCGACCTCACGCCCGAGTTGTCGGGCATCTTCAGCTACGCCACCGAGGACAAGAAGTTCGGCGTGGGACTGTCGGCCACCTACCAGAAACGCGACAGCGGCTCGTCGTCGTCGACCGTCAACGACTGGCACATCCAGGCCTGGGACGCGTCGAACGGCGGGCGCAATGCCACCAACCGTGCCGCGGCACCGCTGTACTTCAACAACAACGACACGCCCTACGATCCCGACGATGACTTCATCGACGTGGACTTCGTCAACGCACCGGCGAACGGCCAGTTGTACGGCATCCCGAACGACATCCGCTACGCGTTCTCGGATTCGAGCCGCGAGCGCATCAACGCGCAGGGCATGCTGCAGTTCGCGCCGGTCGAAGGTCTGACGTTCACGGCCGACTACACCTTCGCGCAGGTCGAACTCACCGAGGATCGCGGCGAACAGACCATCTGGCTGCAACGCAATGGCTTCGACCGCATCGAATTCGACACGAACGAGCAGGTTGCGACTCCCACGCTGCTGCACGAGTTCACCGGTGCGAGCAAGGACTTCGGTTACGAGCAGCAGCATCGCGAGCAGAAGAACGACCTGAGGTCGCTCGGCCTCAACGTCAGCTGGGACATCAGCGAGCGCTTCAACTTGGGCGTCGACTACCACGACTCCACGGCGCGCAGCCTGCCCAACGACGGCGTGACCGGCGGTGGCGAAACGGCGTTCAGCCTCGCCGGCAAGGTGCCGAGCACCTGCCTCGAGTCCTACGGGCCGAATCCCGCCGATCCGGCGGCCGCCATTCCCTGTCGCAATGCGTCCAACTACTGGACGCAGACGTTCCAGTTCAACAATGGCCTGCCGGTCGCGGCGCGCACGCTGTATCCCTCGCAGCTCGCGGCGTATGCCAACAGCGGCGGCGTCCAGAACTACGACTTCGGCCCGTCGAGCCTTGGATCGCAGGTCCTGCGTATCGCGTACAACGACCAGTCCACCGACATCAAGCAGACGCGCTTCGACGGCAAGTTCAAGCTGACGGACGACGACACGTTCCAGTTCGGCGTGGAGACGCGCGAGATGGATTCGCGCAATCGCTCTTCGGCTTCGAACATGACCCTGGGCGACTGGGGCGTGAGCGACAGCGGCAATGTGCCGGACATGGTGGCATTGCTGACGCCGTTCAGCCTCACCGGCTCGTTCGACGACTTCAATCCCGTGGGCGCGCCCACCGGTGGATGGAAGGGCAACGCAAACACGCTCGGTCAGTGGGCCATCGATCACGGCTACGTCAACTGGACCGAGGCCTCGGCGCCCGACGGTCAGCTGCGTTACAACCCGGGATACAACGTAGACAGCACCGTGGAGGAAGAGACGCTGGCGTTCTACGCGCAGGTGAACTTCAGGATGGAATTGGGCTCGAGGCCTTCCAACCTCGCGGTCGGTTTGCGCTACGAGGAAACCGACGTGCACGCCGCCAACAACATCCTGGTGCCGACGGCGCTGCTGTGGCAGGACGACAACGACTTCCAGGTGGTGCGCCCGGAAGTCGGCAATGAAACGCTGGTGACCGGTGATGGCAGCTATCACAACGTCCTGCCGAACATCGACTTCGATCTCGGGATAACGGACGGGCTGAAGGCGCGCGTCTCATACAGCAAGACCATCGCGCGTGCCGGTTACAACCAGCTGTCGGCTGGTGAGACGCCGGCGACACCCGGTGGTTCGACACTGGTTGGCGGATTCGTGCCGCCGGCCTTCGCCAACAACCCGGCCTTGCTGCCGCTGGAATCGGACAACTACGACCTGTCGTTCGAGTATTACTTCTCTGACAGTGGATATGTATCCGTTGGTGCGTTCCAGAAGAACGTCGAGAACTTCATCGGTAACACCGTGATCAACGAGAACCTCTACGGCATCCGCAACCAGACTGGCGGTCCGCGCGCGCAGGAAGCGCTGGACTACCTGCAGGACAACGGATTCGCGGTCGACGATTCGGCGCTGTTCACTGCGGTCGCCATGCTCGACAACCCCGGAACCTTCGTCGATCCGATGGGCGGGTCCTGGACGGGCGGCCTGGCGAACTACAACGGCAGCAACGCGCAGCACGTGGCGTTCGCGACGCGGTACGACATCCTGCCGAATGCGGAGGATCCGCTGTACAGCTTCGCGGTGAGCGCGCCGGTCAACAACAAGAACGCCAAGATTCATGGCTTCGAGTTCGGCGGGCAGTACTTCTTCGGCGACAGCGGTCTCGGCGTGCTGGCCAACTACACCGTGGTGCGCGGCGACGTCGGCTACAAGGTCACCAGCGACCCGAACGAAAACCAGTTCGCGCTGCTGGGGCTGTCGGATTCGGCGAATGCCGTGCTGATGTTCGAGAAGTTCGGGCTGTCGGCACGCCTCGCCTGGAACTGGCGCGACGAATACCTGCAGAACCTGAACATCGGGCAGTGGCGCAACCCGATCTTTGTCGAGGCCTACGACCAGTTCGACCTCAACGTGGGTTACGACATCAACGACCACCTCGCGGTGTCGTTCGAAGCCGTGAACCTGACCGGCGAGGACGTGCGCTGGCATGGCCGGTCGGACAAGCAGATGTGGCGCCTGGAAGACCAGGGCCCGCGTTATGCACTCGGAGCGCGGTACAAGTTTTGACGAGTGAGTAGATAGTTCTTCCCAGAACCTGTTCGGGCCGCTGTCCCCCTTGGCGGCCCTTTTTTTTGGGGTCAGACCCCATTTGCTAGGAAATGGGGTCTGACCCCATTACCAGGCCACGCTGCGGCCGCCGTCGACAGCCAGGATCTGGCCGGTGATGTACGGCGCATGCGCGGCGAAGAACAACGCGGTGCGCGCAATGTCCTGCGGCGAACCCATGCGTTTCAGGATGGTGCGCTCGATGATCTTGGCCTGCTTCGACGTGTCTTCCTGCTGGCCCGAGGGCCAGAGGATGGGTCCGGGGGCGATGCCATTGACGCGCACCTCCGGGCCGAGCTCCTTGGCCAGCGAGCGCGTCAGCATGTGCAGGCCGGCCTTGGCGGTGCAGTACACGGTGTGATCGCGCAACGGCCGCAGTGCGTGGATGTCGACGATGTTGATGATCAGCCCGTGAGTCTTGCGGAGCACGGGCGCGGCGGCTTGCGCCAGGAAAGTCGGCACCTTGAGATTGGTGCCGAGCAGGTCATCCCAGGCCTTGGGCGTGATCTCGCCGATCTTCGTGGGATAGAACGTCGACGCGTTGTTGATGAGCACGTCGAGCTGGCCGAAGTTGCGCACCGCGAATTCCACCAATGCGGGCAGCTTCTCGACTTCCAGCAGTTCGCCCGGCACGATGGCCGCGGACTCAGGCCGCGCGGCATTGAGTTCCGCCGCCAGTGCCTCGGCCTCTTTCGACGATTTGCGATAGTGGATCACCAGGCTGGCGCCGGCGCCGTGCAGCTCGCGCGCGATCTCCGCGCCGACGCGTTTCGCGCCACCCGTGATCAGTACCGTCTTGCCCGCTAGACTTCGCCCTTCTTCCTGCATCGATGCACTGTATGACTTCTGCCGCGTCCGTCACAACCCTCCCGCCGTTGAATGCCGCGGAAAGCGAGCAGGCCGGCCGCGTGTCGGAGCACATCCGCGCCTTCATCGCGTCGCACGGTGGGGTCATCGGCTTCGATGCCTACATGCGCCTGGCGCTGTACGCACCCGGGCTCGGCTATTACAGCGCCGGCGCGACCAAGCTGGGTGGCGCGGGTGACTTCGTGACCGCCCCGGAAGTGTCCAGCCTGTTCTCACGCTGCCTGGCGCGGCAGGTGGCCGACATTCTCGAAGTCACCGGCGGCGATGTCCTGGAGCTCGGGGCCGGCCTCGGAACCATGGCCGCCGACGTGCTCACCGAGCTCGCCGCCCTCGAACGCCTGCCCGACCACTACTTCATTCTCGAAGTGAGCGCGGACCTGGCCGCGCGCCAGCGCGAGCGAATCGAGAAATTGCCGCCCGAGCTCGCGGCGCGGGTGCGGTGGTTAGACCGCTGGCCGGAGCGCGCCATGCACGGTGTGGTACTGGCCAATGAGGTACTGGACGCCATGCCGGTGTCGCGCTTCCGGCTGCGCGGCGCACCCGCTTCGCAGGAAGTGCGGGCGCTGGGCGTGGTGGCGACGGATGAAGGTTTTGCCTGGCGCGAGACGGACGCGCCGCCGGAGCTCGATCACGCCGTGACCGGCATCCTCGGCGCGTTGCCCGAGCCGCTGCCGGACGGCTACGTGTCCGAGATCTGTCTCGCTTTCCAGCCCTGGGTGGCGAGCCTCGCCGCGCAGCTCGAACACGGCGTGGCGCTGCTCATCGACTACGGATTGCCGCGCGCGCAGCTCTATCACCCCGATCGCTCGAGCGGCACGCTGCGCTGTCATTTCCGCCACCGGGCGCATGACGACCCGTTCGTCAACGTGGGCCTGCAGGACATCACCGCCTGGGTGGATTTCACGCGGGTGGCTCATGCCGCCGACAGCGCCGGCCTCGAGACCCTGGGTTTTGCCACGCAGGCCGCGTTCCTGATCGGCTCGGGCATGGAGTCCCTGCTAACTACCGAGATGCAGCTGGCCGATGGCGACGCGCGGAGGCAGGCCCGGCTGGCCGGGGAGGCGCGGCGCCTGATGCTGCCCGGGGAGATGGGCGAGGTTTTCAAGGTGATCGCGCTCGGACGCGGTTTCCATGAGCCGCTCGCCGGCTTCAGCACCCAGAACCTGCGGCTGTAGCAAAAGGGGATGGTGTCAGGAGTCGGAGGCGCCGGCGTGCGCTTCAATCTTCCTGCAGCTCACCGCTCGCGCGCTTGAAAAATTGCCGAAGCGACAATTTTTCGCGTTCGCTTGCCGGAATCTATGCGAAGGCTCCATCGGCGGAAATTGAGAATCCAGAGGCAATACGGCTTCGCATGACGATTCCGGCTGCGCCGCTTCGCGATGTTCGCCGCAGGACGATTGAAGCGCGCACCGTCGTACCCAAGCCGGGCTTGGATAGGAGCGTTCTTTCCAAAGCCCTACCTGCTGGCGAATGGGGCTGGGACTGGAGCGTTCCGGGCGCACGTTACGCGATCAGGCTGTCGATGCAGGCGTGTTGGAGCGAGGCAGCCGGGGGGCGAAGCGAGGGGCCACAGACTGCAGCGCACAGCTTCTCGCGAAGACCTGTCGACGGTCCCCGAGCAAGCTGCACCGGCTGCGTACGCCCGAAGGGCGGCGAGCGACCACGCCGAATCGACAGCCTGATCGCGACACGCGCGCATGAATCGATCCCGGCCTTCCTCGTTCGACTGCAAAGTAATAAGTTCCTCTCGCCGGTCAACGATTTCGGCCAGTTCGTCAAACAACCTTCAGCGTGCAGCGCCACCAGCGGGTTAAGCTTTCCACCACCGCCATGAACTCGCGCAAGCTCAGGCCCTGGGCCTTCTACTTCCTGGCGTGGACGCTCGTCGGTCTCATCTATTTCGCGCAGAACGTCACCCGGCGTTTCTACTGGGAAGACCCCAACCCCTGGCAGGACCTGCGCTACTGGAGCTTCAACATCTTCATCGCGGCGTTGCTCACGCCGCTGATCGTGCGCGCCGGCCGCCGCTGGCCGCTGGAGCGCCAACATCTGGCGCGGCTCATCGGGCTGCACCTGGCGCTGAGTATCGGCTGGGCGGTGCTCAAGCTCAGCCTCGAGTCGACATTCCACATTACCTGGAACATGTACTCGCCCATCACGCCGCCGATCACACCGAAGGGTGAGGTCACGTTGCTCTTCATTTTCGGCTTCCACACCAGCGTGGTGGCCTATTGGGTGGTGCTGTCGATCCAGACCGCCTTTCGCAATTACGAGCGCTTCCAGGAGCGTGCCCGTGCGGTGCTGAAGTCCGACCTGCGCGCCTCGCAACTCGAGACGCAGGTGGCACAGGCGCGGCTCGGCGCGCTCAAGGCGCAGTTGCAGCCGCATTTCCTGTTCAACACGCTGAACGCAATCGTCGTGCTGGTGCGCCAGCAGAAAGGCCAGCAGGCCGAGGAGACACTGGCACGTTTCTCGGACCTGTTGCGCGCGGTGCTGGCCGACATGGAGGCGCAGGAAGTCACGCTGGCACGCGAGCTCGAATACCTGAAGCTGTACCTGTCGATCGAGCAGCTGCGCTTTTCGGACCGGCTGCGTGTCGAGATCGACGTCGACTCCGAGCTGCTGGACGCGGCAGTGCCGCACATGGGCCTGCAGCCCATCGTCGAGAACGCGATTCGCCACGGCGTCGGCCCGCGCGCCACGCCGGGCCGCATCGTGATTCGCGCGCAGCGCGTCGGGAACGCGCTCCACGTGACGGTGCGTGACGATGGCCCGGGTTTCAGCGCCACGGGCGGTAACGAAAAGGGCGGCATGGGCCTGGGGCTCGCCAACACGCGCGCCCGGCTCAAACAACTGTTCGGCCCGGACGCGGAGTTGCGCACCGAGAATGGCGCCGAGGGTGGCGCTCAGGTCACCATGGTGGTGCCCTACCACCTCATCGAGGACCGCGTCGCGGCGCTGGCATGAACGTATTGATCGTCGACGACGAGCCGCTGGCCCGTGAAGGCATGACCCTCCTGCTCAAGGACGAGGCGGCGATCGATTCCATCACCGAGGCTCGCAACGGCGCCGAGGCCGTCGCGGCCATCCGCGCGCAACGTCCCGACCTGGTGATGCTCGACGTGCAGATGCCGGAGATGGATGGCTTTGGAGTGCTGCGCGCCATCGGCGCCGAACACATGCCGCCGGTGATATTCGTGACGGCGCACGACCGCTACGCGATCCAGGCCTTCGAGGTGAACGCGATCGACTACCTGCTGAAGCCGGTGACGCGCGAACGCTGTTCACAGGCGCTGGCGCGCCTGCGCGAACGCATCGGCGCGGGCACGGACA
>Ga0315912_10001923_pt1 | contig 23525 bp, 19 predicted proteins | sample VfabasoilMG_FD_204469 | JGI IMG/M metagenome (GOLD analysis project Ga0315912, IMG submission 204469) | Garden soil microbial communities collected in Santa Monica, California, United States - V. faba soil | ecosystem: Environmental > Terrestrial > Soil > Garden | place: USA: California... | reverse complement strand
CTCTTTTCAAGGAATATGCCTATGAAAGCTGTGATATCGAAGCCAAGCCTGGCGTAGTTCACCTTCAAAGTAGTCTTTTCGATTATACCTGCTTTTAACATTTTCCCAATGCGAACGTGAACAGTTCCCGAGGAGACAATAGCCTTTTTTGCCACTTCTCCGTAGGATTTTTTCGCATCCTTCATCAAAATTTCAAGGATTTTGAGGTCCGTATTATCAATTATTGAATTTTTGGCCATTGGCGGATGCTTATTTTAGATATTGTTCAGCAAATACGTTATTTATTGAATATTATTCAATTTTTAGATATATATATTGCATGAATGTATAGCAATACATCATATTTGTGCATAATATAATAATGCCAGTCGGGCGTTAAAGAATGTAGGGTGTTGAAATTGGCAGACAAGCCCTCCTGTCTCGGGGGTGGGGAGTAAAGGATAAACGCAGAATAATGGGTTGACCACTAAAATGTTCTCTTATGTTCTGTAGCTAACTTCCCCGTGGAGGTTCGAGCCCTCCCTCTACAGCGAATACTTTTGGTTTAGTATTGTGAAAAATAAACCTGGCTGCAAGGCTGGGTTTGTTTTTTTTAGACTAAGATATCAGCAAAGTTATTATGTGCTTATAACTAGCTGATTAACAATCGTTCTAATATTGTAAACTCCAATTTAAATTTAGGTATACCCCAGCGTTCATCGGGCACCTTAAAAGGCTTTCGTTCGCTTGTATCAGCGTAGCCCCTTCTTTCATACCAATCAATTAGTTCTTCCCTTGTTGAAATGACCGTCATGTAAATTGATCGGCAGCTTAGCTTTTTTGCATAGTCTTCGGCTGCGGTTAAGAGTTTCATACCGATTCCTCTCTTTTGAAATAAGGGTGACACAGTGAGCATTCCTAAGTAGAGCCCCCTCTCATCCGGGTTCAGTTCAACGCAGCCTAGTATAGCTCCACCTTCAGCGTATTTCAAGATAGTGACACCCTTTTCCAGAGTTTCCTCAATTAAGTCTTTCGTTACACGGGTTCCATCCAGTAGATCTGCTTCGGTGGTCCATCCTTGTCGCGATGAATCGCCACGGTAGGCGGAATTTACCAAGTCAGCTATTTCCCCAGCTTCATCTTTAGATATTGCTGATATCCTAAAATTCATTGATAGTATGATAGTTATACTTATTTACTAAAGTAGTAATTCGGATAGATTCTAACATTTGCGAACCCTGTAAATCATCAATTTTCCAATGATTCTATTTTTATTTTGCTTGTTTTGCAGCTTACCTGTTATTCATAATGAAACACCCGGAGTCTCTCGAAATGGTGGCCGAGTTCCATCGCACGTTTAAGCATCCAATATTATCATCGCCAACTATTCCAGATGAAGTTAGGTGTAAATTAAGAGTGGCGCTCATTGCTGAAGAGCTAAAAGAATTTGAAGAAGCAATTCAGCAGAAGGATATTGTAGGGGTGGCCGATGCCTTGAGCGACATTCAATATGTGCTAAGCGGGGCAATTCTTGAATTCGGCCTGGGGGACAAGTTTAAAGATCTGTTTGAAGAAGTACAGCGCTCTAACATGAGTAAAGCATGTGATAATGAGGATGATGCAATTAAAACTGTTGAGCATTACCTGAAGAAAGATGGCACGGAATGCTATTACAAAAATGAGGGGGGAAAGTGGCTTGTCTACCGAAAGGCAGATAACAAAACGATAAAATCAATCAATTACTCACCAGCTGATCTGGCTTCAATTGTAAACCAAAGTATCTAAACATAGAATTCAAGCTGGAATACTAATTCCTGCCCCTTAATTTGTACAGGCTTCATGGCCATAATAGCTGAATCGTTATACGCCTTTATAAATTCTGTTCGGCTCACCCGCACTTTGCTAATGCCAGGCCGCACTTTGTGATACTGCATTCTGCCCGATTTATTGGCATTGGCCGAATACATATAATCATACTTGATGGAAATAGGGGAGGGAATGTATTTCATTTGCTACCTCTGTTCAAAAACTGGCGTTCATAAATTAGTGTATTATTGCACAATAATATAGCTAAATAATAATTATTCAAATATTTGGTGTGTACTAATGTACTTATTCTTTACCTTTTTTTATTTCCAACAGGAAACCAATTGCTCCGTGGCTTTCAGAAACTCTTAATAGTTTTCGAAAAGAAATATTCATGTATTACCTGCTACAGTTTTTAATCTTGTGAAATGACATACTTTGGGATTAGTTTTACAGTTCTCAATTCTTAAATTCTTAATTAATGCTATTACAACAGACTGCATTTCTCGATGGCTTTTACCAGGTAATAATTTTTGGCTCTATAGCCTTTGTAATTCTTGGGATCGTACTCTACATCTTTTATAATATCCGTGTTTACACCATAACCGATTATAAGGAAAAGCACGACTACATTAGTTTGAATGAGATAACATGGCTTAAGTGGATGTTCTTCAGCTTTGCTGTAGCCGTTGGTTTGTCAATCAACTTGTACGGCATGGGTAAAACCAACCTGGGTGAAATCGGGGTTTGGTTTTTTGTGAGACTCATTATGAGTATTGCCGGTGGCACATTGGTGGGCACTGTCTCATTCCTGGTTCTTCAATATTGGTATCCTACCCGATTAAATTCCAAGCTCCAGAAGTGGCGCTATATGCCGCGGGTTAATCCAAAAACTGGGAATAAAATGAAGCTTCTAACCGAAGAAGAGGAAGATGTGCATCTCGATCTGGGTATGCAGGCTGAAGAAAATATTTTCTCCATTGATTACGATGTGTGGGTGGACGAATCATCAGGCGATGTGAAGATTGAAAAATACCTGGGTCACTTGATGGGCCTACGCTGCCTGAACTGCGGCTTTTATACTATGAAAGTAGTGCGGGAAGAAATTATTGAGCGCCATGAAGACGACTCTCCTAAAGAACTTCTCAAACATTACCAATGTGCTTACTGTAAGAATGTTCGTGCCACGCAATTCCATGTATCAAAACGGGAGATTGAGGATTACAAAACCATTAAAATGAAATTTCAGCGCAATACTAAAGGTATTGAAGCTATTAAGATTGAAATCCATTCCAGTTTGGCTGGGAAAAAGAATTTCGAGTTCCAATCGATTGAGCAGGCACAGAAATTCCTGGAAGAGTTTGATATTGATCAGATTGCCGATAAATAGGCTGTAAAGTGAGTATTTATAAGGACTTTTAAATCGTCATTATCAGTGGATCATTTTTTGCAGGAGGGTATTTTTCAATAACTATTTTTTGTAGTTCGCGTTTCCGTTATAAACTAAATTCAAAAAATCATGAGGGGTTTGATTGCATTTCTCTGCTTAAGTGTCGCTTTTAGTTTTGGTCGTTCAATAGATACAGTTACCCTTAAGCCTAAAAAGGTTTATGGAAAAGAAGCCAAGGTTATCTCTTATCTGCTTGATAATTATCATTTCAGAAAAATTGGGTTTACCGATTCCCTCTCCTCGGTGGTATTCGATGCATATTTAAGAGAGTTAGACCCAAGCCGCACTTATTTCCTTGAGTCGGATATTAAATCTTTTGAACTTTACCGATTTAAAATTGATAACCTGATATCTGATGAAAATGTGGACGTTGCATTCTCTATTTACAAGGTTTTTAAGGACCGGTATATGGCTCAAATGGATTACGTGCTGAAAGAATTGGTTAGCAAAGACTTCGACTATACTGTAGATGAATATTATGATTCTAATAGAGAAAAATCTCCCTGGCCAAAGTCTGAAACGGAGTTAAATGATATCTGGAGAAAAATTATTAAGAGCCAGGCTCTTTCCCTGAAACTGTCAGGCAAAAAACAAATTGAAATCAGTGAAACTTTAAAGACCAGATTTGAGCGTTATCAAAAAACCATTCAACAATTTAATAGTGAAGATGTGTTCAGTATTTTTATGAACGCCATCACCGAATCATACGACCCTCATACTAATTATCTATCTCCAAAAGCTTCAGACCTATTTAAGCAAAGTATGAGCCTTTCGCTTGAAGGCATTGGAGCACGATTACAAACTGAAAATGATTACACAAAAGTATTTGAGTTAATCGCTGGCGGTCCAGCTGAAAAGAGTAATAAACTTCATGTCAATGACCTGATTATAGGCGTAGCACAGGGAGATGATGGCGAAATGGTAGATGTTATCGGGTGGAGGGTTGATGATGTGGTAAAGTTGATCAAAGGGCCCAAGGGCACTGTTGTGCGGATGCAAATTCTCCCTGCCAGCGCTGGGCTTAGTGGTGCCCCGGAAACAATCAGGTTGGTGCGCGATAAAATTAAACTGGAAGACGCTGCAGCGAAAAAAAGCGTGATGCACTACCGGCAGGGTTCGAAAGATGTAAAAATGGGAGTGATCACTCTCCCAAGTTTTTATTTAGATTTTGATGCATATCAAAAAAATGACCCCAACTACAAAAGCACTACCAAAGATGTTAAACAACTCATTAAAGAACTTCAAGTTGAAAAAATTGATGGTTTGGTTATTGACTTAAGGGACAATGGTGGTGGCTCGTTATCGGAGGCTATAGATTTGACTGGATTATTTATAAAAAATGGCCCGGTGGTTCAGGTAAAAAGTTCAGACAACCGCGTGGAAGTAGGGATGGACGATGACAACGAAGTGTATTACACCGGACCGCTTGTAGTTTTAACTAATCGCTTTAGTGCCTCTGCTTCTGAGATATTTGCCGGTGCCATTCAAGATTACAATCGGGGCGTAATTGTTGGTGAATCCACTTTTGGAAAGGGCACCGTTCAAACCGTACTCGATTTGAAGCCCTATGTACCTTCTGCTACCGAACCTGTTGGTGATTTGAAATTAACGTATCAAAAATTCTATCGTGTTTCCGGAAGTTCAACCCAACATAAGGGTGTTACCCCAGACATCATTCTTCCTGCTGCCTACGATGCCGATAAATTTGGCGAAAGTTCGAGCATCACTGCATTGCCTTGGGATATAATCAAGAAAGCGTCTTATCAAAAAGTATCCAATGTGAATGAAAAATTACTCTCGCAGGTTAGGAAATCTTACCAGGCAAGGGCGAATCAAGACCCTAAACTCAAGCAATACTACCAGGAAGTGAGTGAATTGCACGAGAGTATTTCCCAAACCCGTGTTTCACTTAACGAGGCAACACGAAGAAAGGAAATGGAAGCAGCTGAACTTAAAAAGGCAAAATCTACTACACTCGACACCAAAATTAAAAACAAGGAGAGTGGCACCGATGACCTTTCATCTATGGAAGATGAATTCCTGAGAGAAGGCTTGCTTATTCTTACAGAGATTATCAATAACCGGGTAGGTTAATCATCTTTCAATTTTAGGTCGCTGCTACAGGTTAAAATATCCAACTAAGCGTTTTTTGGTATAGGAAACCCGCTAAAGATAGCTCACATCCCCTTTCACTCCCGCCTAATTTTTCTTTACTTCGGCTTTCAATTGATATCCGAATTATGAAAGAATTCATCTGGCAAAAAAAGTATCCGGCTGGCGTAATGAAAGAAATTGGCCCCCTGGAGTATCAATCTTTGCCGGAATTATTTACAACAGCATGCAAAGCCTATAGCAGCAGCGTGGCTTTTGAAAATATGGGTGGAAAGCTCACCTTCTCCCAGGTGGATACTCTATCCACAAATTTTGCCGCCTATCTTCAGCAAAAACTTGGATTGAAAAAAGGCGAACGGATAGCTATCCAAATGCCGAACCTGTTACAATTTCCAATTGCTTTTATTGGTGCATTAAAATCGGGATTGGTCGTAGTAAATACCAACCCACTCTACACACCTCGCGAGATGGAGTATCAATTTAAAGATGCGGCAATATCTGCCATTGTTATAGTAGAGAATTTTGCCTTTAACCTGGAGTCAATCCGGAGCCAGGTTCCAGCCAAACATATTATTGTAACCAACATGGGAGATATGCTTGGAACACTGAAGGGCGCACTTGTGAATTTTGTAGTTCGCAAAATAAAAAAAATCATCCCGGATTATAATCTACCGGGCGCTATCTCATTTAAGCAGGCGCTTGCTGAAGGTGCCTCGTTGTCGCTACAGCCCGTAAACATTAATATGGAAGATGTTGCTGTACTACAATACACGGGTGGCACTACCGGAGTTTCAAAAGGCGCTCAACTTTCGCATAAAAATATTATTGCACATAATATGATGGTGAGGCAATGGTTTAAACCATACTTGTCACCTAAGGAGCAGGATGTAATTATTACCGCTATTCCAATGTATCACATTTTTGCACTCACAGTTAATGGTGTGCTTATGTTTACGTCCGGAGTGAAAAATATTTTGATAACTAATCCGCGCGACATGCCAGGGTTTGTTAAGGAATTAAAAAAACATAGGTTCTCAATTATTACGGGCGTGAACACATTGTTTAATGGCTTGTTAAACAATCCGGACTTCGCTTCACTTAATTTCTCCTTCCTGCATGGAGCCGTTGGAGGTGGCATGGCTGTGCAAGATGCTGTCGCCATTAAATGGGAAAAGGTAACGGGTAGACCATTGGTGGAAGGGTATGGATTGAGTGAGACATCGCCTGTTTTATGTTGCAATCCGCTGGATGGAAACCATAAAAGAGGAACTATTGGAATTCCCGTTCCGAGTACAGAAGTGGCAATTTTTGATGACAATGGCAATCAATTGGCCCAGGGGGAAACTGGTGAAATTTGTGCCCGTGGTCCCCAGGTAATGAGTGGCTATTGGCAAAAAGATAACGAAGGGGTTTTCTTCCATAACGAATGGTTTCGCACGGGCGATATCGGTTTAATGGACGAAGAGGGATTTTTCAAAATTGTTGACCGGAAGAAGGACATGATTAAAGTGTCGGGCTTCAATGTATTTCCAAATGAAATTGAAAATGTTTTAGCGTCACATCCCAAAATTCTGGAAGTAGCAGCAATAGGTGTTCCGGATGAAAAATCGGGGGAGGTAATTAAAGCATTTGTTGTTAAGCGAGATCAATCACTCACCGAACAGGAATTGAAGGAATTTTGCCACAAGAACTTCACCAACTACAAAGTGCCTAAACATTTTGAGTTCGCTAAAGAATTACCTAAATCCAACGTTGGAAAAATATTGAGGCGCGAACTGCGGGAGGCAGAGATGAAAAAAATGTCAGTGAAAAATTGATAACTGTTCATTATCACTCTGTATAAAGCTATTCTCCATAGACTAATCAATTACAAATTTTTATTTACATGAAACAGCTCTTTATTTTTTTATTGCAACTTTTATTCGTCACAGCTTCGGTATCGCAAGTAATTCACTACCCGGAAGAAAAACATTTCAAAAATGTTAAGCAATTGACTTTTGGTGGCGATAATGCCGAAGCCTACTGGAGCTTCGATAGCAAAATGGTAAGCTTTCAATCGAACAATAAAAAATGGAATTTGAACTGCGATCAAATATTCTATATGACGGTAGATAATACCGATTTAAGTGCAGGGCAAAAACCACAATTGATCAGCACCGGAAAGGGGAGGACGACTTGTTCTTTTTTTATGCCTGGCAATAAAACTATTTTGTATGCCTCTACTCATTTAGGCGGCAACGATTGCCCGAAAGACCCTGAAAGAAAACCCGGAGGAAAATATCTCTGGCCGATATACGACACTTACGATATTTTCATTTCAGACCTGGAAGGCAACATCAAAAAGCAACTGACAACTGGAAAGGGTTACGATGCTGAAGCCACACTTTCGCCTAAAGGCGATAAAATCGTTTTCACTTCAACCCGCAATGGCGACCTGGATTTGTATGTAATGGATTTGAAAGGCAAGAAAGTGAAGCAAATAACGAATGAACTTGGATATGACGGTGGCGCTTTCTTTTCGCCAGATGGTTCTAAAATTGTTTTTCGCGCTTCCAGGTTCACCACGGATGAACAGCGAAAGGAATACCAGGATTATTTAAAGCAAGGCCTGGTAGCCCCAACGGCTATGGAGATTTTTATTTGTAATGCCGATGGCACTGGCCTGAAACAAGTAACCAAACTTGGTAAAGCTAATTGGGCGCCATTTTATCATCCGGATGGAAAGAAAATTATTTTTAGTTCAAACCATAAAGGCACACGCGGATTCGAGTTTAATTTGTTTATGATAAACGAAGACGGCACCGGCCTGGAGCAGATTACCTACGATAAAACATTTGATTCCTTCCCCATGTTTTCACCCGATGGCAAGCGAATAATTTTCTCCAGTAACCGAAACAATAATGGCACGAGGGATACCAATTTGTTTGTAGCCGAGTGGGTGGATTAAACCCTGCGCATTACTATGGCATGCTTCAAAATCTTTCAAAATCTGCTTTCCAGACCATTTTTTAACCTATTAAAAACAATCTATTTAAAAGTTTACTACTTTCGACCTACTAATTCGACCTACTAGGTTCCTTAAACTTTACAATTATGAAACGGGCTACATACCTTATTTTGTTCACTACCGTTCTCATTGCTTCATGTTCGGATGATTCAAAAACAACCGAAGAAGATGGACTTTATTTCAGGGGAGGAATGGACAGCGTTACCATAGTGAATGATGCCGGCACACTAAGTTTTGATGGTTGGTATAGTTTGCAAGACCATGAATATGTTACTTATTTCGAAATTAATAATTCCGGTAGCAGCGCTTACGCCTACCAGGAAATAGTAAGCAATCCGTTTAAAGCATCTGAAAAAGTAATGCACGCAGTAGTGTTGGATGATGACCCGAACATATCATCAACTACCCGGGCACAGACTACATTAAATTTTAAGGATGAGGTAAACCTATCTGTTTACCATTCGTCTCATCGAATGCTTCTCGATGAAGATGTAGCTTTCCTGGAAACTTACCCGAATAAAATAACCTGGTTTGTTTTAATGGAAGCCTGGAATAAGGCCGTTAGTGGATGGGATGGAAGTAGTGCAGGTTCTGCCCGTTGGAATTTAAATTTAAGCAAAGAGACTACCGGGACTAAATTATTCTGGGTTGCTAAAGGAGAGTTTCAACAACCCGCAGCCAAGGAGGGCGATGAGATTTGGAAGTATGAGAATAGAACATTTCCTGTTCCATATAATAAATGGTTTACATTGGATTTTTATATAAAAAGAGGAGATGAGAACAATGGAAAACTTGTAATTAAAATAACTCCTGATGGGGAAACGACCACAGTTTTATTTGACATTACAGGTTCAACTATATATCCCGACCATCCTGAAATACATTTGTATGCCTGGCAGCCCTTTAAGTTTTATTTTGATGACGTTTACCTGGATTGGATGAAGACCCAAAATAAAACTCTCTCATGTTATTATAACGACTTCAAATGGTATAAAAATTAAAGTCGACTTAGTTAAAAGGTTTAAAGCCCTTCTTCCAATTTAAAGACACTCTCCAGGTTTGTATTGGGTTCTACTTTGCACAAATCGTGCAAGATGCCATCCGAAAGCCTGTAAACCCATCCGTGTAGTAAAGGCATGTTACGGGTTTTCCAGGCATGTTGTACAATACTGGTTTTCATAAGGTTATCAACGCCAGCCATTACATTCAACTCGGTTAGCCGATCTGACCGTTCGGTTTCACTCTTAATTTTATCAAGTGCGCTACGGTTAGACCAATAAACATCTTTAATGTTGCGCAGCCAATTGTCAATCAACCCAAAACTCTTATTGCCCATAGCCGCCTTCACGCCACCACAACCATAGTGACCACAAACAATAATGTGTTTTACCTGGAGCACTTCAACCGCATACTGAACTACACTTAGCATATTCAGGTCGGTGTGATCCACCACATTGGCAATATTCCGATGAACAAATATTTCTCCAGGCTGTGTGTTGGTAATTTCGTTAGCAGGCACCCGGCTGTCGCTGCAACCAATCCATAAAAATTCTGGCGTTTGAAGATGTTCGAGTCGATCGAAGTATTTTGGGTCAAGCCCAACTCGCTCAGCAGCCCAGGCAGCATTTTCTAAAAGTAATCGTTGATAGGAACTCATTTGTGTAGTAGGTTAAATTTTGAAAAATATTAGATTTTAAAGAATGGATGAAGTGCGTGTCGTGTTTTCTTTATCTCCACGCTTATATTTTTTAATAAAGCGCTGGCCTGAAAATCATTGATTATCTCAATAATATCATGGTCTAGAAAGTGAACATTTGAACCCTCAATCATCAGGGTAGAATTATTGGGTATGGTTTCTAAAGTTTTCACCAGTGTTGATTTATTAAAAAAGGAAACATCTTTGGTGAATTTAATCAAATAACTGTTTCCATTATTAACCCGGAGCATGGCCGAGTGAAAATTACTTTGCAAGACAAAAAAGACTGAAACTAAGATTCCTAAAAACACCCCAAGCAATAGATTGGTAAATACAATCCCTAAAATGGTGGCCATAAATGGCAGATATTGTTCCCTGCCTTTGTTAAACATTTCTTTCCATTGAGTCGGTGCAGCCAATTTGTAACCTATTACTAGTAAAATGGCGGCCAAACTAGCCAGTGGTATCATTTCAAGAATGGATGGGAGAAGTAGCACGGCAGTAATCAAAATTATTCCATGCAATATGGCCGATGCCTTTGTTCTAGCCCCGGCATTAATGTTAACCGATGTGCGCACGATAACAGCGGTGACCGGAAGTCCTCCCACTAATCCGCATAAGAAATTAGTAACACCTTGTGCCTTTAATTCCCGATTCACCGGTGTAATACGTTTGTGTGGATCCATTTTGTCGGCAGCTTCAATACTAAGCAATGTTTCTAAACTGGCCACTAAGGCAATGGTAATGGAGATGGTAAAGATTTCTTTGAAGTGCGACATGCTCCAATCAGGGAATGTGATAATAGAGAAAACATTGTTCAACTCCGGTAAGTCTACCAAATGCCCGGAGCTGAGGGCAATATTTGGAAAGAAACTTATGAATAAGTAGTTAAGCGATATTCCGCAAAAAACAGCAGCCATAGGACTGGGTACGAACATGCGCCACCTATACTTTTTTATTCTTGGGCTTTCCCAAAATAGAATCAACAATAAAGTGCAAATGGTAATTATTATTGCCCCGATCGAAAGATTGCTAATTGATTCTAATATTTCTGACAGCGTATTTTGGTTGTCAGGCTGTATGAAACTTTCGTCTCCCTCATAGTCAGCGTCATCGCCAAAGGCATGGGGTATCTGTTTCAAAAATAAAATGATTCCAATACCAGCCAGCATGCCCTTAATTACAGAGGCTGGAACAAAATGGCTCACTATTCCTGCTTTAAAATAGCCGAGTACAATTTGAATTAACCCGGCCAGCACAACAGCAGCTAGAAACAATTGGTATGAACCTAATTCGTTAATTGATAAGAACACCACACTGGTTAGCCCTGCTGCAGGGCCCGTAACAGAAAGAGGTGAAGAGCTCAGGCTACCTGCCACTATTCCACCCAATACTCCGGAAATTAATCCTGCGTAAAGAGGTGCTCCTGATGCTAATGCAATGCCAAGGCAAAGTGGCACAGCAACAAAAAATACTGCTATTGAGCTTGGTAGATCATACAGGTAGGTTATAATTCTATGGGAATGAAATTTTTTCATCTTTTGATAATACGGTATAAACATGGAAAATTATTACGCCAAGAAACCTGGTTTTTGAATTAACAAAAACGATCAAAGAGGTTTGGATGGATCATGGCAGCCTTAAAACATACTGCCAGTGGGCGACCTAAATTTTAGGTGGAGGGGTAAAGATTTCCTTTACCTGGTTCGCATGGCTTACCGTGTAATGAGTGGAGTGATTTGAATTATCGGAAATCGCTTCTGCAATTGAATAATTTTGTACTATGTATTCTTTGTAATCGTCAAAATCTTTTTCAGAATCTCCATCGAGGGGTTCTTCGAATGGAGTCTCGATAGACACCTGGTAACCAATACTTTGGCAGCAGGAAACGCCAAGAACAATTGCCGATAAGGCCACGGCAATGCATATACTCAACGTTTGAATAATTTTCATGTTGGCAAAGATATAGCTTGAATTGTTTTGTGCAAGTCGTATTTCTGTGAACTCACATATTTCGCTGATGCTTTGCCAAACGCTCATATTCAGCATCCACCTGCAATTCGCTTCTCAGTGCCGCGGCTACCGCTAATTGATCGCAACGTTCGTTTTCAGCGTGGCCCGCGTGGCCCTTCACCCAAACTAATTTTGGGTTGAATTGTTTGTGGAGGGGGATATAGCGTTTCCATAAATCTACATTGGCCTTGTCCTTGAAATCTTTTTTCTCCCATTTCCAAATCCAGCCTTCATTTATAGCACGGGCAACATACTGTGAATCGGTTGTGATTTTAACTGAAATTCCACTTTTTTTTATTGATTCAAGAGCGGCAATTACCGCGAGTAATTCCATGCGGTTATTGGTTGTGAGGCGGAAGCCCTGGCTCAATTCCTTTTCATGTTTGTTGTAGCACATAACCACTCCGTAACCGCCCGGGCCTGGGTTACCTTGCGCTGCACCATCTGTAAAGATCTCAATCATTTCTATTTTAATAGGCTTGTATGGTCGGAACAAAATTACTACAATTAACAAACCAATGCATTCGATGAGCCGGTTTTCACTGAACCCGATGTTTTCAAGATTTCTGATAGCCATTTTCTTGCTCATGGTAGGCTGGATGTTTTTTATGCGTTATGAGATCTACCCACTCACCACCGATGAGGTAGTGCGATTTGAGTTTGCCGGAACTCCCGAAAAAGCCAAGTTGATTTTAGCTGAATGGAAAAAAAATGATTTGATCGATTTAGGTAAACACAGCCTCTACCTCGATTTCATTTTTATTTTTTTGTACGCGGCCACGCTGGCGTTGAGCTGCCTCACGTTTCCTTCATTTACCGGAAAAATTAGTTTAATGACCTGGGGCATGAGGCTTTACCGGTTTAGTTTATATGCCGGCCTTGCCGATTTTTTCGAAAATCTTTGTTTACTTGAAATATTGTATGGCTCTCAATCTCCCTTTTTTTCCGGAGCAGCCTGGGCTTTCGCTTTCTTTAAGTTCTCAGTAGTGGTGATCGTTCTTCTTTTTTTAATGAGGTGCATTATAGTTTGGGCAGGCAATCGCACCTCAATAATTTAACTCACTTCATCCGTATTCGCCAGTTTGTTGGGTAAAGATTATTAAACCGGTGTCCCAGTCCATTTATCCATCCAAGGCCAAGTCCGGAAAAAGTTGCGAGTGAATAACCCATTTTCAATCTTGGCAACTCAAAAGTTTCTTTTCTGAAGTATTGCAACGCTTCCGTATTGGATAACTCGATTAGTTGCGTATTCCCGGAATCCAGAACGGTTGAAAGCGCGAGGGCATGGGCAGGAATTATTTTTTCGTGCTTCAGACTTCCCATGGTAATTCCCGCCTGGAGCATATGCAACTGGCCTCCAAGCCAAATAATTTCTTCGCTAAATGATTCAGGGATTAGAACAATATTTTCGTTTCTTGAAATGAAATTGTAATTGAGCGAGTTTTTTATCCAGGGCTTAATCCTATCTAAAATCTTATTGCTCACTTTATCAATCTCCTGCCGCTTCATTTTTATTCCCTGTTCCTTTTCATGCTTTCGAATCACGGAAAGGAAGAAACCTTCGCCTTGAACTTTATGAGGAAAAAAGCGGTAACCACAAATTCCATTTTCGCTAACTTCCTGAACTCTCCACTCTTTTTGAATGGGAACAGAAACAAACTCAATTTCAAACTCGTTGCTTAGCCACCGTAGATTTTCTTCGTTCTCTTTACGGTTATAGGTGCAGGTGCAATAGATCAGGATTCCATTCTCTTTCAAAGAAGGAAACACATCGGCTAAAATTCTTTTTTGCCGTTGTGAGCAAAGTTCAACATTCGCTGAAGACCATTCGGTCAGTGATTCCGGTTCCTTTCTGAATAACCCTTCACCGGAACATGGCGCATCAAGAACGATCAAATCAAAAAAACCTTTTAAGTGATTAAAACTTTTAGGGTCTGATTGGGTTACAACAACATTGGGATGACCCCACTTTTGAATATTTTCACACAATATGTTGGCGCGAGAATGGATTACTTCATTACTAACCAAAAGACTTTGGGAACTTAAGAGGGAAAGCAAATGCGTTGACTTGCCACCGGGTGCAGCGCAAAGATCCAATACTTTCAAGGGTTGAGAGATATCCACCGCATGTCTGACTGCTTGCTCTAAAAACATTGAACTCGCCTCCTGTACATAGTAAGCGCCCGCATGAAATAAAGGGTCAAGGGTGAAGGAAGGTCTTTCTTTTAAATATGATCCTGTTGAGCACCAAGGCACAGGCAGATGTGGGGCAAGCCCAATATTTTTGCTCGGATTAACCCGTATGCTTAAAGAGGGGTTCAGGTCTAGCGAGGAATAAAAATATTCAAGTTCATCCTCCGGGAGGAGCGAACTTAATTCGTCAGTAAAATCTTTTGGTAAAGGGGGATAGACCACGGGGCAAGTTAAAAAATACATTTCCGACTTAGAACCCTTCAATTCAATTTTGTTTCGTAATTAGCCTTGATAATCTCTACTTATGATTCTTCCGCTACAAACTTCATTTCGCACGAAGGGGTTTATCCTGTTCACTATTTTTTCTATTTTAAGTATCGCTATCGCATACGGCCAGCAAAACTTGTTTAATGTTCCATCTTCTGATATAACATTAAAATCAAAACCATTTTTTCAGCAACAAATTAATTTTGGTAGTGGGTATGCACAATTAAACTCCACCTTTTCATACGGGTTGGGTCATAATTGCGAAATAGGGGTAAACCTGCTGGGTATAACTATTGATGGTGACTCAAACCCAATTTTTGTCTCGAACGGAAATACCGACACGAATCCGGTCTATCCATTTTTTACATTTAATTTTCAAAAGGGCTGGACACTGAACGATGTATTAAAATTGACTGTCGGCACTCAAACTGGTATTTCCAAAGGCAGTCATTTTGGGAGTTATGACTATTTGAATCTTGTGACGGCCATAAAGAAAACGCATACTAAACTGATTACCGGGTTATATTATGGCACAGAAACTTTTCTCGGTCCCGGTGAGCGGTCCCATTTGTTCTCCTCGGATTTTATTGGATTCCAAACTGGAATAGAACAAGAAATCATAGAAGGTGGCGACTTATTGTTAGTACTTGAAAATATCTCAGGCAGGCACATTCTCGGAGAAACCACGTTGGGATTGGCTTATTATATAAGTTCACATTGGGTAGCTTCAGGTGGATATCAAATGGCTAACCCCAATGGAACTTCAGCCAGCTCGTTGGTAATTGAATTTACTTATGTGCCCTCTGCCCATTCACATCGAAAACTTTTCAGGCATGGTCATCACCATTAATATAATATCTGTATCTAAATTTTTAGCTTCTGTACTTTATTGATAGCAACTATCCTAACTTCACCCTATATTGAAAAAAACTTTTAACATGAAACTCCTACTAACCCTCGCCTTAATAACTATAATTTCAGCAGCGAGTGCTCAATCCGCTGGTGAATTGGAAGTATCTGCTGCCGTAGAAAGCCTTCGCGTGGCTATGCTTGATGGCAATAAGTTGGCTTTGGAAAGTTTAACAGCCTCCGATTTAAGTTATGGACATTCCGGTGGTAACATTGAAGACAAAGCTGCTTTTGTTGATGCCATTGTAAGTGGCAGAAATGATTTTATAAAACTTGAGCTCTCAGCCCATAGCATTAAAATTGTTGGGAAAGACCTGGCCATTGTGCGCCATAATTTTAAAGCGGAAGCAACGGCCAATGGAGCACCTATTACTCCAAATATTGGGGTTTTGCAGGTGTGGCAAAAACAAAAAGGCAGCTGGAAATTGCTTGCCCGCCAGGCATTTAAGCTCCCTTAAGGTTGTTCTACATCTACTGAACTTCAATGCACCGTACTGTTTTGCTTATCCATTGTCCCGATGAGCGGGGACTTGTTTTTAAAATTTCACAAATTATTTACCGTCACAATCTTAATATCATCAGCAATGGTGAGTTTGTGGAACGCACGTTCAACCACTTTTTTATGCGCACCGAATTCTCTGGTGAGGTAGATAAACAGGTATTGCTCCAGGAGTTAAGGGCGGCTCTTCCTTCAAGCGCTGAAATTGTATTGAATGATCAACAAAAGCGAAATATCTGCATCCTGGCAACAAAGGAGCATCATTGCCTCAGCGACTTATTGGTACGTCACGCGTTTGGTGAGTTAGATGCCAATGTGCAATGCGTAATCAGTAATTACCGGAATTTAGAGGAGTTGACTACCAAATTTTCAATCCCATTTCATTTTATTTCGCACGAAGGCAAATCAAGGGAAGAGCATGAGGAAGAAATTCTTTCGAAACTCAATTTTTATAAGCCAGAGTTTTTAGTTCTGGCCCGATACATGCGTGTACTAACTCCTGGATTTATTAATCACTATGTAAACAAAATCGTCAATATTCATCATTCGTTTTTGCCTGCTTTTGCCGGGGCAAACCCGTATGCACAAGCATATGAGCGAGGTGTAAAAATTATTGGGGCAACAGCACATTTCGTAAATAATAATTTAGATGATGGACCCATCATTGCCCAAAGTGTCATTCCTGTGGCACACACCCACAGCGCCAAAGAAATGGCCCAGGCTGGCAGAGATGTGGAGAAGATTGTTTTAGCACGTTCGCTTAAGCTGGTATTAAATGACCAGCTTTTTGTTTACCGGAACAAGACAATAATTTTTGACTGATCGCTGTAGCAATTAGTTTTTCCTCGTCCGCTCAATCTCCTTCAGGTTCTCTAGTTTCTTATTGCGTAGAAATCCGTTAATGTCTTCCAGGTGCTCTCTGATTTTCTTATTTCCGAATTCAAAAACTTTCGTGGCCAGTCCGTCAAGAAAATCCCGATCGTGCGATACCAGGATGAGTGTGCCATCAAAAGCCTTAAGCGCATCTTTCAAAATGTCTTTGGTTTTAATGTCGAGGTGGTTTGTCGGTTCATCAAGGATCAGCAGATTTACTGGCTGCAATAAAAGTTTAATCATTGCCAGCCTAGTCCTTTCCCCACCCGATAGCACTTTTACTTTTTTATCAATGTTATCACCACTGAACATGAAAGCACCGAGTATGTCTTTGATCTTCGTGCGAATATCCCCCTCAGCGATTTGATCAATTGTTTGGAATACAGTAAGGTCAACATCAAGCAGCGAGGCCTGGTTCTGTGCAAAGTATCCGATCAGGCTATTATGTCCCATCTGAAGTCGGCCTTCGAAATCAATTTCGCCCATAAGGGCTTTTAGCATAGTAGATTTTCCCTCTCCGTTCTTTCCGACAAAAGCAACTTTCTCTCCCCTTGAAATGGTAAGCGACACATCGTGGAAGACAACATGATCGCCATATTTTTTGGTCATCTCATCCACAATTACCGGGTAGCTGCCCGATCGGGGGGCAGGAGGGAACTTCAGGTTCAATGCCGATGTATCCACCTCGTCCACTTCCACAATTTTTATTTTTTCCAGCATTTTAACTCTCGATTGCACCTGCAAAGTTTTCGAGTAGGTTCCCTTAAACCGCTCTATGAATTGCGTTATGTCGGCAATTTCTTTTTGCTGATCATCGAAATGTTTTTGCTGTTGCTGACGCCTTTCTTTTCTAAGTTGCAGATAATGAGAGTAGTTGGTTTTGTAATCATAAATGCGGCCCATTGTAATTTCAATGGTGCGATTCGTGAGATTATCAACGAAGGCTTTATCGTGGCTGATTACGATTACCGCTTTGGCGTTCGTCTTTAGAAATTCTTCCAGCCATTGCACCGATTCAATATCCAAATGGTTAGTTGGCTCATCAAGCAAAATAAGGTCGGGATTTTGAAGCAGAATTTTGGCCAACTCAATCCGCATGCGCCAACCACCGCTAAACTCTCCGGTGGGTCTGCCGAAATCAGTTCGTAAAAAGCCTAAACCCATTAAGGTCTTCTCTACTTCGGCATCGTAGTTAACTTCCTCTATGGAATAGTATTTTTCGCTTAGCTCAGAAACTTGTTCAATAATTTTGGCGTAAGCATCCGATTCATAATCCGTTCGGGTTTCGAGTTGTTTGTTGAGTTCATCCATTTGAGTTTTCATTCCCAAAATCTTAGAGAAAGCTTTAGAGGCCTCTTCGAAAACGGTACAGTTGTCTTCCGTAAGTAAGTGCTGAGGCAGGTAGGCTATGATAGCATCTTTCGGTGCAGAAACTTTGCCGTATGTGGGCTTATTCACACCGGCAAGAATTTTAAGAAGCGTAGATTTTCCGGCACCATTTTTACCCATAAGGGCAATGCGATCATCTTCATTTATATTGAAGATTATGTCACTGAACAGGGTCGTACCGCTGAACTCTACGCCAATTGAATCAACAGAAATCATATTTGCTTTGAAAATAAGGCGGCAAATATATTATTTAAATGGTTACACCAAATTGCCTGATTGTTAAAGTAATTTGCTGTGCCTTGAATACTTGTTTCAAAAATCTACCTTGCCAAAGGCATTAGTATATATACTTAGACATTGGTGTCATGTAGCCAGACAATTTAACAATCCCCGAAACTAAAGATCAACTTATCATTTAGTGATGACTATGGAAGAACTGCAAAATGCCCTTCAATTATGAAAGAATTTTGGTTATTACGGAGGAACGTTGGCGCTTGCTGTTGCCGACAATCATACTCAAAGAATAACAGTAGCATAATACTACCGAATAAAAAGATTACCGAAACATCCGATAGCATCAGGCTTCGCATTCGACAAAGTTTATTTTTATTTTTGAAAGGCAAACTTCATTTAGATAATCAGCAACTAAACTATATACCCAAAACCGCATGCTTCACTTAAAAATTCAATCAGCATTGTTTCTAATTTTTACTATGTTTTGCCACCATGCCTGGAGTCAGTACATTCCGTATTGTCAGAAAGGCAAATGGGGATTTGCTACGACAGATGGTAAAATTACCGTTCCCTGTGTGTATGAAGCGGTAGACTTTTACTCGGATGACAAGCTGGCTAAAGTAAAAAAAGGACGGAAGTTTGGTTACATCAGTATAAAAGGAACAACAGTAATTCCGTTTGAGTATGACGAATGCTTTCGTATTTACGAAGTCTATCATGGTGAACATTCAGTTGGTATTAAAAAAAATCCTGAGATTCATTTAAACTATGATTTCGATTTCGATGACAGCAAGAACAACCGATATATTGTATCTAAAAATAAAAAGTATGGCATACTAAGCCTCGTGGATGGAAAACCAAAAGTGCTGGTGCCGCTTAATTATTTAAGGATTCAATTTGATCCTGGAAAAAAAATATTCCACTGTTTCACTGGTACAAACACTCTACTTTTCAACACTAATGGCCAGAAGCTTACGCAGGACCAAGTGAATAGTATTGAGCGAATTGAATACAGCAGTGTAATGGAACCTGAGGCAAGTGTTAAAAGTCCCTTCATTGTAAAAGCTAATGGCAAAGTTGGTGCCGTCCGTCCTCCAAACAGGATGTCAAGGGCAATGATGAGATACGATACTATAGTACCCATCATGTATGATGACATAATAGCGGAGAAGGTCAAGGATAATTATGTGCCCGGCTATGAAGTTTTTGGTGTTAAGCTTGACAAAAAATGGGGGATGGTTGATAGTAAAAAAAATATTCTATTACCCATTCAGTTTGACAGTATCAACTTTGAACTGAGCAGCGAATTCAGACATTGGGCAGAGTATCAACGAACTTTTGTGGTCAAACAAAATAGTCAATGGGGAATTCTCGGAAAAAAAGATGATAAGACCGATTCGCTAACTGCACTTCTTCCTTTCGAATACGAAGGAGTGAGCAAAATATACTATTACTATCTGTTAGTGCAAAAAGAGAATAAATTCCAGGTTTTCAGTCTTGAAACGTACAATTTAATTAGTGATAAGAGTTATCCATCCATAACCGCATATGAGCATGAATCAGTTGATGACTTTCCACTTTTTCAAGTGATTAATAAACAAGGACAACCTGTTTATATTGGAAAAAACGGTGTGGAATTCTTTACAGATTAAAGCAATAAATCGTTTGACCGTCATCTTCAGGAATTAGACAATTGAGAGTGAAATAATAAAAGGGAATTGATAGTGGTTCGTAAGGGCACGAACCAAGGTTGGGGTGTTTTTCGGATGTGGCTTAGTTCAAGGATGGTATGATCGAAGTATCTTCAAGCTTTGAAACAGATGCATGACATCGTAGGAGCAGAGTTCTTTGTTTTGATGAATGGTAACGCTTACAAATTATTATTTACGATTTTTCAACTTTGAATCAAACCCGTTAAAATCCGTCAAAATGAGGAAAAGCCTGACACTCCATTTGTCTTATACCTTAATGATTATCAGTAGTTTATTGCTTCCAGCTTCGGGGCAAACTACACCAGCACCCAAGTATATTTCCATGGCTTTTATTAAAAGCAAATCGCCTGATTTCATTGAGGGTGAAAAAGAAATTGCCGTTATGCATAGCCAATTGATTAAAGAGGGTAAAGAAATTGCCTGGTATATCTACCGGGTAAAATATCCGGGCGGCAGCAATGCCCCATATGATTACATTCGTTTCAACGTATTCACCGATTGGAAACAGGTAGAGGCACCCAATACAGCAGTAAGCGATGCACTTAAAAAAGGTCGTCCTGCATCTAGCCAGGAGGAGCTCAACAAGAGAGCCGCTCAAAGTGAAGTAATTTGGGAGCAACTATTCCAGGTAATTGATGAAGCGGCTAACAAAGTAAAAACGCCATCCAAATTCATTGTGGTTAATCAAATGAAATCGGTGGCCGGATCGGAAGGTGAGTATGTAATGCTGGAGCGTAACTATTTTAAGCCCTTTCACGTGGAGCGGGTAGCTCGCGGTTTAATGAACAACTGGAGTTTGTACAAACCTGCTATTCCTTATGGTGAAAAGTATGAATACGATTATGTTACGTTGAATGGTTTTTCAACCTGGGATGCCATCACTGCCAATAACCCTCCCGATGTTTGGAAAAAAGTGCATGGCGATGTGAACTTCGATGAGATTCACAATAAAATCTTATCGAAGCGCATTACAGTAAATAATGAACTGTGGGAATTGGTTGCCTGGTCAGTCGAGTAGATGTTTTTCTATTTACTCATATCTCAACGAAGTCACCGGATTGGCTCTAGCCGCTTTAATGGTGTGATAGCTTACCGTTAGAATAGCCAAAGCAAGAGAAACCCCTCCAGCCAAAATAAAAACCAGCACGCCTATCTCTGTTTTGTAGGCAAAATTGCCAAGCCATAAATTGCCGAAATAATAAGCGGCAGGCACCGAGATGGCAAAAGCAATAAGAACCAACAGGGAAAAATCTTTGGTAAGCAAAACTACCAACTCGAAAGTGGTTGCACCATTAACTTTTCGCACGCCTATTTCCTTCCGTCTGCTTTCTGTCAGGTATGCCGATAATCCAAGAAGACCAAGGCAGGCAATGAAGACAGCGAGAATGGAAAAATATTGAATGGTTTTACTGAACTTATCTTCCTTCTTATACAGGTTATTAAAATTTTCGTCCATGAAAGAATACCGGAAAGGGCTGCCCTGAAATAGCTTCTTCCATTCATTCTGAATCGAAGAAATGGTTTCCGCTAAATCCTCCGACTTCACTTTAATTGTCAAAACATTTCCGCCAAGACCGATCACCAATGGCTTGATGGGAACATACAACGGTTGATAATGAAAATCTTTAACCAGCCCAATCACCACACCTGTGTTTTGAACATTTCCGCCTCCAGCCTGGTCAAGTCGCTTGCCTACAACGTCTTTTCCCCATCCGAGCGCTTTGGCAGCCGATTCATTGATGATATACCCGGTGGAGTCGGTGGAGTTTCCTTCTTGAAAAGAATGCCCTTCAATAAATTCCAGCTGCAATACTTTTTCAAAATCGTGGTTGGCAAATATGACACTGAACCATTGCTGTTGATCTAACGGACTTCCGGCAGGAACAAAACCATTTTCAATTACTTCCTCTCTTCCGGGAACACTTCCTCCCAATGAACTTACTGCCTGAACTTCATGATTCTTTAACAACTCCGACTTGAACGCACCGTATTGATTGAACTGGTTAAAACTGAAATCGACCATCATAACCTGGTCGTTACTAAACCCCATGTCTTTATTATGGATATAGTGAAGCTGTTTATAAACAATGCCAATACAGATTATTAGCGAAATAGAAATTACAAACTGGCAGACTACAAGGCCCTTACGCAGCAGATTTTTTGCGCTCACCGTTCCTGATTTTCCCTTCAACACTTCTGTTGGCTGAAAAGACGAAAGCACCAGCGATGGATAGCTGCCGGCTAATAGGCCAACAACAATTCCCAATATTACCAAGCCGACAAGCAAAGGCATGTTTTGTAATAAATCAATGTTTATGTTTTTGCCGGTAAGCTGATTGAACCAGGGAAGCACAAGGTTTATAAGAACAATGGCTATCAATAAGGAAAGAGAACTGGTTAATAATGCCTCACCCATAAACTGAGCAACCAGCATGCTTTTGTGCGCTCCGAATACTTTTCTCAGCCCAACTTCACGCGAGCGTTTAGACGCGCGGGAGGTGGCCAGGTTCATAAAATTAATTATGGCTATCAGTAGGATAAGTATTGCAATGAATGAAAACAGGTAAACGTGTTGAATGTTTCCATTTTGCTCAAACTCTAATTCAAGATGTGATGTCAAATGCACATCGTTTACTTTTTGCATTCGGAGAGCAACACCAGCATCGGTAAGGTTGGTCGGGTAATGGGCCTTAACATATTTTGCCAGCCCAGCTTCAATTTTATTGGCCTCCTGTTCGCTATCCACAGTGAAATACATCCATGCTGCTACCCACGTCCATTGGGTATCAAAAAAAGTCTGATCATTAAAGAATGACTTAAACGTTTCAAGAGAGGCGATCATGTCGAATTGCAGGTGGGTATTACCGGGCAAATCTTCAATTACACCAATCACTTCAAGGTCTCGAAAATTATTAAGGCTTAATCGTTTGCCAATAGGGTTTTCATTTCCAAAATATTTTTTAGCCGTGGCTGCAGTCAACAATAATTCATTGGGGCCTTTCAACGCTTTTCCTGCATCGCCCGAAATAAATTTGAAATCATAAATTTCAAGGAAAGCATGCTCAGCGAAAATAAAATTGTCTTCGAAATATTCCTGGTCTTTAATTTTTAAAACAGGAGTCTGTCCCCAACTGCCAGGCCTGAAAATTAGCGCAGCATTAGTTACCTGTGGAAAATCGTTCATTAATGTACTCTTAGTCGGGAAGGGCACCGTTGCTGATTGAGACAAATGCGTGCCCATCGGAAAATCTTCTACCAGGCGATATATCTGTTTGTTGTTTTTAAAACTCTTTTCGTAGCTCAACTCATCCTGAACAAATAATAATATCAGGATGCAGGCTGCAGTGCCAAGGGCCAAACCAAGCGTGTTGATGATTGAATAATAT
>Ga0315912_10001922_pt1 | contig 23540 bp, 18 predicted proteins | sample VfabasoilMG_FD_204469 | JGI IMG/M metagenome (GOLD analysis project Ga0315912, IMG submission 204469) | Garden soil microbial communities collected in Santa Monica, California, United States - V. faba soil | ecosystem: Environmental > Terrestrial > Soil > Garden | place: USA: California... | reverse complement strand
CGGCTTCCGACTCCCGCACGATGGCGACGATCTGGGCATCCGTGAACTTGCTCTTCCGCATGGAGGATCCTCCGGTGGTCCGGGAATCCTGCCATAACCAGTGGTCCTCAGATCAGGGGGCACTCCACCAGCAGGTATTCGACACCGATTCGAAGTGGCGTGGGCTGGAAGAGGCTTTTGCATTCTATCTGCCGTATGCGGGCGAGTCAGATGTTGAGCAGGCGCTGTCGCAAGCCATGGTCAAGAATCTAGGCATCCCAGAGTCTGCCCCCATCCACGGAGCCTATCTTCTTCTTGGAGCGAATGAGCTTCGAGACATCTTGCGACAGTCATCTGCCATATTGCGTCGAGCCGGATTCGCGTGTGTCGCGGTCTCTTGAGGCTCCTTGACTTGCTTGAATCTTGTTGCTCTTGCTCAATTCCTTTGAGTGAGAGCAGGATCTTCTGAAGGCGGCGCACCACGCCGACTGCATGCAGATCGTCGAGTCCCGCTCGCGGAACGACGAGGACGGCGTCGACCGGGGACACGTCTTCGACTGCAACCGGCTTCTCTGCGTCGGGGTCCGCCAATGCTCCGTGCCTGTCGGCGTACCCTGGCACCTCGGGAGACTTGGCGTCTGTGAAGACAGCCTGCCAGTTGCGAACTGTGATCTGAGCGTGAGCCCGATGGCGATGGGGTAATCTCGGTCGGATGGGTCGAGACGGTAGACCCCCTAGCGGCTGTCATGTCGCTCCTTGACCGCGAGTGTCGGGGAAACCTAGATTCAACCTTGTAGGGTTGAGTTCAAGAATTAAGCCCCAGAGGGTTGACTGATGGCTGCGTCACATTGGGTTGTGATGATCGCCGACGTTAGGTCGTCTAGGGACCTGAATGTCACGCTTAGAACGACTCTCCCTGCCAAGGTTCGCAGGGCAGCGGCCGAGGCCGTCGAGTTCGCTGGAGCATCCTTCCGGATGGAGCCCGAGATGCTCAAGGGAGACGAGATCCAGGCCGTGCTTCGCCCCGGTGCTTCTACCCTGAAGATGGTCACCTTTCTCCGAGCCACTCTGTTCACGCTAAGCGGTGGCGATGTTCAACTTCGAGTGGGGCTTGGCACGGGGACAATCGATCGGCTGAGCTCGAAGGGGCCGTTCGAGTCGGACGGGCAAGCTTTTCACAACGCTCGACAGGCCATCGAGGCGGTCAAGCAGGCGGGTGGGACACGCCAGACGGGGTGGCTGACAGCGTCTGCCGAATTCGATGAGATGGCGGACGCAATGCTAGGACTCTTGGATGCCCTCTCGAGCCGATGGACGCTTCCGCAGTGGCTTGCCGTCCGTGAACGGGTCGAGGGGAAGCAGCTTCGCAGCATCGCAAAACTCGAATCCGTGAGCGTCCAATCGGTCTCGAAGCGGCTCAAGAATGCTTCCTGGGCCGAGTTCAGTCGGGCCGTCGAGTTTCTCGACGCGCGTGCACCGGTCCGACACGAGCCCTCAGCCTAGTCGGCGCACAGCTACTCAACCCGCAGAGGTTGAACAGACAAAGTAAACTCGTGGAGGGTGAGTCCGAATGCCGAGCATTCTCCTCAAGCTGCTGGTCGGTCACTTGGTCGGCGACTTTCTGCTGCAGGGCGATCGCGATGCAGCAAACAAGGCGAGTTTCCGGGTGCTCGCACGACACGTCATGGTCCACGCGGTCATTCTAACGCTCGTCCTGCTGACTCATAGCCAATGGGTGCTCCGCGATTGGCTTGTAATAGGTGGCTTGTTGACGAGCCATGCAGTGATCGATGCGATAACCGTGCGCTGGCTCAAGCCGGGAGGTCGCCGGATCGCGATCGATCAGATTGCTCACTTGTCCGCCATCGTGGTCGCCGCTCAACTCATTGCGCCTGGTGTGCTGTCCGAGGCCTGGGAATGGATGAGACTGCAGCTCCGAGATTCCAGAAACTGGTGGACGGCGGGCGGACTCGCGATGGCGGTGTGGGTAGGAGCGGTGGTCGTCGGGCTCCTCGTGAAGCCCTACGCGGAACGCCTGAAGCAGCGAGGTGGCAGCGCGGAGGGACTAGAGCAAGCCGGCCGGACGATCGGCAAGTGCGAGAGGGCGCTGATCTACTTGGCGTTGATTACAGGAAACGATGCCTTCATCGGATTCGTGGTGGCCGCGAAGGCGCTTCTGCGCCTGCCCGAGGCACGAGATGAGAGGGCGCAAGGGGCCTCGGAGTATTTTCTGGTCGGGACCTTGCTGAGTGTCGTGTGGGCGGTCGTAGCGGGATTGGCGACGAGAGCGATTCTAGGCAACTAGCAGGAGCTACGTGGCGGCGAGGCGATTGGGCAGTCCGATTCTGAGTGAGCTGTTGGGAAATTGCATGGGTGCCGAGCTGAGGAGCGCAGGCGTGTACCGCGTCGAGGAGTGCGAGTGAAGCCGATGACAGTTGCCGGTGAACGCCTTTCGGAGATCGAGAAGCGACTTCGTTCGCTTCCCTCGGTCGAGAAGCTGCTCGCGCATGAGGCACTCGCAGATGCGTCTCGCGAGTTGCCGCGCGCGATCGTGGTGGGTGCCGTGCGCGAAACCCTGGCCGAAGCGCGCGTGGCGCTGAAGCAGAAGCGCGCCGGGAGCGCGCTGGATGCGGCCGCGCTCGCCTCGCGCGCAGCAGCGAGGGCCCGCGCCGATGCGGCCCCCGCGCTGCGCCGCGTGCTGAACGCCACGGGCATCGTCCTGCACACGAACCTGGGGCGTGCTCCGCTCGCTCCGGCGGCGCGTCTGGCCGTGGCCGCGGTCGCCACCGGCTACTCCTCACTCGAGTACGACATCGAGAAGGGCCAGCGAGGGGACCGTGGCCTGGGCTGCGAGCGCTGGCTCACCCGGCACACCGGTGCCGAAGCGGCGTGCGTGGTGAACAACGGCGCGGCCGCGATCCTGCTGGTACTCGCCGCGGTCGCCTCGGGACGCAAGGTCGTGGTCTCGCGAGGCGAGCTGGTCGAGATCGGCGGCTCGTTCCGTGTGCCCGAGATCATGGAGATGAGCGGCTGCGAGCTGGTCGAGGTGGGGGCGACGAATCGCACGCACCTGCGCGACTACGAGCGCGCACTCGCGAAACACGGCCGGGATGTGGGCGCGATCCTGCGCGTGCACCGGAGCAATTTTCGAATGCAGGGCTTCGTCCGGCAGCCCGAGCTTGCGGAGTTGGCCGCGCTGGCCAAGCGTCACCGCATCCCGCTCGTGGAAGACCTGGGCAGCGGTGCGCTGGTGGACCTGGCCGCGTTCGGCCTGGAGCACGAGCCCACCGTGGCCGAGAGCCTCGCGGCGGGGGCGAACGTCGTGACCTGCTCGGGCGACAAGCTGCTGGGCGGAGCCCAGGCGGGGCTGGTGTTGGGGGGGAAGAAGCTCGTGACCGCCGCGCGCAAGCACCCCCTCGCACGCGCGCTGCGGGCCGACAAGCTGGCCCTTGCCGCACTCGAGGCCTCGCTCGCGCTCTACGCCGACCCCCTGCGTGCTCGCGGCGAACTGCCCACGCTGGCGATGCTCGCCGCCACGCAGGAGGTGCTCCGCGCCCGTGCGGACCGGCTCGCCGAGGGACTTCGCTCGCGCGTGCCGGCGCTCGAGGCCGCGATCGCCAAGGGTGAAGGCGAGGTGGGCGGAGGATCGCTGCCGCTGCAGAAACTGCCCGGCCCGGTCGTGGCGCTCAAACATCCGACGTTCACGGCGGCGCGACTCGAACAGCTCGCGCGCACGGCCGAGCCACCGGTGATCGGCACCGTGCGCGCCGGGGCGTTCCGGCTGGACCCGCGCACGCTCGCCGACGACGAAGTGGAACTCGCCGTGACCGCGCTGGCGCGCGTATGGAGCGAGGGCGCCTGAGCGTCTGCTGAACCGGACGTCGCTCGCGGCAGAGCACCGGCCTCACACTTACCGGACATGCCTCGCGGACCCGCGATTGCCGCGCATCTGGCGTTGACCCCGGACGGCTGAGCCACTACCTTCCTACGCGGCAGTCCCAACCCAGTTGTCGTCGCACGCGATCCCGGCCGCCAACACGCGGAGCCTCACGGCTCCGGTGGCTGCGGATAGCCGGCCCCAGGACGGGCCGGAACGCGGGCAAGGCCGCTGGAAGCGGGCCTGCCAAACGAGACAGCGCTCACGCAGCCAGGACTAGACACCCGAGGTCTCGCCTCGGACATCGACCCGTGGGACGACTCCCCGCGGACGGTGCTCGGGAGTGGTCCAGCCGTGGACGGACCGACTGCGCGCAGGCGCCTGCCTGCTCCGCGTGGCGTGCCCGTCGTCGCCGGCCGGGACAGCTCCCAGCGCCCGTGGAGTGCATGGATGTTCCTCTACAAGCTCGAGATCCAGGGCTTCAAGTCCTTCTGTGACCGCACCGAACTCCAGTTCGGGGACGGCATCACGGGAGTGATCGGCCCCAACGGCTGCGGCAAGACCAACGTTTCGGACGCCATCCGCTGGGTGCTGGGCGAGCAGTCCGCCAAGCAGTTGCGTGGCGACTCCATGGAAGACGTCATCTTCAACGGCTGCCCGACCCGCAAGCCGCTCGGGATGGCCGAGGTGCACCTGACGTTCAAGAACGACCGCGGCATCCTGCCGACGGAGTTCTCCGAGGTCACCATCTCGCGCCGCGTGTTCCGCTCCGGCGTCTCCGAGTACTTCCTCAACAAGACGCCGTGCCGGCTGCGCGACATCCGCGACCTGTTCTTCGACACCGGCATGGGCAGTCACGCGTACTCGGTGATCGAGCGCGCGATGGTGGACAACATCCTCTCGGACAACACCGGGCACCGCCGGTTCCTGTTCGAGGAAGCGTCCGGCATCACCAAGTACAAGCAGCGCAAGAAGGAAGCGCTCAGCAAGCTCGACGCCACCGAGGACGACCTCACACGACTCAACGACATCGTGTTCGAGATCGAGCGCGAACTGCGCTCGCTCGCGCGTCAGGTCGGCAAGGCGCGCCGGTTCCAGCGGCTGCGCGACGACGTGCGCGACCTCGACCTGGCGCTCACGGCCGGGACGATCGAGTCACTGCGCGAGCGCGAGGCCAAAGCGCGCGACGAGTGGCAGGAGGAGGCGGTGCGCCGCGAGGGGCTCACGGCCGAGCTGGATGGCAGCGAAGCCAACCTCACCGACCGCAAGCTGGCGCTGCTCGAACTCGAACGCGAACTGCTCACCGCCCAGGGCGGCTTGAAGGATCGCGAGGAAGCCCGCGTGGCGGCCGAGCACCAGGTCGTGCTGCTGCGCGAACGCGCGTCCGGGCTGCTCCGCCGTGCGGACGAAGCCGCACAGGAGTCCGCGCGCATGCGCGAACGCCTCGAGGAGACGCAGGCGCGCGAGCAGGAAGTGCAGCTCAAGCTCAAGGCCACGCGCGATCGCCGCGAGACCGCGCACACCGAGTCCGAACAGGCCGAGGCCGCGCTCGACGCCGTCGAGCAGGAGCTGCGCGCCGGTCGGTCCAAGGCGGCCGAGCACAAGCAGCTCTCGCTGGACCTGTTCTCGGTCGAGGCCGACAAGAAGGGTGCTTGCGAGCGCATCCGCGAGCGGCAGTCGTCGCTCACCGAGCGCCGTGCGGCGGCCGAGCTGCGCCGCGGCGAGCTGCTCGAGCGCGTTGCCGAGCTGGAGCGCGCGGGCCTCGAGGGTGAAGAGCGCCGCAAGGAGTTGGAGGAGTCCACGACCGGCGCGCGCGGCGAGCTGGCCGCAAGCGAGGATGCGATCCGCGCGGTCGAGGCCCGCATCCGCGAGACCGACGTGGCGCTCTCGGGCATGCGCCAGGACGCGGCGGCCGCCGATTCGAGGCTGCGCACGCTGCTCGAGTTGAAGGCCAACTTCGAAGGTGTCTCCGAGGGCGGCAAAGCATTGCTGTCCGAGCGCGACGCGTTGCCGGGCCTGGTGGGTGTGGTCGCCGACGTGCTCGAAGTCCCGCCGGCCTACCTGGATGCGCTCGAGGCCTCGCTCGGCGAGGCAGCCTCGTTCGTGCTGGTCGCGGACCGTGCCGTGATCGAGCCGGCGATCGAGCGGCTGCGCCGCCCCGAGGGCGGGCGCGCCACGCTCGTGGACCTGTCGGCGCAGGCCGCGGTGACGCTGCCGGACATGCCGAAGGGTAAGGGCATCGTCGGGCGCGCCAGTGAACTGGTGCGCTGCGACGCGCGTTTCCGATCACTGGCGGACCGCTTGCTGGGCGCGGTCATCGTCGTGGAATCGCGGCAGCTGGCGCAGTCGCTGGCGCACGAATCCGCCGCCGGCCTTCGCTTCGTGAGCCTGGACGGCGAGGTGTGGGAGCGCGGCCGCGTCCGCGCGGGTGCGGCCAAGGGTGCGGGCGGCCTACTGCACCGCGAGACCGAGATCCGCGAGCTCTCCGGCCGCATGGCCGAGCTGGGCCTGTCGGTCGAGGGCCTGCAGAACCAGCGCACCTCTGAGGACACCGCCCGCACGCGCGCGATCGAGCAGCGTGACCATGCGCGCTTGATGCTGGATGAATCGCGCACGGCGCTGGAGACGCAGGTGCGGGAGCTCGCAGCGCTGGAGCGCGAGCGCACGTTCGCCGCGCAGGAAGCGGCGGAGCGCGTGCGCGAAGGCGACGGCATCGCGCTCGAGATCGAGACGCTCTCGCGATCGCTCGCCGACGCCGAGGCCGAACTCGCGCAGTTCCAGGGCGAGCTGGACGCCGTGCGAGCGCAGCTGGCCGAGGCCGATGGCACGGTGCGCACGCTCGAGTCGCGCCGCGACGAGGCGTACGGCCGCGCGCAAGCGTCGCGCGAGCTGCTGTTGCAGCTGTCGCGCGAGAGCGGCGAGCTGGAGGCCCAGTGGGCGCGCCTGGAGCAGACGCTCCAGGAGCTCGGCACCGGCATCGCCGCGCGCCAGGCCGAAGCCGAGCAGCACCGCGGCGGCATCGCCGGGCTCGAGGCCGAGGTCAACGGGCTCACGTCGGGCCTCACCGGCCTGCTCGAATCCGAAGGCACACAGCGCGAGCGCGTCGTCGAGCTGCAGAAGGGCTTCATCGCGCTCAAGGAGCAGGTGCAGGGGCTCGACCAGAAGGCCCGCGACCTGCGCTTCCAGCAGACCGAGCTGGGCGAGCGGCTGCACGTGCTCGAGCTCGACCGCGTGCAGGCGCGCGCCGAGCTGGACCGCACCTTCGAGAGGCTCAAGAGCGAGTACGAGATCGCGCCCGACCAGTTCACCGCGCCCGCGTTGCCCGAGGGCCTGCCGCCCGAGGAGGCCCCGGCCCGGCTCGAGGAGGCGCGCACGAAGCTGCGCGCGATCGGCCCGGTCAACCTGCTGGCGCTCGACGAGTACGGCCGCAAGAAGGAACGCTTCACGTTCCTCACCCAGCAGCGCGAGGACGTGAACCAGGCCAAGGCGCAGCTGCTCGAGGCCATCGAGAAGATCAACGTCACCGCGTCGCAGATGTTCAGCGAGACGTTCGCGAAGGTGCACACCAACTTCAAGGACATCTTCAAGACGCTGTTCGAGGGCGGCGACTGCGAGCTGCGCCTGCTGGGCGAGGATCCGATGGAAGCCGAGATCGAGATCGTGGCCAAGCCGCGCGGCAAGCACCTCCAGAGCATCACGCTCATGTCGAGCGGCGAGCGCGCCCTCACCGCGATCGCACTGTTGTTCGCGATCTACCTGGTGAAGCCGTCCCCGTTCTGCCTGCTGGACGAAGTGGACGCGCCGCTCGACGACGCCAACGTGGAGCGGTTCTTGAACATGCTCCGCCGCTTCGGCGACCGGACGCAGTTCGTGGTCATCACGCACAATAAGAAGACCATGGAGTCGGCCGGCTGCATCTATGGCGTCACCATGCAGGAGCTGGGTGTCTCGAAGCTGGTCTCGGTGAACCTCGACGGCGTGGACGTGAGCCACTCCTCCCGCCGCGAGACCGCCGAGGTGACCGCGGGCTGAGCCTCTAGGGGACCGCACCGGATGCGCGCGCCGGGCCCTCGGGCCCGGCCCTGCGCGTCCCGCACCCCGCCCGCCGAGCCACGCGCATGAGCCTGTGGGATCGCTTCCGCCGCGGCCTCGAACGCACGCGTGAGGCGTTCACCGGCGCGCTCGGCACCGCATTGGGCCGGCGCAGCGTGGACCCGGCCACGCTCGAAGCGCTGGAGACCGCGCTGCTCGGCGCCGACGTGGGGCCCGCCACGACCGACCGGCTGATCGCCGACGCGCGGAAACGCCTGCAGCAGGACGACGCACTCGACCTGCGCGCAGCCCTCGAGCGCTCCGCCGTGGAACTGCTCTCGGGCGCGCGCGCCGAGTTCGTGCCGGGCGCCGAGAAGCCGTGGGTCGCGCTGATCGTGGGGGTCAACGGCGTGGGGAAGACCACGTTCGCGGGCAAGCTGGCCGCAGCCTGGGCGCGAGAAGGTCGTCGTACGTTGCTCGTGGCTGCCGACACGTTCCGTGCCGCCGCCTCGGAGCAGCTCGAAGTGTGGGCGAGCCGCGCCGGTGTCGAGATCATCCAGGCCGGCTCGCCCAACGCCGATCCGGCCTCGGTCGTCCATGACGGACTCGCCGCCGCGCGTGCGCGCGGGGCCGACGCCGTGCTGGTGGACACCGCGGGGCGGCTTCACACCAAGCACAACCTCATGGCCGAGCTCGAGAAGGTGGCGCGTGTGTGCGCGCGGCAGGTGCCGGGCTCACCGCACCACGTGCTGCTGGTGCTGGACGGCACGCAGGGCTTGAACGGCCTCGCGCAGGCGCGAGAGTTCACGCGCGCCGTGCCGGTGACGAGCCTCGCGGTCACCAAGCTGGACGGCACCGCGCGCGGCGGCGTCGTGCTGGCCATCGCCGGGGAGCTCAACCTGCCCGTGAGCCTCGTGGGGCTCGGAGAGGGGCTCGACGATTGGCAGCCGTTCGACGCCGAGGCCTACGCGCGCGGACTGTTCGAGTCGCGCTGAAGCGCCGTTCCCCGGCGGGGCCCGCCCCGCCGTGCGCTGCCAGCGCCGTCCGAGCGACGCCGTCGTGCTACGGCGTCTTCGTCGCGGGCTTCGCCACCGGCTTCGTCGCGGCCTTCGCCGGCTGTGCGGCAGCCGTCGGCTTGCCCTGGGCGAACAGCGTCTTCTGCAGCCGCTTGGGCACCAGCCGCGGCTCCTTGCCGCCGTGGCCATAGTCGAGCAGCGTCGCCGCCCCTTCGCCGCGATCGCGCACATTCATGGGCGCGGCGTCACCCGAGCGGCCGATCAGCCACGTCTTGCGGGTCGAGCCGGTGACGATGTCCTCTCGCACCAAGTGCGTGATCGGCACCTGCATGGAGTAGTGACTGGTGCGGTCCTCGCGCAGCTCGGTGTAGACCGAGCTGTCGCCGACGGCGGATGTGACGCCCTTGCCCTGCTTCATCAGCACCTTCTCGACGGCATACGTCCCCTTCGGCGTGGTCACCGTGTCGGGGCCGAGCTTGTGGCGCGAATAGCTCACCGGGTTCATGACGTCATGTCGCTGCTTGAGCGTGCTCGCAGAAGGCTTGTTGATGTCGATCCTGGGTGAGCCGTCCTCGTTCAGGAGCGAGATCATCTTGCGCGTGTAGAGCAGCAGTCGCTGGACGGCCAACGTGTCCGAGAACGCCTCGTAGGAGACCAGTGCGGCCAGCGCGCGCGGCGACTCGCCCGGGGCTTCGACCCAGGTCTCGAGCCAGAAGCAAGGGTCGCCCCAGAAGTCGTCCTCGCCGGCGATGAGCAGCGTGAGCTCGTAGTTGTCCGACATGCCCATCTCGCTCTTGCCGCTCATGCGATAGCGCACCCAGTCGCCCACCTTGAAGTCCGGCTTCCGCGAGTAGTCCAGGAGCCCGATGCCGTTGAAGATCGGCGCGCCCTGGGCGCGAGCACGAGCAGGCAGGAGCGGGGCGGCGAAGGCGGCGATCACCAGCATCAAGATGGCACGGCGCATGCAGCGAGTCTCCATGAGCGGATGTACTCCGGGGAGCCCTTACGGGTCCCGGTGCGTGAGTCGAGCGGGTCGGTGGCGGAACATCATGACAGAGCCCGGCACCCGCCGTGAAGGCTGACCAGCGCCCCCGCGGAGTTCCTGACATGGACATGGACGACCTGACACCTCCGGAACCCGAGCGCGCGCCGCAGGGCGCGCGCGCCAAGCGCGGCAGGCGTTCCCGGGGGCCGGAAGACGGCGGCGCGGAGCCCGGGGCCGAGCCCGGAGCAAGCCGGCTCCGGCCGCGCGAGCGGTTGCGAGACGGCAATGCGGGATCGCTCTCGGACGCCGAGCTGCTGGCTCTCGTCCTGGGCTCGGGCGTGGCGGGGCGGAGTGCGTCGCGGATGGGGCGACAGCTCGCGCGTCATCATCCGAGCGAACTCGCCGTCTGGCCGCTGGCGCGTTGGCTCGCGGTCGCGGGCGTCGGCCCGGCGCGCGCGGCTGCCCTCGTGGCCGCGTTCGAGCTGGGGCGGCGGGCGAGCGAGCGCCCCGTATGCCGCGCTCCGATCCGCGGCCCCGAGGATGTGCTGGCGCACGTGCGCGACCTGCCGCGCGCGCGGCGCGAGCACTTCGTCGTGCTGCTCTTGAACGCGCGCCACGAACTCGAGCGTCGGGAGACGGTGAGTATCGGCTCGTTGAACGCCAGCATCGTCCACCCGCGAGAGGTGTTCCTGCCGGCGATCCTCCACTCGGCCGCCAGCGTGGTGCTCGTGCACAACCACCCGAGCGGGGATCCCGAGCCCAGCGAGGAGGACCTGAACATCACCCGCCGGCTGATCGAAGTGGGGGAGCTGGTGGGGATCGGTGTGCTGGACCACGTCATCGTGGCCACGCGCGGCACGGTGAGCTTCCGGGCGCGGCAGCTGCTGTGAATCGTGTGGAGCGGTGAAATGGGCAGGAGTACAGTTCACATACAGTCCGCCCTGCTCGACGAGGTCCCCCGCCATGCGCTCAACCCTCCGCGTCATCTCACTTGTCGGCACGGCGTTGTGCGTGTTGCTTGCGGCCCCCGTCTTGGCGTGGCCCCCGGGAGGGGTCATCGTCGCCCCTATTCCTCCCCCAGGAGGGCAGGAAGAGCCTCGATTGCTTCTGGGTCGTGAGAACTCGGTCCTCGCCTACTGGTCAGACGGGCGCTGGTATGACGGGGGATTCGACGTTTACGCGCAGCTCCTCGATCGGTTCGGGCACGTCAGCGCAAGCTGGTCGGACACTGGTTTGATGGTTGTTCGGGCTCCGGATGACCAGCGCGTGACCGCCGGGCTGTCGCACGCCGACGGCTCGTTCATCATCGGCCTAAGTGACGATCGAAACTTCGTGGCCGGGGGCAGTCGCACCGACAGCTACCTCACTCGCATCCTGCCAGACGGCCGCGTCGATCCCGCCTGGCCCCGTCACGGTTTCCGCGCGGTCGAGCGAGATGCCGCCGAGCATCCTTACAGGATGGTTTGGGTGGCACCGGACACACTGATGTTCGTGAGCGGTTGCCAGCTACCGAACACCGCCGCCCTCAACGCGGCTCCGCTTCTCCAGCGTGTTGCGATCACATCGACCGGCCCCGAGTTGCCTTGGGGTGCAGCGGGCATCCTTCATGACGATTGGCGGCCGTTCGGAGTAGCTCAAACGTTGGAGCTCACACCCGATGGGCAGGGCGGCGCGTATGTTCTGTTCGACGAGTTCGATTGGGACAACGGCGGGCTTCCCTGTGACATCTACCTGATGCGCGTGGGCCGCGACGGACAGCCGGCCCCTGGTTGGGGGCCCGAGCCCTTCGCGGTCTGCACAGCACCGGGCTACCAGGAGTTCGCGTCCATGTGCACGGATGGCGCCGGTGGAGTTTACGTGGCATGGGCCGACGGGCGGGACGGAGCGGGGCTGCCTGGCGATGAGTACACCAACTATCAGGACATCCGCCTGTCGCGCATCACGCCCGAGGGGCAAGTGCATTCCGGCTGGCCAGCCGACGGCATGCTGGTGAGTGATGCCCCAGGCTGGCAGTACAGACCTGTGGTGCTAGCCGATGGCACCGGTGGGGTGTACGTGGCGTTCGACGACATCACCATCGGGCTTACGCGAGTACAAGGCGACGGCTCGTTCGCGCCGGGATGGGCCAAGAACGGCATCCAAGTGAGCACTCTCAACGCCTACAGTTCGTACTCTCGGATGGTGCGAGATGGGATTGGTGGCGTCTACATCATGTTCGAGGATGTGGGCCAATTCGACTTCCGGCTCCAGCATGTGCTGCCGTGGGGCGTGGTGGATCCTGGATGGCCCGCCACAGGGTACTTGGCGAGCGGCGCGGCTGATGGCGACATCGTCTCGGATGGCGCGGGCGGTTGCTACGTCGCGTCGCGTAAGAACCTCACCGACCCGTTCAACACCGGCATTGTGGTCAGCCGCTACTCGCCCGACGGCGTGGTGCCGGTGAAGCTCGCTGAGGCATTTATCGAGGTCGAGGCAGGTCGTGTGCACCTCGAATGGCACGGCGTAGAGGCAGTGGCGTCCGAGCTCACCGTTCAGCGGCGACTCGGAGGTATCGAGACCTGGACGTCGCTCGGCTCACCCGCAACGCGAGGTAGAGACGTTGTGGACTACGAGGACACTGCGGTAGATCCCGGCGCGCGCTACGCCTACCGGCTGACACGCGGCGCAGATCTGATGTCTGAAGAGCACTGGGTGGACGTGCCGGCACGCGCTTCGTTCGCCCTACGCGGCGCGCGCCCGAACCCGGCCGTTGCGAACGAGCTCACGGTCGAGCTGAGTCTGGCGGGTGGTGGTAGTGGCGGAGCTCGGCTCGAGGTGTTGGATCTCGCGGGCCGCCGAGTCTTCGTCCGCGAACTCGCGAACCTCGAGCCTGGGCGCCACATGGTGCCGCTCGCCGATGCTCGCCTTTCTCCCGGGGTGCACTGGCTGCGGCTCGTCGAAGGCGAGCTCTCAGCACACTCGCGAGTCGTGGTGGTGAGGTAGCGGCGCCTCCCTCCGCACTACCGCCCACATCCCATTGTCCGCCGAGCGCCCATGCGGCATGCTGCGCGGATGCAGGGTGCCCCGGTGCGTCGGCACCCGGACCCATCCCTCGGATGGGGAGGCCGCCACCGCCCACCGCGAGGTGCCCCCATGGGCAAGAAGGACAAACGCATCGACGCCTACATCGCGAAGAAGCCGGAGTTCGCGCGACCGATCCTGGAGCACCTGCGCGCCGTGGTGCACGAGGCCTGTCCGGACGTGCAGGAGAACCTCAAGTGGGGCATGCCCGCGTTCGAGTACCACGGGCTCCTGTGCAGCATGGCGGCGTTCAAGCAGCACACCACGTTCGGATTCTGGAAGGGCAAGTTGATCGTGGGCAAGGACGGCGCCGACGTGGAATCCGCCATGGGCCAGTTCGGGCGCATCACGTCGGTGAAGGAGCTGCCGGCCAAGCGCGTGATCGTGGGCTACGTGAAGAAGGCGATGGCGTTGAACGAGGCGGGCACCACGGTGAAGCGCGCGGTGAGACCTAAGCCGGCGCTGCGCATGCCCGCCGATTTGAAGGCCGCGCTCGAGAAGAATCGCCGCGCGCTCGCGGCTTTCGATGGCTTCCCGCCCGGTGCGCGGCGCGATTACCTGGAGTGGGTGCTGGAGGCCAAGCAGCCCGCGACGCGCGCCAAGCGGATCGCCACCACGGTGGAATGGGTGGCCGAGGGCAAGCGGCGGAACTGGAAGTACGAGAAATGCTAGCGGGGGAGGCCTGATGCCCGAGTCCGCGCTGCCGCCCGCGTTCGCGACGCTGCTCGATTCGCTGCGCCCCGCGAACCTGGCGCACATGGCGCTGCATCCGGGTGACCCGCCGGTGCGGCAACCGGTCCACGTGGTCTACGGCGGGGGCCACCTGTTCCGCGCCGAGACCGCGGCCAAGCTGGGCGAGGTCGCACGCCGCGCATTGGCGGAGTACGCACCCGATCCGGCGGCGCTCGATCAGGCGCTGGGGCTGGGCGCGCTGGCGGCACCCGTGCACGAGCGCGTTGTGTCCAAGCTCGAACGCGAGCCCGTCGAGGACTTCCGCATCGACTTCGAGGACGGCTACGGCACACGCCCGGATGCCGATGAGGACCGCGACGTGGTGATCGCCGCGCGCGAGGTGGCCAAGGGCCACCGCGGCGGCACACTGCCCGCCGCGATCGGCGTGCGCGTGAAGCCGCTCAACGAGGAGCTGCGCGCGCGCAGCACGCGCACGCTGCGCATCTTCCTCGCCACGCTGCTCGAGGTCGCGGGCGAGCTGCCGGCGGGTTTCGTGGTCACGCTGCCCAAGATCACGTCACTCGAACAGGTGAAGGTGTTCGCAGCCTGCCTCGCCTCGCTGGAACACGAACTGGGACTGGACGAGGGTGTGCTGCGTTTCGAGGCCATGATCGAGACGCCGCAGAACGTGCTGGACCCTGCGGGCGTGTGCATGATGCCGCGCATGATCCCGGCCGCCGCCGGCCGGCTTCAGGCCGCACACTTCGGCACCTACGACTACACCGCCTCGCTCGGCATCACCGCCGCGCACCAGCGCATGCGCCACCCGGCCTGCGACCACGCCAAGTTGGTGATGCAGGTGTCGTTCGCGGGCACGGGCGTGTGGCTCTCGGATGGCTCCACCGCGATCCTGCCGGTCCCGGTGCACGGCACTGCCGCCGGCCGCGAACTCACCGCCGCGCAGCGAGCCGAGAATCGCGCCGGTGTTCACGCCGCGTGGCGGTTGCACGCCGACGACGTGCGTCACTCGCTCGCGGGCGGGTTCTACCAGGGCTGGGACCTGCACCCTGCGCAACTGGTGTCACGCTACGCGGCGGTGTTCGAGTTCTTCTTGGAAGGGCTGGTACCGGCGAGCGAGCGGCTCCAGAACTTCGTCTCGAAGGCCGCGCAGGCCACGCTCGTGGGCGACGTGTTCGACGACGCCGCCACGGGGCAGGGGCTCTTGAACTACTTCCTGCGCGGGGTCCAGTCGGGAGCGATCAGCGAGGCCGAGGCGGTGAAGCGCTCGGGGCTCACGGTGGAGGAGATCCGCGGCCGGTCGTTCGTCGCGATCCTCAAGGCGCGCGGGAAGGTGTAGCGAACCGCTACTCAGCTGCCTCGATAGGTCGAGTAGCCGAACGGCGACAGCAGCAGCGGCACGTGGTGGTGTTTCGCTTCGCGCACCTCGAACACCACGACGACCTCGGGGTGGAAGCTGGCCACGCCGCGCGCGGCGAAGTACGCACCCGTGGCGAACGTGAGCCGGAAGCGGCCCGTGCCCGCGAGACCACCGAACGCGTCGCGCACGCGGCCATCGGCATCGGTGACGGCGCGGCCGTGGGACTCCCAGGTGGCGCCTTGCTCGCGTTCGAGCGTCACGGCCACGCCCGCGGCGGGCGCGCCGGTGGCGAGGTCCAGCACGTGCGTCGTGATGGTCAGCATGCGTCCTCCGAAAGTTCGCCGTTCAGGATCCGGCGAGCAGCTTCTCGAGCCGGAGCCGGGTGATGCGGTGAAGCTCGCGAGCGGTGATCTCGTGTTCGGTGGCGTCGTCGTTCGTGAGGCGCTGCTGGAGCGAGGCCAGCATCTGCGCGGCGTCGAGCCCGGTCGCACACAGGATGAACGTGTGTCCGAAGCGGGCCTCGTAAGCGGCATTGCCCGCGGCGAGGGAAGCGCGAACGTCTCCGGCGCTGGTGGCCACGCCTGACTGCTCGCCCGAGGACCAGCCGCTCGCGCGCGCACTCAACGTCGCGGCCGCCGCGGATTCGCCGAGCCGCGGATGGTGGGCGATGGCCTGCGCCACGTCCGAGGCGGGCAGGGCTGCCCACACGCGATCGGCCGCGCTCAACAGTGCCTCGCGGCTGCCGAACGGCCTCGCGGCCAGCATGCCGGTCACCCAGGGCGCCGCGCCGCAGCAGGCGGTGAAAGCCTCGCGCGCCTCGGCGTCGGGCAACTGGTCCAACTGGGCGACGGTCACGCGCTCACGCCACTCGGCCGTGCAGCCGCAGTCTCGCCACGCCGCCGTCGGGGAAGATGTCGAGCTTCACGTGCGTCGCGGTGACCGCGGCGGAGAGGTCCCACGCGTGGCGCGCATGGGGCTGGAGCGCGGTCTGCGCCAGCAACGGCTTCCACGACACTCCCGCGGCCAGCGTGCCGGCGTCGGCCCCCGGAGCGTCGCACCACGACAGTGCCGCGCTGCCCGGGGCATTCCCCTTGAAGTGGTCGGTGTCGAGCTCGATGCGCTCGATCGTGCCGCGTGCGGCGAGGCGCACGATGGTCCAGTCATTGCCGGCAACGCGCCGACGGCGCGTCTCCCAGCCGTCGCCCATGTGTGTGGAGCGGCCGGGCAGGATCAGGTTCTGCCGGTGGCCGAAGAACATGTCGCTGCACACCTCCACGTAGCCGCCGTGTTCTAGCGCGGCGAGGTCGAGTGCGCGCCCGGGGGAGAGCACCACGGGCGCGGGGCGGACATCGCCATGCACACGTAGGCGGGCCACGCCGCCGTCGGGGAAGATGTGGAATCGCAGGTGCGTGATGCGCTGGTCACAGCTCACGGCGAACGCGTTGCGCGAATCGCCGGCCAGCGGCGAGCGCGGCAGCAGCGAATGCCAGCGAACCGACGTGTCCGCGGCCAACTGCACGGGGTCGGGCACGCCATCCACGGCGCAGCCCTCGAGCTCGCAATGCTCGGGGTAGTTGCCGCGGAAGAACGCGGTGTCCACCACGACGCCGTGGACCACGCCCGGCAGTCCCAGCCGCACGAGGCACCAGTCATGCCCGGGCGTGCGACGGCGGCGGGTCTCCCAGCCGTCCATCCACTTGCCGCGGTCGGTGTACTCGTGCTCTTTCCACACGGCGGCGGCGGCCTTCAACAGCGACTCCTTGGGCGCGAAGAACTCGTCGTTGGCCAGCAGCACGGCACCGCCCAGTCGTTCGGCGGCGAGATCCACGAGATCGGTGAACGCGGGTTCGCTCATGCGGCGGTCATCTCCCGTTGCAGCAGGCTGCCGTGGCCGGCGACGACACCGCGATCGCGGCTGTAGACGCACGTGCCCCGGACGTAGGTGGCGTGTACGACTCCGTGGAGCCGCGCGCCATGATAGGGCGTGATCGGATGGCGGTGCAGCAGCTTCTGGCCGTCCACGACGAACGACGCGTCAGGGTCCCACACGACGAGGTCGGCGTCATGACCGGGCGCGATCGTGCCCTTCCGCGCACCCAGCCCCACGAGCCGTGCGGGCGCGGACCCGAGCCATTCCGCGAGCCGCTCCAGTGGCAGCCCGCGTGAGCGCATTCCGCTCCACAGCACCGGCAGCATGATCTGCAGCGACGCGATGCCACCCCAGGCCGCCATGAAATCGCCGCGTTCGCGTTGCTTCATCTCCGGCGGGCAGGGCGAGTGATCGGACGCCACGTGGCCCAGCTCTCCGGAGACCAGCCCCTGCCAGAGCGCTTCTCGCTCGGCGCTGCCGCGGATGGGAGGTGCGCACTTGTACTCGGTGGCGCCCTCCGGTACCTCCTCGGCGGCGAAGTGCAGGTAGTGCGGACAGGTCTCGGCACTGATCGCAATACCTCGCGCACGTGCAGCGGCCAGGACGGACAATGTCGCGCCACTGGAGACATGCACGATGTGCACGCGGGCTTTCTGCTCGCCAGCGAGCCGCACCAACAACTCGACCGCCTGAACTTCCGCAGCCGGCGGCCTCGATGCCACGTACGCGGCGTGGACACGTGTGCTGGCCGGTGACGGCGCGGCCGCCAGGGGGCCGGGCAGTTCGGCGTGTGCCATCAAGAGCGCGTCGCGAGACGCCAGCACCGCCATGGCGCGGGCCAGGTCGGCTTCGTCACAGGCGGGGAACTCGTCCACACCGGAGGGCACGAGGAAGCACTTGAACCCCAGCACGCCGGCTTCGTGCAGCGCGGCCAGTTCACCGGCATTGCCCGGGATCACACCGCCCAGGAAGCCCACGTCCACACTGCAGCGACCGCGCGCGGCCGCGCGCTTGGCCTCCAGGGCCGCGACGTCCACCGTGGCCGGGATGCTGTTCAACGGCATGTCGAGCAGTGTGGTGACACCACCGGCGGCGGCGGCCTGTGTAGCGGTCTCGAAGCCCTCCCACTCGGTGCGGCCCGGCTCGTTCACGTGCACGTGGCTGTCCACCACGCCCGGGCTCACCACCAATGCACCCACGTCGGTGAGCGGCACGCCCGCAGGCGGTGCGTCGTGCGCATGAAGTGCCTCGACGCGCCCGGCTCGCACCTCGACCGTCGCGGGCCCGAGACCGCGTGGCAGCAGCACGCGGCTCGAACGCAACGCCCAGTGCGTCATGCGGTGCGCGCCCAGAACTCGCGCACGAGGTTCGCCGCCACGTCGCGCCGGTAATCGGCGGTGGAGCGCACGTCGTCGATGGGCGAGATCTCGGCACGAAGCGCGTCGAGCGCGGCCTCGATCGGCGAGCCCGAGGCCAGCAGTGCTTCGGTGCGCGGCAGTCGCACGACGGTGGGGCCCACGCTGCCGAGAGCCAACGCGGGCGACGCGCCGCGAACACCGGCGAGCACGACCTTGGAGATGGCCTGGGCCGCGCGTGTGCCCACCTTGCGGAACCACTGCCGGCCTTCCACGGCGGGCACTTCGACGGCGGTGATCAGCTCGTCACTCCGTCGTACGCTCTGGCGGTAGCCGGTGTAGAACGACGTGAACGGCACGCGCCGCTCGCCGGAGGCTCCCTGCAGCACGACCTCGGCGCCGCTCACCGCGAACACCGGCAGCGTGTCGCCGGCGGGCGAGGCGTTGGCGATGTTGCCGCCCACCGTGCCCATGTGCTGGATCTGCGCGCCGCCCACGGTGTGGGCGGCCTCGACCAGCATGGGCAGTCGCGTGCGCACGAGCCGCGAGCGCTGGAGGTCGGTGTAAGAGGCGAGCGCGCCGATCACCAACCGGTCACCCGACGTCGTGATGCGCCGCAGCGCGGCGAGCGGGGTGAGGTCCAGGTACCGCGTGCCCGGCTTCTGGCCGAACTGGAGTGCCACGTAAACGTCCGTGCAGCCGGCCAGCGGCACCGTGTCGGGCTCGTCGCGCAGTACGCGAAGGGCCCCCGCGAGCGTGCGCTCGCGCCGCAGCGTGAAGTCGCGCGTGGACGTCCTCACTCAGCGCTTCTCCGCGTGCGCGGCCAGCACCGCGCGATGGATGGCCTCATAGCCCGTGCAGCGGCAGAGATTGCCCGCGAGCGCGTCGCGCACCTTGGCCAGTGTGGGCTTGCGCTCGGCGTTCACCAGCGCCAGCGCGGCCAGGACCACGCCAGGCGTGCAGATGCCGCACTGCGAACCCACCTCGCGCATGATCGCGAGCTGCAGCGGGTGGTCGCCGGGCAGGCCCTCGATGGTGGTCACGTCGCAGCCTTCCACCTGGGCGACCGGGATCAGGCACGACACGACGGGCTCGCCGTCCACCAGCACCGTGCACGCGCCGCACTCGCCCTCGCCGCAGCCTTCTTTGGAGCCGGTCAGGCTCAAGTCTTCTCTCAGCACATCGAGCAGCCGCCGCATCGGGTGCACGTCGAGTTCGCGCGCGCTGCCGTTGAGCGTGAACTTCATCGTGCGTCTCCTTGGCCAGTCGGCGTGAGCCGTGGGGCCCGCATCAGCCGCTCGGGCGTGGCGGGGATGGCGCGCACGTCGAGGCCGGCGTGGCGGATGGCGTTCACGATCGCGGGCGCGGGACCATCAATCGGCATCTCGCCCACGCCCTTGGCGCCGAACGGGCCGCCGGAATACGGGTTCTCGAGCATGACGATGTCCATCGGCGGCGTGTCGAGCGTGGTGGGGATGACGTAGTTGGTGAGCTGCGGGTTGGCCATGCGGCCGTCACGCATCACCACGTCCTCGAGCATCGCCCAGCCGATCCCCTGCGCGCTGCCGCCCTCGATCTGGCCCTGCGCCATGGCCGGGTGGATCGCACGGCCGAACTCCTGGACCGCGATGAACTTGGTCACGCGTGCCTCATGCGTGACCGGGTCCAGCTCGACTTCGGCCACGTCGCAGCCCCACGCGAACGTCGCGTAGGCGTCGCCGCGGTAGGTCTTGTCGCTCCACTGCCGGCCCTCGGGGGCGCGGTACTGCTCTTCCACATGGAGCCGGCCGTGCTTCGCGTGGTGCTCGGCGGGCGATGCGCCGGCGAGCCGCTCGCGCATCTGGTGCGCACAGCGCTCGAGCAGCCCGCCCACCACCATGCACGTCCGCGACGCCACCGTGGGCCCGGAGTCCGGCACCACCGACGTGTCGGGCTGCGCGACATCCACCTGCTCGTACGGGATGTCGAGCGCTTCAGCCACGATCTGCGCCAGCATCGTGCGCGTGCCCTGGCCGATCTCGGTATTGGCGACGAGGATGCGTACGCCTCTCGGCGTGGTCTCGAGCCCGGCGCGTGAGCCCAGCATGACCTCGCCGCTGCCGGTGAAGCCGGCACCGTGGTAGAACAGCGACAGGCCGATGCCGCGCCCGGTGCCCGCGAGCTTCGCGCGCTTGCGCCGGAATCCCGAGCGGCGCATAGCGGAGCGCAAGACTTCGACCGCGCTCGTGTCGGGACCCAGCTTCTGGCCCGTGGCCGTGGTGTCGCCGGCCTTCAACGCGTTCCGCAGCCGCAGTGTGGCCGGGTCGATGCCGAGCGCTTCCGCGATGCGGTCCATGTGCACTTCCATCGCGAACTGCGTCTGCGGCGCGCCGAAGCCCCGGAACGCACCATTGGGCGGCGTGTTCGTCATCACCGCGCGGCCCTCGATGCGTGTGTTCGCACAGCGGTAGGGTCCCGCAGCATGGATGACGCCGCGCGAGAGCACGACGGGAGAGAGCGTGCAGTACGCCCCGCCGTCCATGAGCACGTCCACCTGCATGGCGGTGATGCGGCCCTCGCGAGTCACGCCCGTGCGATGGCGGACGATGCTCGGGTGGCGCTTGGTGGTGGCGATCATGTCTTCCGTACGGTCGTAGAGGATCTTCACCGGCCGGCCGCTCTTCAACGCCAGCAGGCAGGCGTGCGCGGCGATCACCGACGGGTATTCTTCCTTGCCGCCGAAGCCGCCGCCGGTCTCGGTCTGCACCACGCGCAGCTCACCGGCCGCCTTGCCGAGCAACGCCTTGAGCGCCTTCAGGACGTAGTAGGGGCACTGCATCGAGCCGTGGAGCGCCATGCCGCCCGGCTCGGGCACGGCGATCACGCCGTTGGGCTCGATGTAGACGTGCTCCTGCGCACCGGTCGAGTACGTGCCCTCGATGACGAGGTCGGCGCGCGCGAGGCCGCGCGTGAGGTCGCCCTTCTCGATCAGGATGTGCTTGAACACCTGCTGCGACTGCTCGGGGTCGAAGACCGGGGGCTCCGGCTCCTCCTGGAGCGTTACCGGTGCCGCGAACAGCGTGTCGCGGTCCTCGTGGGCGAGCAGCAACACCGGTTCGGCCGAATGCCGGATGGTGTCGGCGACCAGGCAGGGCTGGTCGCGCTCGATCAGCGCGATGACGTTCTCGCCCGGGATGTCGCGGTGGTCCACCACGGTGAAGCCAGTGGTGTCGAAGCCGAGCGTGTAACCCGCGAGCCGGCCGCGCGCCGTGCGCGTGCGCACGGTGCGGCCGTGCAGCATGCCGGGGAAGCTCAGGTCGTCGGCGAACAGGGCGGCTCCGGTGGCCCGGGCCATGCCCTCTTTGCGCGCGACGTTCGTGCCGACGGTCCGCATCCGGGCACTATAGCGTGGAAGCACGGGATTTTCCCATGGGCATACGCGTCGTTCACGCCCATGGGCACGGACACCCGCCCCGCGCTAGGATGCGCATCCTGCGCCGCGTGCCGTCCGATCCCCACCATCGCCCGGAGCGAACCATGCGCACCACGCCCCAGCTCGGGCTCGAGCCCACGGCGGTTCCCCTGGCGTCGCTGTCGCGACTCGCCCAGGGCCTGATCGGTTCCGAAGTGCTGCGCATCGCCGCCGAAGTGCGCGCCGCCGTCGCCTCGGGCCGCGACGTATTGAACCTCACCGTGGGCGACTTCGACCCGCGCGAGTTCCCCATGCCGGCCGCGTTCCGTGACGGCGTGAAGGCCGCACTCGATGCCGGCCACACGAACTACCCGCCCAGCAACGGAGTTCCCGAACTGCGTCGCGCCGTCGTGGAGTTCATGCGGCGCGAACTCGAGCTGGACTACCCGCTCGAGTCCGTGGTGGTGGCAGGCGGGGCAAGGCCGTTGATCTATGCGACGTACAAGACACTCGTGGACCCCGGCGAGGCCGTCGTCTACCCGGTGCCGTCGTGGAACAACAACCACTACGCCTACCTCACCGGTGCTCGCGGCGTGCCGCTGCCGGTGCGGCGCGAGAATGGCTTCCACGTCACGCCGGATCAGGTCGCGGCGGTCCTGCCCGAGGCCAGGATGCTGTCGCTGTGCTCGCCGCTGAACCCCACCGGTACCAACATGTCACCCCACACGCTGGCGACGATCTCGCGCATGGTCGTGGACGAGAACACGCGGCGGACCGCCGCCGGCCAGCGGCCGGTGTTCCTGATGTTCGACCAGGTCTATTGGGCCACGTCGTTCGAGACCGGCCTGCCGCTGTCCCCGCCCGCGCTGGTGCCCGAGGTCGCGCCTTACACGGTGCTGATCGACGCCATCTCCAAGTCGCTGGCCTCGACCGGGCTGCGTGTGGGCTGGGCACTCGCACATCCCAATGTCACCGCGCGGCTGTCCGACTTCCTGGGTCACGTGGGCGCGTGGGCGCCCAAGGCCGAGCAGATCGCCACCGCGGGGTTCATCGCCGATGCGGCCGCGTTCCGCGAGTTCCGCGGCCAGATGGCCGAGCGGCTGGGCGTGCGACTGCGAGCGCTCCATTCGGGGCTCATGCGGCTGCGCGAGCGCGGCATCGCCATCGAAGCGGTGGAACCGCAGGGCACGCTCTACCTTTCGGCGAAGTTCCCGATCGGTACCACCGTCGCGGGCCGCAAGCTCGCCACCAACGACGACGTGCGGAAGCTGCTGCTCGAGGAGGCCGGCTTCGCGGTGGTGCCGTTCCAGGCCTTCGGGGTCGAGGGCGAGGACGGCTGGTGCCGGCTCTCGGTGGGTGCGGCTTCGCTCGCCGGCATCGAAGCGGGATTGGCTCGGCTCGAGCGCGTGTTCACGGAGACGCCCGCACCGCGCTGAACGCACCGCGGGCCCGGCTCGCCGAAGCGTACCGGGCCCGCGTCCTCTGTCGCGATGCCGAGCTACTTCCGCTTGCCGGTCGTGGGCGGCGGCGGTTCCTGGGTCAGCCGCTTCACGGGCTTCTCCTTGAGCAGTCGGAGGGCCTCCTCGACCGCGCGCTCCAACTGCGGGTCGTGGCCCGCGACCACTTCCTTGGGCCAGTTCTCCACGTCCACGTCGGGAGCGACGCCCTCGTTCTCGACCGCCCAGCGGCCGTCCTCGGTGAAGTAGCCGCCGCGCGGCGCGATCATCGCGCCACCATCCACGAACCGCGGCGTGTCGGCCGTATGCACGAGCCCGCCCCACGTGCGCTTGCCGACGATGGGGCCCAGCTTGCGATGGCGGAACATGTACGGCAGGTAGTCCCCACCCGAGCCCGACATCTCGTTCACGATCATCACCTTGGGTCCCCAGATGCCGGCCGCGGGACTGGTGAACGGCCGGCGGTCG
>Ga0315912_10001921_pt1 | contig 23551 bp, 25 predicted proteins | sample VfabasoilMG_FD_204469 | JGI IMG/M metagenome (GOLD analysis project Ga0315912, IMG submission 204469) | Garden soil microbial communities collected in Santa Monica, California, United States - V. faba soil | ecosystem: Environmental > Terrestrial > Soil > Garden | place: USA: California... | reverse complement strand
CAGTGCGGGCAGCACATCAGTGATTAGATTAATGAAAAGTATTTGCAGGGGGAAAAGCTGAAAGTGGAGATTGAGTACTGCTGCGATAGCAATTGCAAACAGTTCGCTCAGGTTACAGGAAAGCAGGAAGATGACAAACTTCCGGATGTTGGCAAAAATAATACGTCCCTGCCGAATGGCTGTAACGATGGAAGAAAACAAATCATCCTTAAGCACCATGTCGGCAACATCTTGTGCCACCTGTGTTCCGCGAAGCCCCATTGCAATCCCGATGTCTGCTTTTTTCAAAGCCGGGGCATCGTTCACACCATCCCCGGTCATTCCTACAACGAATTTGCGTTCTTGTAAGACTTTGATCAAGTCCAGCTTTTGTGCTGGAGTCACACGTGCAAAAACATGGGCATTAACCCAGCTTTCTTTATCTATTTCCTGTAAGGACTCATACGACTTCATCGATCCCCCAAGGACAACCGGCTCATCCTTTGAATCCAGCAGACCCAACTGATGGGCTATTTCTTTTGCCGTTTCCGGATGATCACCAGTAATCATCATGACTTTTATTCCTGCAGCTTTACATTCGGCAATAGCTTGGGACACCTCCGCGCGGGGTGGATCAATCAGACCAACCAAGCCAAGGAAATTAAAGTTATCCGTGGGAATTTCATCCGACTGATCCTCCGGATGATACGCCAGCGCAATGACTTTGTATCCGGAAGCCGCCAGGTTTTCAGCCTCCCTTAGATAATGTTCTTTTACCTGGACTGAGAAATCAGATTCGGTATGGTGATCTGAGCGATCCGATATTTTTAATATTTCTTCTACCGCTCCTTTTGCAAATGTGATATACCCTGCCCCGGTTTTGTGGACAGTTAGCATCCGTTTACTTTCGGAGGAGAAAGGTTCTTCATTTGTTTTTGGAAACCTTGAGCGAACGTCTTTAATAGAATCCAACTCTTGTGCGTATTTGAGTAAAGCCGTTTCCAACGGGTCGCCAATTTCCTTACCGCCCTCATCCAAGGCAGCGGTGTTACAAAGTATACACGCATGAACTATTCGCTCACGGATATCACCCGCCTCTGGCAAAGAAGGTGTTATAGTTTTGACGGTCATTTTATTTTCCGTCAATGTTCCTGTCTTGTCTGTACAGATTACGTTTGTCCCTCCGAGAGTTTCAACCGCAGAAAGCTTTTTTACAATGACGTTATGCTTTGCCATGTTCAACATACCGCGCGCTAAAGACAGGGTTGCCACAATACCGAGGCCCTCCGGAATAGCGGCAACTGCCAGCGCGATAGATGTTTCCAACATTTCAACTACCTCTTGGCCAAGCATCCATCCTGAAATGAAAATGATTACCACTAATGCCACAGTAATCTTGATGAGGCGATTGCTGAATGCCTGAAGTTTTTTCTCCAGTGGAGTGGCCGATTGTTCTGCTCCCTGAACCAGGTTGGCAATTTTTCCCAACTCAGTTTGCATGCCTGTTGATGTCACGACCACCCAGGCATTTCCCTTGGTGATAAAAGTCCCCTTAAAAATCATGTTGTCCTGCTCCGCCAGTGACGCAGTTTCGGAAAGAACCTCTGTTATCTTATCCACTGGAAGAGATTCCCCGGTTAGGGCGGATTCATTTACCTGAAATTGTGAGAGTCGCGTAATTCTTCCATCGGCAGGCACCATGTCACCCGCTTCAAGGAAAAGGATGTCACCCGGCACTACTTGTGCGGCATCAATCTCTTGCAGCTTTTCATTTCTCAAGACTTTGGCCGGAACGGACGAAAGCTTTTGAAGGGCTTCCATCGAGCGACCTGCCTGGAATTCCATATAGAATCCAATGCAGGTATTGATAAGGATAACAATCAGGATGGCACCACCATCGAGCCACTCCTTGAAATAAAATGACATGCCTGCTGCAAACAGCAACAAGTACACCATCGGACTTTTGAACTGTCTTAAAAATATCTGCCAACCTTTTTGATGTTCTTGCTTGACTATTTGATTAAGGCCGTATTGCGTTAGCCGTTGCGTGACATCTTCTTGAGCAAGCCCCTTCAGAATATCGGTTTTGAATTGCTCGCAAACTTCGGAGGCTGGCAGGGAATAAAACGGTTTCATATGGGTTGCTGATTCCTGTTGCTTTTGGCTTCCCCTTTCATCAGCATTCTCATTCCACGATATTTCACAAAATTGAAACAGCTTGACTCCATTGAGTCAAGCGTTTCAAGACAAGAACTTTTCTTTAAGCCTTCAGGCTGCATTGCTATCCTGCTTACTTCATTGGCATTTTTTTGTAAAGACAATGAATGGCACATGCCTGGTTTTTATAACTGTCATGCACGATGGCTATTACTTTCCCTTGTGGATCAAAAACTTTGCATTGCTCACCTTTGCTGGTTGATTCGACATAAAATACCATGACACCTTCGTTGTTTTTAAAGGTACCATCACTGCCAATAGTCCCCAAGCGGTGGCCCTTAGAATCTAAAAGTTCTTGCTTTACAATGGAGCCAACCTTTTCACCCTTTGCATTGTAGATAGTTCCTTTTTTGCTGATCCAACCTAATTTGGTTCCAGTGGAATCTAGTACATGCCCCGATGAGTTAAGTTGGGGATGCTTGTAGTTATCCTGAGCAAAAACAGGGTTCGAAAAGGCGATACTTGCACCGAGCACCGTTGCAAAAAGAGATTTAACTAACGTTTTCATTATAATAGTTTTTATATGTTCCTTATTTATTAAGACTTGTGACTGAAATGGTATCGACCGATTTGGTCTGAGTGGCTATTAAATAAGGAATACCTGATTGGCAAGATAAATTGGATACTTGCCGGAGTGGATCAATGGACCAGTATCTATTAAAGAAGTGCATTGTTCCTCTTGAAAAAATTGTTGGATGTAAAATCCTGAACTCTGAGGAATAGCAGTGATGGCCAGGTCAGCGCTCATGAAGAAGGCGTTTAGGTCCTGCTGGTCATCCTTGATTTTCAACTCAAAGGAAGAATTGTGGCAACAAGATGGGTCACAGCAATTCTCCGGTTCAACTACTACGGTGAAATGATGGAATGAATCTCCACAGAAATGAAAATGAACCAATACGCCAGCATTAAATGCCAGGTAAAGAATGATTAGAGATATGTTTAGTATCTTTTTCATTTACAGTAACGTGTTCTACTTGAGTAAAAATGGAAAAGTGGCATTCGCTACTCTGTGACGCGTAACAGCCAGTTTCATGATTTATATCATCAGATTGAAATGCCTCAGATCAAGCTGATAGCTATAACGCCCATCAGGGGGCCTTTCCTTTCGGAAAGGATACAACGAAATTCAGTTAAGATGCATTTGGGGCAAAAAAAAGACCCACCCTAATCAGGCAGGTCTTTAGCAGCAAAGCGCCACAGAAGCTAAACTCCAACCCCTTTTCCTTTCCTAACACGCTTCTCTTTCTTCCCCTCACCCTCTTCATCAACTTCCTGCTTTTGAGTCTCTTTTTTATCTGGCGATTTTTCCGGGTCTTTCTCCTGCTTTTTCTCTACACCCTGAAACTGCTTTTGCATTTTGGTGTCGTACAAGTCGAGGGTTTTGTATTGCGGGTTAGCGGCAACAAACATCTTCTCCTCTTTACCCTCTTTAATAAACGTAACTGGCTGTACGTTGCCCTTCTCCAATGATTTAATGAGTTTTACTTTTTCATCACTATTGCCTAACTCCTTAATGGGATATCGGTTCACAGTTGCCTCCAGGTCGAACCCGTAGCCTTGGTGATACTGCTTTACTTTGAAGTTTTCGTTCTTATCCTTTTCTGTAAAGTCAAGCTGAACCCAGGCATTGAAAGGCTGGCCCTCTTTGTTTGTTAAGTCTTTATTCACACTTCGGCCACTTAACAGATTGTAGGCCTCTTTGGCCGTAATGCCCGAATTCTTGGTCACGTAAAATGTTTGTGACTTCTCTTGTGCCGGGTCTTCATTCTTCAATGTTGCATGGTAGCGGTTGAAGAAATACATATCCGACTGGTCAGACTTTTTGAAGTCAAGTCGGAAATCTACCTTTTCGGTGACTCCGTCTCGTTTGAATTCGCCCTGCAAGTTCAAGTTAAACTCGGTGGGCTGTTGAGTGATTTGTTTTTCAAGTTCGGCATTAAGCTTATCGCCAAAGCCCATGTACTTGAGGCCGTCTTTCAGAAATTCAAGATTCTTGGTATTCATAATTTGTTTGTTTAACAGTTTGTAATAGTGATCCAACCCAGACATCATCGCTATTCAATCAATCGTGCATTCACTATGGTTTTGTTTTTAATGTGGAGTTTCAGGTGCCTGCCTCCGTTTCGCTCAAACATTTCAATCACCAAACGCTTGGCATCGGGAATCGTGAATTTCTCGAGTGCGTACACCACATCTTCCGTGGAGTGACCTTTAATGGCTCGTCCATTTCCGTAGATGTACACTGGTTTCGTTTCTATTTCCTGTGAAGCTGTACGTTTTGCTTTGGCCTTATCGCGGATGTAGAATCGGATATAGTCAACATCATAGTTGATGTTGGACTTGTTCTTTAGGTTGAAACGATAAAAGATGACATTCTCCTTAATGAAGATTCCGTCCAGCGAAAGGTGGATTTTGTTACTACTCTGGTTGATACGTCTGATACCCCTCTTGGAGCCAACAATCCTTTTGGCATGATTTTCCATGTCGGCCTCCGTCATGGCAGTTTCAAAAATCAAGGGAACGGTTTCCAGGACATCCTCTTGGTAGCCAGCCAACGTTACCAGGAGGTTTACTGGTTCTTTCGAATAAGTAACAGTGAATTGGTGTATCACGCCATCAGCCGTAATTACAGTCAAATTTGTTTCAGGAAATCCATCGCGGGCCGCTTTGAGTTGAAGAACATTCTCAACTCCCTTGGCTTTTTGCGCCATCACATCACGACTTCCGCGATCAACCGATTTGATGACTGTTGAGAAAACTACGCTGGTTGTCTTATTAAAGGTGATAGCGAGTTGCGTTGCCTCATCGGCAGGCTGTGCGTCTACTCTTAAAATAAGGAGTGCTAAAGCGGCTCCGGTTAAAATGAGTGACAGTTTGTTCAGATACTCTTTCATGATGATTGGTTTTGTGAAGCTGTTTGTTTTTGGAAGGAAGGGGCGGCCTAAACCGCCCCAACCAATCGGTTAAAGCAACACCAGCAGCAATAGCGGCCAGTGGTGAGTAACGAAAGCAGCAATAGCTCCCAAGAAAAACAGCATACTCGTTGTGTTTTAGTTATTAAATCATTTTAAGTTCTCCCTTTGCAGGGGCGTTTACTTGCCGGGGATGTAGCTACTCATCGCATCCAGCAAGGGTTTAGTTCCGGAATCTAAACCTGCCTTAGTCACTCGGAGAAGTTGAGGCAGGTCGCAACATTCTCCGATTGCTTCTCCGGTTTCTACCAGAAAAGGAATGACAACATGCCGCTCAAAAAGACTTTGATGAACAGGTTGTTTAAGAAGTACATCATAACATTTACCCTTTTAAATAATTCACAAACAATTTTCAGTGCTCCCTATTGGAAGGGTGATTTACCTGCCCTCGGTTGTTGCCTTGTCCGAGACAGATTCCTGTGAGTTCTTCCTCACACGATAACTTAATTAATGCCACAAGAAATCTCTGACGCTGATTTCTTGGGTTCGATTCGGGACTGGCTGTAAGCGTCTTGTAAAATCAGCGTAAGCAGTCCCCAGAAAATGATCTTAATGAATAGTCTCATATTTATTTGAATTTAAAAGTTTCACGTTTGAATACCCAGAGTTAACAACCCTGGAATTGGTAAATGGATTGAGTGTTCGACTTCATTTCCAAAGCAGTCCCAACCCTTAGATTCTCGCCTGGCAAATAATTCTAGTTTGTTGACTAGCTGTGGCGTGGCCCTCTCTATCATTGATCTGAATTCCTGAGGTTTTTGGGAATGGCGTTCAACTTTACACTCAATTAAATTTGGCTCTTGAAGGCGGAATGCTTTCACTTTTCCACGGACTCCAAACAGAAGGTGTTCACATTGCCCGCGCCACCAAAAACCCATTCCTAACCGCCCGACCTTCCTCCACGTTATCATGGTCTTGTATTTAAAACCCCAGGCACGCATCACATGAAACGCTTCCGGCAGCAATGGAACTGTAGTCCATAAAAAAAGTACAGCATTATTATCGACTGGAATTATCATTGAACAAATTTCATCGAGTGTCATAGTAGGATATTTTGCATCAGCTCCCGACACCATTGATCCACCAGTCTTCTTGTTTCTGTATGACCAGGGCGGATCGGCATAGATAACTTGATATCGTTTGCTTTTCTGACGCACGGAAACGCTTCCTTTTGGTTAGCTTTTGAATTGATTGGTATCCTTTAACAGGATTTGGTACCCGGCCTTCACTGTTACCTTGATGAGCTTGGCCTTCTTGCTGAATAAACCTTTAGCCGCTTCTACACCAGCCGCGGCTGCTTGGGCGCCAATAGAAGGATTGAGCGACATCAGCTGAATATTCTGCAGAGCATTGTCTGATGCCTGCTTGGCAGCATCACGTGCGATAGCACCTGGGATGTAAATGCCTTGAAGTCCATCGAGGTCGAAAACAGTAAGTGCGATTGGTAACAATGACTGGCCGGTGCGAATTGATTTGATTTCAATCGTCAATCTTTCTCCATTGATGGCACAAATGCCGTAAATCAATTGGTCTTTGGGAATTGTTCGTCCATCCACTTCAATGTCCGAGAGCAAACGCATTTTTACCGTTGAACCGGCAACAAGTTCCTGCGTGTCGTGGATAACGGCCTGGATTGAATTGTCTTTCACATCGGCTTGATTCACCTCGTCATCCAACCCATAGAACCCATTTGTTGATGCTGAAGTGACAACAAAGGATACTAGCTGTTCGGTGCTGTCTTCGATTGACTGTTTCGTGGGCTGTATTGAAGGGCTCATCAACGAAATATTCTCTTCGTTACCTGCCACTTGAACAGGTAGAGCACCAGCTTTCTCCAACTCATTGTGTAATGCAAGTTTCTCTTTGACGCGTTCGGGATGTTGAATGTCAAGTATTTTTTCAAGCACCCCTTCAATCTGCTCCATCTCTGGATCTGCTTCAGGTTCGGTATGCATTGTTTCCATTAAAGCCTCAAGTCTGTTTACATCTGAAGTGAACTGCGGGTCTGAAGCTATCGGTAGTTCAGGTGCAACATCATTCATCGCGGGACTTCCCTGTGCTGGCTTGCTAATCTCGTTGTAGAGTTCCTGCAATTTGCGATTGACTTTTTCTTCATTTGGGTCAATGGCCAAGCGGTCTTTCTGCTTGAAACCACTTATCAATTTCTCTTTTTCCGTGGTATCACTCTGTAATTGGGTTTGAGTAGTTTGGAATGCGACCAAATCGAAATAAGGGTCGCTCTCTCTCGCTTCCTCATACTTGTCGGAGTCGCGTTCTGCCATTTCATACAAAGTGAACTTGTCCCAGATTTCCTTCTCATCGAAGTGGGCGTCTGGAAGGTTGAAATTCAACCCAACCGAATCAATTGGTCTGGCTTGGATTGCTGCGCCCTGGCCACCACCTAGTGCCCAAAAAAACACGGTGATGAATGGCAATACCAGGATAGGAAGCGCCATCAGGAATTTTCTTTTCTGTAGGAATTGTTGTGTGTGCGATTTCATAATAATTGTGTTTTAGTGATTGTTTATTTTAATTTATGGTTTGAGACCTTTGGCCTTGTGCGGAATAAAATGCAATTGCATTCGGTAAGCCTCAAGTTGCTTGCGTGAGATCGGTTGCCAATCTTCCGATTTGACAAATCGGCTGGCACCAAACGAAGGGTTTCGATTAATGAACACATGCCCCTCGCTATCCACCGCCACGTAAAAGGCTTCGAACTCTCCGGTGACTTCACCCTTGAGTTTTCCAACTGGAATGAGTTGCCTGGTGGTGTCTGTGTTATTCATAAAGGTGTCTTTTGGTAAAGTGATTTTGTCAATGGAAATAGTATCAGTTATCTCAGTCTGAATCGCCTTTACCACCAATACCACACAGAGCATGCTCATCGACATTCCAAAGGAAATTACTGTTACTTGTTTGGCGCGGATTGGCAGTGAGTTGAACTTGATGCTCAATTGGTCAACCTTCCGCTTTACTTTTTCTTTTAACTTTTCGATTAAGCCATTTTCGGACGCGGTGTCTTTTGTTTCTTTCATTGTTTATCGGTTTTCAGTTTTGATGTCTTTGTTTTCAAGCGTGCTCCACTTTTCAATCAGAAACCCATGAGGATTGTGGTCAGAGCGCGACACGTTACGCAAATAGCCTTCGGTCACTAAGCTTCTAGTGACAATTGATGTGGTGCGAATAAGTCGTTGCTTTGCGAAGCACCGAAAGTAGAATGGGTATTCGTCAGTGTTAATCCGGGTGCTATCAATGCTAATGGTCTGACTGATATTCCCTGAAATCACATTAGAATAATATCGGTTCTCTTTCAGGTTGTCGTATTGCCGCTTCGCGGATGCATCGGCTAAGTAAAGAGCCTTCGTGATATTTGATTGGATTACCTTCTCATCGGGGTCAAGCGTGAAGAAGTGGTGATGAAACATCCGCACATGGTCTCTCGCTTCAACAGGAATATTATCCTTGCGTTCCTCTGACCAAGCTTCCAATGCTTTGCCATTCGAGAGAATGTAAATGCGCTCTTGCGATTCAGTAATTAGCGCGAAGCTTTTGTAAATCGTGAAGCAAACTGTGAATGCACAGCAAACAATCAGCACAAGCGAAAAGAGCCTGATGTGTTTAAAGGCGGAATCGATATTTTGTAATTGCTGGAACATGTTCATTTATTTCCTGATAGTTTGTCGTGCATATAGCCGGAATTGGAATTGCCAGCGCCCATCCCATTGGCGGATGCCTGACCGCCTTGATTGGCTTGTGAGGATGAGGCCATGGAACTGGCCACTGCCCCAGTACCCGTTACCGCTGTCGAAACAGCAGAGCGCGAACCGCCTATGAAAACATTGCTGGATTTATAGAGGAGTGTATTTCCTCCACTCGCGTGAACGATGTAGTTCGCTACGCTGGGCACAGTAAAATACCCAACAATTCCAATCACCATGAAAATCAGGTACGCTGTATCGGTCGCACTAAAAAAAGTATCACCGTATCGAATCACCTGCTGGATGTCAATTCTCAACATGTTTTCCTGAATCTTTCCAATGATGCTTCCGAAGATGTTGGCGACCGGCAACCAAAGAAATACGCTGATGTATCGTGCCATCCAAACGGTGAGCGTGTGTTGGAAGCCATCAAAGACCGCAAATCCAAATACCAACGGCCCAAGAATGGCGAGCACGATAAGGTAAAAGGTTCTGAGGGTATTGATACAAAGAGCAGCAGCTTCGTACAGGATGTGTAGAATCTCCGACATCCATTGTTTTACTGAGTTTCGGAAGCTGTACGATGCTTTGGCCATTGCGAACTTGATGTCGTTACCAAGTCCATCTAATGTCCCTTCGGTCGTCCCATCGGGGTGTGTGTAACGATACCATTTGTCGCGGTCACCGCTTCCATCCGGGCCAACATACATTTGCCATGCGGGAGTTTTTTGGATTGCCTGTTCTTTCAACTTTAGCAAATAAGCAATGGCATTGTTCGAGCCGGTAACCATTGCGGCCGTACCTGTTACAGTGGGCTTCAATATTCCGTTCATGAGTGCGATGACCCACGGAAAAATCATAATGCAGAAGCCAAGTGCGAACGGACGTAACAAAGGATAAAAGTCTATCGGCTCCGCATTGGCAAGGTGCCGCCACACCCGTGAAGAAATATACCACAGCGCTGCAAAGGCGGCCATTCCTCGGCTAACCCCGATCAGTTTACTGCTCAATGGCAGCATCTCACTGTATAGCTGGTCCAAAACACTTTGCAGGCTGTGGATTTCCCCCGCGAAACTTTGAGCGTCAACAACGCCAGGCAACGCAAGCGCGGGGAGAAATACCGTTATGGCTTTAAGTCTTTTCATTTATATTTTCTTTAGTTCAAACCGTAGAGTTGTTGCATGGTGCGGATATCGTTTCGGGAACGAGCGCGTTGCACCGCAAGCAACTGAGTGTTGTTATTGAAGTATCGCAGAAACACCACCTTGTTTTCCATGTCATAGAAAATCCGGTCAATGGCCTGCATCCGCTCATCATCGCTCATGCGCAACTTGGTGGCGGTAATAATCATGGTTAGGTCTTCCAGATTTCGAACACTTGCTTCAAAAAGAAACTTGTACACGCTGCCCAGATATTCCAGCTCTTCGAGTTTGAAATTGGGGTCTTGCTTGAAGCGGTTATAAGCGCGTTTGTACTCCTGAAGAAGTAACTTTTGATAGTTGATGATTAAAGGAATTCGTTTATAGTTTCTTACCGATGGATTCACAGCCATCAACCCATCCAGGAAAGCCTGATGAATAGTGTAATTGCCTTTTGAGATGTCTCTGATGGTTCGATACCCCTTGTCAAGAATTTTGTAGCCCTTATACATGTTGTCAAGGATTTCCTCCAGTTGTCTCAGTTTTTCCCAATTGAGCAGGAGTTGTTGTATTTCATCTTTCTGGGCATGGACATGTGTTGTCGCTCCAAGGCTGCCAACAAGAATTAGAATGATGCTGATTCGTTTCATTGTGCTTTAGATTAGGTCGTTTTGTTTGCGAGCTATTTCTATGGCTCTCTTCTCTCTTTCTCGTTCACGGGCAATCATGCGAACATCACCCTCGAATGATTTTACGAAAGCATGTTTGTCGAGCATGTCATCATAGAGTTTGTTGAGTCGATTCAATCGCTCATCGTCTTTCATTTCGGTTTCGTTCGCCCGAATAATGGTGAGCAGTTCGGAGATGTTGATGTCGGACAGGTAAAGCATGTTGCGGTAAACCTTGGTCACATAATAGATTTCATTCGGAGTGAATTGCTTGCTGCTTGCGCAGAAACTGTTTACACGTTTCAGGTTCTGAATGATGTACACCTGGAAGGCAATGATGTCGGCTACCTTCGTAGAATTGGCGATGTGTGGGTTTACATTTTTGAGCGAGCCAAAGAAGTCGCGATGCAAATTGAAATCACCGTTCTTGATGTTCTCAACCGTATTCAGTCCCTTGCTGGCGATGTCATAGCCTTTCTTAAGGAAGCCTAGATACAATTGCAGCAAGGCTATTTGTTTGGCCAGATATTCCTTCTGCGTTTTCTTTTGCTTGAGCCACTCTTTGAACTTTGGTGTCTGCGCGTTGGCACACGAAAAGCAAAGTGTGATTGATAGTATGGCGAGTATCTTTTTCATGAGCTAGTTTGTTGGGAGTCCGTAAAGTTTTCTTACCGATTCAATTTCGTGGTCGTCTTTAGCCCGACTCAGACTCAGTTGGATGTTCTGGTTGTTGAATTGCTTTAGGTCGTAATAGTTCTGGTCAATGTCATCCCCGGCCTTGTTGATTATCTCCAACCGTTTTGCATCCGACATTTGCATTTTGAAGGAGTTGATGACCAGAAGAATTTGGTCGAGGTTGTACACGCTCTCATTCAGAATGCCAGTGTACACACGATACATGTAGTCAATCTCACTGCGGGTAAAGTGTTTGTCTTGGTTCACCATGTGCCAGGTGAATTTGTATTCGGCCACAATGGCTTTTTGTCTTGCTATAATCATGTGCACCCGTTTGTAGCTGGCAATGGTGTTGCGGACTTTCCACAACTCGTCAAAGTATTTCCGGTACTGCTCGCGCTGCTTTTCAGTCCATTGCGCTATCTCTTTCAGTTTGAGTTGAGAGAGTTTGTTTTCCAGAAACTTGGCCACATTTTGAAGGGCGATAGTTTCGTTCTGGAGTCGTTGAATCATCAGGTCAACAGCCTTGATGACTTTAACAACAGCAGCCTTGATAATGGCCACAATGTCTATCGCATGAGCCTCCTTTGTAGGTGCAGACACCAGAATCACGGTGGCGATGATTGTGATGAAAAATGTCTTTCTGATTCGATTCATAGTCAATGGGTTTAAGCTTTTCCGTTTCTTATGTCATTGGCGAGTTCAGCTATGCCTTTTCGGATGTCTCCATTCCGCTTGGCGTAAGCCTGAACTTTTACTTTCTCCGATTCCTCGGTAGTATAGGCGAGGTATTCTTCGAGGGATACCTCTGTGGCGTACACTTTCGATAGCATTCCCCCCAGGCTTATAAAAACTTCCTTGTACTTCCGGGCGGGGTCGTTGGCTTTGTTGATGGAGAGCACCAACGCTTTCTCTTTCTCTGTGAGTCCGAGCAACTGTTGAATCAAGTCGAACTTGTTCTGATACTTGCTTTGGTCTAAAAGGATTTTACAGTCCGAATTATTGATGATGGCCTGCTTAACAATGGGTGAGCTGATTATGTCTTCCACTTCCTGCGTCACAACAATGGCTTCACCATAGAATTTCCGAACCGTCTTGAACAGATATTTGATATACTCGGCCATTCCTTCTTTGGCGATGGCTTTCCAGGCTTCCTCAATCAATATCATCTTGCGAATGCCTTTCAGCTTCCGCATCTTGGAGATGAACACCTCCATGATAATGATGGTGACAACCGGAAACAGGATGGGATGGTCTTTGATGTTGTCTAATTCGAAGACAATGAACCGCTCTCTCAGCAAGTCGAGATTTTCAGTGGCGTTCAGGAGATAATCGAATTCTCCTCCTTTATAATAAGGTCGCAACACGTAAAGGAAATTCTCAACATCGAAGTCTTTCTCCTTTACCTTGTCCTCCTTTAGAATCGCAACGAACTCATCTTTCAGGAAATTATAGAAGGTGTCGAAGCACGGAAATAGCTCCTGTTTAGCATCTAACTTCTCATAGTACAATTTCAGAGCAATGGAAAGAGCAACGTACTCGGAGCGGTTGAATGTCTCATCATCCTTTTTCCAAAGCGCGAGTAGCAGGGTCTTGATGCTTTCTTTCTTTTCGGTGTCCAGTGTATCACCCGGACTGATATAGAATGGATTGAACTTGATTGGATTGGTTTCATCGTAGGTGAAATAATACCCGCCTACCAAGTCACAAAGACCTTTGTAAGAGTGACCTACATCTACCAGTACGATGTGGGTGCCCTGCTCATAGTATGAGCGAACCATGTGATTAGTGAAGAATGACTTTCCACTGCCAGAAGGACCAAGAATAAACTTGTTACGATTGGTGCAAATACCTTTCTTAACAGGCTCGTCCGAAATATCAACATGCACAGGCTTCCCCGTGAGTCTGTCACCCATGCGAATGCCCACGGGACTTAACGATGACTGATAACTTGTTTCCAGATTGAGAAAACAAGTAGCCTGCTCCGCAAACGTGTCGAACGTATCGTTCATGGGAAAGTCGGCTTCGTTGCCGGGAAGTCCTGCCCAAAAGATTTGTGGGGCTCCGTCTGTTTCCTGTTTAGCAATGGCATCCATTTGTGCCAATGCCGATGAGACTTGTGTTTTGAGTTCCTTCAGTTCGGCTTTGTTGTCCGTCCAGATGAGCACATTGAAATGCGCCTTTACCGGAAGCCGTTGATTTGAAATTGCTTCGTTCAAAAAATCATTGGTGGCATCTCTGCTAATAGCGTTCTCCCGTGAATACGCTGCGAGTGATTGCAGGCGAAGTCGTTTGCTCTCCAATTGTTTGATGGTCTTATGCCCATCGTTGATAATGATGTACTGATTGAAAATGTGATTGCACGAAAGCAACTGGCCAAGTGGGGATGCAAAACCAACACTGAATTTTGTTTTGTCGGTAGAGTATCTGTCGTAGTTGATTCGTGAACCACACAGCGCTGGAAGGTCTTCCACATCAGCTAGGGAATACAACTGGCAATGCTGGTCGCCAATCTGTAACTCATCTTTGAAATGAATGTCGCGAACAACTGGCAAGTCTGACTCTGATAACAGAAAGCAATACCGCTCTAAAAGGCCAGGAGTTTTTGTGTTGCCTGTCAACTGGTCATTAGTTAAACGCTTCAGTCGAGCAAATCCACTGTCTTTCAGGATTCGTTCAAACTGCCCGGCACCATCCAGAAACTCCTGCATCCGTTGCGGATTGAGTGTCTCTTCCGGTACAATGCTTCGCCTGATTAGATTCGAGAACACCGAACTTGATGCTTTGCGGTTCGCTGGCTTGCGAGTAATCATGATGTAGCATTGATGGTCGAGGTATGGTCGCTCATTAAAGAACCGCTCACTCGCGCGTGACAGAAATGAACGCTCCGTGCTTTCAAACTCGGCCACATGCTTTCGGGCGAGGAACCAATCCTGCTTGTGGAATACTGAATTATTCGGAAGCACTTTAATAGCCTTCACCAAAATCTGGTGGAAAGCCTCATACTCCTGGTCAGATAAAGTGAATATCTCTGGCAAGATTGCCTCGTAGGCCAACGTCACATCACCCTGCTTGGAAAGAATGCAATCCTGCTCCACCTTATATATAGGGAAAACCTTCTCGAATGGAATTGACTCAGGCATGTGGCTTTGAATTGGTTGTGATAAAGGGTCTGCGGGAAGACACTTTAATAAAATCCGGGATACTTCTTCTGGCGAGTTTCTTAATCAACCCATGCTCACCGTACTTGTCGCTCAAGCGATATACGGTCATGAACAGCGCGGTGCCGAGAATTGCAGTGAGTGCGAGGCACACGAACATATTCACGCCTGCGATGTAGAGCACGGCAAACAGAATCAGCAACCCGATGAGCCCGGCAGCGAGGTAGGCAATGTATTGTGCCTTCAGCCCTTTGAACTCAATCGGCTTGTTGATGCCTTTGTTGATTTTGTAAACGCTGCTCATTAGATGCCGAAAAATGAGCGGAGAACGGTTGCTACAATCACCAGGAACACGCAACTGCCAAACCATGCGGCAGCTACTTTGCCGGTGTCTGGATCACCGCTGTTCCATTTTTGATAAACCTTCACGGCACCCACGAGTCCCAGAATTGCCCCGATGGCATACATCAAACTAGTGCCTGTGGTAAAGTAGCTGCGCACGCGCATGGTAGCCTCGTTGATTCCGGCATTGCCGTCTTGTGCATAGCTCAATGTTATAGTGAGCAGATAAACCAGCAAAGCCAATCCAAGTGCCTTGCCTTTCTTAATTGTGAATTGAATTACGTTTTTCATACAGTTTGAATTTGTTTGTTGATTATTGATTGTTGTCTGACTTCGGTGTTCGAACAGGCCACCATGATTTGACTTCATTTAGTTCGAGATGGAACTCACAGTTTTGTTTGAGCGCATCGTAGATGTGCTGACTGATTTCTTCTTGAAAGTCGGTGGCTACCAGTTGAGGGTAGTTGTAAAGGAGCGCCTTAAAGAATGTTGCTGTTTCAATCTTATTCTCTTTGGCTATTACTTCCAGCAATGATTCAATCTCTGTGAGGAGTGTTGACACGAACCTGTTGATAGCATTGTTAAGTGTTGCGTCAATCGGTTCATCTGCTTCCTCCAGTGGAGCGAAGTTGATTTCTTCTGTTGCAGAAATCTGTTCACGTGAAACATTTACTTGTGTGAGCGACTCGTACTTGATGCCGCCCATGAGTGAGTTGGATTCATTTGAATCACTTTGCTCATCACTCACATCTTCATCAATTTGTTTTGGTGTCTTTTGATTGAAGATGTTTTTAATCTCGTTGCTGTAAAGCAAGAGCGTGGTGATAACATAGTATCCGGCAACCAACAATGCGATTGCCGAAAAGAATTCTAACCAGGAAATTGAATTGAACATAGCCTTCGTGTTTGATTACGAAGGCGAAAGTGTGCGTTACCTAAAAGGTGATTTCACAAGATGGGGGGAAGATGGGGTGGATTTTTTACAAGGTCCTTCTATAGCACCATTTAGGACAGAGCATTGATTTTTTAGTAGATGTGGGTATATTAGTTCCGGCTTCTTGACCCACCTGATCCTTTGATCGTCAGCCCACCTGGAGCCAAGGTCTTTTTTGTGAAGCTTAAGTTTGAGCTTTTGTGGCTTTTTTTGCCGGAAAAGACCATTTCAAAGAAATAGTCAAAATTTATTCTGAGGCCGGTGGCAAAATGTCGGATTTGGTCAGCATTACTTCTATAAGCTAAACTGAATGATATGTTCCAATGGATTCTACACTACGCACATTAATAGACACACAGGACTGGCCTTCAATTATGGTCAAGCTTTATGCTCACGCGATCTTTCGATTGAAATGGTTTGGAATAAAGGCGGAGACGAGGCTACAGGGCAAGGAGTACAAAGATTTCGCCCATGACGCGGTGATTTTAGTATACGAAGGGAAACGAAACTGGGACCCAAAGACTCATCCAGACATCGTGAAGTATTTGAAACAGGTAATCAACAGCCTTCTATCGAATCTATTAAAATCTGACGAGGCGAAGAGAACTTTAAATGCTGATTTGACCGATGAAGTTAACGATGTAATGTTATTTGATAATATGTTTGAACAGAAATTGATCAACCAAGATCTGATGGATCAGATTGAGGACACACTGCTTGACGACCCGGACATGTGGCTCGTGTTTACCGATCTTGCGAAAGGAATGTCCCCTTTGGATATATCCGAAAAGTACGGCATTGGTATTGAAAAAATCAGAAACATTCAGAAAAGACTTCGAAGACACATCCAAAATATTAGAAACCTTTAAAACCAATTTGCATGAGTAACCAAGATAAAAAGGACAAAGATGAAAGCCTACTGCAAGTGTTTTTATCAACCTCTGATGCAATTGATAACGACATTGAAAAGGCCAACCAAATAGTTAGAGCGGAGGGCCTTGATCCGAAAACACTTAGGGTTGGTGGCATCGAATTTATCAAACAATTGCAACATAAGTTCGCAATTGAGGAAAGGTCCGTAAGCCTAGAACTGGATTCCCTTTTGAAAAGGTTGGTTGAAACTGGAATCCCAAAGTCTCTATTGGAGAAGCGTCTTATCCCATCGGCTTTAGGCAATTGGCAAAGACTTGGATATTCCTCCTATGCCAAAGCATTTACCGCTTTCATAACAAGTGTTTTCTCTTGGCAGGAGAAAGACCTACTAGGGGCTCAGAAACTTCAGTTCGCTAACCTTCCGATGGCAACTGCAAGATTCAAAATTCCTGTTAATGCGAACTTGAATCAAATTCGTGCATACTCACATTATGCATACTACCTTTCAAAACTTGTTGCAAAAAGCTATAAGCCAGTGAAAGTTGAAGACTCTCCAAGTGACATCGATGAGTTCAGGGCCAATTATCTAGACAAATACAGAACATTCAATCTTCAGGGCCTATTAAGTTACGCATGGGAAATCGGAATTTGTGTTTTACCATTGAATGATCCAGGGGTCTTTCATGGAGCTGCATGGAATATCAGTGGCGTACGAGTTATAGTTGTTAAACAGCATACCAAGTCTCACGCCCGATGGATATTTGACTTGCTACATGAGATTTATCACGCCCTTGCGCACTTAGATGAGCCAAATAGTACAATCGTAGAAACGGAGGAGATTAACCCTTTCAGTAACACGGAATCCGAAGAAGAAAAAGAAGCGAATACATTTTCGCATCAGGTATTATTTGCAGATCGTACCGAAGATATTCTGAACCAATGCATTCAGAAAACCGGAGGCAGAATGGAACGACTAAAGAATGTTGTACAACATGTTGCTCAAGCAGAAAATATCAGGGAAGATATTCTTGCAAACTTTATTGCATTTCGCTTGTCACTTGATGATCAAAATTGGTGGGGTGCTGCATCAGCCATGCAAGTCACAGAACCAGACCCATTTTCTGTGGCTGCGGAAGTTTTAAAGCAGAATATCTCAACAGACGAGATCAACGAAATGGAGCGAAATCTATTACAAATGGCTATATCAATAATCGAATAAATCTATGGAACGAAAAAAATTTAAGAGAGTTGTGCCGGACAACATAAGAGTCGAAGACCTAACTCCGCTTGACATTTCTTGCGGAAGCACAAAATGCAATGACGGACTCCATTGCTTCAGTCTCAAGAAATCGTCCATGCGCAAGCATGACAGCGAGAGAGTTTGCCATGAATGTGGTGTAGATCTAATTGAATGGAGTAGGATTCACAAGAATAACATAAAAGACGCGCCATTCATTTTCAAATCAATGAAAAATGAATTGATTCGACATGTATTTTGGCACACACCAATTGAACCATTGGCGATTCAGCATGCGCATGCGCGCGGCAGGATTGAACTGCGAGCTAAAGCGGGAAAACTGATCAAAGGCCGAATTGGAAAAAAGACTTTTATGGACGGACGCCAAACACCTTTGGCCGGAAAAGAGATTATTAATTATGCACAACATGCGACAGCTACGTGCTGCAGAAAGTGTCTTGAAGCTTGGCATAATATTCCACCAGAGAAAGTTTTGACCGAAGAACAAATTGAGTTTTGCGCCAATTTGGTAATGCTCTACATATTTGAAAGAGTTCCAAACATTGCTGAAAAGCCAACTAATTGATTTCACTTATTGATATGAAACCCATTGACACTGAAAAAGTTTCGACAACTCTAAGAAGAAAGGGCATTGATCTTGAGAGTAGAAAAGTTTCAATAACGAATTTTTTGGGCTCAGACCAAGAGAAGGACTTTACTGAGGCGACAAATTGCAAAGGTTTTGGCCGAGTGCGACACTTCAAGTTTAGCGCAAGCGACAATTGGGTCAACAATCCGTTGCCGATTCTGCCAGCAGCAAAGGCTCTGGGACTACAACCGGACTCAACAATTCGGGCTCAAGTGTTTCAAAACTCAATTTGTAACTGGCGATGTTGGTACTGCTTTGTCGACTTCAATCTACTCAAAGGCGATGAAAAACACTCATCGCTGCTGTCGGCAGATCAACTGGTCGAACTCTATCAGAATGAGCCAAATCCACCTATGATGATTGATTTGTCGGGTGGACAACCTGACTTAACTCCGGAGTGGATTCCTTGGATGATGGAAAGCTTAACTACAAGAGGACTTCATGAACAAATATATCTCTGGTCTGATGACAATCTCAGCAACGACTATTTATGGCAATACCTAACAACGGACCAAATCGAAACAATGTTAAATTATAAGCTTTACTCTCGGGTATCATGCTTTAAGGGAATAGATGCAAGGTCATTTTCCCTTAATACAAAGGCAGACCCAAGTTTATTTGCTAATCAATTTGAATTATGCCATCGACTTATTGAAACAGGATTTGACCTTTACGGATACATCACCCTGACCGCAGAGTCGTCAACGGACTTTGAAACAGCAGTTCCTAAGTTCCTGGATTTATTGCAAGCAAAAAATGAAACTTTCCCATTGCGAGTGGTTCCACTTGAAGTAAAAATGTATCACCCTCTGGCGCATCGAATGACTTCGACCTTTGAAGACATGATGAGGGGCCAATATCAGGCCATCAAGATTTGGAAAAAGGAATTAGAGAAGAGGTTTACAAAGGAACAGTTAGAGTTACCTATTACTGAAGTATCCCTGAACAACATATGAACAAAGGCTTTATTGAGAGCAAGCTAGTTCGCTTGTGCTCGCAACCTCGAACTTTCGATTTCTTATGCAAAAACATGGATGGACTTGATCCAGCGCGGCTCAATGAGACTTTAAACGAACTACGGGATCGCGACCTGCTAAATAGGAAGGACAATCTGTGGACAAAGAAGGAGTCTGAAAAGAACTTAACCCTTGGATTCGTGTCGCCTGACCCGCATCTGTATTTAAAAAAGTACATGGGTTATTTTGAGTTCTTAAAGACCCCGCACCCATTAGATTTTGAATGGAGGAATTCCACCGCGAGTTTAAATTTTCTTACGGGCCTGATTCAGCAAATGAACTCCATTACGGATAGTATTTTATACTTGGGGATGCCGACTTTGTTTGCCACCGCCTTTCAAAAGGATATACCACATAAAGTAACGCTGGTCGAACGAAATAAACCCATCATTGAGGGTCTGATAAAACTTGTTGGCAGCGAAGAACGCTTTAAGATTCTAGACCAGGACATTTTTACTGTTGACCCAAAAAGAATTGGTCGGCACAATTGCGTAGTTATGGACCCACCTTGGTATTCTCCGATTTTCAAGCAGTTCATGTGGCTTGCAGGGCGAACTGTTGAAGTTGGAGGAGTAGTCGGAATTAGTATGCCACCTCTCAATACAAAAGATGACATCCTAATTGAACGACTAGATTGGATTTCATTCTGCAATGAACAAGGTTTGAGTATTGAGTTGCTTCGGCCACAGCAACTTCATTATGCCATGCCTTTCTTTGAATTCAACGCACTGAGAGCTGCTGGTGTCGAAGGATTTCCCCCGTTTTGGAGAAAGGGCGACTTGGCCATATTCCGAAAAATCTGTGACAAGAAAACCCCTCGACCACCGATGCCACCATCCAGTGACGAACAGTGGAATGAAATTGAGATTGAAGGCGTACGAATTAGAGTGCAAAGGAATGGCGAAGAGTCAAAAACACCTTTGAAGGTTACGCATATCTTAAAGGGTGATATACTGCCCTCTGTGAGTAAAAGTGACATCAGGAGAAAAGAAGCAAATGTTTGGACGTCTGGAAATAGAATATACAAAGTGAATGATGGCGCAGCTTTCTGGCGACTATTGGGGGAAGTCAAAGAGGGGAAAAAATTTCACAATAACAATGAGCGAATTGTTTCTGATTTTGTTGAGCAAGTCACATCTTTGGAAATGAAAGAATTTAACGATTATCTAGAGTGGCTATATCATGAAATGGAAAGACAAGTTGATTAATCACCTTACCGAGCAGTTATCGTCAGATCCCCAATGGAAAGAAGTCATGGAGAAAATAGAAAAGCAACAGGCTATCGGCTTGCATTTGGCTGTATTTACTGAGCCTTATTTAACTCTCTTGTTCGAGGGGAAAAAAAAGATAGAGTCGAGATTTTCACAAAGTAAGGTTACTCCATTTGATAAAGTCTCTGCGGGGGATATGATATTGGTAAAGGAATCTGGGGGATTTGTGAAAGGGCTTTTTATTGCCGGTGAAGTGAGGTTCTATACCTTTCTGAATGATACCCGATTAAAAGAAATTGAGAAAAACTATGGCCAGCTAATTTGTGCACAATACGATTCCAACTTTTGGGACATGCGAGCCAAAGCAAATTTCGCAACATTAATCGAAGTAAAACAATTTCGAAAGTTGACTCCATTTAACATAGATAAGAGCGATCAAATGGGTTGGGTAACATTGAGGTTAGGGCTTTCTAACACCTTATTCAATTGAACTTGTGAGTGGACTTGAGAAAGCCATCGTTATTGTCGGGGCAATCAGTTCTGGAAAATCCACCATTGCAAAGCGTATCTCTGACCAGCATAAGATTCAGGTAGCGTCATTTGGAGGTTACTTGAAGGATCACTGCTTACAGAACAATCTTCCAGTTGATCGAAAGTCATTGCAAGATACTGGCGAAAGGTTCATTAGCAGTATGCCAGAAACCTTCTTACTGGAGGTCATTCATTTTTCAGGTCACGACTTGAAATCTTTGATTTTTGAAGGAGTAAGACACAGAATTATTTTTGAACTGCTGCGGAAACACTCAGGGCACATGTTTTCAATTTTTTTGGATGTGCCTTATGAGGTCAGAAAAGAGAGGTATCTGCTTCGAAATAAAGACATTGATTCTAAAAACAACTTAGATGAATTTGATCTGGTCAACTCTCATCACGTTGAGTTAGATATTCCCAACTTGGCCAGTCAATGTAATTTAATTGTTAGCTCTTTGGAGGACACTAGACTTCACAAAGAACTGTCGTCTTTTATAGATTCATAATTATTGAACGAAGAATGGTAACGGTGTGGTCGAAGGCAAAAACGTCAGATAATTTGAAATAAATACTCACCTTTTACCTAGCCGGACAAGAATTGTCAACAAGCTTTTTTATTTTGGCTTATGAATTTTGACAACGGCCATTTCCAGCTTGCAGCCACCGATCTATCCAATCATCTCGGCTGTGACCACCTTACCCAACTCAACCGATTGGTTGCTTTGAAGGAATTGGAAAAGCCCAAATGGAATGACCCATCCTTAGCCGTGTTGGCTAAACGCGGTGAGGAACATGAAGCTGCTTATGTCGAATACCTAAAGAAACAAGGACTAAGTTCAATCTATCTAAAAAATCAGCCTATCAAGGCTACGATAGGTGCTATGAAGAAAGGCATTGACGTACTGGTGCAGGCAAAACTTGAAAAGGATGCGTGGATGGGTTATGCCGATATTCTGATAAAAGTACCAGGCAAGAGTAAGTTTGGCAATTGGTCATATGAAGTGCAGGATACAAAGCTTGCCCAGGATACCAGAGCCGCTACCATTTTACAACTTTGTCTTTATACTGATCTACTCTCCGAACTTCAAGGTTCAACACCTTGGAAAATGTGGGTGGTAAAGCCTGGCGAGGATTTTCCAAAGGAAGAATTTCTTTACACTGAGTTTCATGCTTATTACCGATTGGTTAAACAGAATCTTGAGCAAGTAATTTCGGGAGGCGCCATCAATACATATCCTGATCCGGTTGCACAGTGCGACATCTGCCGGTGGTGGAAACACTGTGTTACCCGCAGACATAAAGACGACCACTTGTCACTTGTGGCTGGTATCCGTTCTCTTCACATTGGCGAATTACAAAGACAGAAAATAGAAACCCTGGAACAGTTTGCTAAAGAACCTAAGGCTTTGCGCGAAAAACCTGAGCGGGGAAATATCGAATCATACGAATCAATACAGAAACAGGCAAAGATTCAACTGAAGGGAAGAGTCGCCAAAAAATTACTGTATGAGTTACTACCTGCTGAAGCGAACCGGGGATTAGCCCGACTGCCTGAGCCAACGGAAGGCGATATTTACTTTGATATTGAGGGTGATCCATTTTTTGACAAAGGGGGCCTTGAATATTTGCTTGGCTATTCCTTTAAGGGTGAATCAGGAAAAATGGAATACATAGCCTTGTGGGGCACTGACCGAGCATCAGAGAAAAAAGCATTTGAGCAATTCATGGATTTTGTAATGGCTCGTTGGATAAAGCATCCCGGTCTGAACATCTACCATTATGGTGTCTATGAACCTTCCGCCATTAAGCGACTGGCCGGTCGTCATGCAACCAAAAGCACCGAAGTTGATAAACTACTTCGGGGTTTACGTTTCATTGATCTTCACTCAATTATCAAAGAAGGGCTTAAAGCCAGTGTTGAGAGATATTCATTGAAAGACCTTGAGGGGTTCACTACATATGAAAGGAAAGTCGATTTGCCGTTGGCTGGTGCCTCCCGAAGATCGTTGGAATGTGCATTGGAATTAAATGAACTTGCCTCACTGGCTCCTGAAACAACACAAATTATTCAAGACTACAACTGTGATGACTGCCTGGCTACAGAAGCCGTGCATCAATTGCTTGAAAGGTTGCGTGAAGAACTTATTCAGAAAGGAAATGAGGTTAACAGGCCTGTTTTAGAAAGCGGGGAACCAAAAGACAATGTTAAAGAAATTGAAACAAGAGCTCAATCCTTATTTGAAGGTTTG
>Ga0315912_10001920_pt1 | contig 23552 bp, 7 predicted proteins | sample VfabasoilMG_FD_204469 | JGI IMG/M metagenome (GOLD analysis project Ga0315912, IMG submission 204469) | Garden soil microbial communities collected in Santa Monica, California, United States - V. faba soil | ecosystem: Environmental > Terrestrial > Soil > Garden | place: USA: California... | reverse complement strand
CTGGTGATGCCGGTCGCGTTCGGAAAATCGGGTATGCCCGCATTCGGCGTCGCGCAGCCGTCGACCGATCCACGCGGCGATTCCAGCCCGTCGCGAAACAGGCGGTTCTGCACGTAGGCGAGCACCTCGCCGGTGTTCGTCGCCGAGAGCGCCTTGCTGCCCAGGCGCTTCTGCGACAGCTTGCCGTCGCCATCGGGTGCGCCCGCGGCCGCGAGTTCCTTGTCGAGCGCGACGTCGGAACCGTAGTGGTCCGACGCGCTGCCTTCGGGATTGGTCACCTCGGCGGTGGACTTGATGTTGCCCGAGATGTCGGTGTCGTCGATCGGCACGTACACTTGTACCGAACCCTGGTCCTCGGCGCCGTTGACGTCATCCATGGGGGCGCCGGCCGCGATCGTCTGGTCTTCCACGTCGACCGCGGTGCCGAGCGCGGCTCCCGCATCGGGCGTGGGATCGGTCATGGTCGCGACCGGGTCGAGCGTGCCCGTCGGCGATTCGTCAAAGACCATCACCGCACCCGCATCCGCAGCGCCGGGGGCGTCGCGACCCGGTACACCGACTGCCAGCGTGCCCTCGTCCACGTCGAGCGAGGATCCGAACTTGTCCGCTGCCGCCGGGTTCACCATGGCGATCAGCTCGCGCACCGTGTACGTGGTGCCCTGGCTCGGCTCGCGCAAGGTCACCACGGCGCCGGCGCCGGCCTGTCCGTTCACGGTCTGGTTCGGCGCGCCGATGGCGAGTTCGGATCCCTCGCCGGAGATCGACGAGCCGAACTGGGCGCCCGCCTGCGCATAGGCACCGGCGGTCAACGTCTCCGACGCGACCAGCGTGCCGCTCAGGTTGGGCCGCAGCACGTAGGCCTTGCCGGTCGAGTTGCTGCTGCCCGGTGCGCCGACGATCACGGTGCCGGCATTGGTCATCGCAATCGCGGCGCCGTACTGGTCGTTGGTGGTGGTGCCGTTGAAAGTCTGGTTGGGCGTGTTCGAGTCGGCCCATCCGCCCGGTGGCTTGTTGAACACGTAGACCGCGCCCCGGTTGCTCTGCACGCCCGGTGCCCCGACCACGACCATGGTGCCCGATGGGTTCACCACCACCCCGCCCTGGCCGAACTTGTCGAGCGGGAGCGGGATGGGGAGCTGCAGGGTGAAGAGGTTCACCTCATCGAGTGCCTTGCCCAACAGACCCGACTTCGCATCCGGCGCAAGCCCGGCAGAGGGACTGGAGAGTGCGCCGCCGGTGTAGATGTAGACCTGTCCCGACGCATTGCCCCCCGCGAGTGCGAGCGGTGCGGAAGTGACGACCATCCCCGGCGCCACGGCGACCTTCGATCCGGCGCTGGTCGACGTCGGCGGTGGTGGCGGCAACGGCGGTGCGGGTGCGTAGTTCGTGCCCGAACTGGAACTGAAGAAATCGCCGGCAACGGGGCGCAGGATGGTCGAAAAGCTCTCCAGGCCATTGCCGAACTGTCCGTAGTAGCTCGTGCCCCAGCAGTACGCCGATCCGGCTACGGTGCGCGCGCAGGTGGTCCCGAACGCCGCGGCCGCGCTCGACGCGGCGCCAAGCGCCTGCACGGTGACCGGCGTCGCGCGGTCCGTGCCGGTGCCGTCGCCGAGCTGCTGGTAAGCGTTGTAGCCGAAACAGCGCATGACGCCGGTGTTGAGCACGGCGCAGGAATGCGCCTCGCCGGCCGTCATCGCGACCACGACGCCGCCGAGTGCCGTCACGGCTGTCGGTTGCGGGCGGTCGACGATGCTGCCGTCGCCGACCTGGCCTCTCCCGTTCGCACCCCAACACGTCATGGCGCCGGCGTTGTTCAGGGCGCACGTGTGGTACGAGCCGGCGACGATGTCCACCACATTGCCGGACAGCAGCGGCACGGCCACCGGCGCCAGGGATCCCCCGCCCGCGCTGCCGCCGCCGAGTTGGCCGTACTGGTTGTCGCCCCAGCACCTCACTGCGCCCGAGACGATGGCGCACGAGTGCGCCGTGCCGGCTGCCACGCGCGACACGCCGGAGGTCAAACCGAACACCTGCGCCGGCGCATTCCGGTCGGCGGTGAATTGGTCGCCCAGCCGACCGGCGCCGCCTGCTCCCCAGCATTGTGCCGCACCGTTCGCCACCGCGCAGGTGTGCAGATTGCCCGCGGAGATCTGCGTCACGCCGCTGAGCAATCCCGTGGCTTGAACGGGAGTCGACGACACCGAGTTCGCGGAATTGCCCAGTTGCCCGTAGAAGCCATCTCCCCAGCAACGCACGGACCCGGGCGAGACGATGGCGCACGAGTGGGTGAGCCCGAGCGCGACGCCCCCTGGCGAGGTCGCGACGCCGCTGCCGAGTCCGGTGACCGGAACCGGCAACGTGCTGCTGACGAACGTGCCGTTGCCGAGCGCGCCATAGGCATTGTTGCCGAAGCAGCGCAGCGCGCCGCCGGAGACCACCACGCAGCCGTGGTAGTCGGAGAGCTCCACGCTCGAGACCGACGATGCCGCGACCGGTGCGCCCGGGATCGAGCTCAGCGTCCCGTCGCCCAGTTCCCCGTAGACGTTGTACCCCCAGCACGAGACACGGCCGGTGTAGGACAGCGCGCAGGTGTGATAGCCGCCGACCGCGATCGCGCGCGTGTCGGCGCTCGCCCCGATCACGGCGGTCGGCACCAGCCGGCCCGTGCGCGTGCCGTCCCCGACCTGGCCTTCGGCATTTCGACCGAAGCAGCGTACGCTGTTGTCGCTGAGCACCGCGCAGGAATGGGCAATCCCCGCCTCGATCGCCGTCACGCCGCTGCTGAGCCCGCTGACCTGCACCGAGAATGCCGACGCTCCTCCGCCATTGTTGCCGAGCTGTCCATCGGCGTTCCCGCCGAAACAGCGCATCGCGCCCGTGCCCAGCAGGATGCATGTGTGGTCGCGCCCGACCGCCACCGACTGCACGCCGCTGCCATGTCCCGAGACGGGCTGGGGCTGGGACGCCGGCGCGAAGTTGCCGGTGCCGAGTTGTCCGGACGAGTTCAGTCCCCAGCACGTGGCGGCACCGGTGGTGGAGACCGAACAGGCATGCGTATCGCCCATGGCGACCTGCGCCGTGCCTGACCCGAGTCCGACCACCTGCGCGGGCAGCAGTTGCTGCGGACTGGCGGCACCCAGGCCCACCTGGCCCGAATCGTTGCGGCCCCAGCAATACGCCGCGCCCGTCGAGGTGACCGCGCAGGTGTCGTAGCCCCCTGCCGTAATGGATGTGATCGACCCTGGAAGCCCGGCGACCGACACCGGCGTGGGGCGATTCGACTGCGTCCCGTCGCCGAGCTGTCCATACGCGTTGTTGCCCCAGCATTTCACCGTGCCGTTCACCAGCAGCGCGCAGGTATGCAGCGCACCGGCGGCCACGGCGGAGACGCCGCTCGAGAGTCCGGTTACATCGGTCGGCGTCGCACGCGTGAGCACCGTGCCGTCGCCCAGCGTGAAGGTGAGGTTGTTGCCCCAGCACTTGACGCCGCCGGCAGGGGTCACCGCACAAGTGTGGAACTCGCCGGCGGCCAACGTGGCCGCCGTTGCCGGTGCACTGGCGAGCGCGGCGGCGACGAAAGCCGCTGCAGGAACGAATGCGTGCAGCCAGGCGAATACCTTCGCGCGCACGAACCGATACTGCTGCATGTTGCGTCCCCTTGGGCCGCACCCGGTGCGGACCTTTGAACCGACCCGTCGATTCCCCTTCGCGTACCGGCGCGCAGGCATCGACGGCGACACCTGCAACTCCACCACAAGCGGTGGCGCCGCGTGGAGGAATCTGCCAGTCGCGCGAGGCGACGCCACAATCGTTCGCAAACCACAGACGACGCCACAATCGTTCGCAAACCACGACGGTGCTCTCACCACTCCCCGCGGACACGCATGTGGCAGCATGGTGCACGACCGACCGTATCCGTGGACACCCGGCTAGGGGATTGGCATGCTCCGTCATTCCGCGCGCCTGCACGCGCTCACGCTGCTCGCGTCCTGCTGCCTGCTCCTGCTCCTGCCGGCACGGGAATCTCGCGCGAACGCGTTGTCGGCCGGCAGCCTCCACACCTGCGCGATCACGCCGACCGCACGCGTGCGCTGCTGGGGCGCGAACTTCGCCGGCCAGCTCGGCGACGGCACGCAGACCGACCGGCCGGTGCCGGTAGAGGTCACCGGCATCACCGATGCGATAGCGGTGAGTGCGGGAGCGCAGCACACCTGCGCCGTGCTCGCGGGCGGCAGCGTACGCTGCTGGGGCGACAATGCGAAGGGCCAGCTCGGCGACGGCACCAAGATCTCGCGCCTCGTGCCCGTGGCGGTTTCGGGGCTCGTGGGCGCGACCAAGGTCGTCGCGGGCCTGCGCACGAGTTGCGCGATCCAGGCGAACGGTGTGACCTCCTGTTGGGGCAGCAACGACTACTACCAACTTGGTATCGGCCCCGCCGGTGGCGAGTCGCTGGTGCCAGCGACGATCCCCAACTTCTTCGCGACCCAGGTTTCCTTTGGGCAATACCACACGTGCGCCGTGACGACGGCCGGCGGCGCGAAGTGCTGGGGCCAGTGGGTGAACGGTTCTCTCGGCAACGCGGGAAACAGTTCGTCGGTTCCGAGCGACGTCACGGGCCTGACCAGTGGCGTGCGTGGCATCGCGGTCGGAAACGTCCATACCTGCGCCGTACTGACCTCCGGGTCGGTACGCTGCTGGGGCGACGGGCGCAATGGGGAACTCGGCAACGGAACGACGACGTCCGCCGTCAACCAGGTGCAGGTCAGTGGGCTCACGAGCGGAGTTTCCGCCGTGGCTGCCGGTGGCGAAGACGAGCTCGGCGGGTCCCGCATAGGATTCAGTTGCGCGCGCCTGGGATCGACCAGCGTGAAATGCTGGGGGCGCAACTCGGACGGACAGCTCGGCGATGGCACGACCGTGCAGCAGAGCACGCCCGTCACCACCCTCGCGCTCGGCACCGGCATCGCCGTGCTCGCCGCGGGCGCGAGCCATGCGTGCGTGCTGAACGTGTCGGGCCAGATCAGCTGCTGGGGATCGAACTCGCACGGCCAGCTCGGCAACGGGACGCCCACCAATGCGCTCGTGCCCGTGTCACCCGTGGGCTTCGCGACCCCGATCAGTTCGATCTCGGTGCGCGGGCGGTACAGCTGTGCGCGCACGCTTGCCGGGGGATTGCGCTGCTGGGGCGCGAACCCTTCGGGCCAGATCGGCGACGGCACGACCACGCGGCGCTCGGTGCCGACCGATGTGCTCAACCTCGCCTCGGGCGTGACGGCCGCGGAGGCGGGCGGTGGCGCGTTCCAGGGGCAGGGCACGAGCTGCGCCGTGATCGCGGGCGGCGCGTTGCGCTGCTGGGGGGAAAATGGGTATACGCAGGTCGGCGACGGCACCACGACGACGCGTACGGCACCGACCGCGGTTCCCGCGTTGTCGTCCGGTGTGGCCAGTGCACAGGCGGGACCCCGCCATGCATGTGCTCGAACGACCGCAGGCGCCGTGCTCTGCTGGGGCGACGATTCCGCTGGACAGCTTGGCAACAATTGCCAGGGGTGCGAGAACCCGGTGCCGACCACTGTCATCGGACTTGCCAGTGGCGTATCGGCACTGTCGGTGGGAAGTGACTTCTCCTGTGCGATAGCCTCTGGCGCGGCCAAATGCTGGGGTTCGAATTTTCTCGGCGAGCTCGGCAATGGAAACACCTTCTCCAGCTTCGCCCCGACGACGGTTCTGGGTCTTGCGAGCGGAGTCGCCGCCATCGCGGCGGGTGGCTTGTACAGTACCTCGGGGGAACGGAATCACGCCTGTGCGCTGACGACGGACGGCACCATGCGATGCTGGGGTGCAAACGCCGACGGACAACTGGGTGACGGGACGCGCACGAGGCGCAGTTCACCTGCGCCCGTGTCGGGGCTGGCAGGACCCGTGGCAGCGATCGGCGTGGGTGGCGCGCATACCTGTGCGGTGCTCACGAGCGGTTCCGTGCAGTGCTTCGGACGCAATCTGTACGGCCAACTCGGGGACGGCACGTCGCTTGGACGCACCACGCCTGTCACCGTGCCGAACCTGTCGGGCGTGGTGAGCGTGTCGCTCGGCGCCGACCATACCTGCGCGCTGCGCGGCAACGGGAGCATGGTCTGCTGGGGCGGCAATCGCGACGGGCAGATCGGCACGGGTTTCGCCTCCTACGCCTCGGTCGCCGTTCCCGCGATCGTGGCGACCAGCACCCCCGCGCCAGGTCCGGGGCCTGCGCCGCCGATCAACGGGCCCTCGGTGGCACAACCGGTACCGACCGCCAGTGCATTCACCGGCAGAGCGCTCGCGGTTTCCGACGAGGTGCTCGCGCTCGGCGTGCCGGGCGTCGGCGGCAGCGCGGGACAGGTGCTGGTGTTCGACCGCGCGGCTGGCGCGCTCGGATTCGGCAACCTGGCTTCGAAGCGGTCCAGTATCGTGCGATCGGATCGCGAGGCCTGGCCGGCGACACCCAGCCTCGTGCTCGGTGCCGACGGCACCGCCGCCGCGGGCGACAAGTTCGGATCCGCGATCGCGATCAGTCGCGACGGAGCCACCCTGCTCATCGGGGCCCCAGGGACGGGCGGTGGATACGGAGCCGTGTACGTCTACCGCCGCGCCGGGGCGTCCTGGGGGAACACGTTGCCCGCCGCGAGCCAGGTGCTTACGCCGGGTGCGGTCATGTCGGCCCTCCCGCCGAATTTCGGGGCCGCCATCGACATCGACGCAAGCGGCAACGCGGTCGTGGGCGCGCCGGGCAGCAGCGTCGGCGTGTTCGATGGTGCCGGTGCCGCATATGCCTACCGCGATTCGGCGGGCACGTTCGCGCTCAATGGCCCGGTGCTGGCGTCACCCCAGGCCGTGGGCCTGGGCGCATTCGGCACGTCCGTCGCCGTCGACCAGGGCATCGTGGTCGTGGGTGCGCCGCTCCAGGGTGCGGGCGCGGGCTACGTGTTCCGTCCCGCCGGCGGAGGCGGATTCCAGCCCGCGCTCGCGCTGGCCTGCGCCTATGCGGACCAGTTCGGCACGCCGCTACGTTGCGGCGCCGCGGTCGACATCGGCAGAGGCTACGTCGCGCTCGGCGCGCCAGGTCCCGGTTCGACCAACCCGAATGTCACGACGGGTCCCACCGGCATCGTGGAGGTGTTCTCGATCTCCGCGAACTACGCTCGACGCGCCATTCTTCTCCCTCGGCCAGGCGCCGCGCAGCTGTACGGAAGCTCGATCTCCATCCAGCGCGATGGCATCGTGGCAGGCGCGCCCGCCGCCGCCATCACGCAGGAGGGCCAGGGGCGGAGCTATATCCACCTGTTTCCGGATCGTCCCTGGAACAATGAGATCGTCGTGCCCGATGTCGTGCTCGGAAACGCCGTCAACGGTGCGGACGCGTTCGGATCCGCCATCGCCACGAGCGGGCGCAATCTCGTGATCGGACTGCCCACCGCGGGCGGATACGACACCGGCACCGGCGCACTGGTATCCAGCGCCGGGCGCGCGGACACCTTCGTCTTCGATTCGATCCAGCGCGACGGTTTCGAGTAGCGCCCACCAGGCCCTCATTGCCGCAGGGGGCGTCCGAGACCCACCCTACGAGAAGAACCGCTGCACGTCGGCGAGTTCGCGGGTGACGCGCATGGGCGGCAGGCAGTCGCGCAGGGCGCGGCCGTAGCCGCGCGAGACGAGGCGGGGGTCGCACAGCATGAGCACGCCGCGGTCGGCGTGGTCGCGGATCAGGCGGCCGGCGCCCTGCTTGAGCGCGAGCGCGGCGGCGGGGAGCTGGTGTTCGTTGAACGGGCTGCCGCCGGCCTCGCGGATGGCGTTGAGGCGCGCCTCGAGCACGGGATCGTCGGGCGCGGCGAACGGCAGCTTGTCGATCACCACGAGCGAGAGCGCCTCGCCCTTCACGTCCACGCCTTCCCAGAAGCTCGCGGCGCCGAGCAGGATGGCGTTGCCCTCGGCGCGGAAGCGTTCGAGCAACCGCTGGCGCGGCTGCGTGCCCTGGACGAGGATGGGATAGGGCAGGTCATCGAGCAGTTCGGCCGCGCGCCGGAGCGCCCGGTGCGAGGTGAACAGCAGGAAGGCGCGGCCGCGCGAGGCCTCCAGCGCGGGGCGTGCAGCCTCGATGACGGCGTCGGTGTAGTCGCGGTCGACCGGATCGGGCAGGCCGCGCGGCAGGTAGAGCAGGGCGTTGTGCTCGAAGTCGAACGGACTGGGCAGCGCGAGCGTGCGCGGGGATTCCAGGCCGACGCGTCGCGTGAAGTGCTCGAACTCGCCGCCGACGGCGAGCGTGGCGGAGGTGAAGATCCACGCCGCGCCGCTCTTCGCTCGGTAGTCGGCGAGCGGGCCGGCGACGTCGAGCGGCGTCACGCTCAGCACGAAGCCGCGCTCGCTCAGTTCGTACCACTGGACCACGCCGGGCTCCGGATCGCGCATGAGCAGCGCGAGGCGTTCGCGCGCCTGTTGCGCGCGCGCGGCGCAGGCGTCGATGCCCGCACTGGTCTCGCCGAGCGAGGCGAGCGCATCGTGCAGGCGCGTGAGCGCCTCGTCCAGCGCGTCGAGCGCGTGGTGAACCTCCGCGCGCGCGCGCAGGGGCGGCCAGGGCGCACGCGGCTTGCCCTCCGCCATCGCCAGGCGCAGCGCGCGCACGGCCGGTTCCAGTTCCCGGCCGATGCGATCGAGCGCGGCGCGCGCGCCGGCCACCTCGGCCGCTTCTCGCTGGGCGTCGTGCTCGATCTCGATCAGTTGCCGCGCGGAGAGCGCGACGCTGAAGAACTGCCCGGCGAGCTCGGGCACCTGGTGCGCCTCGTCGAGCACGAACGCGTGCGCGCCGGGCAGGATCTCGCCGAAGCCCTCCTGCTTGATCGCGAGGTCGGCGAACAGCAGGTGGTGGTTCACCACCACGAGGTCGGCCTCCTGCGCCGAGCGGCGCGCCTCCACGACGAAACACTCGCCGTAGCGCGGGCAGGTGCTGCCCAGGCAGTTCTCGGAGGTGGAGGTGACGCGCGGCCAGATCGGGTCCTGTTCGGACAACTCGGTCAGCTCGCCGATGTCGCCGCTTTTCGTGCGCAGCGACCACGCGCGCACGCGCGACAGCGCCGCCACCTGTTCGCGGCTGGCGAGGCGGCCTTCGCTGACCGTCTGTTCCAGCCGATGCCGACACAGGTAGTTCGCGCGCCCCTTGAGCAGGGCGCTCTTCAGGCGCGCGCCGAGCGCGGAACGCACGCGCGGCAGGTCGCGGTGGAAGAGCTGGTCCTGCAGCGTCTTGGTGCCGGTGGAGACGATCACGCGGCGTCCGGACAGCAGCGCGGGCACGAGATAGGCGTAGGTCTTGCCCGTGCCGGTGCCGGCCTCGACCACGAGTTCCGCGCGATCCTCGATCGCGTCCTCGACCGCCGCCGCCATCTGCTGCTGCACGGGCCGAGCGGAGAAATCCGGATCGTCGGCGAACGGGCCATCGGCTCCGAGCGCGCGCGCGGACGGGGAGTTGGCGCCGTGGGGATTCGTCACCGCGGCATTGTAGAGCGGAGCCTGCTCCGCTGCGCTTTCGCGTGGAGGAGCCCAGCAAGCTCGGACCTACGGGTAGCGTGCTGTCGTAGCGCGGAGTGCGCCGCAGGCGCTCTCCGCGGCACTGGTGTCGGATTCTTGCGAAAAGCGCCGGAGAGCGCGCTGGCGCGCGCACTCCGGCCTACGGGCAACGTGTGTTACATGCGGACAGGCGGTGCGACCTGGCAGGACGCGACCTGCGCGCGCGCCGAGGCGGCGTCCTGCGCGAGCTTGCGTTCGGTGCGCGCGATCGCGATCGCGAGCCAGGCGCGGGCGCACAGGCCGCCGACCTTCGGCCCGAGGTCGTAGGCATGCACGGCACGCTGTTCCGCCACGGCGAAATCGTTCTGCATCAGCGCCAGTTCCGACCACCACTGCCACAGCGCGGGATCCTCCGCGCGCAGGGCCACGGCCTGCTTCACCAGCTCCGCCGCACCGGCGTAGTCCTTCGCCTCTTCCTTGCGGCGCGCCTGCGCCTTCAGGTCCTCGACCGCGGGGTCGGACAGCGGCGCCACCTCCACCGCGGAGTCGAGCTTCGCGGCCTCGGCCCGGATGTCGCCGAGCCAGTCGCGGTGCGCGCGCTTGGGGTCCTTCGGGGGCGGTTCCGTCGTGGAGCAGGCGGCCAGCAGCGCGGCGGTCGCGCAGGCGGCCAGCGTGCGCACGCGCGCCACGGCGGTCGCGCGTCGGACGGCATCAGCGGCGTCGTTCATCGTCATCCCGGTCGAACCATCGCTTCAGTTTCTGGGCCAGCGATTCTCGCCGATATCGGCGCGCCGAATCGCGTTCACCCGCATCCTCGTCCTCGTGCCAGTCCTGAGCCGCCACGCCGTCGCAGGGCTCGAAGGACTCCGGTTCGTAGCCCTGGATGAAGGGCAGTTCGCGCGCGCCGGGGCAACCGGCGTCCGTCAGGCTGGCGGCCTGCACATCGACCCAGGCGAGCGCCGGATCGCCACTGAGGGTGAGCTTCAACGGCTCGGTGGGCAGCCGCTGGAACAGGCCCGCCCAGACCTTGAGCGCGCCGGTGGATCCGAACAGACCGGTGCCGAGGTTGTCGTCGGTGCCCACCCACGCCACCGCCAGGTGCGATCCGGTGTAGCCGGCGAACCAGGAATCGCGCTGATCGTTGCTGGTGCCGGTCTTGCCCGCCACGTTCAGCCCGCCCAGGCCCAGGCCCACCAGCGCGTGCGCCGTGCCCGAGCGCGCCGTTTCCTGCAGCGCGAAGCTGACCAGGCGCGAGGCCGCGACCAGGTCGCCGGCGATCGCGGGCGTGGTGTAGCGGCGCAGCGGCGTGCCGTTCGCGTCCAGCACGGCATCGAGCGTGCGCAGCGGCAGCGGATGGCCGTCGGAGGCGAGGTACTGGTAGGCCTGCGTCACCTGCAGGGGCGACAGTTCGGTGGCGCCGAGCAGCAGCGAGGGATTGGGATTCACGCGCGCACCCGGCACCAGCGCCTCGAGCACGCGGCGCACGCGCGCCACGTCCAGTTCCAGGCCCAGGCGCACGGTGGCGAGGTTGTACGAGTGCGCGAGCGCGTCCAGCAGCGGCGTGACGCCGTGCTCGACCTTGTCGACGTTGTCGGGACGCCAGGTGCGCCCGCCCGGCAGCGGCAGCTCCACCGCGCTGTCGTCGAGCGGCGTGACCAGCGAATAGCGCTCGGGCTGGGCGAGCGCGACCAGGTACACGAAGGGCTTGACCAGCGAGCCGATCGGCCGCACCGCGACCGCGGCGCGGTTGAAGCCCGAATCGTTCGGGTTGCGCGAGCCCACGAGCGCCTCGATCGACCCGTCGGCCGCGCGCGTCACCACCATGGCCGATTGCAGCGGCGGTGCCGGCGCCTTGCCCGCCTTCTTCGGCTTCTCCAGCGCCTTGACCTGCTCGGCGACCGAGCGCTCCGCGAGCGCCTGCGTGGACGGCGCGAGCGTGGTGTGGATCGAGAACCCCGCGCTGTCGAGGCGCGCATCGGGATAGTCGTGCGCGAGCTGTTCGCGCACGAGGTCGAGGAAGGCCGGGTAGCGGCTGCGGTCGATCGCGCCGCGCGCGGTGACGCCGAGGTCCTGCTTCGAGGCCGCGAGCCGATCCAGCTTGCTGATCAGGCCCTGGCTCTCCATCGCAGCGAGCGCGATCTCGCGCCGCTGCTTCGCCCGCTCGGGCGCGCGCCGGGGGTCGTACAGCGAGGGTCCCTGGATCAGCCCCACGAGCAGCGCCGACTCGGTCAGCGTGACCGTGCCCAGGTCGTGCCCGAAGTAGAACTCGCACGCCGCCGCCATGCCGTGCACGGCCTGCGCGCCCTGCTGGCCCAGGTACACCTCGTTGAGGTAGGCCTCGAGGATGCGCTGCTTGTCGAAGCGCGCCTCGATCAGGATCGCCATGATCATCTCGTTGAGCTTGCGCGAGATGCGCTGGCCGCGATCCAGGAACAGGTTGCGGATCAGCTGCTGGGTGATGGTGCTGCCGCCCTGCGCCAACTCGCCGCGCGTGATGTCCACCCAGGCGGCGCGCAGGATGGCGGTGGGGTCGATGCCGTGGTGGGTGAGGAAGTCGCGGTCCTCCACCGCGAGCAGCGTGTTCACCAGGATCGGCGGCACCTCGTCCAGGCGCACGAGCTTGCGCTCCTCCTGGGTGGAGCCGTAGTAGGTCGCGATGCGCGCGGGGTCCACGGTCGCCGACTCGATCGGCTGGCCAGTGTCGGTGTCGACCAGTTCGGAGATGCGTCCCGAGGCGATCTTCACCGCGATGCGGCGCGCGGGCACCGCGCCGTCGGGGCCGCGGTAGGCGCGCGTGGCGAGCTCGTAACGGTTGCCGTCCTTGCGAAACGTGCCGGGATGGATCGGCACCTGTTCCTCGCGGTAGCGCGCGGCATCGAGCTCGAGTTGCAGCGCCTCCGCCGTCATCGGCAGGCCCTTCGCCAGCGGGAGCGGGCGCGCATAGACGCGGCTGGGAATGTCGAAGCGCAGCTCCGCGAAGCTCTGCGAAACCAGGCGGTCGAGCCGGTAGACGTAGGGCACGCCGAAACCGAGCAGCAGGCCCAGCGCCAGCCAGAACGGGGCGCGCACGATGCGCCACACGCGCGGCAGGTGGTCGATGACGCGGGAGAGGATGGACAAGGGTCGGAGTCGGGAAGCGTTGTCGAGGAGCGGGGGGTCGTGGTGTTGCGGCGGCGCGAGTGTAGCCGAGGGTGCCGGATCGGCGCTGAATGCGGTCGAAACCGGCGTGTCGAGAGGTGCCCGGAACCTACCCATCTTCGCCGCGCCCGCCATGGCGGGGGCCCCGTGGTTACCTTCCTGGTGACCGCGAGCAAGGCCAAAGTCGCTGGGCCCCCGCCTTCGCGGGGGCGACGATTTTCACGCCTGGCAGCACGATCCCCGCTGCGCCAAACGCTTGTGAGCAGCTTCCCCAACGGCCGATAATCACCGATCGCGCCGGTCCTGCCGCCGCTTCCGGAACCCTCCCACGTGTCGAGCACCCCGTTTGCCCGCATCCTCGTCCTCGAGGCCGGCGTCGCCGAGAGCGAGCGGCTGCTCGCGCTGGCCTCGGCCCTGCCCGACGGCGTGCCGGTCTTCGGCCAGGGCCTGGACGAGGGTTCGGCGGAACTGCTCGGCTGGAATACCGTGGACGCCGCGGGCGGCGCGCCCGAGGCGCTGGCCTCGCTCGCGCGCATGCACGGTGACGCCGATACGCTCGTGCTCTCCGCGCAGGCCCTGCTGCCGCCGCACGCCCTCGCGCGCCTGGCGCGCGCCGCGGGCGAGACCGATGCCGACGTGCTGTCCGCGCTCGATGGCCGCGCGCTGACGCCCTTGCCCGACGGCACGCGCGCGGACATCGCCTCGGCGCCGGACTGGGACGCGGGATGTTTCCTGTTCGGCCCGCCCGAACCGATACCGTGCCGGGAGATCAGTCCGGTGTGCGCGCTGTGGCGCGTCCCGGCGATGCGCGCGATGGCAGGGCCGTCGGATGCTTCCGGACTCTCGTGCGACGTCGTCGCCAGCCTGTTCGTGGCCGATGCGCGGCAGGACCTGCGCGGTCGCACGCCTCCGCAGGCCGATCCGCGCGATCCGCCACCGGCCTCGCCGCTCGCCGCCGCCTGCGTCGGGGTCCGGCCGGTGCCGGCATCGCTCGCGTGCTTCCCGGGCCTCGATCCGCGGCCCGTGGTGCTGCACGTGCTGCACGGCTGGGGCGGCGGTGCGGAGCGCTTCGTGCGCGAACTCGCCCAGGGCGACGAATCGTGCATCCATCTCGCCCTCGTCGCGCGCGGCAGCAGCGCGCGACGGCACCACGGCGAACGCCTGGAACTGGCGCTCGCGCGCGATCCGGCGTGCATCCTGCGCGCCTGGCCGCTGCCGCGCGCGATCGCCGACACCGGCATGCGCAACGCGGGCTATCGCGCCGTGCTCGACCATGTGCTGGGCAGGTTCGCGGTCGACCTCGTGGTCGTCTCGTCCCTGATCGGCCACGATCTCTGCGCGCTCGAGACCGGCCGGCGCACGATCGTGGCCTGCCACGACTACTACCCGCTGTGGCCCGTGCTGCACTGCGACTTCGGCGATCCGCAACGGCACTACGACCGAGCCGAACTCGAGCGCGACCTGCCCGGCGCCGACCTCTCGCCGTTCACCTCGCGCAATCCCGCGCACTGGTGGCGGTTGCGCGAGCGCTACCTCGCCGCGCTGACGGCATCGTCGGCGACGCTGGTGGCGCCGAGCGAGTCGGTGCGCGCGAACCTGTTGCGCATCGAGCCCGCGCTCGCGGCGCGCGAGTGGCGCCGCATCGCGCACGGCTGCGCGCCGTTCCCCGGCGGGGTCTCCCGTCGCGATCCGCCGCCGCGCAGGCGCCTGCGCGTGCTCGTGCTCGGCCGCATCGCCGGCGGCAAGGGCTACGAGCTGCTGCGCCAGGTGATCCCGCGCAGCCTCGCGCACGCGGAGTTCTTCCTGGTCGGCGCGGGCACCAGCGCCGAGCCGCTGTTCGGGCAGTCGGGCGTGCACGTCGAGCTCGACTACGAACGCGACGCGCTGCCCGAGCTCGCCTTCCGCCTTGCACCCGACCTCGCGCTGATCGCGGCGAGCGTGTCGGAAACCTGGTCGTACACCCTGGGCGAGTTGCGCACGCTGGGCCTGCCGGTGCTCGCCACGCGCGTGGGCAGCCTGGCCGAACGCATCGTTCACGGGCAGGACGGCCTGCTGATCGCACCGCGCGCGGACCTGATCGTTGCCGCGCTCGCCGCGCTCGCGCAGGACCGCGCGCCGCTGCGCGCGATCCGGGCCCGGCTCGCGGGCCACGCCGAGCGGTCGCTCCAGGACATGGTCGCGGACTGGCGCGAGCTGCTGCCCGAGCACCGCCAGCGGGACCCGCGCCATGCCGCGATGCCGCTCGCGGACCGCCTCGCGATCGCGCCCGCCGTGCTGGCCGAGCCGGCCCTGCGCGCCGCGCTCGCCGCGGGCACGGCCCGGCTGGCGGAGCTCCAGGCGGAATCGGTGCGACGCGGCGAATGGGGCCACGACCTCCAGCAGCGCCTCGCCGAGCGCACGACCTGGGCCAAGGCGCTCGACGCGCAGGTGCAGGTCGAGCGCGCGCACAACGTGCAGCTCTCGGAGACGCACGCGCGGCTGCAGGCGGAGTTCGAGGAGCGCACGCAATGGGCGCTCTCGCTCGATCGCACGCGCGAGGACCTCGAGCGCGAGCGCGCGCAGGTCTTCGCGAGCTGGTCGTGGCGCATGACGCGCCCGCTGCGCTATGCCGCGCGCACGCTGCGCTCCCTGCGCGTGCGGCTCGAGTACCGGCTCGCGCGCGCCGGCGCGTTCGCGCGGCGCGCACGCCTGAGCATCGGGCATCGCGGGCTGGCGGGTTCGTTCCGCCACGCGTTCGCGCGCCTGGGCAAGGCCGCGCCGCTGAGTTCGGCACCGCCGGAGATCGCGTCGCTCGAGGCGGACTTCGTCCCGTTCGCCCTGGTCACCAGCGCCACGCCGCGCGTCTCGGTGGTGATCCCGGTCTACAACCACTTCCACCACACCCACGTGTGCCTGAGGACGCTCGCCGGACAGACCGTCGGCGTGCCGTACGAGGTGATCGTGGTGGACGACTGCTCGAGCGACGAGACCGCGGCGCGCCTGCCCGCGATCGGCGGCGTGCGCGTGCTGCGCAACGCGGAGAACCTGGGCTTCATCGGCGCGTGCAATGCCGGCGCGGCGCTGGCGACGGGCGAGTACCTGGTGTTCCTCAACAACGACACCGCGCCGCAGCCGGGCTGGCTGGACGCGCTGTGCGCCACTTTCGAGCAATGCCCGAAGGTGGGGCTCGCGGGCGCGAAGCTGGTCTATCCCGATGGCCGGCTACAGGAGGCCGGCGGCATCGTGTTCAGCGACGGCAGCGGCTGGAACTATGGCCGCATGGGCGACCCGCACGATGCCTCGTACAACTACCGGCGCGAGGTAGACTACTGCTCGGGCGCGGCGGTCATGGTGCCGCGCGCGCTGTTCGAGCGCCTGGGCGGCTTCGACCTCCGCTACCGGCCCGCGTACTACGAGGACACCGATTTCGCGTTCCAGGTGCGCGGCGCCGGGCTGCGCGCCGTGTACGAACCGCGGTCGGTGGTGGTGCATTTCGAGGGCGTGAGCTCGGGCACCGACACCGCCAGCGGGGTGAAGCGCTACCAGGTGGTGAACCAGAAGACCTTCGTCGAGCGCTGGGCCGACGCGCTCGTGCGCCAGCCGCGTCCCGGCACGCCGATCGAGCTCGCGCGCGAGCACCGCGCGCGCGGTCGCATCCTGGTGATCGACGCCACCACGCCGCAGCCCGACCACGATTCGGGCTCCCTGCGCCTGGTCAACGTCATGCGTGCGCTGGTCGCGCGCGGCTGGAAGGTGGTGTTCATCCCCGAGAACGGCGCCCTGCTCGGGCGCTACGGCGAGGACCTGCAGCAGCTCGGCGTCGAGGTCGTGCACGGACAGTGGCTGGGCGACCCGGTGTCGTGGCTGGCGAAGCACGGCGGCCTGTTCGACGCCGCCTGGGTCAGCCGCCACTACGTGCTGTCGCCGTTGCTGAGTGTGCTGCGCGAGTACGCGCGGCGCGCGCGCCTGATCTTCGACACCGTGGACCTGCATTACCTGAGGGAGCAGCGGGCCGCGGCGCTGGCGAACGACGCGGCCCTGGCGCGCGCCGCGGCAGACACGCGCCGGCGCGAGCTCACCCTCGTGCGCGCGTCCGACGTGACCCTGGTGGTGAGCCCGGTCGAGCGCGACCTGCTCGCGCAGGAATGCCCGCAGTCGCGCATCGAGGTGCTGTCGAACGTGCACGCCGTCGCGGGTCCCGGCCCGGGCCACGGAGAGCGCCGCGACCTGTGGTTCGTCGGCGGCTTCCAGCATCCGCCGAACGTCGATGCGGTGCTGTGGTTCGCCGAGGCCGTCTGGCCGGCGATCGCGCAGGCGCTGCCCGAGGTCGTGTTCCACGTCGTGGGCAGCCATGCGCCGCCCGCGATCCTCGCACTCGCCGGCGAGCGCGTGCGCGTGCACGGCTTCGTCGAGGACCTGCGCCCGATGCTCGACGGCTGCCGCCTGAGCGTGGCGCCGCTGCGCTACGGCGCGGGCGTGAAGGGCAAGGTGAACCAGGCCATGGCGCACGGGCAACCGGTGGTGGCCACGTCCGTCGCGGTCGAGGGCATGCACCTCGTGCCCGGGGAGGACGTGCTGCTGGCGGATTCGGAGCAGGCGTTCGCGGAGGCCGTGGTGCGGCTCTACCAGGACGAAGCGCTCTGGCAGCGGCTGGCTGCAGGCGGACTGCGGAACGTGGAGCAGCACTTCTCGTTTGAGGCGGTCGACAAGGCGCTGGTGCGCATCCTGCCGGGGTATTGAACAGGAGTCGCGCTGGAAATCTCGACTCCCTCTCCCCGCGCAGCGGGGAGAGGGCTGGGGTGAGGGGCACACTTGCCGCTGTCGCTCCCCACATGCGCCTGGCCGATGGCCTGGCGTGGACTCGAAGAGAAGGTCCGGCGAGGTGCCCCTCAACCGCCCTCCGGGCACCTTCTCCCCGCGCGCGGGGAGAAGGGAAGAGCGACCAGATCGCGAGCCTGGCTTGGACTCCCGGGAGTACCTGGGTTCGAGGCGTGCCGTGCGACTCGTACCCTCAGCCGCCCTGGGCGGCCTTGAGCTTCGCTTCGGCGTCCACCACGGCGGGATCCTGCGGCGCCAAGGCCCGCGCGCGGGAGAGCGAGCGCGAGGCGGCATCCACGGAGCCCTCGGAAATCTGCTGCACGGCCTGCTTCGCGTAGGCCTGGGCGAGCTTGGCCTTCAGCCCCGGGAGCGAGGCATCGGAGCCGTCCACGGTCTCCACGGCGTCGATGTAGGCACCCGCCTTGCTGAGCTTCCCGGCCGCGATGGTGCCGTCGAACAACGCCTTCGCGCGCGACGGGATCGAGGCGATGCCGGCCTTCGCCCGGGCATTGTTGCGGTCCAGTCCGAGCGCGCCGCGGAACATGTCGTAGGCGGAATCACCCGGCGGATCGACCAGGTCGCCGCGCTGCAGGGCGGCGTCGGCGCGACTGAGGAAGCTGTCGATCTCCGCCTGCTGCGCGGGCGAGACCGACTGTGCCTGGGTCTGGATCGCATTGCGCTCCTTCAGTTCGCGCAGCCGGCCGCGCAGCGCCGCCACCTCGCCCTGGGGCGCACCGATGGACTCGGCGAGCGCGAGTTGCCGCTCCGCCGCGCCCGCGTCGGAATCCTCGAGCGCGGCGTTCGCGGTGAGCAGGATGGATCGGGCCACCTGCGCCAGGCCGGCACGCACGCGCGGGTTCTGCGGATCCTTGGCCTGGGCGGCACGGAACAGGTCGAGCGCGCTGGTGCCCTGGGGCGTGGTCACCAGGCCCTTCTTGAGCTGCGATTCGGCCTGGTTCAGCAGCTGCTCGCCCTGGCGCGCATCGGCGGCGCGCACGTCGGCGAGCGCGGCGCGCAGTTCGGCCAGGCCCACGAACGTGCGATCCAGCTTCTCCATCTCGTCGATGCGCTGCTTCGCCTCGTCCAGCTTCTTCTGCGCGAGCAGGACCTTGGTCTGGTCCGAGAGCGCATACAGCACGTTGCCCATGCCCTGGCGCGCCACGGCGTTCCCGGGTTCGGTCTCGAGCGCCTTCTTGAGCAATGCCGCCGCGGAGTCCTCGCCGCCGATCAGCTTGCCGGCCTTGCGCGCCGCTTCGGCGCGGTCGAGCAGCTCGCCGATCGGGTTCTTGACCTCTTCCTTGGCCTTGAGTTCGGCATCGAGCTTGTCGATCAGCTCGCCGCCGCGCAGCAGCTCGCGCGCCTTCACGGCCAGGGACTTGGCCTCGGGCAGGTTGCTGTTCGCGATCGCCGCACGCGCGTCGGTGACCAGGCGTTCGCCGACCTTGCGCAGGCCATCGCGCGCCTGGGTGTTGTCCGGGTCCTTGCGCAGGATGCCTTCGTACAGGGCCGCGGCCGAGTCCGGCGCACCCACGATGCGTCCGGCGGCGAAGGCCTGGTCGGCCTGGGTCAGCGCATTGCTGACCTCGTTGTTCGGCAGCAGCTTGCGCAGCTGGTCCTGGTTGAACCACACGCCGGCGCCGAGCACGCCCAGCGCGACCAGCAGGAGCAGGTACCCGAGCACGCGCCGGCCGCCGCCCTCCTCGGCCGTTTCCGTGCGCTGCGCGCCGCCCCGGCGCGGTTGTTCGCCGCCGAAGTCGTCGATGCGCCCGATCGTGGGCTCGGCGCGCTTCGCGCGGTCGCCGGCACCGCGCGTGGGCGTGTTCATCACCGGCGGCGTCGTTGCCCGGTTCGGCGTGGACCGGTTCAGCGCCGGCAGGCTGTTCAGGATCTCGTCGCGCTCGGTCGCGGAGGGCTGCATCAGCGAGGGCAGTTCGCCCTTCGCGATCGCCATCTCGTACTCGCGGATCGCCTGGGCCAGCTCGTCGCCGGACTGGTAGCGGTCCTCCGGCTTCTTCGCCAGCATCACGTCCAGCAGCGGCTGCAGCGCGTTCAGCGAGTCGGGCAGGTTCGGCACCGGCTCGGTCAGGTGCATGATGCCCACCGCGAGCGAATCCTCTGCCTGGTAGGGCACGTGGCCGGTGAGCAGCTCGAACAGCACGATGCCGAGGCTGTACAGGTCGGCGCGCCCGTCGATGGGCTTGCCGCGCGCCTGCTCGGGGCTCATGTAGTGCGGCGTGCCGATCACCGCGCCGGTGCGGGTCATGCGCGTGGCGGAGTCCGAGGCGCGTGCGATGCCGAAGTCGGTCAGCGCGGCCGCGGTGTCGTCGCGCAGCAGGATGTTGTCGGGCTTGACGTCGCGGTGCACGAAGCCCTTGGAATGGGCGTATCCGAGCGCCGCCGCGATCTCGCGCGTGACGCGCAGCGCGAACGGCACGGACCGGGCCCCGCCTTCCTTGGTCTGGATCGGGCCGCCGCCGAGGTACTCCATGGCGATGTAGTGCAGGTCGCCGTGGCGGCCGACGTCGTGCACGCCCACCACGTGGCGATGGTGCAGCTTCGCCGCGATGCGCGCCTCGCGCAGGAAGCGTTCGCCGAAGTTGGGGTCGGCCAGCAGGGCCGGGGACATCACCTTGAGCGCGACCTCGCGATCGACCGATTCCTGGATCGCGAGGTACACGGTGGCCATGCCGCCTCGGCCGAGTTGGCGCACGACGCGATAGCCGGGAATGTCGATCACGGGCTGGTCAAGGGCAGGGCTGGCGTAGGTTTGGGTGCACCGGTGGTGCCGGTGTTCTGATCACGGCCGAGGATAACACGGGGCAGGAAGGACCCTGACGCCTTCGTCCCCGGCCATGCCCTGTCCCTGGGGCTACACTCCACGGGCACCGCGCGGGCGGAGGGCGTGTCCGCGCGCTGCAGCGGCGACCTGCCCGACGTGGCGGGCGTCACCCAGCCGAGGCCGCCGCAAGCAACGTCCATGGATGCCCACACTAGCCGCCTCCCGTCTCCCGCCGCCCAGGCCCTGGGCGTGGCGTTGGCCGCGGTCGCCGCGGCCGCGCTGGGTTGCGCCGGGTTCGGCGCGCCGCTGCCCCAGTTCAGCGACGAGTTCACCTACCTGTTCGCCGCGCAGACCTTCGCCGCGGGCCACCTGGCCTACCCTCCGCCGCCGTTTCCCGATGCGTTCCATGCCGCCAGCATCCTGGTGGAGCCCATGTTCGCGTCGAAGTACCCGCCCGGCCAGGGCCTGTTCCTCGCGCTGGGCTACCAGTTCGGGCATCCCATCGCCGGCGTCTGGTTGTCCGCCGCGCTCGCCGCCGTCGCCCTGTGGTGGTTCGCGCGCGGCCTCTGGCCCGTCTCCCGGGCGCCGCTCGCCGTGGCGACGCTGTTCATCGCGGCGCAAGTGGTGCACAGCACCTGGGTGTCGAGCTACTGGGGCGGCCACGTCGCGTTCGCCGGTGCGGCTTTCGTCTTCGGTTACGCCGTGCGCCTGCGCGCCGGCCTGCCCGGGCCACGCGCGGCGCTGGCGTTGGGCGGGGGACTGGCCCTGCTCGCCCTGTCCCGGCCGTTCGAAGGACTGCTGGTGGTGCTGCTACTCGCCCTGCTGCAGGCGCGAACGGCGTGGTCGGCGCTCGCCGCCGCCGGCCCGTCGGCCTGGTGGCGATTGGCGCCGGCGCTCCCCCTGCTGGTGCTGGCGGCCGGTTTCCAGCTCGCGCTCAACCTCGCGGTGACCGGCCACGCGTTGCACATGCCCTATGCGGAGTACGAGCGGCAATACCTGTCCGACCACCCCGTCTTCGCCTGGGAACAGCCGGTGCCGGCACCCAAGGCGAACGCGGTGGACGCGCGCGTGCTTCGCGATTTCCCGGTCCCGGCCACGCCCTCGGGCCGGGTCCTGGCCACGTACGGGAACATGGTCCGCGCCGTGCTCGAGGTTACCGGTCCGTTCCTGGCCGCGCTCGCGCTGGTGGGCATCCCGCTGATGTGGCGGCTGGATGCGCGCCTGCTCGTGCTCGCGCTGCTGCTGCCCTTGCCGATGTCCGCATCGCGGTTCACGGTGTATGCGTACTATTTCGCGCCGTTGGCCCCGCTGTGGTTCGTCGCCGGCGCCAGCGGCCTGGTCGCGCTGCGCGAACGGGGCTGGCGCCTGGCATTCACGATCGCGATCACGGGGGTCCTGGTGCTGACCCTGGGCGCGCGGGTGCTGGACGGTCGCGTCGCACTGCGCTCGTCGCCGCGCGAGACGGTGCTCGCCGCGCTCGGCCCGCACGCGCCCGCGATCGGGTTCGTGCGCTACGCCGACGATCTGTCGCCGCACCTGGTGGTGGTCTACAACCATCCCCGCCTGGACGATGCGGTGCTGCTGGTGAACGAGACCGATCCCGCCACGAACTGCGCCGTCGCGCGCCACTACGCCGATCGGCGGCCGTACTTCGTGCTGATCCGTCCCCAAGGCATGGAGATCAGTCCGATCGATCTCGCACAGGCGTGCGGGGATTGAGCGGGCGGTGCCGCCGGATCTCAGCGCGGCGGCATGCGCTCCTGAAGCGCGGAGCTTGCTCCGCTCATGCCATCGCAAGGCCCTGGCCGAGCAAGCTCGGCTCCACAAAGGCGTGGCCGATGGCGTGGGAGTAAGGTCACCGATCAGCGCGCCGGACGACTCGCCCCCGCCACGCGCCGCGCCTCGATCACCTGCGGCAGCGCCGCCACCTTGTCGAGCAGGCCGGAGAGCTGCGCGTAGTCGCTCACCTTCAGCACGAAGTGCATCTCGGCCGTGCCTTCGCGCGGATCGATGCGCGTGCTCGCGGCCACCACGGGCACGTCGGCCGCGCTGATCACGGTGGAGACGTCCTTGAGCAGTCCCTTGCGGTCGTACGCGCGCACGATCGCTTCGACCTCGTAGCCGAGGTCCTGGCGCCCGCCCCAGGTCACCGGCACGAGGCGCTCGGGCTCCTTGGCCGCGAGATGGTTGAGGCTCTTGCAGCCCTGGCGGTGCACGCTGACGCCGCGTCCGCGCGTGAGATACCCGGCGATCGCGTCGCCCGGCAGCGGCTGGCAGCAGCGCGCGAGCTGGGTCAGGAGGTTGCCCACGCCCTCGATCACGATCGCATCGCGGCTCTCGCTGCGCGCGCGCACCGGCGCGGCGCTCTCCAGCGGGCGCGCGGGCTTGGGCGGTGCGGCGATCTCGTGCACCACGCGCGCGATCTGGCTCGGCGAGATCTCGCCGATGCCCATGGCCTCGTACAGTTCCTCCACCCGGCCGAGCTTGTAGTGCGCGAGCAGCGCCTCGATCGGCGGTTCGCCCAGCGCCAGGCGCTTGAGCTCGCGCTCGAACAGCGCGCGCCCGGCGGCGACGTTGTGCGCCTCCTCGACGCGCTTGAACCACGCGCGCACCTTCTCGCGTGCGCGCGAGGAGGCGAGGAACCCGTGCTCGGCCACGATCCAGTCGCGCCGCGGTTCGGCGGTCTTGCCGGTCAGGATCTCCACCGTGTCGCCGCTGAGCGGCTTGTGGGTGAGCGTGACGATGCGCCCGTTCACCTTCGCGCCCCGGCAGCGGTGCCCCACCTCGGTATGCACGTGGTAGGCGAAGTCCAGCACCGTGGAGCCGTTCGGCAGGTCGAGCACCTTGCCCTGCGGGGTGAGCAGGTACACGCGGTCGTCGATCAGCTCGCCCTCGAGCCCGGCCATGAGCGCGGCGTCGTCGTCGGCCTCGCTCTTCACCTCGAGCAGCTGGCGCATCCACGCCACCTTGCGCTCGAACGCGGCATCGCCGGCGCCGCCTTCCTTGTAGCGCCAGTGCGCGGCCACGCCGAGCTCCGCGTGCGCGTGCATCTCGTGCGTGCGGATCTGCACCTCCAGCGTCTTGCCCTCCGGCCCGAGCACGGCGGTGTGCAGCGACTGGTAGTGGTTGCCCTTGGGGCGTGCGATGTAGTCGTCGAACTCGCTCGGCACCGGCGGCCAGAGCGCATGCACCACGCCCAGCGCCGCGTAGCACGACGCCACGTCGACCACCAGCACGCGCAGAGCGCGCAGGTCGTACAGGTGCTCGATCTCGATCTCCTTCGTCTGCAGCTTCTTCCAGATCG
>Ga0315912_10001919_pt1 | contig 23567 bp, 13 predicted proteins | sample VfabasoilMG_FD_204469 | JGI IMG/M metagenome (GOLD analysis project Ga0315912, IMG submission 204469) | Garden soil microbial communities collected in Santa Monica, California, United States - V. faba soil | ecosystem: Environmental > Terrestrial > Soil > Garden | place: USA: California... | reverse complement strand
AATTCATTGCTCCCCCAGCAACTGACCCCCCCGTCTTCGTGCAGAGCGCAGGAGTGCCCCAACCCGGCAGAGATTCCGGTCGCGCCATCCAGTCCGGTCACCGCCTGCGGCACAAAGGCATTGGTCCCCACCTTCCCACTGCCAAGCTGACCTGCGTCGTTGAGTCCCCAGCAATTGACGGCTCCACCGTCGATGATTGCGCAGGCATGAAAGTGCCCCGCAGCCAAAGCGACCGTCTGATCTACGCCGTGTACTTGGGCGAGGCCCACGGTCACAGCAAAAGTTCCGTTCCCCAACTGTCCAACAGCATTGGCCCCCCAAGCATAGAGCGCACCCTCTTCATCGAGGCCAAGTGAGAAGTTTTCTCCGGCTTCAATCTGCGTGATAGCGCTCAGTCCGGGCACAACGAGCGGTATGCCGTTGTAGTAGCCGCCATCCGGGCCAACTTGCCCGTCGACATTCAGTCCCCAACACAGCACGCTCCCGTCCACGAGCGCGCAAGTGTGCGCATCGCCAGCTGCGACATCAGTTGCACCACGCACGCCCGATACGATGAACGGGTCAAAGTAGGTATTTTGGCCCAGCGGCGGGTATTGAGATTCGAGATCATCGGTCTCACCCAGCTCAGGGAACTCATGCCTGCCGTCGTTGCCCAAGGCTCCAAACGTATTGACGCCCCAGCAAATGAAGTCTCCCTCGTGCAGGCTCGCACAGGCGTGAGCCGCCCCGACACCCACGGCAAGGGCGTCGGTCGGACTGACCACATTGTCGACTGTGGGGTGAACAAAATGGCCAAGTTCGTCACTGCCCCACACGCGCAGCGTGTCGTCCGCTTTGACCGCGTACGTCACCTCGTACTTTGAGTTGATGGCAGTCACGTCACTGATCCCCAACTGGATCGGCGGACTCATGGGGATACCGGTGCCAATCCCCAACTGCCCCAAGTCGTTCTTGCCCCAGCACTTGACCTTGCCACTGTCCAAGAGCGCGCAGGTGTGATCAGTGCCGCTCGTGAGCGCCACGGCGTGGTCGACGTCGGGCACACGCACCGGACGCGTCGACTGAAAGATGGTAAAGTCACCCAGCTCACCATAGGTATTGCTGCCCCAGCAATACACGCGGCCTGAGTCATCGACGGCGCAGGCATGCCCAAAGGGAGCACTCAATCGGGCGATGCCTTCCAGACCTTCCACTTGGGTGACGACGCCGGTCAGCTCGCCCGCTGCGTCCACACCTTGGCACCACACGGTTCCATCAGCGCCGAGCAGACAAAGACCGTCCTTCCGGCTCTCCACGAGCGTCACGTCCAAATCAGCCGGAAGATCCAGCTGGTGCTCACCCACCAGCAGTGGATCTTGCTTGTTGCGATGTCCGCCGCAGGTAACCTTGCTGCCCTCCGACAGCCAGCAGGTGCGGTCGTCGGCTGCGGACACGGCCTGCACTTGTGACATGCCCATGTCGGTGAGCGCGAACCGCAGCCCCTCTTCGGGATACCAACCCCGCCAACACACGCTGCTGCCGTCTGCACGCACAGAACAGGTCTGAGACCCCCCCGCCTCCAAATCAACCACATCATGCAGCGGCTGGGTTGTACTCCCCGGCTCCATGTACGTGACGCGAGCAATGCCGTGCTCCTGGTCGACGTATTGAAATGTGTAGGTCGCGCCATCGCAGCTGCGCGTGGTCCCGACGCTGCCCCAACACTCCTCGTCATTGGGGTCATGAAACACGCGACGCGCCATCCCCCAGCAGGTGACCGTGGTGTCGTCGAGCACGGCGCAGCTGTGCTCTTTGCCCGCCGTGACCAGGGTCGCGTTGTCCACGCCTTCGACTCGCCCGGCCGCAGACACGACGCCGCCCGCTAAATCACTGTCCAAACTCACCTGCCCCAGCGAGTTGTTTCCCCAACACCAAACAGCTCCGTTGTCCCGCACCGCGCAGGCTGACGCTGGCCCCGCGCTCAATTGCACCACGTGGGTGAGCGGCTCCAGACCGTCCTGTGCCTCCACCATCACCGGCGCAGGGAGGCCGGAGTGCTCGGTGTTTCCACGACCCAGCTGCCCCGCATCGTTCCTGCCCCAACACCAGACGCTGCCTTCGTCGCGCAAGACGCAGCTGAAGCCATCCCCTACCGCCACATCCACGACTGGGGATGCGCACTCCACGTCACGGCTTGCGTTTCCCGCGGTGGCGGCCCCGCTGGGACAGACCGTCCACTCCACACATTCCTCCGCATTTTCTTGGTCACTGAAGGAGCCCACCGGGCATGCCGAACACTGACGGTCCGTGCTGTCCGAACCTTGGCTGGCGACAAACTCACCAAAAGCACACGTCGTCCAAGCGTCGCAGTCCGTAGCCGCGTCGTCATCGTGGTCCCAAGTGCCCTCAGCGCAAGGTTCGTCCTCCTCACCAGCATCACCGTCACCGGGGTCCCCATCACCCGTGCTTCCGGGATCTTCATCGCCGTCCCCTGACATGGGGGCGTCCCCATCGCCCACAGCCGAATCGTCCGCGTCGCCGTCCCCGTTCCGCTCCCCACCCTCACCAGCCGTCTCGCCCTCTTCGCAGGTACGGGTGGTGAGGCACGCGTCGGCACCCTGCCCGCACCCACTGACCGACCAACCCAGCGCAAAGAGGAGGGGCAGAATCAGGTTACTCGAGAATTTTGAAGGAGAGCGCATTGAAAGAGGTCTCGATTGTGGTGGAAAATGACAGCGCGTCCAACCAAAAATGTGAACTAGCCTAAGCCACGGTCCGCGCTGAATGTCGTGACTCTTGTCGGCCCCTGAGCGCCCGGATTGCGCAAAAAAGAGTGCTTGGCTCGTGAAGTGCCCTCCGATGGTTGCGCTGCTCGCACTTCTCACAGAATCACAAAGTGACAGAGCGAACGGACGTCGCTCCGTTCCCAGAGGAGTTTTCCTGTTTTCCCCGACTTTCACGGGGCATTGCGCTGTTCGAAGGCGAAAAATGAAGTCTGAAAACGGCAAATACAGCGATCAGTTCGCAGCGCGTTGGGAATGTACATTGATGCGCCTTCGTCGAACCCTCTCGCTTTCCTCGCTCGCTCTCCTTTCCTCCGTGCCCTTGGCCGCGCTCGGTTGTAGCGGCGTACCCGGTGAGTACGAAGGGAGCGGGGGTTCGCCCACCGTGGGCACCGGCGGAAGTGGTTTTGGCGTGGGAGGTTCCGGGCTTGGAACAGGGGGCGGATTCTCGACGGGTGGGAGCAGCTTTGGTGCAGGTGGCGCAGCCAGTGGTGGCGCGGCGGCCAGTGGTGGAAGCAGCGGCCAATCCGGCGGAGCAACGGGCAGTGGCGGTGGAGGCAATGATGTCGTCGGTGAGTGGGGCAAAGTCGAGGACCCAGGCGTAGGGTGCACCGTTGGCCCCATGCCTGCTGTCGGTTCGCTCAGCGCGGACGCAAAACTTCCCGATCCCTTCACGAAGATGGACGGCACGCGCATCACCGACAAGAGCGAATGGGCCTGCCGACGCGAGGAGATCCTGCAGCAAAGCTTTGCTTTCATCTACGGCGAGAAGCCCATTCCGGCCGAAGGTGCCGTCTCGGGCACCGTGAGCAGCAGCCAAATCAAGGTTGACGTCAATGACGCCGGGGGAAGTACTTCCTTCAGCGTCACCGTAAGCATGAATGGCGCCACGGCACCGGCTCCCGCCATCATTCGCTACGGCAACAGCGGCGCGCCAGCTCCCAGTGGCGTTGCCACCATCAACTTCAATGCGATGGAGACGACGGGCGGAGACGGCGCAAAGAGTGGGCCGTTTTATGACGTCTACGGCTCCAATCATCCGGCGGGCTACCTCGTGGCTCAGGCGTGGCAGGTCAGTCGTATCCTAGACGTATTGGAGCAAAACCCGGGCACCATTGATCCCTACAGGATCGGGGTGACGGGCTGCTCTCGCTTGGGCAAAGGTGCGTTCGTGGCCGGTGTGCTCGACAACCGCATTGCGCTCACCATCCCTGTCGAATCGGGGTTGGGCGGCACGGTGGGCCTGCGCTTGGTTGAAGTAATGGACTCCTACAGCGGCAGTGAGTGGCCCTATCATGGCATCAGCTACGTCCGTTGGTTGTCCGAGGTGGCGCTGGGTCAGTTCACTACCGGCAATAGCGCAAGCGCCGACAACACAGACAAGCTGCCCATCGACATGCACGAGATGATGGCTTTGATCGCGCCGCGCGGGCTGTTGATCTCCGACAACCCGAGCACCATGTACAATGGGCTTGATCGCAATGCGGCGTGGGTCACAGCCAATGTCGGCAAGCTCGCCTTTGAGGCCCTGGGCGTAGGAGACAATTTCACCTACCACGGTGGCTCAGGCAGCCACTGCGCTGAATTCCGCGCCGCCCCCGTCTTTGGGGCCATGGTCGACAAATTCCTGAAGGGCAACGACGCAGCAGAGACGGGGACCTTCACGACGGATCTCCCGAGCGCCCCTGGCTACGAAAGCAACATCGCCTGGGAACCGCCGACCTTGGCCGGCGAGCTCTGACCTTCACCGGCGGGCGCACTGGGTCACAACTCCGACGCGCCCAAGTCGCGCGCCCGTTCAGCGGCGAGCAACACGGAAGGGGCGCCAGAGAGCGCTGTTGCGTGCTCGTTCACCTTCTCGACCACGCAATTCTTGTTGCGCGTGTCCATTTGGACGTCCGTGGCGGCTTGGGTGGCTTCTTTCATTTGTTCAACCGGCGCACTAGACGCGTCGATCAGCTGCTGTAGGCGGTCAGCTTCCACGTTGAGCGCCTTGGCCGCCAACACGTCGGGCAAGTGCTGTTCCAAGGCGCGCTTGAGTAGATCGGCGGCATCTTCGTTGGTGGCGCCTTCCACGTGCACCGACACGCGCGGTTTGCCGCACTGCATGCCCGTGATGAGTGAGCCATCACAGGTCTTTTCGCAGACGCTGGCATCGCCTGGCATGGAGAGCGGGCCGATACAACGCGGGTCCTTGAGCGGCTTGTCGCACTCTCCCGCGCACACGCCCGTGCACTGTCCCGCGGCTTCCACCGTACACGGACCGTTGCAACTGCCGGTGCACACGCCGCCACATGCGCCGCGGGCACTTTCCAAGCAGCGTCCCAAGCAGGTGCCGTCGCATTCGTCTTTGGAGGGTTTGCCGTTGCAGGTTCCCTCACACTTGCCGCGACAAACTCCTTCAAACTCGCTGTCGCAGGAGCCATCACACATGCCTTCACACTTGCCAGAGCATTCTCCCCCAGCCTCGTCGGTGCATTGCCCCCTGCAATCGCCCGAACACTGACCTTGCGCCTGGCCCATGCACTCCGGTGCGTTGCTGGACCCACAGGCCGCCAAGCATTGCGCTGCGCCATCGATGGGTGTGGTGCAGAGCACGGCCCCTGTCGTGATCTTCACGCGCCCACCGGAGAGGTCCTTGAGTTTGCCCAAGTTTTCCCCAGCCACACTGCACGCTTTGTCTGACTGCGCGCCGAGTGTGTACGTCTCTGGTTCAAGGTCTTTTTCTTTGGCGTACAGCATCTTGGCCAGACCGCTGCATGCCTCCGTCAATTCATCTTCGAGATGAACCAGGGTACCAGTGAGCTGGGCGATGCTCAGCAGACCGGCCTTGACCGGGCTGCGCAGCGTTTCATCCATCTTCCATTCAAGGCGCGCCACCTCTTCCGGCTGGCTGGGACAGCCCTCGAATTTGGGTTCCTCACTGCCTTTGGAATTCTTGCTGCACCCTACGACAGTGAGGGAGCCCGCTAAGCCCAGCGTCAAAAGGCTGGTTGTGATGAATGGATGTGCTGAAACTGTGGTCGCTCGACCCGAAACCGCCATACTTCCCTCCCGAAAAAGAGCGTCTTTGCGACGCGTGTGGCGCAAGACGGATCTGACTGGAGAGCCCCCCGGCGCACGTACATTGTGCGTAGCCCATGGCGGCGGCGCGGGGAAAGATCTGGGGCGCGCTGCCCGATTTTTTGGCGCAGCTGGGCCACTGACAGCGGAGTTTTCGCTGGTCCGCACAAATTTCGGACAGAACGTGCGAGTGACGCTCCGACCTGCCCGTCCCCAAGCGCACTTCCTGGAAAAGACAATGGTCGGGTTGGTAGCGCTGTGATTTGGGCCAAGATGCGTGGTTTTGTCAGCCATGTTAACCTGAAAGCATGGTTGTTCCTGCCGCGCGTTCTCATCCACCCGCGACCTACCAGGACATCCTGGACGCGCCACCGCACCAGGTGGCAGAGATTGTTGATGGAGAGCTGCATCTCTCGCCGCGACCCGCGGTACGCCACGCATCGGCGGGCTCAGTGCTGGGCATGGACATCGGCGGGGCGTTTCAGCGCGGGCGGGGTGGGCCAGGGGGCTGGTGGATCTTGGATGAACCAGAGCTGCATTTTGACGACCACGTGCTGGTCCCTGATGTGGCCGGTTGGCGCAAGGAGCGCTTGCCGGAGCTGCCGCCAAGCGCATTCATCACCCTGGCTCCGGATTGGGTGTGTGAAGTGGTGTCTCCGTCCACGGCGCGTTGGGATCGCGTGAACAAGGTGCCCATCTACGCGCGGTACGGTGTGGAGTGGGTGTGGCTCGTGGATCCGGTGGCGCGCACCCTCGAAGTGTTGCGGCTCGAAGGGGAGCGCTACCTGTTGCTCGAGACGTTTGGTGGCGATGCGGGCGTGCGTGCGGCCCCGCTTGATGCCATCGAACTCGAGTTGGGCGCGCTGTGGATCGGCCCGGACGAGACCACGCCCGCACCTTAGGCTTGCGCTCCTGTGAGCGGCGTTGCGGTAGTAGTGCGCGCGAACGCGCCCCCACAAAACAGCTTCGGGAGCCTACGCTCCCGAAGCACCCATAAAGATTCGAACCGACTGCGGATCGTGCTCGCTTAAAAGCGCAGACCAGCCTCGATTTCTAGGTAATGCGCGGACTCGTTGGACGCGTAATGGTCCTTGCCGGGAACAAAGATCCCGTACAGACCACGCACCTGAGCAGCCTTGCCCCATTTTTTGGCCAGGCCCGCGTTGACGAGGAAGCCAGCATAGTTGTTGTCGTTCTGTACCCCAGGGGTTGCCGTGTCATTGTCCACGCGGCCGAGACCTCCCGCTTCGGGACGAATGAACAGGTCACCTTCCACGTTGAGCCCGAAGCTCTCGGTGAAGTTGATTTGCGCCTTGACCAAGGCGCTCATCACGTTGGTGCGCGTGCCGATGATGTCCATTTGTCCCATCCATTTGTGAGTGGTTGGGTATAGCTCATCGTAGGCCTCATCCTTGTCCGCAGAGTCGGGGCTGTTGCCGGAAGCAAACAACGCTCCCAGCGCGATGCGGAAAGCTTTGACCGGAGCGACGCCGAGCTCCAAGTCGCCCTGGTAAGCCAATTTCTTCAGCGCGTCCCCAGCGGCGGCTTGGGTCTTTCCTACTTGGACACCAGCTTCCGCGCGGTAGTCGAACACGCCGATCTTCTGCTTGGCGCGTGCACCTAGGGTGACGAACGTGGCAGCGTCCTGGTGTGTGGTGACCGTTCCGCCCGCGCCGTCGTCCACGGAGGTGTTGGCGGCGCCCCACGACTTGCCGAGTGCGTAAAAGTCGAGGTCGAAGTTCTCAGCGATGGCGGGACCGAGCGCCGCGTAAGCACCCCAGAAGAATGCATCCCCGCCGAGGAACGGCTTGCCTTGTGTGGGCCAACCTTGGGCAGTCTGGGTGACGAAGGCGTCGATGTTGGCTTTACCGGCCTTGACGCTGACCATGGCGCCGTCAAAGGCGCGACCAGCTTGATGCCAATCCAAGTTGCCAATCACCAAAGCATCACCGTAGTTCATGGCGAAACGGCCCGCCTTGAATGCGACCTGGTCGCCAGCAAGCTTGAAGTAGCCCTCGTAGATCCCCACGTTGGCCTCACCGATCGTGCCACCGGTGCCGCTGGTTCCCCAGGAGCCACTGGCTTGCGGAGCGAAGTAGATTGAGCCCTTGATGCCAGCCAAGTCGAGCTCAGCCGTTTGGAACGTGAGCCGCGCGCGGAACACCGTAGTGTCGCCCTCGCTGAAGCGCGCGCGGGCCGCGTTGCCAGCGGGGACCACACCGAGCTCGTCGTAGTTTTCGCGGAATTCGAAGCGCGAGAAGCTGCTGGTGCCGATCTTGAGAGGGCTGAGGCTGGGCTCGGGCTCAGCTGCAGGAGCGACGGGCTCGGGAGCCTTTTCGACCACTGGTTCCTCGACGACCACGACGGCCGCCGGCGCGGGCGCTGGCTCGGGCTCAGGTGCCGGCGCGGGCGCTGCCTCGGGGGCGGCAGCGGGTTCGACAGCAGCAGGCGCTTCCGCCGGGGGCGTCTCCGCGGGTGCTGCGGGCGCGGGCTCCTGCGCAAGCGCAGGAGCGGCCACGACCAAAAGGCCGAGGGAGGAAAGTGACGAAAATACGGTTGCACGAAAGGTTGAGGTCATGAACGTCCTTGTTGAGATAGCGAGCATCCACGTACGGATGCTGTTGGGGGCGTGTGGGGTTACACAGCCTTTTGCAATGCGGCCGCTGCTGGCAGAGCAGCAGGCTGCTCCACGGGTTGTTCAAATCGAATTCTCATACCCAGGACGCCGACGGCCGCGACGACGAACCCCAAGTAGAAGAACACATCTTGTAAGGGAAGCTCCGAGCGTAAAAGAAATTGCGCGAAGCACACCGCGCCCAGGTTACCGCCGGCACCAACGATGCCCGCTGATACGCCCAAGGCTTTGCGGTTGACGAACGGAACCACGGCGTAGGTGGCGCCCGCGGCCATGTGCACACACAGACCCAGGATGATCATGCTCAGCACGGCAAGGCTCAGCTGCCCCATGCGTGAGAACAAGATGAGCGCTGCCGACTCGCACACCATCACCGCGACCAGCCAACGCACGCGCTTGTCGAGCCCGCCACGAGCTGCAAGACGGTCACTCAACCAGCCGCCCAGGCTGCGCGCAAAGACGCTCATCCCGCCAAAAATAGCGGCAAACATGCCGGCTGAATGCTCGGGCAAATGAAAGCGTTCTTGAAAGTACTCCGCGGCGCGATCATCGACGAAGAGCTCAAGCCCAAAACAGCCGGCGTACATGGCGCACAAAATCCACACGCGGCGGTCCTTGAGCGCCACGACGAACAGGTTCTCATCCGACGCCGCTTTGCGCTCGCGCTTGAGATCGCTGTAGTTGCCCTCGGGGCTGTCTTGAGTGAAGATCCAGTACAGCACGGCGACCACCAACATGATCGCTGCGGGGACGAACATCGCGGGGCGCCATTTGCCGAGCTCGGTGTTGGCAAAACCAAGCGCCACCATGGCCGAGGCGATCATCGGCATCACGGCTTGCGTGACGCCGCCACCCATGTTGCCCCAACCAGCGGTGGTGGCGTTGGCCAACCCGACAATCTTGGGCGAGAACATGACCGTGGTGTGGTACTGTGTGATTACGAACGCCGCGCCAATGACGCCGATGCACAAGCGGGAGAGCAAGTACGTCTCCCAGCTGTGCGCAAAACTCGAGCCACCCACCGCCAGCGCGCCAAAGCACAGAAGGCCCACGTACGCCTTACGCGGCCCGATGCGGTCGCACAGGTAACCGAGCAGCAGTCGGGCAAAGATAGTCACGCCGACCGAGGCCATGAAGGCCGTGATCTTTTGCGCCTTGCTGAGCCCCAAGTCGGGCCCGATGGTGGCGGGCATGAGTGGTGCGTGGGCGAACCAACCAAAAAAACACAGGAAGAAGGCCAGCCAAGTGAGATGAAAAGTTCTCATTTGTACTGTCCGCAGTGACATCAGTTCAATTTTTGTTGCTTTTTCCATTGAGACAGATCCCTGTTTGGACGGTCTCAAATTGGCCTTCCCTTTGTTTCCACTCACACCAAGCGTCCGTGTCCTAACAGCGTCGATGCGAAAAGTTGGCCTGCCTACAGGCCCGCTCCCGTGTCGCCGACGTTTCTGACAGCGACTGCGGCCTCCGAGCCCCGACAAATGATTGCGGTGAAGTTTCCGCCGCGCGTGGAGGCGCCGCGTAGGTAAAGCCGGCGCGTCCGTTGTGTTTCCGTCCGCAATCGCGCTTACGGAAGGGCCATCGCGTGACCTCATCGGACCGCCAGCCGCCCCGCACGACGGTGATTCCTTCGCTGGCTTCTGCGGCCTCTTCCGCCGCTGTCTGCGGCCAAAAATATGCCTCAACCGCAATAACATTGAAGAAAACCTGACCCAGGTTGATTTCAGGGCCCGACCCAGGTTGATTGCGCAACGACCCAAGTCGATTTCTTGCAACGCCACCTCCGGAGCGACCGACCTCACCTGCGCGATTGCAACCTTTGCCATTTCACGTCAGCCATGCACGTCCCGTTTTCACGCCCTGACCAGTCGATTCCACTCTTGCGCTCCCTCGGCCTAGCCCTGTCCTTGTTCGCCTGGGCTCCCGCCGCCCGCGCGGAAGGCAAACCCGCCGCGACCAGTGCAGCTGCTCCGGTCAGCTCAGCTAGTCGGAGCGCCGGTTCCAGTAGCAGCGCGACCTCGAGCAGCCCGACATCCACGACCACTCCACGGGGCACGGCTGCCAACGGCAGCGCGGCCGCTCAAACCCCCCAGGCCGGCGCCGCCTCCCAAGATCCAGCCACGGACGCGCGCGTGTTGTATCTCAAAGGCAACGCGGCGTTCAAACGCGGCGACGACATCTTGGCCCGCGATTACTATCAAAAATCGCTCGCCTTGCGGGAGAGCTTCGACACTTACTGCAACCTGGGCCGCGCGGAGGATTTGAGCGCCCTGTCGCGGGAGGCGTATTTTCATCTCGGCTTGTGCCTGCGCTACTACCCCAGCGATGAAGATTTGGCCGGCCCGCGTGAAAAGTACGCCGCCCTGCGTGAGGACATCGGCGCCCGCCTCAGCCCGGAAGAAATGGTCGACATCGACCACCGTGTCCAAGCGCATGAGCCACGCTCACAGACCGGCCCCAGTATCTCCGTGCCCACGGAACAGGAGCCGCCTGCACCCGCCGTCCAGCCCACAGAACCCGCCCCCCAACCAGCACCAGCGCCACGCTATTCACCCGCGCGTTTGCCCGTTTCGCTCACCGTGGGCGTGCTGGGCGCGGCCGGCGTTGGTGTGGGCGTGGGGTTCTTGGTGGACGCACAAAAGCAGCGCAGCGATGGTCAGGATCTGCGCGAGCGTATGCAAGACCAAGACATCAGTTGCACCTACGGGTCGAACAACCATTCGTCCTGCGACCGCCTGGATCAATTGTACGACCGCGCCGATCGCAACTTCATCATCGGCGTCGCCTCGACCGCGACCGGTGGCGTTTTGTTAGTGGGCTCGGTGTTCTTGTACGCGTTCTGGCCCGAGCGCAAAGCCGCTGCTACGGCCGGTCACGGGGCGCAAACTGCAAGTCACCCCGGTCGCGGGTGGGTGCAGTTGGGCCAGGTCGCGCTTCGGCCGACTGTTCAGGTAATGTCTACGCGGGGGGGCAGTTATTGGGGCGTGCAGGGGCAGTTTTGATGGTTGCCCGCGCCAGGCTTTCCCAGCGAAACACCTCATGCTCCAGGCTTTTGGGGGGCTCTCTTTGACCAACCGTACAAGTCGGTACACTCGTTTTTGGTTTTGTTGGTGGGCGGCGCCCACTGCACTCCGTGTTTTGCTCACCTCGCTCCAGCGCCGGCACGCCGGTTTCTCTTGTTGACTTAGCGCGTCCAACGTAGCCGTTGCGTCGCTTCACTTAATCTCGAGGACTCTCATGAAACTCACGTCTCGCTCAGCATTTTTCTTCGGTTCATGTGGCGCGCTGTTCCTCATCGTGGGCGCGTGCTCAGACAACGTCAGCAACTGTGAAGAACGCCTCAGCTGCCCCAGCGGTGGCAGCGCCGGTACGGGCGATGGCGACGGTGAGGGCGACGGCGACACCACCGACACCGGCAGCGGCGGCACGAGCGACGGCAGCGGCGGCGACCTGGGCGACGGCGACGGAGACACCACCACAGACACCGAGACCGGCGGCGGCACCACCGGCGACGGCGACGGCGACCAATGCCTGCCCGCCATTTGCCCCGACGGCTACTGTGTAGGGGCCGACTGTCTCGAGTGCGTGCACGGCGACGACAACAAGGGCTGCAAGGACTCGGCCAAGCCCGCCTGCCTGCAGGACAATACCTGCGCACAGTGCGTCACCAACGACGACTGCACCGACCCCGAAGCCTCCGTCTGCAACGACCAAAACGAGTGCGTCGCCTGCACCGACGACGACGGCTGCTCCCACTTCGATGACACCAAGCACTGCCTGGCTGAAACCAACACCTGCGTGCAGTGCACCATCGAGCTCGAAACCGACAAGTGCGGCGCCAAATCCTGCGACCCAGCCACCCACGCCTGCACTGACACTACCCAACACACCGTCGACACGTGCAAGGCCTGCGTCGCCGACAGTGAGTGCATCGCCAACCACCACTGCGTGCCCATGGAATACAAAGGTGAGGAACGCGGGGGGTATTGCCTGGAAGACTCGGGAGCGTGCGTGCGGCCTTTCTTGGTCATCACGGAAGAGCGTGAAACACTTTCCGGAACCACCGGAGTGAAGTCATGTGGCATCAATGAAGACCTGACGACCTGTGAAGCGGTGCTTGCTTTGAAAGCCGGCCAGGAGTGCGATGGAGCTGATTCGGAGTGCCCAGAGGGTGGCCTATGTCGAAAGTTTGACGGAGCCGCCGATAACTACTGCACTTACGAGTGTTCGGGACTAGCCACGCACTGCCCGTCTGGCCTCGAATGCGACTACGGCCCCGCGGCAGGAGGTAGCTCCTCCACCGGGAGTGGCGGTAGTGGGGGTGGTGCTAGTAGCGGCGGCAGCAACGGAACTGGCGGGCAGAAATACTGCGGCGGCTGAGCCAGCGGGAGCGGAGGGGCAAAAGACAGAGACCCATCCCGCGCTGCGATCCGGCTCGAGACATATCGCGGTGAGGACGGGCACCTCGACTGTGGAGCGGGGCCCATTCGCGCGCGGGTGGGTGGGTATTTTTGAAAAAAAACCGCAACCGTTGGGCAACAGCGACCGACAACGGGGAAGACGCCAATTGTTGGCCTTTTCTCAAGAGGAGCACCCATGTCTTTCAGTCGGTACCATACGTTGTTGGCTCTTTCGGCTTCTTGCCTCCTGATTGCTTCTTGCCAGAAGCATGAGGAGTCTTGCGCGCACGGCTCGTCGTGTTTGACGGCCGCGGGAGGTTCTCTGGGCGTCGGCCTAGACGAGAATGAGGCGGGCAGTGGCCCGGGTGGTGTGGCGGAGGAAGAAAGCACGCCGTTGGGCGACGACGTCCAATGTCTGCCGGCACTTTGTCCGCGTGGGTATTGTGTGGACGATGAGTGCGTACCCTGCGTTTTTGACGACAGCTCAAGGGGTTGCAAAGACAGCAACACTCCCATCTGTTTGGAGGGCAACACTTGCGTCTCCGTCGAGTCACAGCAGATCCCGTTCAGCGATCCAAGCTGGATTTCCGGGTCTAGACTCAAGGTTCGCTACGTCAAAGCGAGCGATGGTGCGTTCATGCCGCTCGACTTCTGGGATAGCGCGCTCGAGCTATTCTGCAGCTTTAGTCAAGCTCCGGATGGAGCGACGCGCTGCATGCCTCAAAGCCGTCAAACGCTGGACCTGTATTTCGCGAATGAAAGCTGCACCATTCCCTTCGTAGAAATTGAACCAAGTTGCACCACGCGTTACGCGATGGCCCCCGATAACGGAGAGATTTATCGCATTACGCAAACTCCCATCACGACTGGAGCCTACATCTACGGCAGAAACGGCACGGAATGTCAGGCGTATTCCGTGGGACTGGACCATGAGACGTTTGTCGCAGAGTTCGTTCCGACATCGGAGTTCGTACTTGGTACAATCCGGGAAGAAGCGCGCGCCGAAGGCATGGAGGTCGACTACATCGACGGTAGTGACGGCAGCTCGCAATTGGTCGGACTGCGCAACGACGCTAGGGGAGGGTGTGCAATCGTGGACGGGCATTGTCTTCCCTCGTCGTCCGGCGCTGAGGGCTATCACCTCGACGACTCATGCAGGACGCCCGTGGCCGGTCGAGTGCACGTAGCCTCCGTCAATAAAATCCCCGCGATCGTGACGGCAAAGGGAGGCGATGCTTGCTTTCCGCAACTCTATCTATTCGAACCGGGCGAGATTGTCCCGGTTGACGTGCCTCTTTATTCCGCATCGTCTGAGGACGGCTGCGTGGAACTCGCGCGCGATGACTCGTATGTGTACTTCAAGCTCGCTGAGCCGATCCCCTTCGAGACTTTTCCGCGCGTAGAGATGAGCAACGAAGGGAAGGGTAATTTTCTTGCGCGCCGATTGGTAGACTCTGAAGGAAATGCCCTGAGTGCCGTATTGGACTTTTGGGACATGACCCGCGAGGAGGCTGCTCTACCGGCTGACACTGACGATGGTGAAGTTGTCGCGTTTCCCGCTGAATACGGCTACACTTATGGGGACTATTTTTCGGGCCCTGCGTGTGAGCCTGCGACTGAACTCTCCGAAGTGGACTCGTGCCTTGATCACGCACCTCGCTTGTCAGGAAGAGTCTATCGTTCCTGCAACTCGCCGCTGAACTTGGTCCATCAAGCGTATGAGACCGGCGCGTTCGACAAGTTGCGTTATCGTTGGGACTCGTACGGCGAGGAGTGCGAGCCGCGTGAAGAGAGTGGTCACGTCCAACACTACCTTTTGGGGAAGGAGATCACCGATGAGTTGCCGCGGCTGGAAATGTTGATCGACGACGAAGGTCATCCGTCACCGTGAGTCGCGATCGCCTCCTTCAAGCGGGCCGCGACCGTCGCGCGACTGAACGCAGTCACTCACCCATCACTGCGTGATGAGGTGGGTGATTCAGCGAGCGAAGACTGGCGAGAGCAGTGAGCTCCATGCCCTCGCAGCAAGTCGGGGGCGACATGGCCCGCGCCGTTCTTGAGCGCAAACCTGAGCCGGCCCCCTCCCTCACCGATCACTGCCAAATGACTTCGAGCGGAATAGGTGAACTTGCAACACGGTCGTGACCGAGTTGGTAGAACTCATTGCTGCCCCAACAACTGACGGTTCCGTTCTTGTGAAGAGCGCAGGTGTGGTGCAAGCCGGCGGCTATCTGAACGCTGCTGGCGAGCTGCTCCACTACCTGAGGCTCAAGGACGCTTTCACCCGGGGTTCCGCCGCCCGTCTGAGCTTGGTCGTTGGCGCCCCAGCAGAGCGTAGATCCCTCGTCGAGAATCACACACGCGTGGTTATCGCCGGCGGCGAGATGAACGGCCTTCGAAATGCCTGGCACGAGCGATGGTGCGCGATTCCACTCTGCGGTGCCATCCCCTTGCAAACCAGCAGTGGCTTGGCCCCACATCACCACCGATCCGTTCTCCGTCAACGCCATGGTTGCGCTGGTGGGAAGCGCCACATCCACGACCCCCTCCAATTCTGGCACCACATACAGCTCTCCGGCGTCGATTGAATCGAGCGTGATCTGACCCCAAGTATTTTCACCCCAGCACGCCACCTCGCCATGACGGACGACACACGTGTGCCCCAATCCGGCGTCGATCGCCGTTGAGTTGTCCACTCCCTCCACGACGGTCGGGCCCACATAAGCGTCGGAGCCGACGCGCTCCGTCGTGCCCAGTGCGCCGTATTGATTGCTGCCCCAACACACCAGCTCACCATTGGTCCTGATGGCGCATGCATGCGAGCCCCCTGTCGCTACTGAAACGACGTCGGTCGGTTCGCTCACGTTTTCTACGGTATTGACCGAAATTGTGCCGTCCATGTTGGTCCCCCACACCCGGAGCGTGTGGTCCTCTTTGACGGCGTAGGTCAGCGACCCATAGCTACTGATTTGGATGACATCACTGAGGCCCAACTGCATCGGTGGGCTCATGGGGGCGTTGCTGCCAAGGCCCAACTGACCCAAGTCATTTTTGCCCCAACACTTGACCTTACCATTGTCCAGGCGCGCGCAGGTGTGATCCCTGCCGCTCGTCAGAGCCAGAGCATGGTCCACACCAGGCACAATGACCGGCGCTGAAGACTGAAAAATAGTGTTGTCACCCAACTCACCCGATTCGTTTTTGCCCCAGCAGTAGACGCGACCCGTATCTTGCACAGCGCACGTGTGGTCGAAGTTTGCATCTACTTTGACGATGTCCTCGAGGCCCTCCACTTGAACAAGGTCGGTCAAGTCATCTGTTTCACTCGACCAGACTGTTCCATTGGTGGCCACAACGCAGATTCCAGTTTTACGAGCGTCAAATGAAGCCGGGGAAATGTCCTCTGCCAAGATCACCGGAACGAGATCATCGGTGACATAGTAGTCATCATGACCACGGCATAAGATCTTGTTCGCGCTGTCGAGCCAACAAGTACGGCCATAGGCGGCCGAAACTGCCTGAACGCGGGTGGGAACCTCAAGCACGAGCGGTGGCGTGAAATTGTAGGGATATACGTCCGAGCCCACGGCGCCTGTGCTATCAAACCCCCAACATACGGCGTCCCCGTTTTCGAGCGCTACGCACGTGTGCTGAAACCCGACGCCCAGGTCGACCACTCCACTCAAGAGGACGTCTTCGCTCCCCGGAGTATTGTAGGCGACGCGCACCACCTCGTCGTCGACGTTCTCATACTCGATCACGTCCATGCCGCTTACCAAAACTGAACGATGTCCCCAACAGGTGACGGTAGAATCCGCAAGAATGGCGCAACTGTGGTCAGTCGCACTCGCGATCTTGACTGCCTCATCTACGCCTTCAACGGGGCGGGCAAAGACGAGCGTCCCACCTGCATCACTGGCGTCTAGACTCGCTTGTCCAAAGGAATTGTTCCCCCAACACCACACGTTGCCGCTTTCGCGCAGAGCGCAAGCAAACGCCTCGCCCGCGCTCAGTTGCACCACGCCCGTGAGCGGCTCCAAACCATCCTGACTGTCCACCATCACCGGCTGCGGTAAGCCTGAATCGTCGGTATCTCCGCGGCCCAGTTGCCCCACATCGTTCTTTCCCCAACAGGCCACTGTGCCTTCCTCGCGCAGGATGCAGCTGAAGCCGTCGCCGACCGCCACGTCGACCGCACGGGACGCGCATTCCGTATCCGAGGTCGCCGTGCCCGCGACGAGCACGCCACTTGGACAATCTGTCCAGGGCCTGCACTCCTCTGCATTGTCTTCTTCACTGAACCCATCGTCGCACGGTAGGCATTCACGGTCTCCCGTGGGTGTCCCCTCGTCACTCACAAACTCACCCGGTGCACACGTCGTCCAGTCCTGGCACGCCGTGTTCGGATCTTCATCATGATCCCATGTTCCCTCATCACATGGCTCGGGCTCGTCACCATCGTCAGCCGTCTCGTCGCCGTCGCCAGTAGTTTCATGATCGCCGTCCCCAGAGGTGGGACTTTTCTCCGTTTCGTCCCCATCACCGCTGTCCGTCGCCCCGGAACCGCCGTCTCCTTGGTCCGAAGGCTCCTCACAGGTGCGCGTTTCTCTGCAACTTGATGCACTCTCACCGCAGCCGGTGAGCAGCCAGGTGCATGCCGCCAGCGCGATGGTTGCGTTACTCGGAGTGTTGAAAATTGCTCTCATGATCAGCGGCCTCAAGTTTGGTGTAGTTTGATGTGGTTACCAAGGGACAATGTGGGCAAAGTTTCTATCTGACTGAATTTCCAGACAAACAATTTTACCGGACCCTCCGCTGAGTTGTCGGACCGGGCTGACCTGTGATGCAGAAAAACGACCCACGCCTTGAGAATCCGAGCGCGACCGTCCACTGCTCATCCCGTGCGAGGCCCGCGCGCCGCAGTCACGGCGCGATGCTCGCGCACGACGACTCTGGAGAAGAGTGTCTTGGCGTGAGGCCCAGCTCGGGATCTGGGCGCGGAGGCTCGTTCATCTCTGATGCATCGATCAGAGAACCTGGAGCGGGGCACGAGTCGTCCCAAGCTTGATCGAGTTTACTTGGCGACCGAACTGATCTCGCTGGGACAGTCGATGGGCTCGTAGCGGAAACTCGGGTTGTCCGCGGCCTCGAACCAGTCGACGTACCACAAGCAGCCCTCATGCATTTCCGGCAAATTGCCGAACAAGTCATCGCACTTGTTCTTCACACACTGCTTGATGCCGTTGAGATCACCCTGGCACCCGCTGCGCAACCCGCCGTACGTAGCGCCCAATTTGGGGTCACCCTTTTGGACGCCCCAGGCCACGTTGCAGCCATAGAGCGCGCCCGTTCCGCCGCCGGGCAACAACAAGTCCATCTGCCCATCGCCGCTCACGTCACCACCGATGTTGGTGCTCATCACGATCATGGTCTTGCCGGCCAGCGCCGCGGAGCCAGGGTCGGCCCCACCGTTGTGGCTGCTGCCAGTGAACTCGAGGTGATAACAAGTACCACACGTCACGCCTGAGCCAGCGTGCGTCGCCACGAAACCAAACGACACTTGGCTGCTGTAGGCCCAGGGCGTGTAGGAGTTGCAGGTCGTAGCCGAACCGCCATTGTCACAAGCGCTCGCTGTGTTGTCCGCTACGCGATTGTTGCCCGAAGGATCGCAGCTGCTGGTCGGACTATTGCCCCCCTTGCCCTGCCACGCGCAGCTCTGCTTGCAGCAGTCCCAATAGCGACTGGCCCAGCCATTTTGTCCGCCGTTGACCTTACCCCACGGGTTGTCATCACCCAGCCCACCGCCGCCCGTGCCCTCATTGTTATTGCCGCCGCCGGAGCCGCTTGGACCTGGGGTGCAGCGGCCACAGCTTTCGTTGCAGTAGTCCGCAAACCACTCTGCGTCGCACTCCGAGGTTTGGCTCGCCCAATCGTCGCAAGTGCCCTCGGGCCAATCAGTGTCTTGGGGCAACACGTTGGTGCACTCAGCGGACGCGCCCCCGCTGCCTGGAGCCCCGCCACTGGACTGATTGGCGGCACCTCCCGACATGTTGGAGGGTCCCCCGCCGGAGGATTGACCCCCCGAATTGCCGGCGGCGCCGCCGCTGGACCCCAACTGGCCTCCACCGCCAGTACCCGAGCCACTGTTCACGTCACACGTGGTGCCCGTCACGCACACCCCCTGGCAATACGTCTGCCCAGGATTGCAGCGCAAAAACTCTGGGTCCTCCGAACTGCAGCCCTCGGCCAACAGACTGACGGCGCCCACAAGCAGAGCACTCAACAACAAAGAAGACGTGGACCAAGGGCGAGAAGACGCTCGGCGTTCTGTCATGACAAGGAATTTTCGTAGAAGGTGAGAAGCGAGTGCGACTGACTTGCCCGAAGCAACGCCAGGAGTGCTGTTCGGACGTGGCGCCGGAGGGCGCTGCGCAAAAAAAGATCCCGACCCGCAACGAATGCGCGTGGGGCGTCCCCCGATATATAGAGATCGAGGGCCAACGCGCAACGAAGTTCGTAAAAGTGTCGCGGCATGAAGAATCTGCACATCCCGACGGTGCTGCAATTTTCCGTGCATGTGACTCGTTTGTTTGGGCGCCAATGCACGCATCGCCCGACATTTCGGACAAATCTCGATGACCCAAGCGAGGTGCACGCCCAACGTGACGGCTCTCACGTGGTCGCGCACTTTTTCTCGCTTATCCAAGCTCGTGATTCGTTAGAACTCACAAACTTTCAGCTTAGCTTTACGATCCCTCGAGCACCCCTCGCCGCACCATCCAATGACTGCGCTGCACCCCAGCATGGACATCCGCCGCGACGAACCCCAGCTGGCCATAAAAATCCATGGCGTCTGCGGTGCCCAGCCGCTGATAAACACAGCCACGCACCGTCGGGTGATCCAGCAAGGACCGCATCAACGTCGTGCCCAAGCCACGACCACGCCACTGGGGCTGGACCACCACATCACTCAGTGTAGCTACCCACACTTGGTCAGAGGTCGCGCGCGCCGCGCCCAAGAGCTGACCCGTGTCGTCCACTAGCCCCACCCAGGCCTGGCTCGCCACAATGGCCGCAATCATCGCGTCCGCTGAACTATTGGCCCGCCAATATTGCCCCACGAGCAGCTGCGCGTGCTGTCGAGCCAATTCAGGGGTCGGGCACACCACCAAGGAGTAGCGCTGGTGGTCTGCGCTTTCCCACTGCCATTCAGTGGGACGCGCGGCAGGGCTCATTTCCAGGATACTTTCTACGGCTTGCACGTCGCCGGGCGCACCACGGCGATACAAGCCCCGCACGGCGTTCATGGTGCGTTCGGGAGGGCGATCTTGGCCCAAGTTGCATTTGCCCGCCACTTGCTCGAGCCGCACGCCAAACACACGCACAGACTTGAGTTCTTTGTGATAGACGTCTGCATCCTCGATGAAGTGGGCGTGCCCGCCTTCTGGCTGGTGCTTCTCCATCAGCGCTTGGAGCATGCGTGCCTTGAGCTCCGGAGCATCGACCGCAAGGAGCGTGCCGTGTCCCATGGCTGACTTGAAGTAGGTCGTCGCCGGACACGCCAACACCGGATCAAAAAAGTAGCTGGGGAGTGTCGCGACCGCCGTGTACGCGCTCACCACCGCGGGTTGGCCCAAGCAGTCCATCTTTTCTCCAGCAAATGCACCGTGGAACAACAGCCAGTCATCCACCATCACGCCGTTCAAGGGTCGCGCGACGGGAGCCCCATCGGCACGTACCGTCGCAAGGTTGTAGGTGTCCGCCTGCGCCAAAAAAGCGCGCGCAGCGGCCTCGTCCCACACCCGCGTCACGCGGCGCTGGCGCGCTGTGGTCGGTGCGGCAGTGTTGTTGCTGGCGGCAGTGTTACTTTTGCTGGTCTGTCCCGCTTGCTCGCTTTCCATACAACCGGTGTGCCACATAATTGGTCCGTTGAAATGGACCACTTCTTATATTTTAGCTAGACCAGTTCATGACCATCACTGCGCTCGATTGGCATGCCGCACCCGCTGGGCTTCCGGTGTTCAAGCGGGTAGCTGAAGCTCTCGCCAGGTCGATTCGTCAAGGTGAGCTCAAGGCCGATGAGGCGTTGCCCTCCTCACGAGACCTCGCGCGGCTACTCAAGCTGCATCGCAACACCATATTAGCTGCCTATGATGAACTGTTGGCGCAGGGCTACATTCGCACCGAGCGTGGCCGGGGCACGTTTGTGTCCGCTGAACTGGCCCTGCACTCGCCGGAGGGTAAGACCACAGCCGTTGCACCGCTGCTTCCCCTCAAACTATCCCAGCCGCCGCGGCCCTATCACCCCATCCACTTGGGGTTCAAGGGCATCCCTTTGCTGGGCGGTCTAGCGGACATCCGGCTCGTACCCACGCAATTGCTCGCACGCGCCTATGGCGCCGCTCTACGCAACGCGAAGGGCTCCACTCTCGACTACCTCGGCGTGCGGGGTCACCCGCGGTTTCTCCAAGTGTTCGCCGACTATTTGAGCAATACGCGCGGGGTCAGCCTGCATCGGGATGAGATGCTCGTGACCCGGGGCAGCCAACAAGCCCTGCACTTGGCTGCGCGCGCTCTGGTGCGTAAAAATTCCGTGATTGCCATCGAAGCAGCGGGCTATCCCCCCGCGTGGGAGGCCTTTCGACTGGCAGGGGCAGAGCTTTTGCCCATCCCCATCGACGCGGAAGGTCTGGTCGTTTCGGAGCTCGTCAAGCGTTGCAAAAAGCAGCGCGTGGCGGCGGTGTACGTCACTCCACATCATCAGTATCCCACCACACGTACCCTCAGCGCGGCACGACGCGTGGCTCTCCTTGATCTAGCAGCGCAAGAGCAGTTCGTCGTGATTGAAGACGACTACGATCACGAGTTTCATTTTGATGCCAAACCCGTCTTGCCACTCAAGAGCTTGGATACGCGCGGCGTAGTGCTCCACGTGGGAACCTTGTCCAAGGTCTTGGCCCCCGGGCTACGCGTCGGGTACGCCGTGGGACAACCTGCTCTCATTGAACTCATGGCGCAGTATCGTGCGTACCTGGATCGCCAAGGCGACCACACGTTGGAGCTCGCGTTGGCCTACTTGATCGAGGACGGCGAGCTGCTTGCCCACGTGCGACGGATGTTGCGCTGTTACCGCGCACGCCGCGCTTGCCTGTTTGACAGCCTCGATCGCTATCTTGGACCAAGTTTCAATTACTCGCGGCCAGCGGGCGGCATCGCCGTTTGGGGTGCGGTGCACAGCGCCCACACGGCCTCGGAGTTGGTGCGGCGCTCCACGGCCGCCGGGGTGCTGCTGCAGGCTGCGCGGCCCTTCTACTTCGACCAGCGTGAACGAGCCTTCCTGCGTTTTGGCTACGCCCGGGCGGCTGAGGACGAAATCGTCAAAGCTATTAAAATTGTTGGACAAATCGTTCATTCGTCGCGCTGAGCCTTGGGCCGCCCTCGGTGGTCCGCCCACTTGCCTTCTGGCCGCGGAATCTACTTACACTGGATCTTGAGTTTTCTGACACTGGAATTTCAATTACCCTGCGCGGCCATGCAGTCCCCATCCGCCAAATTCCTCCTCCGCACTTCTCTCATTTTTATCACGTTAGGCTTTTATGCGTGTCAAAACGACGGCTACAGCTGCGAGCCGGGCTTCACTCGCTCGTGCGTCGATGACAACGGCTGCATCGGTCAAGAGAGCTGCGCAGCGGACGGTAGCGCGTTTCAAAGCTGCGTCTGCGACAGTGACACGAGCACCACGGACGACCCGACGACCAGCTCTGACTCCTCGACGGACGATGAGACGACCACCGAGACCACCAGCGCCGGGGGTATGGGCGGAGATGGTGGGGCGAGTATGGGAGGCAGTCGCGGAGCGGTTGACGAAGAGCACGGAAACGTAATCTTCAACGGAACGGGCACGTCCGTCTCATCGTCTGACAACGATTTTGGCATCCAAGGTGCCTTCTACGTACGCCAAGACAGCTACCGCCAAGGTCAGCCCAAGCAAGACGACCTCACGCACAGCAGCGTGGAGCCCATCTCGTTCAGCAAGCGCGACGACAAGCCCTGCATCAACGGTGAGATCGCCCGGGTTGATGGTGGGCAGTGGAGCGAGGTGTGGGGAGTACTTTTGGGGTTGGAATTGGCTAAGTCGGGCAAAACCTGGGACGCGACGCAGCACGACATCGAGGGTTTTGCCTTCAAGTTGAGCGGTTCAGTGGGCGACGCCCGGCTACGATTTGAAGCCAAAGTACGCGGCAGCGATGAGAATTTTTGCGCAATGCTCGAGCACGATCAAGGCGAGACTGGGTCGTTTACGGTTGCCCTTGAAGACATCGAGCACGATTGTTTCGGAGATGGTGGAAACATGAGCTTTGACCCGTCCCAGCTGGAGGCCATCGAGTGGCTAGCCATGGCCGACGACGGCTCCAATAGCCCAGTCGAGGATTTCTGCGTCGAGCGCGTTGAGGTCTACTGAGGGGTCGCTCCGGGCAGTGCACGGGGTGACGAGACTGCACGCGGCTCATCCGCAACACGGCCTTCGCCACCAAGCGAGCCCCGGCGAGGCAGCCCCCGATGTGGCGTAGCCACGAGGCGCCGCGTCCCCGCCGGCGACTAGGTAGGAGCCGCCGGAGACCCGGCGGTGGTTGGGGGTGAGCAACTGTCTTTGAAAAGAAATTTATTGAGCGTTTAGAGCTGCACACTCGTTCCACGGTGAGCGGG
>Ga0315912_10001918_pt1 | contig 23572 bp, 18 predicted proteins | sample VfabasoilMG_FD_204469 | JGI IMG/M metagenome (GOLD analysis project Ga0315912, IMG submission 204469) | Garden soil microbial communities collected in Santa Monica, California, United States - V. faba soil | ecosystem: Environmental > Terrestrial > Soil > Garden | place: USA: California... | reverse complement strand
TTCGAGCTGCTCGCCAAGCGCCGGGGGGGGGCCGACGAATGACCCCCGACGAGATCCTCGACGCGAACCTGCGCGCGCTGTTCACCCGCGCCTACGTCCCGGTCCGGCCCTCGAGCGCGTTCAAGGCACGCCTCTTGCGCGAGTTCGCCTCGGCCGCGCCGCAGGCGCAGCCGCAGCGACGCTGGTCCCCGCTCGTGCGCCTCTCGGCCGCCGCGCTGATCCTGTGCGCGCTCGGGCTGGCGCTGCATTTCGCGCTGCCGCGCCCCGCCGAGGGCCCCGAGCTCTCGCGCCTGCGGGTGGATCAGGGCGCGTGGCGTTCGCTCAGCGCCAGCGAGAGCGCGCGCGGCATCGAGTACGCCGAGGGCGAGCTCGAACTCGCGCTCGCTCCGCAGCGCGCGGCCGAGCGCGTCTGGATCGGCGCCCACGGCGCGCTGCGCCTGGAGCAGGGCGGCCAGATCGCCCTCGCCGGCGGCGCGCTCGCGCCGCGCTTCACGCTGCTCAGCGGTCGCGCGCACTTCGAGCGCGTCGAGTCGGGCGGCGACTGGGAGATCTCCTGTGCCGGGACCGAGATCGTGCTCGCGAGCGGCGCGCTGCGCGTCGAGCGCCAGGCCGACGAAGTCGTGGCGCTGCTCGAATCCGGCAGCGCGACCTATGGCCCCGCCCATACGGCCCTGCTCGCACGGCGCGAGCTGCGCTTCCGCGACGGGACGCTGATCGCCGGGGCGGCGCCGCTCGACGAGCAGGGACGCGAGGGTGCGCGCACGGCCTTCCCGGTGTCGGCCGTCCCGAGCGCCGAGCCCGCGGCCGATCCGAAGCTCCCCGCGCTGCACCTCGCGGGACGCGTGCTCGGCCCCGACGGCGCGCCCTGGAGCAGGGAATTCACGCTCGTGGCGCTGCGCGACGAGCACCTGCCGGAGGTCGCGCGCCCGATCCTGCGCGCCTTCCACGACCCGCAGGGGCAGTTCGACTTCCCGCTCGCTCGCGCGGGGCGCACGACGCTGTTCGTGATCGCGGAAGGCTGCGCGACGTTGCGCCGCGCCGCGCTCGAGCCTGCGCTGCAGCCCAAGCAACTCGAGCTGCGGCTCGAGACGGGCTGCAGCGTGCGCGGGCGCGTGCTCGACGCGTCCAGCGGCGCGCCGATCGCGGGCGCGACGGTCGTCTCCGAGGACGATGCCCCGACCCAGATCCTGGCCTTCGAGTCCGCGGAGTTGCCGGCCGAGCTGCGCGCGCGCGTACAGACCGACGCGGACGGCCAGTTCGTGCTCGAGCGCCTCTCGAGCGGACTGCACACGCTGCGCGCCACGGCGCCGCAACACGGGGCCAGCTGGTCGTCGCGCCTCGACGCGCGCTCCGCGCCGGGCGAGCTCGAGCTGCGCCTGGGCGTCGGCGGGACGATCGAGGCGCAGGTGGAACCGCCGCAGGCCGGCCTGGTGCTGGTCGCGAGCGCCGTCGACTACAGCTTCCAGCGGCCGTGCCTCTCGTACTCGCTCGCGACGACCGACGCGCTCGGGCACGCGCGCTTCGAGCGGCTGCCGCCCGGCCCGTTCGTGGTCCTGCGCGCGGAGCCCGGCGTCGCCAACGACGTCAGCTTCACGTTCGTGCGCGAGGGCGGGAGCTGCGACGTGCTGCTCGGACGCGTCGCGACGGACCACACCCTCGCGGGCCGGCTCGTCGACCCGGACGGCGCGCCGGTGAGCGGCATGAACCTGATGCTGCAGGCGACCGACCCGCAGGACGAGCACTGGCGCTCGACGCGCACCGACGCCGCCGGACGCTTCCGCTTCGAGGGCGTGCGCTCGGGCCTCTACAGCCTGCTGGCCGGCGACCTCGGGCGGAACTTCGTCGAGATCGACCAGCCGCGCGTCGGCACGCTCGACGTCGTGCGCGATCTCGTGCTGCCGCGCGGGACGATCCTGGGACGCGTGCGCATCGAGTCCAGCGGCGCCGCGCTGCCGCAGGCCTGGCTGATCCTGCAGCGCAAGCTCGCGGGCGAATGGCGCTTCGCGGGCAAGACGCAAGCCGACGAACAGGGCGCCTGGCGCTTCCCCAACCTCGCGCCGGGCACGTGGCGCGTCGTCGCGTACGCCCAGAGCGAGCGCCTCGCGCCGGCCTCGATCGGGCCGTTCGAAGTGCGCCCGGAGAGCGAGCTCTTCGAGACCGAGATCGCGCTCGCCCCCGGGGCGGCGCTCGAGCTCAGCGTCCTCGAGGCGTCGGGCCAACCCTGCCCCGGCGCGAGCGTCGAGCTGCGCGACGCGGACGGCGAGGTGTGGAAGTTCTCACCCAACGACCTCACCGATCCCGCCGGCCGCTTCAGCCTGGCAGGCATCCGCCCCGGCACCTGGACGATCCGCGTCGCGAAGAGCGGCGCCGTGGAGTCGGTTCGCCGCGTACAACTCGAAGTCGACCAGCTGTCGACGGTCGAGATCCAACTGGTCCCCCGCTGAAAGTCACTCATGAAGGTTCTCCTCGCACTCGTCCTCGTCATGTCCCTGGCCGCCCTCGCAATCGCCATCGGTGGCAAGTCGGCCGACGCCCCCGCGCAAGCCTCCTCCCCCAGCGAGCTGACCGAGCTGCGCGCGGAGCTCAAGGCGCTCGCGCAGCGCGTCGAGTCGATGCAGAAGGAGACGCGGCTCGAATCGAGCGGCGGCTCGCGCCTCTCGCAGAGCGACGTCGACGCCGCCGTCGAACGCGCGCTCGCCGCGCACACGCCGGGTCAAACGGCTCCCGAGGCGGCGCGCGCCGCCGCGCCCGTCGCCAAGCTCGATGCGCGCACCGCCTTCGCCCAGATGACCGACCCCTCGGTGAGCTGGGAAGACCGGCGCAAGAAGTGGAGCGAGCTCGCCAAGGCCGGCCTGATCGACGAGGTGCTCGCGCTGTACGAGCAGCAGGCCGCAGAGAACCCCGAGGACACCAAGGCGCAGACCGCGCTGGGGAACGCCTACCTGAACAAGCTCTTCAACAGCCCGCAGGGCCCCGAGGCCGGAGTCTGGGGCACGAAGGCGGACAAGGCCTTCGACAAGGCGCTCTCGCTCGACAACCGCAACTGGGAGGCGCGCTACGTCAAGGCGATCAGCCTCTCCAACTGGCCGGCCTTCCTCGGCAAGCAGCCCGAGGCGATCGCCAACCTCGAGATCCTGGTGCAACAGCAGTCCGAGGGCGCGGTCAAGCCGCACTACGCGGACACCTATCTGACGCTCGGCAATCTCTACAAGCAGACCGGCAAGAACGAGCAGGCGCTGGCCATGTGGCAGCAGGGGCTGGCCCTGTTCCCGGACAACGCGGACATCCAGAAGCAGATCCAGCTCGCGCAGCAGCACTGATATCCTGCGCGGCATGCGCTCCTCCCCCCCTCGCGTCGAGACCGCCAGCGGTCCGCGCGCGGCCGAGGAGCGCCTGCTCGCGGCCCTCGACGAGGACCAGCGCGCGCTGCGCGCCGACCTCACGCTGCTCGCGCGCCCGCTGTACGTGGTCGTGCCGTCGAAGAGCCTGCGCCTCGCGCTCGAGGAGCGGCTCGCGGCGCGTACGGACGGACCGGCGCTGGGCGTGCAGGTGCTGACGCTGCACCGCTTCGTCGCGCACCTGCACGAGCGAGCGCGCAGGCCGCTGCCGCGCGGCGAGGCGCTGCTCCCGATCCTCGCGCGACGCCTCGCGCCGGCCCATGCCGAGCTCGCGGATCTCGCTGCCCAGCGCGACGGCCTTGCGGCGCTCGCCGCGGCCCTGCGCGACCTGCAGCACGCGGGTTTCACGCCAGCGCACCGCGAGGCACTCGAGGACAGCCTCGCCGAGCAGGGCGCGCACCCAGGCCTGGCCCGCGCGCGCGCGCTGCTCGCACTCGCAGCCGAGGTCCAGGCCGCGCTCGAGCGCGAGGGTTGCGGTGGCGCGGGGGCAGCGGCGCGCGCGGCCGCGGAGATGCTGCGCGCCGACCCCGAGCTGCCCGGCGCGCGCGCGATCTGGATCCACGGCTTCCAGGACGCTCCGGGCGCGACCAGCGAGCTGCTCGAAGTGCTCGCCGGCCGCGCAGGCGCGCGCATCGTGTTCGACACGCTCGCGCTGGCGCTGCCCGCCGGTCCGACCGGAAGCCGCTTCGGCGAGGCGCTCGCGGCGCGCCTCGGGGTCTCGAGGCCCAGCGAGCCGCGCGAGCTCGTCGACGCGCGTACCGCACTCGAGTTCGTCGAGGGCGTCGGTCCGCGCGCCGAGGCGCGCGCGGTCGCGACGGCGGCGCGCGCGCGCATCGCCGAAGGGGTGCGGCCCGAGCGCATCGCGATCGTCGCGCGCGATCTCGCGGGCATCGCAAGGGAGCTCGCCGCGTCGCTGCAGGCACTGGGTGTGCCCTTCTCAGGCCTCGGCGCTCGCGGTTCGCTCACGCCCGAAGCTCGCGCCGCGCACGCGCTCGCCGACCTGCTCGAGCAGGGCCCTCGCGCCCACGTGGTGCGCGCGCTGCGCGCGGGGTGGAAGCTTCCGGCCTCGATCGGGTCGAGCGAGGCGGAGCTGCTCGCGGCCTGCGGCCTGGTCGGCGCGACACGCCTCGCGGCGCTCGCGCAGCTCGAGCTCGGCTCGGTGCTGGGCGCCGAGGAAGAGCTGCGACTCCCCGGGGGCGCCGGCCGTGCGCGCACCGAGGACGAGCCGGAATCGGACGCGGACACGGAAGAGCACGATTCGGAGAGCCAGGCCGAGCCCGACCTGGAATTCGACAACCGCCGCCGCGTGCCGCGCGCGGCGCTGGATTGGATCCAGGAGCAGGCACGCGCCTGGGGTCGGGGTCTCGGCGAGCTGCCTACGCAGGCGACGCTCGCGAGCTTCCTGCCCGCCTTCGAGCGACTCGCGCGCGCGCTGTTCCCGGGCGTCTCCGAGGTCGTCGCCGGGGCCGCAGGCGCTCTGCGTGAGGCGCTGCCGGCCGGGTTCCGTCTGAGCGGCGCGGAGTTCCGCGAGCTCGCAGCGGCGGCGCTGCGCGCCTCGTCGAACTCGCCCCTCGGCGGTGCGGGCGGCGGCGTGCAGGTGCTCGGCGCGCTCGAGGCGCGCAGCCGCAGCTTCGACGAGCTGTTCCTCGTCGATCTGCGCCAGGGCGCGTTCCCGCGCAGCGTGCGCGAGGAGCCGGTCTTGCCCGACCGCCTGCGCGCGCGCATGAGCGCCGTGTTGCCCGATCTGCCGATCAAGACCGCCGGGCTCGCGGAGGAGCAGGCGATCTTCGCCGGCCTCGTCGCGAGCGCCCCGCGAGCGACTCTCTCGTGGACCCGCGCCGACGACGACGGCAAGCGCCGCTCGCCCTCGCCGTTCGTGCGACGGGCCTGGCGCACACGTCAGGGCGGCGAGCTGCTGGCCGGCCTGGCGCCGGTCGCGACCTTCGCAGCCGCGCGGCCCGGCGATCCCCCGCTCGCGATCAGCGAGCTCGAGCTCCTGGCGGGCCTCGCCACGCGCGACCGCCAGGCATTCGCTACCGGGCTCGCCGAGCTCTGCGGTCCCGACCTGGCTCGCGCCCGACTGGCCGTGCTCGACGAGCTCGAGCCGCCGCGCAAGCGCCCGGCGTACCCCAACGCCTACCTCGGGAGCATCGGCGCGCGCGCGCACCCGCGCGACGCCCGCGCCGACGAGCCCTGGGTCAGCGCGCTCGAGGCGCTCGCGAGCTGCCCCTGGCAGATGTTCCTCGGCCGCGTGCTCAGCCTCGCGCCGGCCGTGCCCGTGCACGACCTCGGCGCCGTGCTCGAGCCCGCGCACGTCGGCAGCGTCGTGCACGGCGTGCTCGCCGCGATCGCCGCGCGCGGAGGGGACTGGCCCGGCGAGGCCGCGCTGGCCGAGCTCTCGGCGGCGCAGGCGCGCGAGCTCGTGCGGCGCGAGCACCTCGCTCCCGCCGGCATCGCGCGCGTGCTGGCGCTGCGCGCCCTGGGCTTCCTCGAAGTCGCGCGCGCTCTCGACGCCCGGCGCACGGGCGAACGCCGCGCGGAGGTCGAGGGCGCGTTCGACTTCGAAGGGCGGCACACGCTGCGCTTCCGCGCGGATCGCGTCGAAGGCGAGCTGTGGATCGACTTCAAGACCTCGCGTCGTCCGCTCTCCGATGGCGTCAAGCTCGAGACGCGCGAGAAGCGCATGCGCGCGGCGGTGCGCGAGGGCGCGGCCTTGCAGGCCGCCGCGTACGCCTTCGCCGCGACGCCGCCTGCGACGGGCCGCTACGTCTATCTGCACCCGCGCATCGACGAGCGCGTGCGCGAACAGGACGCCCCGGGTTCCGACGCCGGCCTGCGCCGCGACTTCGAGGCCGCGCTCGGACGGCTCTACCGGGGCTGGGAGTCGGGCGCGTTCCCGCCGCGGCTCGTCGCGCCGACGTTGAGCGCCGAGCACACGGGCTGCAAGTCGTGCGATTTCCAGGTCGCCTGCCAGCGCGGCGACAGCGGCATGCGCGCGCGCACGGTCGAGTGGCTGCGCGCCGACGAGCTGGCGGCGGAGCAGAGCGGCTTTGCCGGCGCGGTGCAGGCGCTCTGGCGCCTGAAGCGCCCGCCGCAAGGAGCTCCGGCATGAACGGCGACGCAGCCGCGCGCCGGATCGCGCGCAGCGAGTTCGGACGGCCGGTCGCGCTCGAGGCCGGCGCCGGCACGGGCAAGACCACGACGCTCGTCGCGCGCCTCGTCACATGGCTCGTCGGGCCGGGCTGGGTCGACGCGCGCTCGACGCTCCGAGGTTGTGTCGCGATCACGTTCACCGAGGCGGCCGCGGCGGAGATGCACGAGCGCCTGGCCCAGGCCCTCGGCGACCTGGCGGACGGGCGGCCGCCGAAGGGGCTCGAGCTCGCGGATCTGCCGGCCGAGGCGCCCGCGCGTGCGGCCCTGTTGCGCGACGCGCTCGAGGAGCCGATCGCGCAGACGATCCACGCCTTCGCGCGCGGATTGTTGGCGCGCTTCCCGCTCGAGGCCGGGCTCCAACCGGACTTCACCGTCGACGCCGATGGCCGCGAACGCGAGCGCGTCGTCCGCGAGGTGGTCGAGGAGACGCTCGCCGAGGTGCTCGGGCGCGAGCTCGACCGGCGCTGGGCCGAGCTCTTCCGCGAGCACGTCGCGCCGCAGGACCTCGGCCCCGTGCTGCTCGGACTGTGCGCCGCCGGAGCGACCGAGCGCGATCTGGCCACCCCGCGCTACGACGCGGCGTCGATCGCGCGCTGGAAGCAGGAGCTCGCTGATGCCCTCGCCGCGGCGCTCGAGCCGCTCGCGCCCTTCGCAAGCGGGAGGGACAGCACGGGGCCGACGCACGCGATGCTGTCAGAGCTCGCGACATCGCTGCGCTCCTTTGCCGGACGCACGTCGGCCGCACTGGAAGCCTGGATCCGCGAGGCGCAGGACCGCTGCCCGGCGAACATGCTGAAGAAGCTGAAGGCCTGGTCGCGCGGCGACTTCGGCAAGCGCGAACAGGGTCTGCTGGCCGGCAGCGAGGCCGCGGCCCAGCGCGCATGCGCCGCGCTGCAGGCGCAACTCCAGGTCCGTTTCGTGGAGCGGCCGCAGCTCTTCGAGCACGCGCGCGCGCTGCTCGCGCCGCTCGTGGGCGCGGTGCGTACCCGACTGCGCGAGGCCAACGTGCTCGGCTTCCAGGACCTGCTGCTCGAGGCGCGCGAGCTGCTGCGCAACCCTGCCGTGCGCCGCACGCTGCAGGCGGAGATCCGGCAGCTCGCCGTGGACGAGTTCCAGGACACGGATCAGGTGCAGTGCGAGATCGTCGCGGCCCTCGCGCTCGAAGGTCCGGCAGCAGCGCGACCGGCGTTGTTCCTCGTCGGCGACCCCAAGCAGTCGATCTACGGCTGGCGCAACGCCGACCTCGCGGCCTATGAGCGCTTCCTGCAGGGCACCGGGACGGATCCACAGTTGCTCACGCGCAACTTCCGCTCGACCCGCGCGGTGCTCGCAGCGGTCGATCGCTGGGTTGGGCCGCGCATGGTCGCCGAGGCCGGGCTGCAGCCGCGCTTCGAGCCGCTCGAGGCGCATCGCACGGACGAGCCGGCGGCAGCGGCGCTCGAGCTGTGGGTCACCTGGGACACGACCGGTTCTGCGAAGACGGCCGTCCGGCGCGCGCAGGAGATCGAGTCCGCGATGTTGGTGCGCGACCTCGAGGCGCGCGCGCGGGAGAACGTCCCCTGGAGGGAGTGCGCGGTGCTCGTACGCTCGCGCGCGCACATCCCGGGCCTGCTGGAGGCGCTGCGCGCGCGCGGCATCCCGCACGAGGTCTCCGGCGACCGCAGCTACTACCGGCGCCGCGAGATCGTCGACGCGCTCTCCTGGATCGCCGCCGCGATCGACCCCTGCGACACGATCGCGCTGCTCGGTGCGCTGCGCTCGTCGGCCTGCGGCCTGCCCGACGCGGCGCTGCTTGCGCTGTGGGCCGAGAAGTTCCCCGCGCACGCCGCGGCGCTCGACGGGCTCGACCCGGGCAAGCTCGCGGCTGCCGAAGCCTGCGTGCGCGCGGCCGCGCGCTTCGTCCCGGCCGAGGTCGGGGGCCGCGCGCTGCCGGAGGGCTGGCAGGCGAGCCTGCTCGACGCGCTCGCGACGCTGCACGCGGCGCGCGGCGCGCTCGCGCAGCGCACGCTGGCCGAGTTTTTCGAGCTCCTGCGCCGGAGTACCCTGCTCGAGGCTTGCGAGGCAGCGCGCTACCAGGGGCAGTGGCGCGCCGAAAACCTCGAGCGCCTCTTCCAGCGCCTCGAGCGCTGGCTCGACGAGCGGAACGGCGACATCGACCAGCTGCTCGCGCTCGTGCGCGAGGACCTCGCCACCGAGCGCGAGCAGGAGATCGCGAAGCCCGAGGAGCTCGAGACCGACGCCGTGCGCGTGCTGACGATCCACGGCGCGAAAGGGCTCGAGTTCCGGCACGTGTACATGCTCGGCCTCGCGCGCTCGTCGGGACGCAGCGCCTCCGGGGCGGTCGAATTCGAACGACTGCCGGAGGGCGCCGAGTTCGTGCTCTTCGGCATCCCTGGCCCGCGCTGGCATGCGTGCACCGCGCGGCGGGAGCGCGTGCGCGCGGCGGAAGAGGTGCGCACGCTCTACGTCGCGCTCACGCGCGCGCAAGATCGGCTCGTGCTCTCCGGGACCTGGCCTGCGGCGCCGCGCGAGTTCGCGCCCGTGCGGCCGACGCTGCTCGACCTCGTGCTCGAAGGCGTCGATCCGGCCTGGTACCAGGCGGTCGCCGCAGGCCGGCCGCCGCGCGAGGAACAGCTGCTCGTGCGCCTGCCCGAGCTCCGCGACCTCGGCGAGCTCGAGGAGCTCCCTCGGACGACGGGCGCAGCGCGCACCGCCGTCGCGCTCGACGCGGCGGGCGCGCGCGCGCGGCGCGAGGCGGCGCGGATCCACGCCTCGCGTCACTGGACCGCCTCGCCCTCGCGGCTCGCCGAGGACGACGAGGAGGACGTGCCGCTCCTCTCCCGCGGCCCGCGCGCAGGCGCCCGAGAGGCCGGCAGCGCGCTGCACCGCGCGCTCGAGCGCTGGAGCTTCGACGCCGATCCGCGCGCGGAGCTCGAACGCCTCGCGCGCGCGGAGCCGGAGGCGCGCGAGCTGCTCGTACGCTTCGCCGAGGGACCGCTCTTCGCGCGCTTCCTCGCTGCGGGACGCTCGCTCGTGGCGCGCGAGCTGGCCTTCGTCGCGCGACCCGAGGAGAACGAGGCGACCTGCGCGCTGGCGGGCTCGATCGACCTCGTCTACCGCGATCCGGACGGACGCCTCGTCGTCGCCGATTACAAGAGCGACGCCACCGAGCGCGTCGCCCACCACACGCCTCAGGTCCAGGCCTACGCGCGCACGCTGGCGCGCGCGCTCCCGCACGAGTTGCCGCCGCGCGCGGAGTTGTGGTTCCTCCAACTGGGCGAGGTGCGTACCATCGTCTGAGCATGCACTCCCCGATCAACGAGAAGCTCGGTATCCAGGCGGAGGACCTCGCCGACGGCACGGTCGCGTTGAGCCTCGCGACGGACGCGAGCTACTTGAACGAGATCGGTCTTGTACACGGCGGCGTGACGATGCTCCTGCTCGACGGCGCGATGGGCCGCGCGGCGGGGCGCACGCTCGAGCCGGGACAGGGCTGCGCCACGATCCAGTTCACGGCGCAATTCCTGGCGCCGGCGCAAGGCCGCCTGCGCGCCGTCGGGCGCGTCGTCAAGCGCGGCCGCTCGGTCGCGTTCCTCGAGGGCGAGTGCCGACGCGAGGACGGGACGCTCGTCGCGACCGCGGTCGGGAGCTGGGCGATACGCCGAGGCAGCACATGATCGACTTCGGCCTGCTCTGCCCGGCACCCCAGCGCGCGCGCCTGGAGGGCGGGACGCTGAAGCTGGCGCTGCCGCTGCGCATCGTGCTCGCCAGCGATGCACAGCTGCTCTATCCGGTCGTCGAGCGCGCGCGGCGCGAGGCACCGGTGCGCATCGACGCGCTCCCGCACTGCCGCTCGGAGGGCGGCGCGTTGCACGTCGGCCTGCGGGCGTCGCTCCCGGCACAGGGCTTCGAGCTGCGGGCCCGCGCGGACGGCCTGAGCCTCGAAGCGCGCGATCCCGCCGGGGTCGGCTACGGACTGGAGTGCCTGCGCCAGATCCTGCGCCAGTTCGATCGCTCCGGAGGCGTCACGCAGCTCGAGCTGGCCTGCTTCTCGATCTCCGACTGGCCGGACTTCGCCGTGCGCGGCGTGCTGCTCGACATCAGCCGCACGCGCGTCCCGAGCATGACGCGCCTGCGCTCGCTGGTGCGCACGCTCGCCGTGCTGCGCTACAACCAGCTGCAGCTCTACACCGAGCACACCTTCGCCTATCTCGGTCACGAGGAGGTCTGGCGCGATTCGAGCCCGATCACGCCGGGCGAGGTGCTCGAGCTCGACCTCCTGTGTCGCGAGCACGGGATCGAGCTCGTGCCCAACCAGCAGAGCTTCGGCCACCTGCACCGCTGGCTCGTGCACGACCGCTACCGCCCGCTGGCAGAGGTGCCCGAGGGCCTCGAGCACGCCTTCAGCCGCGAGCGCGAGCCCTTCGCGCTCTGTGCGACGGATCCCAAGTCCCTCACCTTCGTCGAGGAGCTCTACGACCAGCTGCTGCCGCACTTCTCGAGCCGCCTCTTGAACGTCGGGGGCGACGAGACCTTCGACCTCGGCCTGGGCCGCTCGAAGGCGGAGTGCGAGCGCCGCGGCAAGGGACGCGTCTACCTCGACTACCTGCGTGCGCTCGACGAGCGCGCGCGCACGCGGGGGCGGCGCATGCAGTTCTGGGGCGACATCGTGCTGCAGCACCCCGAGCTCCTGTCCGAGCTGCCGCAGCAGGCGATCGCGCTCGAGTGGGGCTACGAGGAAGGCCATCCCTTCGCGCGCAACCTGGCGGCGTTCCAGGCCAGCGGCCTGCCGTTCTACGTCTGCCCCGGGACTTCCAGCTGGCAGAGCTTCGCGGGCCGCACGCACAACATGCTCGCGAACCTCGAGAGCGCCGCGGCCGAGGGCAAGCGCGCCGGCGCGCAGGGCTTCCTCGTCACCGACTGGGGCGATCGCGGCCACTTGCAGCCGCCGGTCGCGAGCTGGCCGGGCTTCGTCTCCTCGGCGGCGCTCTCGTGGAACGCTTCGAGCGCGGGAGCCGTGCGCGCGCGCCTCGACGAGCTGCTCGACGAACACGTCTTCAGCCACGAGGCGCCGGGGCTCGGCCGGCTCGCGCTCGAGCTCGGCGACGTGTACCGCACGACGCGCGCGCTGAGCACGAACGGCTCGCCGCTCTTCTTCCTGCTCGCCTTCGCCGACCAGAAGTTCCCCCACGAGCGCATTCAGAACCTGACGCGCGAAGGCCTGCTCGAGGCGCTCGAGTCGGTCACGCAGAAGCGCGTGAACCTCGAAGGGCGCCCGGCCGCGCCGCGCGGCGTGACCGACGAGCTGCGCTGGGTGGCGGCGATGCTCGCGTTCGCCTGCCGCCTGGGCGTCGCGCGCCTCTCGGCACCCGAGGGGACGCCGCTCACGGACCTGCCGCAATCCGAGCGCAGGCGGCTCGCGCGCGAGCTCGAGGAGCTCCTCGAGGAGCATCGCGCGCTGTGGCTCGAGAGCTCGCGCCCGGGCGGGCTGGTCGAATCGAGCGGCTGGCTGACGCGGCCGCTGGCGCAGCTCGCGACCTAGATCTCCTTCCAGACCTTCGCCAGGCTCTCGCCGTGGACGTCGAGCTCCCAGGCGCAGCTCCAGCCGAACGGTGTCTGCTGCACGCTCGCTCCGCGTTCCGCGAGAGCCGTCCCGAGCTCGGCGAGAAAGGCCCGCGCCCCCTCGGCGTCGGCGCTCGCTCCCGCCAGATGCGTGAACGAGTGCAGGACGTGGTTCTGCAGCTCGCGCTTGCGCGCCAGCCATTCCAAGTGCTTGCGCAGCGTCCTGAGCTTGCTCGCGCGCGCCTCCGGATCGAGGTCGCCCGGCTCGAGGTGCACGAACGCGACCACGCACTCGCGCGCCTCGCCCGGAGGCGGGGGCGAGCCCGAGGTGTCCGCTGCGGCCACCTCGGCCTGCCAGGTGAAGCGCCGCGCGAGGAAGGCGAGCACCTTCATCCCTGGTCCTGCACGCGACCCATGGTAGCCTCGCGCTCATGCTGGCGCTGCTCCTCCTCACGCTCGCGCCCCAGGCCGAGGTCACGCGCGCCGAACTCGCGCAGGCCTACAAGCGCTTCGAGACGGTCTACTTCGCCGCGCGCCTCGAGCCCGAGAAGAAGCGCGCGCTGAACCGCGCCTACGACGAGGCTTGCCTGGCCTACTTCGGCGGCGAGCGCCGCAAGCTCGTGACCGAGCTCGAGCGCCTCTCCGTCGAACTCGGCGCCAAGCCCGAGGCGGCCGCGCCGGAGGAGAAGCCCTACGACTGGGACGGCTGCCGCACGACGATGCTGCTCGCGCTCTCGAAGATCCATGCCAAGGGCCCGGCGCTCGCGCAGGCCCTGGCCAGCGCGCGTGCGCGTGCCGGTCTCTTGCGCACGCACCCCTCGCCCGAGGAGCTTGCGCAGTTCTTCTGCGACCGCCGCTCGCTCGCGACCGAGCTCGACCGCGAGATCGGCGCGCTGCAGCGTGGCGACGATCCATACGCGCGCCGCACGGGCGACCTGTGGCGCGTGGTCAAGCTCGAGAAGAGCGAACTGCCGGTGCGCATCTACGCACCCGCGCAGGGGGCCAAGGACACCCAGCTGCCGCTGGTGATCGCGCTGCACGGCGCGCGCGGTGACGAGAACATGTTCCTCGACGGCTACGGCCTGGGGAAGATCCGCGCGCTGGCCGACAAGCACGGCTTCCTGCTCGCCTGCCCGCGTACGACCGGCGGTCTCAAGCTCGAGACGATCGAGGCGCTGGTGACCGCACTCGAGCGCGACTACGAGATCGACAGAAAGCGCATCGGCCTCCTCGGCCACTCGATGGGTGCAACCGTGGCCGCGGGGCTTGCCGGCGCGAACCCGAAGCGCTTCTGCGCGCTGGCGTGCTTCTCCGGCGGCCCGCGCGGAAACGCCGAGCGACTGCCGCCGACCTGGATGCGCGTCGGCTCGATCGACCAGCTAGCGGATCCCGCCGGGCTCGAGGCCGCGGCCAAGGAGCTGCACGAGCGCGGCCTCAGCATCGATTTCCAATTGCTGCCCGACCTCGGCCACACGCTGATCGTCGGCGAGGCGCTCGATGGCGCCATCGAGTGGCTGCTCCGTCACCGCCTGCCCGGATGAGCACGCTCCCGCTCGTCAGCGCGCACCTGCCCGGGACGGGCGGCACGCTCAAGGCGCAGCCCTCCGATTTCGTGGTCGAGGAGCTGCCGCTCTACGAGCCGAGCGGCAGCGGCGAGCACGTCTACCTCTCGATCGAGCGCGAGGGCGAGACGACGCGCGACCTGCTGCACTCGCTGGGCAAGCTCTTTCGCATCCCCTCGCGCGCGATCGGCAGCGCGGGCCTGAAGGACAAGCACGCGCGCGCGACCCAGAGCTTCTCCCTGCATCTGCATCAGGGCGATCCGGCCGAGATCGCCGCGCGCGTCGAGGGCGAGCTCGGGCTGCGCGTGCTCTCCGCAGCGCGCCACGCGAACAAGCTGCGCATGGGGCATCTCCTGGGCAACCGCTTCCGCGTGCTGCTGCGCGATGCGCGCTCCGACGCGCTCGCGCGCGGCCAGGCGATCGCCGCGCTGCTCGCCGAGGGCGGTCTGCCGAATGCCTTCGGCCCGCAGCGCTTCGGCGCGGACGGCGATAACGCCGAGCGGGCGCGCGCACTCTTCGACGAGCCCAAGCACGGCCGGAGCGCGGAGCTGCTGCTCTCGGCCTGGCAGTCGGCGCGCTTCCACGAATGGCTCGGGCGGCGCCACGAGCTCGGTCGGCTTCCGGACCTGATGCCTGGCGACGTCGCCAAGCGCCACGACGGCCCGATCTTCGACGTCGAGGACCTCGCGGCGGAGGAGACGCGCCGCCGCGCGCGCGAGATCGTCCCAACGGGGCCGCTCTTCGGCTCCGAGATGCGCTGGGCGAAGGACGCGGCACTCGCGATCGAACGCGCGGTACTCGAAGCGAGCGGGATCGACCAGGCGGCGCTCGCGCGCGCGGGTCTACCCGGGACGCGCCGCGCAGCCTGGATCCATCCGAAGGAAATTGCGCTCGCGACCGCGCCCGAGGGGCTGTGGGTCTCCTTCGAGCTGCCGAAGGGTTCCTACGCGACCGTCGTGCTGCGCGAGTTCATCAGTCCGCGTAGCGGAACGTGCCCGTGAAGGCGGTGTTCTGGCCCGGACGATCGAACACGCGGCCGAGGCGCGTGTCGCTCATGCGGAAGACCTGGTTGTCCCCCACGACGCGCTCGCTGATCGACGCGAACGGCGTGTACCAGACGTTGTAGGGCATCTTGCAGCAGGCGCGGTCGGGCAGCGAGCGGCCAGAGAGCGCGAAGGCCTTCCCTCCGTCGACTGTGTAGCTGCCGTCCTGCTCGAAGCGCGCCGCGATCGGCAGCGTCTCGATCACCTCTGCGCCGGCGAAGAGCTCGGGCTCGCGCGCGCGCAAGAGCTGGAGCGCCGCGGCGGCGCCGTCGCCCGAGAGGTAGACCGCGCGACGGACCTGCGCTTCGGGCGCGGCCAGGTTGGCGTCGGCGCGCAGCGAGAGCGCGACGGCGGCGCCGGCATGGGCGCCCTCCTCGAAGCGCCAGATGCAGAGCGCCTCGCGGCCCTCCGTGCACCACTCGCCGTTGTAGTGGCAGGCGCCGGCGTAGACCGAGGCGGTGCGCGACTCGACGTAGTGGCCGGCGGAAGCGGGAGGAGGCGCCAGGAACACACACAGGACGGCGGTGATCAACATGGCGTCGATTCTACAGCACACCCTGGAAGCAGTCGCGACCCGCGCGGCACTCCTCCGGCCGGACGAGCTCCCCGTCCGGGCCCAGGGCCTGCATCGTCCGGGCGCACCAGCAGTGGTTGCTGGCGTCGAGGATGTCCTCTTCGGTGCGCGGGGGCGTGCGGGCGAACGTCAGCTTCTTCGAGCGCAGCTCGCGGCAGTACGGAAACAGTACAGGGGTTGCGGCGGGTTCGCTCATGCGCACAGCTCCTCCAGCGCCCGGATCACGAGGCCCTTCGTGAGCGGCACCTTGTAGGCGTTGTGCGCCAGCGGCTCGGCGCCGCGCACGGCCTCTACGGCCGCCTTCTCGAACGTCGCCCGGTTCGGAGCCTGGCCGGTCAGCGCCGCCTCCGCGCCCTTCGCGCGCCAGGGGATCGGCGCGACGCCGCCCAGGATCACGCGCGCCTCGCGGATCGTGCCGCCGTCGATCACCAGCGCCAGCGCGACCGAGGCCAGCGCGAAGTCGAACGAGCCCTTCTCGCGGAACTTCAAGTACGAGGAGCGCGTGTTCGCCTTGGGCGCCGGGATGCGCACCGAGCGCAGGATCTCGCCCGGCTGCAGCACGGTCTCGCGCGTGACGTCCGACTCGGAGGGCAGCGTGAAGTACTTCTCCAGCGCGACCGTGCGCGCGCCCTTCTTCGAGACCAGCTCGGCGCTCGCCCCGAGCGCCACCAGCGCCGGCGCGAGATCGGAGGGATGCACGATGTACGAGGGTCCGCCGCCGAGGATCGCGTTGTACTTGCTCATCCCGCCGTAGGAGTAGCACTCCTTGCCGCCCTTCTTGAGACAGGGCGCGTGCTCGCTGCGGTAGTACCAGCAACGCGGGCGCTGGTTGAGGTTGCCGCCCAGCGTGCCCTGGCTGCGGATCTGCGCGCTCGCGATCGAGGCCGCGGCCTGCGTCAGCGCCGGCAGGCGCTTCCCGAGATCGGCGTGCTCCTCGAGCGCCGTCAGCGTGCACAGCGCGCCGAGGACGATCTCGCCGGCGCCGCCGGCGGCGATCCCGTCCAGGCCGGGGATGTGCTTGAGGTTCACCAGCGCGTCCGGTTCCGCGAGGTGCTCCTTCATCTCGGTCAGGAGGTCCTGGCCGCCGGCCAGGATGCGCGTCTTGCCGGCGCGCGCTTCGGGCGTGTCGAGCAGCGCCAGCGCGGCCTCGAGCTCGGAGGGGTTGTGCAGCTTGAATGCCTTCATGGTCGTCCTTACGTGCGCCCGAGCGCCGCGAGCACCTTGTCGGGGGTCAGGGGCAGGTCGCGCACGCGCGCGCCGCAGGCGTTGAAGATCGCGTTGGCGATCGCGCTGTGGCCCGGGATGCAGGTCGCCTCGGCCACGCCGATCGCCTGCTCGCGCTGGTCGTCGTCGTCGATCAGCGCCACGATCTCGCCGATCTCCATCGATCCGGCGATCTTGTAGTCCTCGAAGTTGGCGTTGAGCGCGATCCCGAGGTCCGGATCGATCACGCGCTCCTCGAGCAGGCCGTACGAGAGCGCCTGCACCATCCCGCCTGCGATCTGCGAGCGCAACGTCAGGCGGTTGAGCGGCAGGCCGGAGTCCTGCAAGCAGACCATCTTGAGCACCTCGACCTGGCCGGTCAGCGGATCGACGCGCACCTTGGCCGCCTGCGCGCCGTGGATGCCGTTGCCCGCGAGCTCCTTGACCCACTCGCCCCGAGCGCTGAGCCCCTCCTGCGGCAGCAGCGCGCAAGCCTGCGCGAACGCGAGCTTCTTGCCGTTCTTCTTGTCCTCGACCTGGCCCCCGGCGAAGTGGATGTTCGTCGCCTCTGTGCCCAGCGCCTGCGCCAGGTGCTCGGCGAACTTCGTGCGCGCGTTCCATGCGGCGCTCTTGACCGCCGGCGCGAGCGAGGCCGTGGTCGTGCTGCCGCCCGAGCCGTTGGCCTGGCCGAGGCGGCTCGAGCCGATGCGCGCCGTGACGGCCGTCACCGGCAAGCCGAGTTCCTCGGCGACGATCGTCGCCACGTACGTGCGCACACCCGTGCCCAGGTCCTGCGAGCCAACCGCGGAGCTGACGCTGCCGTCGCGCCCGATGCGCACGTCGACCTGGCACTCGGCGCGCCCGCCCGCGCCCCAGACCGAGACTCCGAAGCCGATGCCCGTGCACCAGCGGCCTTCGGCCTTGCCCGGCGCCGTCTTGTTCGGGTGCGCCGGCCAGCCGATCTCCTGGGCGACGCGGGTGAGCTGGCGCTGGTAGGCCTCGTGCTTGAGGTTCTTCTTGCGCACCTCCAGCGGGTCCAGTCCGGCCTTGTAGGCCAGCTCGTCGACGATCGATTCCATGGCGAAGCTCGACTGCGGGTGGCCGGGCGCGCGCATCGCACGGCTGCTGTCGGTGTTGGTCAGGACGCCGACGCTCTTCGTCCAGCTCTTCTCCACCTCGTAGATGTAGGGCTGCGGCATGCGCGCGCCCTCGCCCACGCCACCGCCCTTCTCGATGTCGGAGAGCAGCGCCAGGAGCTTGCCGTCCGCGCCGATGGCGCCCTTCATCACGAAGTGCGCGGCGGCGCGATTGCCGGCGCTGGTGAACTCGGCCGCGCGCGTGAGCAGGAGGTGCACCGGCTTGCCGGCCTGTTTCGAGAGCTGGCAGGCGAGCTGGCCCTCGAAGCCCAGGTCGAACTTCGAGCCGAAGCCGCCGCCCATGTACTCGACGATCGACTCGACCGACTCGGCCTTCAGACCGAGCGCGCGTGCCGCGCCTTCGGGGATCGCGAACGTCGATTGCGTCGAGGCGTAGACCTTGGCTTCGTCGCCGCCGCGGTAGTCGACGGTCACGCCGTGCGTCTCGAGGCAGGCGTGGTGCTGCACGGGGACCGTGTAGACGGCCTCGACGACGCCCGCCGCCCCCTGCATGGCGGCCTCGGTCTCGGCGCGGTCGCCTTGCGAGTTCTCCCGGCCGCGGTTGCCGTTCTTGCCGACCGCGGGCGCACCCTCGGCCAGCGACTGCTCGCGGGTGACGACCCACTTTCCGGGCGTCCACTTCGCGTTCAAGGCGCGCAGCGCGTCGTCGGCGCGCTCGGGCGTGTCGGCCGCGACCGCCGCGACCGGCTGGCCGAGCCAGCGCACGGACTTGACGCCCATGTCGAGCGCCGCGCCGACGCCGGGCAGCTTCTTCGCCGCCTCGAGGTCGAACTCGACCGTCGCCACCGGGTAGGGCGAGCACAAGACGCGCGCGAAGAGCATGCCCGGCAGTCGCACGTCGTGCGCGTAGACCGCGCGACCGCTGACCTTCGCCGGCCCATCGACGCGCGGCACATCCTTGTTCAGCAGCGTGTGCGCTGCGCGCGGGCCCCAGCTCGGACCGGTTTCTTTCTGGCTGCTCATCTCACTTGCCTCCGCGCGCGACGGCCAGCGCAGCTTCGAAGACGGCCGGGTAGGTGCCGCAGCGGCAGACGTTGCCCGCGCAAGAGCGCTTGATCTCATCCAGCGAGGCCTTGGGCTTCTTGTCGAGGCAGGCCTGGATCGCCATCACGAAGCCCGGCGTGCAGAAGCCGCACATCTGGCCGTCGTGCGTCCAGAACGACTGCTGCAGCGCATTGAGCTTGTCGGGCGAGCCGAGGCCCTCGATGGTGCGCAGCTTCTTCCCGCGCATGTCGGCCGCGAGCAGGAGGCAGGCGAGCGCGGGCTTGCCGTCGACGTGCACGGTGCAGGCGCCGCAGTTGCCGCGATCGCAGACCTCCTTGGTGCCGGTCAGCGCGGGGTCGCAGCGGTGGCGCAGCGCGGAGAGCAGCGTCGTGCGCGGCTCGCACTTCAGCTTGCGCGTCTCGCCGTTGATCGAGAGCTCGATCTCGATCTCGCCCTCGAGCGTCTCGCCAGCGCTGCTCGCGCCCGGCGCGCGCGCTGCGGGCTCCGCTGCGGAGAGCATCCCGTGCACGAGCACGCCGCCGGCGGCCACGCCGCCCGCGCCGCGCAGGAAGCGGCGTCGTGAAAGGGCCTCGGGATCACTTGTGTTGCTCATGCGGCGGATTCTAGCCATGGCCCGGGCCGCTGTCCCCCGCTAGGATCTGCGAGACAACTCCATTACCTCCCTTGGACCCAACGGGTCCGCCCCCGCGGTGACTGTTCCACCGCTCGCAGGACCCAAGGATGCCGTGCGCATGAAGCAGCCGTTCCTCTGGCTCGTCCTGAGCCTTTCCGCTCTCGCCTTCCTCCCCGGTTCGGCCACCGCGCTGCAGGACAAGGGCAAGGTCCTGAAGTTCTCCGGGATCCCGAACCAGAACACGACCGAGCTCGCCGAGAAGTACAAGCCGCTGGCGAAGTACCTGACCGAGAAGCTCGGCGTGCAGGTCGAGTACGTGCCGGTCGCCGACTACAACGCGACGGTCGACGCCTTCAAGAACGGCGACCTGCAACTGTGCTGGTTCGGCGGCTTCACCGGCGTGCAAGCGCGCATCGCCGTGCCCGGGTCGCGCGCGATCGCCTGCGGGCCGCGCGACATGAAGTTCAAGAGCTACTTCGTGGCCAACAAGAAGCTCGGCCTGGCGAAGAAGGACGAGTTCCCGATGGAGCTCAAGGGCAAGAAGTTCACCTTCGGCTCGCCGCAGTCGACCTCCGGACGCCTGATGCCCGAGTACTTCATCCGCACGAACGCCAAGATGTCGCCCAAGGACTTCTTCGGCATGGAGATGGCCTTCTCCGGCGGGCACGACAAGACCTGCGCGCAGGTCGGCGACGGCACCTTCGATGCCGGCTGCGTCGACTACACGGTCTACGACAAGCTCGTGAAGGAGAAGAAGGTCGACCCGGAAGTCGTGCAGGTGATCTGGATCTCGCCGGAGTACTGCGACTACAACTTCACGGCCCATCCCTCGCTCGAGACGACCTTCGGCGCGGGCTTCACCGAGAAGCTCCAGAAGTGCCTGGTCTCGATCGCCGGCGACGACCTCAAGCTGCTCTCGGCCATGGACCGCAACGAAGGCGGCCTCGTCACCTGCACCAACGAGAACTGGGACACGCTCAAGAAGCTGGCGATCGAGATCGAGCTCGTGCGTGAGCCTAAGAAGAACTGAGGCCGCCGCGTTTCGACTCGCCGCCGCCGGCGTGCGTTTCGACGGACGGGCGGCGCTCGCCGGGGTGGAGCTCGAGATCCGGCCCGGCGAGTCGCTCGCGCTCGTCGGCCCGAGCGGCTCGGGCAAGACGACGCTCCTGCGCCTGCTCAACGCCGCGGCGCTGCCGAGCTCGGGCTCGGTCGAGATCGACGGCCGTGCGCTGAACGGGATGCCGCCGGCCGCGTTGCGCGACCTGCGCGCGCGCATCGGCTTCGTGCACCAGGACCTGTGCCTGGTGCCCAACGTGCGCGTGCTCAGCAACGTGCTCGCGGGCAGGCTCGGCCAGCAGGGGCTCGCCGCGTCGCTGCGCTCGCTGCTCCAGCCTCCGCGCGCCGAGATCGAGGAGGTCGCGCGCGTGCTCGAGCGCGTCGGAATCGGCGAGAAGCTCTACCAGCGCACCGACAGCCTCTCGGGCGGCCAGCGCCAGCGCGTGGCGCTCGCCCGGGCGCTCTTCCAGGAGCCGCGCGCGCTGCTCGCGGACGAGCCGGTCAGCGCCGTCGATCCCGCGCGCGCGCGCAGCATGGTCGCGCTGCTGGCCGAGGTCTCGCGCGAACGCGGGCTGACGCTCGTCGTCTCACTGCACGACATCGCGCTGGCGCGCGAGTTCTTCCCGCGCCTCGTGGGCCTGCGCGGCGGGCGCGTGGTCTTCGACCGCCGGACGGGCGAGGTCACGGCCGGCGAGCTCGAACGCCTGTACGCCCTCGAGGGGCTGGAGCTCGCCGATGACGGCGCTGGCCGCAGTCCCTGAGCCGCGGCGCATCTCTGGCCGCGGGCTGGTGCTGGCCGGGATCGCGCTGGCGACGCTCGGCGCCTGGCTGGCGCTCGATGCGCCGCTCTCGGGACTCGTGCCGCGCGAGGGCAGCTGGCGCATCGTGCGCGGCTTCTTCGGCAGCGCGCTCCAGCCGGCGCTCGACTACGAGGGCGAGGTGCCCGAGGGCACGCTGCCGCTGCTCGCCTCGGGTCTCGCGGCGGCGCGCCGCACGCTGGTCTTCGCCGTCGGAGGCATGAGCCTGGCGCTGGTCTTCGGCGTCGTGCTGGGATTCCTCGCCTCGAGCAGCTGGTGGGCCGCGGAGCGCCGCGGCCGCAGTTGGCTCGGGCCGCTGGTCTGGAGCAGCGCGCGCGTCTTGATCGTCGGGATGCGCTCCGTACACGAGCTCTTGTGGGCCGTGCTGTTCCTGGCGGCCTGCGGGCTGAACACGTTCGGCGCCGTGGTCGCGATCGCGATCCCCTACGGCGGGACGCTGGCGAAGATCTTCAGCGAGATGCTCGAGGAGGCGCCGCGCGACAGCGCCAAGGCGTTGCGCGAGCTGGGCGCCGGCCCGCTGCAGGTGTTCCTCTTCGGCCAGCTCCCGCGCGCGCTGCCCGACATGGCGGCCTACGCCTTCTATCGCTTCGAGTGCGCCGTGCGCTCCTCGGCCGTGCTGGGCTTCTTCGGCTTCCCGACGCTGGGCTACTCGATCGCGCAGGCCTTCGAAAACCTGCACTACGCCGAGGTCTGGACCTACCTCTACCTGCTGATGGCGCTGGTGGTCGGGATCGAGCTCTGGAGCGGCGCGCTGCGGCGGAGGTTCGTCGCATGAGTCGCATCGACATCGACGTACTGGCGCGCGAGCGGCCGCGCAGCCCCCTCGTGCGCTGGAGCGTCGTCCTGATGCTGCTGCTCGTCGGCTGGGCCTGGTTCGGCGGCGAGATCCAGGTCGCCGAGGCCTTCGCTCCGCGGCGCATCGAGAACCTCGAGCGCTTCCTCTCGGTCGACATCCAGCCCTACGACCTGCGCGATCGGCCTTTCGACCTCTCCGAGCACCTCGACTGGTGCTGGCGCCTGGCCGCCGACCGCGGGCTGTCCGGCGCGCTGGCCACGCTCTCGATCTCCGTGCTGGCGATCTCGCTGGCCGGCCTCTCCGCGGCGTGCCTGATGCTCTTCGCGGCGCGCAACGTGGCCTCGCGCGCGCCCTTCGAGGCCTGGATCCGCGCCGACGGCGAGGCTGCGCGCCCGCGCTCGCAAGGTGCGGTCTGGAAGCTCGCCTCGAGCCTGGTGCGCGCGTTCCTGATCTTCCTGCGCGCGATCCCCGAGTACATCTGGGCCTTCCTGCTCCTGGCGATGCTCGGACCGAGCGCCTGGCCGGCGGTCCTGGCGCTGGCGATCCACAACTCGGGCATCCTCGGCAAGCTGGGAGCCGAGACGATCGAGAACCTCGACCCGCGCACGCTGCGCGCCCTGCGCGAGCAGGGTGCGACGCGCGCGCAGGTCAGCGTGGCCGCGATCCTGCCGCTCTCGCTCTCGCGCTGCCTCTTGTACTTCTTCTATCGCTTCGAGACCTGCGTGCGGGAGGCGACGGTGTTGGGCATGTTGGGGGTCGCCTCGCTCGGATACTGGATCCAGGATTCGCGCACGCGGCAGTTCTACGACGAGATGCTGTTCTTCGTTACGCTCGGAGCCGCTATCGTGCTGGGCGCCGACCTGGTCTCGATGCTGGCGCGCTGGATCGTCCGGCGCGCGAACTGAGACCGGCCCAGGCGAAAATTCCAGAGCATGACCAGCGCAAGCCCGGCCCCCGTGATCGAGATCCAAGAGCTCTCGAAGTCCTACGGCAGCGTGCGGGCCCTGGACCGGCTCACGCTGCGCATCGAGGGCGGCGCCGTCGGCCTGCTCGGCCCCAACGGGTCGGGCAAGACGACGCTGATCAAGCTCCTGCTCGGCCTGCTGGTCCCCGATTCCGGTTCGGCGAGCATCGCGGGCGCCAACCCGCGCAGCGCCGCGGGCCGGCTCGAGCTGCGGCGCAGCGTCGGCTACATGCCCGAGTCCGACTGCCTGATCCCCGGCATGAGCGCGGTCGAATTGGTCTCGACGCTGGGCGAGCTCTCCGGCCTCTCGCGCGAGGACGCGATGACGCGCGCGCACGAGGTGCTCGACTACGTGGGCCTCGACGAGTCGCGCTACCGCGATTGCGAGCAGTACTCGACCGGCATGAAGCAGCGCCTGAAGCTGGCGCAGGCGCTGGTGCACGACCCGCCGCTGCTCCTGCTCGACGAGCCCACGAACGGGCTCGATCCCAAGGGTCGCAAGCACATGCTCGAGCTCGTCGCCGACCTGGGGGCGGCGCAGAAGAAGAGCCTGCTCGTCTGCTCGCACCTCCTGCCCGACGTCGAGCGCACGTGCGAGCGCGTGATCGTGCTCAAGGCCGGCCGGGCTGCGCTCGAGGGCAGCATCGCCGACTTGACGCAGCGCCGCG
>Ga0315912_10001917_pt1 | contig 23572 bp, 27 predicted proteins | sample VfabasoilMG_FD_204469 | JGI IMG/M metagenome (GOLD analysis project Ga0315912, IMG submission 204469) | Garden soil microbial communities collected in Santa Monica, California, United States - V. faba soil | ecosystem: Environmental > Terrestrial > Soil > Garden | place: USA: California... | reverse complement strand
CGGTCATCGCGAGAAACGGCGTGACGCGGCGATCCCGCGGCGAGCGCGGGACGTGGCTTGCCGCGGGATTGCTTCGTTCCACTCGCCATGACGCATGGTTGGTGATTCCTGTGAACCGCTCGATCTGGGGGAACTGCAATGGACAAGGTTTTTGCATCGCCGGAACAGGCGACCGCCGACATTACCGATGGAGCGACGATCGCGATCGCCGGCTTCAGCGTGGGGCACCGCTTCGCCAACAGCCTGATACTCGCGGTGCGCGATAAGGGAGTGAAACAGCTCACGCTCGTATGCAATTCGCTTGGCGATCCGGGGGCCACGCGCGGCCAGATCTTCGCCGAGAACAAGCAGCTGAAGAAGCTGATCGCAGCCTTCTCCGTGCGTCCGGGCACTCCCACGGCGAGCGAGCTGCAGATTGCCTCCGGCGAGCTGGAGGTGGAACTGGTGCCGCAAGGGATACTGGTGGAACGCTGCCGCGCCGGCGGGGCGGGCATCCCGGCCTTCTATTCGCCGACGAGCGTCGGCACCGACCTCGTGACGGGCCGCGAGATGCGCGAGTTCAACGGCAAGCAGTATGTCCTCGAAACTGCGATCAACGTCGACTACGCGCTGTTGCGGGGTTATCGCGCCGACCGCCTGGGCAACGTCCAGTTCCGCGGCGGCAGCCAGAATTTCAATCCCGCTTTCGCCAAGGCGGCGCGTGTGGCCATCGTCGAGGTGGACGAGATCGTCGAGCCGGGCACGATCCCGCCGGAGCTCATCGATCTGCCCGGCATTTTCGTCTCGCGCGTCGTGAAGACCACGCAGAAGTTCGATCTCTGGAAGCGGCCGGAACGGCGGCCGTCCGACAAGGCGCGCCTCTACAACGGCAAACCGGCGCTGACGCGCGCCGCGATCGCGAAGAACGCCGCCCGGCTGGTGAAGGACGGCACCTACGTCAACCTCGGCGTCGGCATTCCCACGATGGTGTCGAATTACCTCGTGGAGCGGGACGTCATTCTGCACGCGGAGAACGGCGTCCTCGGCTACGGCCGGATGGTCTCGGAGGAAAACGAGATCGATCCGGACATCTACAACGCCGCCGGCCAGTTCGTGGCGCTGAAGCCGGGCGCGTCGTTCTTCGACAGCGTGACCTCCTTCGAGATGGCGCGCGGGGGCTGGATCGATACCGTGATCCTCGGCGCCTACGAGGTCGATGAATCCGGCAGCGTCGCCAACTGGAGCACGGCCGACGCGAAGCGCGGCGGCATCGGCGGCGCGATGGACCTGCTCTCGGGCGAGGGCGACCTCATCATCGTCATGGAACACACCGACAGCAAGGGCCGTCCCAAGCTGCGCAGGCAATGCACCTACCCGCTCACGGGTAAGGGGTGCGTCAGCTACGTCGTGACCGACCTTGCGCTGCTGCGCTGGGACGGCAAGCGCTTCATCCTCGACGAAGTGGCGCCGGGATTCACCGCTGACGAAGTGATCGCGCTGACCGAGATGCCGGTCACTGCCGCGGCGAACGTGAAGTTCATGCAGTGATCAAGTACAGCACGACAATCCCGCGAAAGCGGGGATCCATCTGGCGTCCGGGGCTTCGTGAATGGTCGTATGGATTCCCGATGCCCCGGGAATGACATCCGGGTTTGGCTCCGGCAGCGTGCCCGGAACAGGATCATGACGAAGGAGGGGGCTTACTGCGCGGTCAGTGACCTCGAAGGCGGTCGTGACGAGCTGGTCGGGTTGCGTCGTTCCATACACCAGGACCCGGAGATCGGCCACAAGGAATTCAACACGGCGCGGCTCGTCGCTGGCAGGCTGACCGCGTGGGGCTACGATGTGACGGCGGGCGTCGGCGGCACCGGCGTCGTGGGCACGCTCAGGGTGGGCGGCGGTTCACGCAGCCTCGGCATACGCGCCGACATGGATGCGCTGCCGATCGCCGAGCAGACCGGCCTGCCGTATGCCAGCAGGAACGCGGGCCTGATGCACGCCTGCGGTCACGATGGCCACACCACCATGCTGCTCGGCGCGGCGAAGCATCTCGCCGCGACACGCAATTTCTCGGGCACGGTCCACCTCATCTTCCAGCCGGCGGAGGAAGCGGGGATCGATTGTGGCGCGCGGCGGATGCTGGCCGACGGCCTCTTCGAGCGCTTTCCCTGCGATGCCGTCTTCGCGCTGCACAACCAGCCGGGCAAACCCGCACGCACGTTCCACTTTCACGCCGGGCCGTTCATGTCGGCTTCCGACCGGGTGACGATCACGGTGCGCGGCGTCGGCGGACACGCGGCGCGTCCCCACCAGGCCATCGATCCGGTCGTCGCCGCCTCGGGCATCGTGCTGGCGCTGCAGTCGGTGGTCGCGAGGAATGTGGACCCGACCAGGACAGCCGTCGTGACGGTCGGCACCATCCACGGCGGGAAAGCCATGAACGTCATCGCGGACGAAGTCACGCTGGGACTCAGCGTTCGTTCCTTCGATGACGACGTGCGCGCGCTGCTTGAGCGCCGGATCACCGATCTCGTGCGCTCGCAGGCCGCAGGCTATGGCGCCACCGCCGAGGTCGACTATCAACTGGGGCATCCCGTGCTGGTCAATTCCGAGCGGGAGACGGCGTTCGCGCGCGAGGTCGCGGTCGAACTCGTCGGCGGCGATCAGGTGACCGATATCGATCGCATCACCGGCAGCGAGGATTTCGCTTACATGCTGCAGCAACGGCCCGGCTGCCTTGTGCGTATCGGCAATGGCGCGGGTGACGGGGCGCCGCTGCTTCATACGGCGCGCTACGATTTCAACGACGACAACCTGACGGTCGGGGCCGCCTACTGGGTGCGGCTCGCTGAGCGCTTCCTCGCCTGACGGGCGCTTGCGGTCAGTCGGGATAGACTTCCAGATGAAAGACGGTTGCGTGGCCGTGGCCGCCCGCGCCGGCCTGTCCGTGGATTTCCACCGGGAAGCGTCCGGTGGCGCGCGCCAGGATTTTCATCTCCGCCGGCGTCCCCGGGTTCACCGTCGTCGTCACGTCATAGCCGTGAAGGTGCAGTTCGATCCGCCGGTCGCTGCGCCAGCGCAGGAGCACGGTATCGCCCCTCGTTACCCGCGCCGAGCCCTTTCCCACCACCTTGCCGTTCTTCATTTCGATATCGACGGTGCGGATGCCGGCGCCGTAGCCGGGCATGGCCGTGAACAGGCTTGCCGCCAGAGCGGCCACGGCAATCATCGCCGCGCGCGCCGGGGCCATGCGCGATTACGGGGGATTGATGCCGGCGGCCTTGAGCACCTTGCCGATGGTCGCCATTTCCGACCGGACGATGCCCGTCAGCTCTTCGGGCGAACTTGCCGCCGCTTCGATCCCGCCCTTGAGAAACGCGCTCTTGCCCTCGGCCGATTGCAGGTAGCGACCGATCTCCTGATTGAGCCGCGCCACGACCGCAGCCGGTGTTCGGGCCGGTGCGAATACGGCATGCAGCGCCTCTGAAACATAACCGGGCACGCCCGAGGACGCCAGGGTGGGCAATCCGGGCGCCAGCGCGGAGGGCTGGGCGCTCCCGACCGCGAGGGCGCGCAACCGCCCCGACTTCACATGCGGGTCGGCGCCGCCCGCGGAAGGAAACATGATCTGGGTTTCTCCGCTCATCACGGCAGTCATCGCCGGGCCGCTGCCCTTGTAGGGAATGCGGACGATGTTCACGCCCGCCATGTAGCTGAACAGCATCGCGCCGAGATAATTCGAGCTGCCGGGCGCGCCCGTCGAGTAATTGAGCTCGCCCGGACGCGCCTTGGCGAGAGCGACGAGGTGCCGTACGGACTTCACCGGCAGGGAAGGATGCACGACGAGTATGGTGGGTGCCCGGTCCAGCAGCGAGACCGGGACGAAATCCCTGATGGGATCGTACGAGACCTTTTCCACCAGCGGCCCGATCCAGTGCACGCTGCCGGCGACCAGCACCGTGTAGCCGTCGGGCGCCGCCTTCGCCACGATTTCCGGAGCGAGGATCGCGGGCCGATTGTCCACGATCACCTGCTGGCCGAGCGCACCTGAAATTCCGCGTGCGATCAGGCGCGCCGGGAAATCGTTGCCGCCCCCGGCAGGGGAGGTGATGATGCGCACCGGCCTGACCGGATAATCCTGGCTCGACGCCTTCCCCACGCATAGCCCGGCCAGGGCGAGAAGAACGAGGTTGACGATCAGATACGGTTTTGACATCCAGCTTCCCCGCGCAAGATTTTTCCGATCTTAAACAATTCACGCCCGGCCGCCTATTCCTTTCTGCGAAGCCGGGCGGGACGCAGGGGCGACCTCACCCGTATGCTCGATGAGAAATCGGGTAGAGTAGTGAAAAATCAGGAGCAGAACCCGTGATCATCGTGAAAAGAGCGTTACTCGCATCATTCGCGGTCGTGCTGATCGGTGCAGCGGGCGCCGCCGCGGCCCAGCCGTACCCGGTGAAACCGCTGCGCATGGTCGTGCCGTTTCCACCGGGCGGCGCCACGGATATCCTGGGCCGCTACCTCGCGCTGCGGCTCGGTGAAACCTTCGGCCAACAGTTCGTCGTCGACAACCGGCCGGGCGCGAACGGTACGCTGGGGCTCGACGTAGCCGCCAAGGCCCCGCCGGACGGGCACACGCTGGTCGTCGGCCAGACCGGCAATCTCGCCATCAGTCCCGGTTTGACGAAAGTGCCGTACGACCCGCTGCGAGATTTTTCGCCGGTGACGCTGCTGGTCGCTTCGCCGCACGTCATCGCGGTCCATCCTTCTCTGCCGGTGCGTACGCTCAAGGAGCTGATCGCGCTCGCGAGATCAAAACCCGGCCAGCTCAACTATGCCTCGACCGGCGCCGGCAGCGCGGGACACCTGAGCGTCGAGTTGCTGAAGAAGGTGGCGAAGATCGATCTGGTGCACGTTCCCTACAAAGGGGCAACGCCGGGGTTCACCGATCTGATGGCGGGACACGTGGCGATGATTTTCACTTCGGTGCTTTCGACGCAGGGCTTTGCCAGGGCAGGCAGGGTGCGCATGGTGGCGGTGGGCAGCGCGAAACGCTCGCCTTCCGCGCCCGAGGTGCCGACGATCGCGGAGTCAGGCATTCCGGGATTCGAGGTCTCCTCGTGGTGGGGCGTGCTGGGTCCGGCGGGGATGCCGAAAGAAATCGTCGCGCGGCTGAACGGTGAAATCGTGAAACTGATGGGATCATCGGACGCGCGCGACCGTATCGCGGCGCTGGGGGCCGACATCGTGACCAGCACGCCCGCGCAGTTCGCGGACTACATCAAGGTCGAGAGCGCGAAATGGGGGCAGGTGATCAAGGACTCCGGCGCCCGGGTCGATTGAACGAGACCTGATCGCCGGGGGGCCTGCCATCGGTCAGTGGAGATACTTGCCGAACCACGCGAAGACCCGCTTCCACCCGTCGATCGCCGCGTGCACGCGATACTGCTCGCGATCGACCGCGAAGAACGCATGCCCCGCTTTTTCATAGGTGTGAAATTCATAGGTTTTCCCGTGCTTCTTCAGCGCTTCCTCGGTCTTCGCGGCGTCCGCCGGAGAGGGGCGCGTGTCCTCGATGCCGAAGAGCCCGAGCAGCGGGCACTGGAGGTCTTTGGTGAGATCGATGGGAGCGACCGGCTGCTGCGGGGTGATCTCCTCGGGCTTCTGTGCCACGCCCCCGCCGTAGCACGCGATCACCGCATCGATGCCTTTCACGGTGCAGCCGGCGAGGTAAGCCTGGCGGCCACCGGAGCAATAGCCGATGACGCCGACCTTGCCGTTGAGATACGGCAGCGCGCGGAGGGTGTCGATGGCACCCTTCACGTCGCCCATGGTGCGATCGTCCGGCATGCCCCCCTTGGCGCGGATGCTGGCGCTGTTTTCCTCCGGCGTCGCCTTGCCCTCGCGGAACTGCAGGTTGGGCACGATCGCCACGTAGCCGTGATGGGCGAAGCGGCGCCCGATTTCCTTGTGCGACCCGTCCCATCCGGGCATGTGGTGGATGACGACCACGCCGGGATGCGGCCCGGCGCCCAACGGCCGCGCCAGGTAGGCATCGATCGGGTCGTCCTTGTGGCCACGTATCAGTATCGTTTCGGCAAACTGTGCTTCGTACGGCATTGTTCCCTCTCCTTTGGTGGCCCCGCGCCCGGGCGGGGGTGGTTACTCTCACGCGACAAAATCACCTGCCCGCGATCGCCGGCGGGAAAAGCAGAATTACGCTCCCTTCCCTGCTTGCGGGGGAGGGCCAGGATGGGGGCATGCGACTGCGTGCCGGACGCACTCTACACCGAAACCGATTTGATGTGGCAGGCCGGGGCTCGCGCCATCGGGGGGCCAGCGCGTGCTGTTACCGCGGCGTGGCGAATACCTGCGCCCAGTACACGCCAAACTGGCTGTTCCGGTCGACGGCGAATGCGATACCCATTTCGGAGTACGCGGGATTCATCAGGTTGGCGCAGTGTCCTGGACTCTTGAGCCATGCCGCGACGGCGCCTTCCGGAGTCGAGGGCCCGGCGGCGATATTTTCTCCGGTTGCCCGGAATTTGTAGCCAACGCGCGTGACCCGCCCGGAAGGCGTCGAGCCGTCACGCCCACCGTGACTGAAGTAGTTGTAACGCGCCATATCTTCGGCGTGCAGCAAGGCCGCCTTCGTCAGCACGGCGCTCCGGCTGAGCGGGCGTGCCGCGTTGAACGCTTTGTCGCCGCAGCGGCGCGGTTCGGCGCGCGCCGTGTTCACCAGTTCGAGCACGCGCTGGGCTGCCACTTCCTGGGAAAGCGCGACCTGCGGCGCGAACGGCGCTGCCATGACTATCCACAACTGCCGCGCATCCTGGTAGATGCCGATATCGGCCAGCGCGCCGTCGAGCAGTTGTTCGCAGTACTTGCTTTCCAGCACCGCGGCCGCTCTCCCGCCGGCGCCGGTGATGCTGATGAAGCGTGACGCCGTCGCGCGGTAGCCGGATTCCCTGATGCTGTCCCGCAGCGACTGTCCGCGCGAAAGGCCGAGGGCGGCGCGTTCGAGCGCGGGCTGCCGAGTCAACGGAGCCGCACTCCGTGCAACCACGCACGCGCCCTGGCCGGCGCGGATGCGGTTGACCGCATCGTAGAGATCGGCGGCCGCGAATGCATCGCATGACAACACGACAAGCACCGCGACGATCAGAAAAATGGGCATTCTGGCTACATAGGCCCGCTCCCTGGCGCATAGCGCGGGGGGCGGCGGGGAGGGGGCAGAGGTGCCTTTACGATCAGAGCCCCAGTATTCTTCCGATCTCCGCGACATACTGGCTGCCCTTGATGCCCTCGGCAACGACCGCGTCCACCGCGTCCTCGAAAACCTCCCGGATGTCGTGCAACCCGTCCCTCACCCAATGGTGCCTGCGCACCGGAGAATTGAGCACGTTCTTGAGCGTCTCCACCTCGTCGCGCAGGCGCTGGATGTCGCGGGAACCGCTGCGAACCCCCGCCAGATCCTGCTCCAGCGACTCGATCAGCTTCGCCACTTCCTCGAGATCGACCTCCCCGGAAGGTTTCCTTTCTCCATCGCTGGTCATCGCAATATCTCCTTCAAGACAATTCTTCGCGGACATCTTAACGGATGTAAGGGCGGAACGGTCGCGGGGCAGGCCGTCATGCCGCTGTCAGGGCGGATCGCTGGTCTTGGGGGCGATGCAGGCGTAATGGACGCCGGTGGTAATCCGTTGGGCTCCGGGATCGCCGTCCACGACAGTCCAAACAAAAGGGGAAAATGTCAGCTTGAGCGGGAGTCAGCTTCGCATTCCCACCAACGTCTTGAGCCGTTCGAGGTTCGAGAGTCCATCTTGCGCCCGCCGGCATTGATCTGGCGGTCGATCTCGACCACCGCATCGCTGAAAGACGTGGGGATGCCGAGTTCCCGGCCCCTGCGTGACACCACGCCGGGGATGTACCCCATCTCGCTCCTGCGGCCTTTGATGTGATCGTGGATGCTCCAATCATCGCAGATCACCCTGCATAATCCGTCTCTCCCCGGCAGGCGGCGACTTTGGCCCGGAATCCGCTATTCTTGGGCTTCACGGCGTAACGGAGAATCTCCGCATGAGCACTCCATCCACCATCGCCAACAAGGAATTCGCGGGCCAGGTCGCGCTCGTCACCGGCGCGGGGCAGAACATCGGCCGCGCGATTGCGCTCGATCTGGCAAGTGCGGGCGCGGCAGTCGCTGTCAACACGCGCGCCTCGCGCGGGGCGGCGGAGGGTGTTGTGCAGGAGATCCGCGCAGCGGGCGGGCAGGCTGAGCTTTGCCTGGCGGACGTCGCCGATGCGGAGCAGGTGAAGCGGATGGTCGATGGCGTGATCTCCCGCTTCGGCCACATCGACATTCTGGTGCTGAACGCCTCGGTGCGGTGGGAGACGCGCTTTACCGAGATGAGCTTCGAGCAGTGGCGGGTGCCGCTGTCGATCTCGCTCGACGGCTCGTTTCACTGCATCAAGGCGTGCCTGCCCGGGATGATCGCGGCGGGCGGCGGCAGCATCGTCGCACTGACCGGCAGCAACGTTCTGACCGGCGCCGTCGGCAAGGTGCACAGCTCCGCGGCCAAGAGCGGGCTCACCGGCATGATCCGCGCGCTCGCGCGCGAACTCGGCCAGCACGGCATCCGGGCGAACTGCGTGTCGCCGGGGATGATCAACACCACTCGCCCCGGCCACCGCTCGCCGCGGCGCGATCCCAAAGGACTGATTCCGCTCGAACGCTGGGGCGAATCGACGGAAATCGCCGCCGCGGTGCGCTTTCTGTGCGGTCCCGGTGCGGGCTACATCACCGGGCAGTCGATACACGTCAACGGCGGTCAGATGATGTTCTAGAGGCCGGGGCTACCAGCGCAGCACGCGCGGACCGAGGAAGGCGCCGAGCGCGGTCGGGATCAGCATGCCGAGCAGGTACCAGGCGCCGAGGAACGGCGCGGCCGTCTCCGGGCAATGCAGGGTGTAAACCACCGCGCCGGTCGCGCCGGAAAGCAGTCCGGCGGCGGCACCGGCGAGCGCGAGCCGTGTCGGCGCGAGTCCCTTCATGGCCCACAGCAGTGCGATGAATACCGGCGCGGACAGTACCGCGACATTGAATGGGCACGACGCCCAGGTGGCGCCGAAGAGCAGTTCCTCCCGATGTCCCGGCGCCGCGCCGAGCAGTGCGATGCCCGCGAGCAGCCAGATCACCGCGATCGGAGCTGCTATCCCGGCCGGGGCGAATCCGGTCTTCGCGCCCGGGCGCGACAGGCGCAGCGCGGCAAGCAGCGCGCCAGCGAGGAGCGTGGCCGGAAACGCGAGCTTCACCCAGAACATCGGCAGCCGGGCGGCCTCCGCCAGGTCCGCGCGCACGCCGAGCATGAGCGCCATCACCACCATCGCGCCGAACGCGCCCACAACCAGCGCGGTGGCGTAACGGCGACGCGGCGCACCGGGCGGGGTCGCCCCGGCACCGGTTGCCAGCATCGCGATCAGGTCATCGGTCTTCATCGTTTTTCCGCGCCATCGCGGCGAGCGCCTTCAGGCCGCGGTGCACGCCAACCTTGACGGCCGACTCCGACATGCCGGTGATCCGCGCCGTCTCAACCACCGACAGCCCCTCCAGTTTCATGTGGACGATCGGCAGCCGCTGGCGCGCCGGCAGCCTTTCGAGCAGCCGCGCGAGATCGCGCCGCGCGTCGGCTGCCTCGGTATCGGATGCGGCAAACACCGCAAGCTCGTCGTCGAGCGGGTCGGTGAGCGCATCGCGCGCGGCGCGCCGGCGCAAGAGGTCGATCAGCTTGTAGCGCGCGATCGCATGCACCCATGCCGTCAGCGGCTGGCCGGCGTCATAGGTATGGCGCTGGTTGTGTATCGCGAGCAGCGTTTCCTGCACCAGGTCCTCCACTTCGTCGGGCAGGCGGGCGATCCGCCCTCTCAGGAAGGCCCGCAGATGCGCGCTCAGCTCCCTGAGGCATGCGTGGTAGGCCGCGGTATCACCCGCCAGCCCGCGCACCAGCAGATCTCTCAACCGGCTTTCGGCTGCGCTCACGCGGCCTTCATGGTCCATTCGTCGTTCTTGTGTGCCTGGTTACAGTGCGGCGAAAAATATCCCGGCCGCAGCGAATTGTGCCCGACCTGTAACCATACGCCAATTTTCCGCGAACTACCCCTCGAACCGCGCGCTTCGGATCGCCCTCGATCCGGCGTGCGGCGAGTTGATCCAATCACATCAAGGAGCCCGATTCATGAATTCCCGCAATCTCGCTGTCACCGCATTGACCCTCGCCGCTCTTGCCTCCGGCGCCGCCCTCGCGCAGGACAAGGGCGCCTCCATCAAGGGGGAGAAAGAGCGTTGCTACGGCGTGTCGCTCGCCGGCAAGAACGACTGCGCCGCCGGCCCCGGCACGAGCTGCGCCGGCACCTCCAAGGTCGACTACCAGGCCAACGCCTGGAAGTACGTTCCGAAGGGCACCTGCGCCGCGATGAAGACGCCGAAAGGCATGGGCTCGCTGAAGGCGATGTAAGGCCAGGCGGTCCGTTTGCGCCTCGATATCATGACCACAGTCCTCACCGCCGGGGTGAGCCTCAAGCCGCAGCACTACGATGCGGCGCTTGCCTGCCACGCGGCCGGACTGTGGTTCGAGGCGCATCCCGAGAACTATATGGTCGCGGGCGGTCCGCGGCTGGCGTGGCTGGAGGCGATCCGCGCGCGCCATGCGATCTCGCTGCACGGTGTGGCGTTGTCACTGGCGGCCGATGCCGAACCCGATGCCGCGCACCTCGCGCGGCTCGCGGAACTCGCCCGGCGCATCGAACCGTCACTCATCTCCGAGCACCTCGCCTGGTCCACGTGGCGTGGCGCCTATTATCCCGACCTGCTGCCGTTTCCGCGGACGAGCGAGGCGCTGGCGCGCGTCGCCGACAACGTTGCGCGCGCGCAGGATGCGCTCGGCCGGCGTATCGCCATCGAGAATCCTGCGCACTACCTCCGGATCGAGGGCCATGCATGGGAGGAGATCGATTTTCTCACCGAGCTCGCGCGCCGCACCGGCTGCGGCCTGCTGCTCGATGTGAACAACGTATTTGTCGGCGCGCGCAATCTCGGCTATTCGGCCGAGGCGTATATCGACGCTTTTCCCGGCGACCCGGTGATGGAAATTCATCTCGCAGGCCATATGCCCGATCCGAATCTGGGCGCGGCGCTGCTGGTCGACTCGCACGATGCGCCGGTGGCGCCGGAAGTCTGGGGGCTCTACGAACGCTTGATCCGCAGGATCGGCGCGCGTCCGACATTGATCGAGCGCGACGACAACCTGCCGGAATTCGTCGAACTCCTCGCCGAGCGCGAGCGCGCGGCATCGGTGCTGCACGCTCCGCTCGCGGCCGCCGCATGATGAGCGCTCCGCTGGCGGTTCCGGTAACCGGGGCACTGGCGCGCTTCCAGGACGATTTTGCGTCCGCGCTGCTCGCTCCCGGCGCGGCGCTTGCTCCCGAGATCGCGGCACTCGCCACGCAGCCCGCGTTCGCGGTGTACCGCAACACCGTCATGAAGGGCTGCATCGACGCGTTGCAGGCCAACTACCCGGCGGTGGCACGGCTGGTGGGCGAGGAATGGTTCCGTGCCGCCGCCGCGATCCACGTTCGCGACGCGCTGCCGTCCGCCCCGATGCTGCTCGACTATGGCGCGGGGTTCGCGGAATTCCTTGCGCGCTTCGAGCCGGCGGCGGAAATGCCGTACCTGCCCGGCGTGGCGCGGCTCGATCGCCTGTGGAGCGAGGCTCACGGTGCGCCGACCGAAGGCGCGCTCGACCCGGCTGTGGTCGCGGGTCTTGCGCCCGAAGCCTTGGCGACCACGGTGCTGCGCCCGCACGCCGCGACGCGCTGGGCATGGTTCGAGGAAGCGCCGATCTACACCATCTGGTCGCGCAATCGCGCCACAGGTGCGGCCGCTGCCGATCTCGATTGGCGGGCCGAAGGCGCGTTGCTGGTGCGTCCTGGCGACGCCGTGACGTGGATGGCGCTCGACGCGGCGGGCTGCGCGTTTATCGAGGCCTGCGCCGGCGGCGGCACGCTGGCCGCGGCCGCGCACGCTGCGCTTGAAGCGCAAGGCGACGCCGATCTCTCGCGACTGATGTCCATCTTGCTCGCGGCCGGCGCCTTCAGCGCCATGAGCCGCATCGACCACCCCCCCTGCACGGAGGATGACTCATGAACACCCTTACCGCCGAGCGCGCCGCCGCCGATGGCCTGCGCGGGGCCTGGAATCGCATCGCCGACCGGCTGACCGATCTCGTCGGCCATGGATTGCTTGCGCTCGCGGCGCGCGTGGCCGTCGCGGCGATCTTCTTCCTCTCCGGGCGCACCAAAGTGGATGGCTTCCTGAGCGTCAACGACACCGCCTATACGCTGTTCCGCGACGACTACAAGGTGCCGCTGCTGCCGCCGGAGATCGCGGCGCACTTCGCGACCTACGCCGAGCACCTGTTCCCGATTCTGCTGGTGCTGGGGCTGTTCACGCGGTTCTCGGCGCTCGCGCTGCTGGGGATGACGGCGGTAATCCAGATCTTCGTCTATCCCGCGGCCTGGCCCACGCATCTCACCTGGGCCGCGCTGATGCTCTACCTCATCGGCCGCGGTGCAGGGCCGCTATCGCTTGATCGCGCGTTCGGCCTGAAGTAACCCGGTGCAATCCGGGCGCGGGCTTACTCGCGCAGCCCCGCGTCCTTGATCAGCCTGCCCCACTTCGCCATCTCGCGCCTGATGGTCGCGGCGAATTCTTCCGGCGTGCCCGCCACGACATCGAGCCCCATGCCGAAAAGCTTCTCGCGGATCTCGGCGCGCCTGAGCATGCGGATGATTTCCTGGCTCAGGCGATCCACGATCGGGGCGGGTGTTTTCGCCGGTGCGAACATGCCTGAAAGCGACACCGATTCGTAGCCGGGCAGGCCCGCCGCGGCCATGGTCGGCAGCCCGGGCGCGAGCCCGGTCGGCTGCAGGGTGGTGACCGCGAGCGCCCGCAGCTTGCCCATCTTCACGTACGGCATGCCCGAGCCGGCCGTTGGAAACATGACCTGCAGCTCGCCGCTCATCAGCGCCACCAGTGCCTGGCCCGAGCCCTTGAAGCTCACGCGCACGATATCGAGCCCGGCCATCGATTTCAGAAGTTCCGCGGAAAGATGCGGCGAGGCGCCGGTCGATCCCGAACCGTAATTGAGCTGTCCCGGCCGCGCCTTGACGAACGCGATCAGCTCTTTCACCGATTTCACCGGAAGTGACGGGTGCACCACCAGGATGTTCGGGGAACCGACGGCAAGCGCCACCGGCGCGTAATCGCGCACTGGATCCCAGGCCACGTCGCGGAAAAACGGCGCGATCCAGAGCGGACTGGTGTAGAGCAGCAGCGTGTAGCCATCGGCGGGCGCTTTGGCGACGATCTCCGCCGCGACGAGCCCCCGGTTGTCGATCACCACCTGCTGGCCGAGGGCGCTCGACAGGCCTGGCGCGATGAGGCGGCTCATCAGTTCGGCGCTGCTGCCCGGCTGGGTGGTGACGATGCGCACGGGTCTGGCAGGCCACGATTGCGCGTGGGCGGACAGCCCCGCCTGCGCCATCAGCACCGCGCCCAGACCCGCGAGAAAATTCGACATGCTCCGGTTCACGTTCTCTCCTTCGATACTCAATCCATGCGTATGCCTGCGGCGCGGATCACCTTGCCCTTGCGCGCCATGTCGTCCTTGATGACCGCGGCGAACTCGGCGGGCGTGCTGCCCACCACTTCGATGCCGGCTCTGAGGAAGCGCTCCCGGGTTTCAGGCGTTCCCAGGAACTCGACGATCTCGCGGTGGAGGCGGGTCACGATGGCGGAGGGCGTGCCCGCGCGCGCCAGTACGCCCAGGGTCGCGGCGGACTCGTAGCCCGGCAATCCCGACGCGGCCACGGCGGGCAGGCCCGGCGCGAGCGGCGAAGGTCGCGTCGAGGTGACGCCCAACCCGATGAGGCGCCCCGCGCTCACGTGCGGATTCGCCGCGTTCGCCGTGGCGAACATCAGCTCCACCCGGCCGCCCACGACGTCGTTTAGCGCGAATGCCGCGCCCCGGTAGTTCACGCGCACGAGATTCACGCCAGCCATGGACTTGAACAGTTCGCCGGCAATGTGGTTTGAGTTGCCCACGCCCGAGGTCGCGTAGTTCAGCACGCCCGGTTTCTGGCGCGCGAGCGCAATCAACTCCTGCACCGATTTCACGCCCACAGCCGGATGCACCACCAGCACGTTGGGCGTGGTCACGGCGAGCGTCACCGGCGTGAAATCGCGCACCGGGTCGAACGGCATCGTGTCGCGCATGAACGGTGAGAGCCAGATGACGATGCCCACCAGCATGAGGGTGTGGCCGTCGGGCGGCGACTGCGACAGGATCTCGCCGGGAACGAGCCCGCCGGGGCGGTTGTCCACCACGACCTGCTGGCCGAGTCGCCCCGTGAGAGCCGGGGCGATGAGGCGCGCGGTGAAATCGCCGCCCCCGCCCACGCCCGAGGCCAGCATGCGGATCGGGCGCGTCGGGTAACTCTGCGCGCCGCCGGCGCCTACACAGCCGGCAACGATCCAGACTGTCGCGGCAAGACGCACAGCAGTGATCACTTATCGGTTCCTGAGGCCGGTTGCGCATCGGCCGCGGCAAAGACTTCGCGCATGCAGCGGAAGGCGTCCACCGCCGCGGGCGCGCCGCAATAGACCATCGCGTGCAGCAGGATTTCCGAGACCTCCTCGCGCGTGACGCCGTTGCCGAGCGCGGCCCGGATATGGGTTTTCAGTTCCGGCGGCCGGTTGAGCGCGGTCAGCATCGAGATGGTGAGCATGCTGCGGATGCGCGGCTCCAGCCCCGGCCGCGCCCACACCGCGCCCCACACGAATTCGTTGACCACTTCCTGCAGCGGCTCGGTGTACGGGTCGACGCTCGCGAGCGTCCGCTCGACGTGCGCCGCGCCGAGCACCTTCTTCCGCATCGCGAGTCCGCGTTCGTGCAACTGGCTGGGCATCGTTGGCTCCTTTCGGGTTCGATCGTGGGAAAGCGGGAGTGTAGCAGCGGGGCGCGGGCGCGAGGCAGGTAGAATGGCCCCCTGACCGGCATGCCGAGGAGCGCCCATGTTGAAGTTCGACGACTACTCCCGCAAGTACCAGTTCATCCGGATGGAGCGGCGCGATGGCATCCTCCAGATGACGCTGCACACCAACGGCGGGCCGCTCCGGTGGGGGCTCGATGCGCAGGCCGAGTGCGCGTGGGCGTTGAGCGATATCGGCGCCGACCGCGAGAACCGGATCGTCATTCTCACCGGCACGGGCGACGAGTTCAGCGGCCCGCGGCTCGATCCGGATGCGCAATTCTTCCATGGCGCGAAGCTGACCCCGGCGGGCATCCACAGTGTTTTCTCCAACGCCAAGCGCCTGGTGAACGCGCATCTGAACGTCGAGGTGCCGATGATCGGGGTGGTGAATGGGCCGGCGAAGCGGCATGCCGATCTTGCGCTCATGTGCGACATCGTCATCGCCGCCGATGATGCGAGCTTCGAGGACACGGCGCATTTCCACAACGGCGGCATCGTCCCCGGCGACGGCATCAACGTCGTCTACACCATGCTCCTCGGCCTGAACCGCGCCCGCTACCTGATGTTGACCGGGCAGGTGCTCGGCGCGAAGGAAGCGAAAGACATGGGCCTCGTCGCCGAACTCTGGCCAAGGGAGAAACTCCTGCCGCGCGCGTGGGAACTCGCGCAACAGCTCGCGAAGAAGCCCGAGATGCTGCTGCGCTACACCCGCGCCGTGCTCACGCATCCGTTGCGAAGAATGCTCGACGAGGGCATGCCGTTCTATCTCGCGATGGAAGCCCTCTCCACGCTCGACAAGGGGAAAGGGCAGTAAGTGATGGGTGATGGCTAATGTCTTCGCTGTTGCCCATTACCCATCGCTCATGACTCATTCCCCCCTAACACCATGATCTGCAGACTGTAGGTGTCGCGCTCGATACCGGGCGCGCAGCCGTGCTGGCATAACGCCTGCTCCGCAAGCACCGTGTCGCCCATGCCGTTCACCGCTTCGAGCGAGACGCCCTCGACCAGCACGATCCAGTTGGGGATGATCGTCGGCCGGCCCTGGCGCTCCACCGGCACCATCGTGCTCGCCGACCGGTCCGCAACCAGCAGATGCGCGCCGACGATGTCCGGTCGCTCGACTGCGTGCGGCAGCGCCTCCTGCGTGAGATAGCGGGCCAGTTCGCCGTCGCCGCCGGCGGCCGGGTCGAAACGCAGCGTCAACGCACAGCCGCCAGTGCCGATGCCGAACGACGCCTTCACTTTGGAAAGCCCGCGCACGCTGTTCTTCACCAGGGGCGTGGTGCGCTGCGTGAGCGCGCTCGGGGCGTTGGCCTTGGCGAGGTAGGCCGCGCCGGTCAGCACCGTGAGATCCTCCACTTCGTACATCACCAGGAAGTCGCGCCTGGCGCGCGCGGCGATGTAGCGCCGGCCACGTTGAAAGCCGGGAATGGCGACGCGTCCCACCATGTGCTCGCGGCTGTGCCATTCGTAATAGGCCGGACGGTGCTCGGGTGCCACGTCGCTCCAGTTGATCATCACCGCCTGTCCCAGCAGCATTGCAGGTCTCCCGTTCAGATGTCGAATAGCGTTGCGAGCGCCCGCCGTCGTTCAGGCCCGGGCTCGATCGCGGCCAGCCGCGCGGCGGCGTCCGGGTCCAGCGACACGTAACTTCCAGTCGGTGCGTGCGGCGTCCAGAGGTGCATCCAGTGCCGCCCGCAGACGCTGCAGCGCCCGAGCGTGAACTCGATGCCCTGCGTGTGGCCGAAATCCGCGGTCCGCGTCCACGCCGAGCCGGCGCAGCACGAGTAGCCGCGAGCTGGGGTCGCGTTCACGCGAAGGTCGGATGGACGCGCCTGCGATCGCCGCTCACCCGAGCGCGCGCCCCACCCACTCGGCGCATCGCAGCACGCGCTCGTCATCGGCGTAACCGCCGACGAGTTGCACGCCCAGCGGCAGCCCGTTCGCGCCGCGGCCCGCGGGCAGGGTCACGCACGGCACCCCGAGCAGCGTCCAGTTGCGGTTGAAGAGCGAACTACCGGTGCTCGCCGTCCCGCTGGGCGCTTCTCCCGGCGCGCTCGGCGTCAGCAGTACGTCGCAATCGGCAATGCATCCGGCGAAGACCTGCCGGCACGCGCGGGCGTGGCGCATCGCCTCGTCGTACTTTTCGCGCGGCATCGCGGCCGCCGCCGCAAGCGTCGTGCGCAGATGGTCGCTCAGGAGATCCGGATGATGGAAACGCTCGGGGGCCAGCCCGCGCGCCGCCTCGAAATTCATGATCAACACCTGTTCCTCGTAGAGCCGGTCGAAATCCGGTGGCAGATCGACCTCGCGCACCGCGGCACCTTTACCGGACAGGGTGGCAGCGGTGCTTTCGAGTAGCGCCTGCGTGTCGGGCGCAGCCTCCTTCCAGCGCGCCGTGCGGCACAGGCCGATGCGCGGAGCGCTGGTAAGCACGGCGGCGAAATGCGGGAGCGGGCGCGAGGACACCGCGTGGACGAGCAGCGCGCAGTCTTCTACGGTGCGCGCCATCACGCCGATGGTGTCGAGCGATTCCGCGAGCGCCTTCAATCCCGCGCGATTGATCGTGCCGAAGCTCGGTTTGTATCCGACGATGCCGCAGTAGGCGGCGGGCCGGATGGTGGATCCGCCGGTCTGCGTGCCGAAGGCGAGGGGCGCCATGAAATCCGCGACCGCCGCGGCCGATCCGCTCGACGACCCGCCGGGCGTATGCGCAAGATTGTGGGGATTGCGGGTAGGGCCGGGAACGCGCGAGGCAAACTCGGTCGTTACCGTCTTGCCGAGCACGACGCCGCCCGCATTGCGCGCGAGCGCGACGCACGCGGCATCGGTGCGCGGCCGGTAGCCACGGTAGATCGGGGAGTTGTACTCGCTCGGCATGTCGGCGGTGTCGATCACGTCCTTGAACGCAATCGGCACGCCGGCAAGCGCACCCCTGACGCCGGCTCTGTCCATTGCGCGCGCCTGCGCGAGCGCTGCGTCGGGGTCGCAATGCACCCATGCCTTGACTTCGCTCTCTCGCGCGGCGATGCGATCCAGGCACGCCCGTACCAGTTGCTCGGATGTGAGGGTGCCGGCGGCGATCCGGCGCGCGGCCTCGGTTGCGGAAAGTCGGTTGAGTTCGGTCACGGGTGGTTCGGGATGCGCGCGCGGGGCATCAGCGTTTCTCGGCCCGCGGCATCGCTTCCTGGCCTGTGGTGCCACGCACGTCCTGCCACTTGGGACGCTGCACGCTGAAGAGCTCGCCGAGCGCGGCATAGCCCGAGCCCGAGAGCCGGCAGATCGGATCGAGCAGCCGGGGATCGACGCGCCCGTCCTTCCAGACGGAGGGCGCGACGTGCGCATGCACGATGCGGCCCAGCACGATGTTCGTATTGCGATCGCTCACCACCTGCACCAACTCGCATTCCAGGTGGGCCTTCGCCTCGGCGACGCGGAACGGGCGCACCCTGGCCGACGGCACCGGGGTGAGGCCCGCCCAGCCGAACTCGTCTTCTTCCCGCGGAAAATCGCCGGACGTGAAATTCATGTGTTCGATCAGGTGCATCGTCACGATGTTGGCGACGAACTCGGGTACCTCGCGCAGGTTGGAGAGGCTGTCCTTGACGCCGGTGGAGCCGAACGCGACGTAGAACGGGTCGCTGCCCATCAGATTGAAATACGAATACGGCGCGAGGTTGCGCACGCCCCCCGCGGATAGGGTCGAGATCCACCCGATGGGGCGGGGGATCACCAGTGCTGTCATCAGCAGGTAGAAGTCGCGCGTGTTCCAGTCGGTCGGACCGACTTCGAGCGGGCGGTCCAGCTCGCGCGGCGGCGCGTCGTGCGAAGCGATCATAGGCGAACCGGGGCAGGGAAGCAGGATACGGGAGATGGTAGCACGCCCACGCCGTGCAATCGGGCAGGTCGGACGGTGGAAGCGTGGCGGGCGATGAGCGAAAAAGCACCCATTCCAGGCATCACGATCACCCAACCGATTTCTTATCTCACAAGCCGACCGTCATTGCGGCGCGATTCCCGCCGCTCGCACGACCTTGCCCCATTTTTCTGTTTCCGAGCGCAGGAAGCGCGCAAACTCGTCCGGCGCATTGCCCACCGGCTGCACGCCGTCGGCCGTGAGTTTTTCCCGGATCGCAGGCATCTGCAGCGTGCCAGCCATCGCGGCGTGGAGCCGGGTGACGATCTCCCTGGGGGTCTGTGCAGGCGCCAGCAGGCCGTACCATTGCACGGCCTCGTAACCCGGCACCCCGGCTTCGGCGACCGTCGGCAGATCGGGCAGCACGCTGCTGCGGCTCGTTCCGGTGACACCCAGCCCGCGCAGCCGCCCGCTCCTGACGTGCGGCAGTCCGGTGAGCATGGTCGCAGTCGACACCACGACGTGCCCGGCCAGCAGGTCGACCATGGCCGGTCCCAGGCCCTTGTAGGCTATGTGCACCATCTTGAGATTCGTCATGCTGAGGAACAACTCCATCGAGAGGTGCGGATTCGTTCCCAGGCCGGCGGAAGCGAAATTGATCGCGCCCGGATGCTTGCGCGCGAAGGAGATGAGTTCCTTCACGGAGCGCACCGGCAACGAGGGGTGCGCCACGAGAACGTTGGGTGCGGAAATCACCTGCGTGACCGGTGCGAGGTCGCGCAGCGCATCATAAGAGAGCTTCCTGTGCATCGCGGGCAGGATGGCGAGCGTCGAGATTCCCATGAGCAACGTGTAGCCGTCGGGCGCCGCGCGCGCCACGAGTTCGTTGCCGATGATGGAGCCCGCGCCCGGCCGGTTGTCCACCACCACCTGCTGGCGCAGGCGCTCGGTGAGCTGGGGCGTGACGAGCCGCGCCAGGATATCGGTGCCGCCACCGGGCGATGATGGCACGATCACGCGTATGGGACGATGGGGATAGTCCGCCTGCGCACATGCGCCGCCGGCGACGGCGGCGCCGAGCGCAGCGCCCAGCAAGGGTGATGCCTTGGAAAAAATCATGGCGAGCCTCCTCCTGTTATCGTTCTCCTGTGCCTGGCGCACGCTTTCCAGCGCATGATGTCGCATTATGTCGCCTGACGGTGACCGTGCGCCACTGCCGCGTACCGCGATGACGGGGAACGCGCGCAAAAGGTTGAAGCCCGCGTCGCTGCGGGTAAACTTGGGGCCTGCTGCCGCCGCGCCCCTCCCGGGCGCGGCTGATGCAGCCTGAAAGGTCGCCGACATGCGCTACGAACTTTACTATTGGCCGCACATACAGGGGCGCGGCGAGTACATCCGGCTCGCGCTGGAGGAGGGGGCTGCCGACTACGTCGATGTCGGCCGTTTGCCCGAGAGCGCAGGCGGGGGGCGGCCGGGGGTGGCGCGGATGCTGGAGAAGGCCGCGAACGGTCGCACCCCGTTCGCGCCGCCCATCCTCAGGGCCGGCAAGCTCCTTATCTCGCAGACCGCCAACATCCTGCAGTACCTCGGACCGCGGTTGGGGCTCGTACCGAAAACCGAAGCCGCGCGGTTCTGGGCGCACCAGCTTCAGCTCACGATGGCCGACCTCGTGGTCGAAGCACACGATACCCACCACCCCATTGCCAAGAGCCTCTACTACGAGGAACAGAAGGCGGAGGCCCTGCGCCGGGCGGAGAACTTCCGGTCGCTGCGCCTGCCGAAATTCCTCGGTTACTTCGAACGCGTGCTCGAGGGCAATCCTGGCGGCGATGCGCGCCTCGTCGGGAAAGCGCTGAGCTACGCCGACCTTTCCCTGTTCCAGGTGATCTCCGGTCTCGACTACGCCTTTCCGCGGCTCATGGCGCGCATGAAGAACGAGCATCGGCGGCTCGCGGCGCTGCACCATGCAGTCGCGGCGCGTCCGCGCATCGCCGCCTATCTGGCGTCGTCCCGCCGCCTCCCGTTCAACGATCTCGGCATCTTCCGCCGCTACCCGGAACTCGACGGGCAGTAGGCGGACATTCGCGGTGCCCCGTTCCTGTAGAATTCGGCCAGATTGCGTACCTGCCATCGACCGGCCGCGATGTCACTGGAAGCGAACAAGGCGCTCATACGCCGCCTCTACGACGAGGGCATCAACCGGCACGATGCGCGCGCCGCGGCGGCATTCTACTCGGTCGATGCGAAGAACCACCAGCGCGTGGTGGGCCGCGCCGGGATGGAGCAGGTGTTCGCGACGCTGTTCGCCGTGTTCCCGGATTTCAACTACCGGATCGCCGAGATCACCGCCGAGGACGACCGCGTCGTGTGCAGGGTCGTGATGACGGGCACGCATCTCGGACAGCCCGCGCTCGCCGAGGCGTTCAGCGGCATGCTGGCCGGCGTCGCGCCGACCGGCCGGCGCGTCGATGTGCTGCAGTTCCACGGTTTCCGCGTGAGGGATGGCGAGATCAGCGAGCATGCGGCGGTGCGCGATGACATGGGCATGGTGCTCCAGCTGGGCCTCGCGCAACGGCCGGCCTGAATCGATGATGACGAGGAGGATGTGACGATGGCAGTTCGAAGCGGCAATGACGATAACGCGCGCGCGGGCGCTGCGGCGGGTTGGAGGCGCGGGCTGGCGTATGGATGCGGGGTCGCGATCGCTTGCGGCGCGCCGGCCGGGGTGCTCGCGGCGGGCGAACCGGCGGCGGGCTTTCCCACCAAGCCGGTGCGGCTCATCGTCGCCCAGGGGATCGGCAGTTCGGTCGATACCATATCCCGGATCCTGGGCACGCAGCTCGGCGAAGTCTGGGGCAAGCAGGTCATTACCGACAATCGCGGCGGCGCGGGCGGCACCATCGGAGCGGAAATCGCCTCGCGCGCGGCTCCCGACGGCTATACGCTGCTCATATCCTCGACCGCCATGCAGGTGATATCCCCGCAGGTTTACAAGAAGCTTACCTATCATCCCACGAAGGACTTCGCGCAGCTGTCCCTGGTGGCGACGACGCAGAACGTCCTGGTGGCGACGCCGGGCTTTCCGGTGAAGAGCGTCAAGGAACTGATCGCGTATGCCCGGGCGAACCCGGGCAAGATCAACATGGCGAACGCGGGCTCGGGCTTCCAGAGCCATCTCGCAGCCGTGCTGTTCACGCACATGGCCGCCATCGACGTGCACCACGTGCCGTACAAGGGTGGAACGTCGTTGCTGGCGGTGATTTCAGGGGAATCCAACATCTCGATCGCACCGGCGCCGGCGCTGATGGTTCACGTCCGCTCGGGGCGGTTGCGTGCGCTGGCGACCGGCGGCGAGAAACGTTCGCCCCTCACGCCGGATCTGCCGACGATAGGCGAGGCCGGCGTGCCGGGCTTCGTATCGACCGGCTGGGTCGGGCTGATGGCGCCGAAAGGCATTTCCAGGCCGCTGTTCGACAGAATTTATTCGACGTTGACCAAAGTGATGAACGATCCCGTGACGCGCGAGCACCTGGCGCGCCAGGGCGCCGATCCGATCACCAGCACGCCCGACGAAATGCTGAATTTCATCAACGCCGAGTATGGGCGCTTCACGCAGGCGATCAAGCTCGCCGGCCTGACAGTACAGTAGCCGTGAGGGCGCGAGAACGTCGGATCGTGACGGTGTAAGAGCGGGAATTCTCCCCCTCCCGCCCGAGCGGTTTCCCGATCTTCCGAATGGCGCGCACCGTGCACCCTGATGCCGTGATCGTCGGGGCGGGCGCCGCGGGTCTCGCCGCGGCGGCTGAACTCGGTCGCGCCGGCGCGTCAGTGCTGGTGCTGGAAGCGCGTGATTGCATCGGCGGCCGCGTGTGGACGCGCCGCGAGCCCGGGCTTGCGGCGCCAGTCGAACTCGGCGCCGAGTTCATACACGGCCGGCCCGCGGTGACGCTGGGGCTGATGCGCGAAGCCGGGATCGCAACCATCGTCGCACCCTTTGTGCGCCGCGTGCTGCAACACGGGAAACTCCAGCCGAGGAACGACGCAGTGCTTGCCTCGGTCGAGCGGGCGCTGCGGCGGCATGCTCCTGCGCTCGCAACGAAGGATGTTTCCCTTGCGGCATTTCTGGCGCGCGCGCGCCATGAACTTTCCGCTGAAGCGCGTGCCTTCGCCCGGATGCGGGTGAAGGGGTACGATGCCGCCGATCCGGCGCGTGTGAGCGCCCGGTCCATTGCCGCAGAGTGGACCGCCGAGGGCAACGAAGCAGGGCATTATCGACCGGGGGGCGGCTACGGGCCCCTGCTGGCAGCGTTGGCCGGGACATTTTCCGGCAAGGTCCGGTTCGAGTTCGAGAGCGCCGTGCGTGTGGTGCAATGGTCGGGCGGCGCGGTGCGGATCGATGGTGTGCGGCGAGGAAAGCCCTTCCGCGAGCGGGCACGCCGCGCCATCATTACGTTGCCGCTGGGCGTGCTGCAGCAGCGCGCCAACGCCCGGGGCGCTGTGAGATTCGACCCGGGATTGAAGGAAAAGGGACGGGCGTTTGCCCTGCTCGCCAGCGGCCCGGTGATGAAGGCGGTGCTGGGATTTCGCACCGCGTTCTGGGAGAAGCTGGACGGGGCAGCCTATCGCGATGTGTCGTTCTTTCAC